>Ga0210248_100605_pt1 | contig 31535 bp, 36 predicted proteins | sample ChrtobMetP3_32mM_FD_155493 | JGI IMG/M metagenome (GOLD analysis project Ga0210248, IMG submission 155493) | Chrysochromulina tobin associated microbial communities from unialgal haptophyte culture, Seattle, Washington, United States - P3_32mM | ecosystem: Host-associated > Algae > Haptophytes >...
TCGAGAACGTGATCCGCGATGCGGTCACCTACACCGAGCACGCCCGCCGCAAGACCGTCACGGCCATGGACGTCGTGTACGCGCTCAAGCGCCAGGGCCGCACCCTGTACGGCTTCGGCGGCTAAATACCCCGAGGTTCGACAACGAGCCCCGACCCCCAAAACCCCGGTGTTTTTTAACACCACCCATATTCACAGGAAAAGCCCCAACGAAATGCCAACTGTGACATTTCACTTTGTACCATTGTAACCTTTCCAAGCGTGTACCGTGTGTGTGCCGGCGCCCCCCGGTGTCTTTTCGCCGGGAAAGCCGACGGGGACGAAAAACAAGTTCCGCAGTAAAAGACTAGGGAGGCCTTTCTGGGCACGCACCAGTCATCACTCATGGGCGCCTGCTGCTCCAGCGCACCCGCACTGCCCGAGGATGCCCGAGGATGGTGGATCCTCCAGCGTGGGCGAGGCCGCTTCGTCCGCACCATCTCGATGCCTTTTTGGGGGCGCATCTTCGTGCCCGTCGTCGTGGTCCAAATGATAGTGCTCATCACCTTGAACACTGTGGTCGCCGTGCTGCTGAACGACTGCCTCGCAACGATGCTGACGGTGCTGTCGTCCCTCGGGACTGTCTTCATGACCTACTTTGCTGTCGAGGCCGTGCGCACGGACAACATCTACCAGTGAGCGCTCGCCCCGCGCCCGACACGTGCCCAAGGCCAGTCTTCGCACCAAAGCACCAAAACGTGTGTGCCTCGCGCAGGTTGGCCGCGTACGCCGGCGCCTCGATCGCCTTCGTCGCCGCCTACGTGCCTTCGATTATCGGCAACGACGGGGCCACTCAGTACTTCAACGAGCACCTGCCCAAGACGACAATGAACGAGGTTCACCTTCTCTCGTTCATCTCGATTTGTGTGGCGTGCTCACTGCAGCTGTGCGCGCTCGCCTCCCCCCATCCCCCCCCCGCCCCCATCCCCACCCCTGCCGCGCGCTACTCCTCTGCGCCCTGGCGACGCGCACGCGCACGCATGCTCGCGCTCGGGCGGCGGCCGGGGTGACTGCGTGGAAGAATTATGCGTGAACGGAGGCGTGACACCTGCCTTGCGCGGTGGTGCGCCCGTGCCGTAATTGGGATCATCCTATCCAACAGCTGACCGACGCCGATCCGCTCTCCTCACACCCTTCCTCCTCACCTCTGTGATGGCATTCTGCTCCTTCCTAAGCTGACCCCCTCCCATGGCTCATCTCGGATATAATCTCGGATATAATCTCGGATATAATCTCGGATGGGCTGTCCCCGCTCCCTCCTCTGTTCCCTCTCGCTCCCATCCCTGACGCCCACTCTATCTCGCGCAGGCTCGGCTTCGGCCTCGCCATTCTCACCTACTGCCACCGCGAGCGCGTGCCCGGCTTCGGCATGCGCACGTACAAGAAGGTGGGCGCCGACCCCGCCCTGCTCGCATGCTACCAGCGCTACCAGCAGTTCTGCTCCTTCCTCAAGCTCGACTGGCTCTTCCAGATAGCTCTCGTTGGGATTGCGGTCTTGGGTCTCACCGAGGGCGAGTGGCAGTGGTGGATCACCGTGGGCGTCCAGCTGCCCTACACGCTCCTCTGGTTGCCGTGGGGGTTAATCGCGGTGCGGCGCGAGTCTTCAGTGCTCATCGGACTCCTTTTGGTCGCCGCGTGCGCACAGCCACCGCTCTATGCCGTGCTACTGGTGACGCATAGGCCGCCGTTCGAGCCTCCGTCGCCACCGCCATTGCCGCCGTCGCCGCCGCCATTGCTGCCGCCGGTGCTGCCGCCGCCGCCGCTGCCGCCGTTGCTTTCGCTGCCGCTGCAGCTGCCCTCGGCATTCCCCACAGTCGCCTCGCTGCCCTCTGCCGCAGCTGCCTCGTCGGCATTCCCCACAGTCGCCTCGACGGCAGAGGTGTCGCGCTCCATCCGCGGTGGCTGGCGCGCCATCCACGCCTCCGCGATTGACGAAATGGACGAAATTGACAAACCTGACGGTGGCTGGGGCGCCGTCGCCGCCTCCGCCGTCCCCACCGTCGGCGCGGCCGCCGCCACTGCCGGCTTCGGCCAATCGACGGATATGGGCCTCGGCCACCTTCAGTTTCGTCAATTACGTCAGTTACGCCAATCGACGAATACGGGCCTCGGCCAAACTACGCCGTCCTTGGCGCAGTGCACGTTGCGACTTCGGCGGAGCACATTCCCCTTTGCATCCGTCGGTCTCGACTTGCTGTACGGGATCGCGCTGCTGAGCCGCTTGCTCACTGTCATCTTCGGGGTCCTGGCGTGGCGCAACTTTGGCAAGGGACTCGCGGTGCGCGTGCACCGTGGCCGAGGCGACGACGACGCTCCGTCCGCGCTCCTCCTCAGCCACGGCTCCGCACCAGTGCCGAGTGAGGGCAGTTATATGATGGCGCATCCGGACGGCGTGTCGTGCGGCGTGCATCGAACAAGCTCGTGTGGCAGCAGCTACGCCGCCGGCGGTAGCAGCTACAGGGCGTCTTCACTTGTTCGGATGCTCTCTTGCGGCGCTCTCTCGTCGCAGCCTTCCGAGCTGCGGGACGACCCTCATCGGGACGACTCTGCCTGTCCGGGCGCGCGATCGGATCTGCAGCCGATGCTGACGCTAGGGAGTCGGGCGAGCACACGCGGCAGCCAAACCTCCGAGGTGCGCGCCTCCTTGATGGGAGATTTGGTGGAGATGGATGGGGAGAGGGAGATTGATTCGGAGATATGGGAGCTGAGGGAGATTGAGGGAGATTGAGGCGCCTCCTTGAGGGCTCTTCGTCGTGCGCCTCAATCTCATGCTCGGAGATCGCATCTCGAATCTCGAGATCGCATCGCATCCCTCGCAGGTGCGCGGCTCGATCGACCGCAGCGTGAGCTGGGCCAACGGCGACCCCGATGCTCCCCCTGACGCCCAGAACGACGGGCCCGCCGATGGCCGCACTTCGCTCCGCGATGTTGGTTCCTTCGACCGCGACATGGACCGCGACACGGACCCATACAACGGCGGCGGCGACGGCTATAGCCCGCGCGCGGCGAGGATGCTCCTGGCGCTTGCCGCCGACGAGGGATCTCCGCAGCAGCAGGGGCTGGCCTCGTTCTACTCCACCCTGCCAAACCTAACACAACTCAGCCGAGGAGCGTCGCTCACGGAGAGATTCGACGAGGTGGGACGTGAGCGGTCAAAAGTGTGAGGGGGCGATCGCCCTGTAACAACACGTTCACACCACAGAAACTACTGTACGTTTCAATCTATAGGGATTTTTGGAGTGAATGCGGGCCCTGGCGATGGCGATCATCATCTCGATCGTCACGGCGGATACCGACCTGACCTTGCACAAGGCCCTCAAGGCGAGGATGTCCGATGAGGATTTGCTGCAGCTCATCAATCTCGAGGCATGCCAAGCGAAGGACCCAAACGGGATGACGCCTCTGCACATTGCGGCAGCGTGGAAAGCGTCCGAAGATGTGATTGCGAAGCTGATCGAGGTGTGGCCGGAGGCGCTGAAAGTCCACGATTCGGTCCTGGGGGTGCTGCCACTACATTTGGCGCCTAGGGACAGTGCGTCTGACGCTGCGGTCCTTCAGATGCTGAAGGCCTACCCGGCTGCTGCCTCGGAACAGGACGCGGATGGCAACATGCCGCTGCACCGGTCGATTGTCCAGAAGGCTTCGGAGCGCACCATCTTGCGACTCCTCAAAGCCAATCCGGCCGCCGTCTCGCACCCGAATCACGCGCTCGATCTGCCTCTCCATATGGCCGCTGAGAACAAGCCGTCGGACGTTGTGATCAACAGGTTAGTTGACGGGTTTCCAGAGGGTCTGAAGACACAGAGCGGCAGTGGCCACGTGCCTTCCGCCCTGGCGCACGATGAGCGAGTCAAGGCAGCCCTGGAGCGGGCCAAGGCGCGACTGCCAAAAGACGAGGTGTAGACTTGTGAGGACGGAGAGACGGTCTCTGCATTGGCATCGCTGGCGCGACGGCGGCTTGGTTATCCGATACATGACAAGCTTGCTCTTCTTGCGTCGCAGAGGCCCACTCGAGGCTCTTGTAACTAACTTAGATTCAGGATGTAGGCTGCTGCGCTCGCCTTTTTCAGGGTTATCTATACTTGAAATTGATATACTAGCTAGCAGCTCGGTCAAGTCATTAAGCGCAAGTCGCTCAACACTCAGTCAACTATCTCATCTCTCAAGTCTGAAGTCAAGTCAATGATACATGATACACAAGATGTGTGATAAGGGCATCATGCAAGATGGTAGGAGAACAAAATCAAGAGAAAATCTCAACATTTTCTTCAACAGACGCCGCAACCATAGGAAGGTCTCACCCACAGAGTGCTGGCCAGCATGCTGGCCAAGAGTGGCCGCTTGCGGGCGGACACCCGCTATCCGCTAGCCTCCCCGCTAGCGCATGCAGCTTCGCGATGCGTTTGGCCATCTTGGATCGCCCTTGTACAACCATCTTGGTTCGATAATGGGTTCCCCTGTCAAATGATTGATAATGGGTTCACCTGTCGAATGATTGATGGACCACCCTGTCAAATACACGGGGAAGCCTCGCAGAACGAGGGGTACGCTCCGCAAGTTCAACCGGAAAGACTTCAGGCCCTCTGCTCCAAACGAGGGGCTTCCCGATTGGAACAGAGGACTGTGCATGCGTTTTGTTGGCAACGGCCGTATTCTCATCCGCCCTCTGCTCCAAACCGTATTCTCATCGACAGTGCCGTCGCCGAAGCCGGAATTGTTGCAAAGGGCGGCGTACGCAGGGTTTCCAGCGACGTTCGGCTTGTTCGGAACCTCGCATGGCAGTTTCAAGCCGCGAGTGATGTTGGATGAGATCGTCATCAAAATATGGGAAAGCAAGACAGTGTATTCTTGCTCTCTCTCGGAGAGTGTGCGATTTGGGACGGTTGCCTCGAAGAAACGGTGCTCCGCGAAGTACGCCGCTCCAAAACGCCGTGGTACCAGCGCGAACTGGTCGTCGGGTATCATGAAGCATCCTCCACAGGACGCGCAGCGCAGGTGGTATGCGGATTGCGCCTGCTCGGAGAACCAAAACGCGTTCGGATCAAAGCACAAATCCCGTGCGCGCAGAGAGACGGCATTGCGCTCGAGGAGCGCCTCAACGGGGAAGGGCTGGATCCAAAAGAGATCCGGGCGCGCAAAGAGAAAAAAGTCGTAGACACTCGAGCCCGGGGCACATATAGACTCGCTCCAGCGAAGTGCTGCTTTGCTCGCGTGCTGCCCTCTTTGCAGTAAGGCAGTGACCTCGGCCGAAGTCTGGTCTCGCAGCTTTGGCACGCAAGCGAGCTCTCGTTGCAGCGCGCGTTGAAAGCATTCGGCTTCTCGTTGGAAGCCTGCAAAGCTTCGGCCTTGCTGGCGAAGCTGGAGATCCCCAACAGCGGACAGATGCACCACGCGCAGGCCCGTGAGGACGTTGCTCTTCAACTCTGTGGGCAGATCCTTATCGAGGCACATGATTGTCTCGACCAGCACCCCAGAGGCCGCTAGAGGCTCAATGAGGTGCTCACGCATGCTCCTCCACGTCTGGTTGAATGAACGGTACGAGCCAAGGACAAGAGCGCACACCTGTAGGGGCTTGCATCTGTGATTCTGTGCATGGGCCGCGTGATCTGACTGCTTGTGTGCATTGACTGCCGGCCCTTGGTCTAGGGTGGGTGGGCGGGAAAGATAGTCCTCATCGAAGAAAGGGTTGCCCGGAGCAGGCGCCGGGATGACGACAGACAGAAGTGGGGCTGGAGCAGCCATTTTATTTGAAACAACTAACGATCGTAACTCAAATCAAGTCAAGTCAAGTCAAGTCAAGTCCGTGAATTGCATTGCATGCACACACAGAAATGGCAGTGATGCGAAACTGATGCGAAGAAGCACGGTTGCGAACCCAACTTGGAGCCTCTCTTGTGGACTCTCTCGCATTCTGCGGCTCACTGCGGCATGTCCACATCGTGCGCTAGCGTCTTCTCGCCGAAGCTCGTTGCCCCAAAGGCACGCCCCATGGACAACATGCGGCCATGTGAGTGCGGTAAAACTTGCCCGGCTCTCTCGAATGATACGGCAACGTCGCTCCTGCTGCCAATGCCGATTGCGATGATCATCTCTAACCAGCACAAATGCTTCGAGCGGGCGAGAGCTCAAGCCATCCGCGGCGGCTTTGATGGCAACCGCGTGCATCGCGTGCCTGCTGAATTCGTGGACGACAACGAGACGGTCCTCGCATGCTGCCCAAGGGGCAAATGTGGCCAAGGACGAAGGTCGAAGCCGTCGCGCAGATCCCACATCGATGGCATCGCACGCGCGCATCGGCGGGCGTGGAAGTACGTGGGAGCTGTGGCGATGCCGGCCGTCATATTCGAGGATGATATAGAATACATCGGCGAGCCGGCTGACAGCGCATATGCAGTCCGTCGGTGCCTCGTCGCGGGCAGCTGTGACGCCGCATACCTCGGCGTCGCTGTGAACTCGTGGCTGCTCTCGCATGCATACCTGGTCACGCCACGCGCTGCCTCGCTCCTCCTCAACCTCACCAGGGAGCAATGCAACTTCCACGGGCAAGACTACACGCTTCAGGCCCTCTGCACCGGTGGGGCGAAGCGCGTGCACCTCGACTGCCATCTCCCACCCCGGGGCGCGTATCGACGAGATATGGTGGGGTGGGGCCTTTTTGTCCAAAACCAGCGCCGAGTGCCCTCGTACATGCGGCTCGTCAACGACGCGCGCGGCCACAGCAATTACTCGCGCGAGCAGGCTGAGAATTTCATGCGGTGTTGAACACCTTTGATTCGTGAACGGACGTCGGAAACGAGTACTGCGGAAACGGAATACTGCCGACGATACTAAAACGCGGCTCGCCAGACTTTCGCTTCCGATCTGGATCAAAATGTTGACGACGTGACAATAATCAATTTCTTCGTGCGCGGGCAACCCAAGAGCGCGATAACGTAATAGGAATAGCGATCGTGTTAACCTACGGTGGCCGATGCCCCCGTGACTGTGCCGCTGTCAGTTGCGTTGCGCGGTTGTCCCGCGTCGGCCGCTGTCCGCAGGATCCCGCGGATCCATCATCATGTGGACGCCGATGTTACCGCGGCCGATGTGCATTTATGATTTAATTGCACCGAGCCGATGTGAACCCCTATAAAACGTACAAATCTCGCAAATGCTCGACCTCGAGGTCGAGCATATTGCTCGGTAATGTGTCTTTAGTATTTTTTATAGCAGCTATATCGTTGTTCACGCCAGCGCGTCCTCGTACACCTCGAGTCACCAGTCGGCGTCCACGCGCAAGCCGCAGCTCAAGCGTGCGGCCGCTCTGGCCCTTTGGCCTAGGTCCGCCCCCCGCGCGCCTCTCTCGTCCGAGATCATCCAAGAACGAAAAAGAACGAAACCTGGGCTGTATCTCGGCTGCATCTCTGCCTCTCCGTCGAGCTGTGCATGTCCGTGCCACTCCGAGTGCGTGCGCGCTCAGCTGTACGCTCAGTCGCAGAAGAGCGTACAGCTGAGGCCCGCGTCCGGCGGGCACGCGCAGCTCCATCCATGGGATGCAAAGAGCTGCCCACGCACGCGAAGCAGCCGAGCTCGGTTGCGCTGTGTGGCCGTCTCCGGAGTGGAGAACGGCCAGGGCGCGCCCGAGGCGGAGGCGCGAAACGAGACCGACGAGCCCGCAATCACGAACTCGATTTCGTCCGTCACAACCGGAAGGCCCAGCGGCCCAGCGGCGAACTGCGCGGTCACACGTCGGGCGCCGTTGGCAGCAGAGGCCACGCGAATCTCAGTGCCTCCCTCGGATCGAAGCGCCCTTTGGAGCTGAACCGCCGCGGCGTCCGCGCCAAGCGAACTCGGGACTGTCCAGGGCACCATGTACGCGGTGCGCGCCGCCGTGGCCATCGCCCTATCCGACTGCAGGCAGCCGGGCTCGCTGGGCTTGCACGCACGCGGCGCGATCGAGACGCCCGACACGGCGCTCGCGCTGCCGCCCTGCGCGCCAGCACCGCCCGACACGGCGCCGCCCGACACGGCGCCCGCCAACAGCGCGGCCGTTGGCGGCGGAGGCGGCGTCATAAAGTAGGCGGGCGGCGCGGGCGGATTGAAGCCGAAGAGCCCTCCGAGCGCTTCGAACTGCGCCTTGCGTGCGGACTCGAAGTAATTCTTCTCATTCCGATCGGCACGCGCGCGCTGAAGCGACGCTTCGAGGGCCGCACTCCCGCTCGATGACGCACCTGCATGCAATGAGGGAGGCCATCAGTGGCCATCAGTGGCCATCAGTGGCCATCAGCGGCCATCAGTGGCCATCAGAGGACGCACCTGCCCAATTAGCGGGCGGAGGCGGTAATCAGTGGCAATCAGTTGGCAATCATTTGCAATCAGAGGAAGTACCTGCCCAATTAGCGGGCGGAGGCGGCGGCGACGGAGCGAGGCTACTTGAACGCTTTACAGCGAACGCATCGGGGCGCACGCCGAAAAAGGTACCCACGCCCTCCGCACCAGCCCCTGCCCGGGGCAGTACTGCCGCCGCGTCCAGCGCATCGGCGGCGGGTGGCGGCAGCGGCGGCGGCTGTGAATAGAAGACCGGAGGTGGGAGCGGCGGTCGCAAACCCAGCATAGCTCCAACGGCTTCGAACTGCGCCTCACGCGCCGCTCGGAAGTAATCAAAGGGCGCCGCCGGCGGCGGCGGAGTGATGTCGCCTGTGACGAAAGGGGCAGCCGAAAAGTCAGTGGCTCTCAAGTGCAATCAGCTCAAGTGCAATCAGCTCAAGTGCAATCAGCTCAAGTGCAATCAGCTCAAGTGCAATCAGCTCAAGTGCAATCAGCTCAAGTGCAATCAGCTCAAGTGCAATCAGCTCAAGTGCAACGCTGGGCCGTCACCAGCGACAGAAGGGCCACCGAAGAGACCACCAATGGCCTTGAACTGCGCCCGCCGCGCCGCGTCGAAATAGCTCTCGCCCTCACGCCGTGTGTCCACAGGTGCCATGATCGCCACCGGCGCCGGCGTAGGGGGCGGAGCCGTCGCTGTGGGCACTGGCGTCGCAGCAGGCACTGGCGTCGCAGCAGGCTTCACGGTGAACGCATCGGGGCGAACGCCGAAAAAGGTACCCACGCCCTCCGCACCGGCCCCTGCCCGGGGCGGTACTCCTGGCACAGCTGTCGCAGCCAAGGGCGGTGGCACGACGCGAAAGGAATCAGGTGAAAGGCCGAACAAGGTCGGGCCTTTTGATGTGGCCTGGCCGGGTGGTGTGAAGGTGGGCGGGCTCGCTTCCGGGGCGGCGGGTGGCGCGGGCCAGCTAGGAGTCGTGAATGTATCCGGCGACAGCCCAAAGAACGTTGGCGGCGATGGCTTGGGTGAGGGAGGTGTTGAGGGAGGTGTCACGGGCGGCGGTGCGAGCTTAGGCATCGAGGGCGGTGATGGCAGAGTCAGCGCAGGCGCCGGCGGTGCGGAAAGCGGTGGCGCATGGGGCGGCGGAGGTGGAAGCGGCACCTGCGCAGGTGGTGCCACTAATGGCACCGTTGCAACCGTGTCGGCCAGGGCAGCCGGCTGCTTCTTGAGAAGAGTCCGAGCGGCGCGCTCCGAGTCGGCCTGCTCGTCCGCTGCGCGGCGCCGCCTCTCCACATCATCAAGAATGCGCTTGGTGTCTGGCAAGAGCTCGTCTCCGCCAAGATCGCTCAGATACTCGCGCAGCGAGATGCTGGCAAGCAGCTCGATCGGCAGCGACTGCACGACGACCTCGGACGGCGACGCGTGCGCCGGCAGTATAGGTGCGCCAAGCACACCGACAGATGCCGCGGCGGACCTCAGCCACGTCCGTCTAGACAGGCGAGGGTAGCTGAACGCGCTCGCGCCGCGCAAGCTGAGCACGAGCACCGCCAGTGCCGCGCCGCGCAGCGGCATTTCCCCTCGAAGCATGGAGCACGCACACCACACTTTAGAGAGTGTGATGTTGAGCTCTGACTTTGGAGATTATCGATCCTCGCATGGAAGATTTTCTCGCGCGCTGAGGCGTACGTCGAAAATGTTAAGAACTCACTTCTCCGGGCGACTCCCGTCACCCCAACGACCAGCCAAAATGTGTCTGCGTAGTACTTCTCGGCGATGGTGGCGGCGATTGCGAATCGAGAGAAACGGCCACCACCGTCGCCGTCGCCGCCTCCGCTACCGCCGTCGCCGTCGCCGCCACCACCGTTGTTGTCGCCACCGTCGCCGCCTCCACCGCCGCCGGCACCGCTGCCGGCGTCGCCTTTCCGTGATGGCACGGCGCACCCATCGCGAGCGCGCCTTCCTCCTCGGCGCATGCCGCGCACTTGCAGATCTTGGTCTTGGCCTTGCCTTCGCGCTTGCTGCACCATGGGTCACAGCTTGCGAACGATGCGTTAGCCGGCCCGTCGCTCGCCTTCAAGTTGGACGAGAACGTGTCCGGGCTGCTGGCCGGAGCTGGAGGCTGTGGAGGTACAGGAGGAAGTGGTGGCACTGCCGCCGGTATTAAGGGGCTGGGGGGCACCATCGGCCCGCAAGCAAGTCCCTTGGCCTGGAGGTCTCCTTGCATGTACCAGCTTTTGTGGCATGGCTCCAGGCATCGGCACGAGTAGTTCCATTGACCAGTCGCTGCGTCCCTGATGGGGCACATGGTCGTATAGCCGTTGCCACAAGCGAACAACCCCGCACAGTGCCCCGCCACGGTCATGGTCGAGTTGTCGATGCACCCGAAGCGCCCGCCGCCTTTGGTGGAAAATTGTGCCCGCCCGTCTGGGTAGCAAGGCGTCGATTTGCTCGTCCGGCGGACCAGACGGACGAAGCAACCCGAATAGCCATTTCCCGTGGCTTCGGACTCCAGGGGTATGATCGAGTGTGCGCTGGTCGGCGGCGATAACCAGGAGAGCAGCCACCACAGACGAAGCGTCGGCGCTCTGCGCCTTCCTGACGAAGACTCCACCATTGTACCGGTAGCTTTAGCACCGTAAACGACGCGGCGCGAAACACGAAATTGCAATCCAGTAGTTTCCAATAAGTTAGCGTCGCGCGTCGTGACCCTTTACTTGTTGCCATGATCTCAAAACCCGAAAATCTCAACCCCGGTCCTTCTTGCTGACCTTTACGCGTACCTTTCAACTGACCCTTTCTCAAATTTCCCACAAGCGGATAACTTGAGTGCCCTGCAGCCTCGCCCCACGAACTCGAGCGGAGGGGGTGGAACACGAGCTGACCCATGGCCGCATCTTCAGTTTCTTCACCTGCCGCCTGGTCCTGGCTCGACGACGGCGACCGATGGAAGCCATACGAGGGCGCCTTGGCCGCGAGCATCGAGGCAGCCTTCGGGGACGCAAATCGCGGCACGGTGGACCTGCACGCCGTCAGTACAGGAGCGAGAGTTTCAGGCAGACACAGCTCCACTTACGTCATCAACTTCGACGAAATGATGCAATACAACATGAGCACAAAGTTCGGTCGGCCCGTCCGTCGCGATGTCCCGGCCGATCCGGCCGTCGATGGCACGTGGGAGTGGCAGGACACGGACAGCAGCTGGAAGGCGTACCATCCGTCTGCCTGCGGCCAGATCGCCCTCGCCCATCGCGCGGGCCGCCAAGGCACTCTCCTGTACGCCGGCCGCTGGAACTACTGGGTGGAGTTTAGTCGTTCGGTGCAGATCAACCAGAGCACGCACACCGAGCGGCCCATCCGCCACCGCGCCGGAGGGCAGCACGGGTGGATGGCCCTGCGCGGCGCAGTCCAAGGCATCTCTTCCGTATCGGCGAGGGCAGTGTCACATGCAGCTGGCATAGTGACTACACTAGGCGCCGCACTGGCGCCACAGGCATCCGGCTCGGCGCGCGACCGGCCGCTGCCCTGGCAACTCGAATTTCGTCCAAGCACGAGCGGCAGCCTCGACCTGGCGTCAGTGACGCATTGGACTGTTCTCGCGCCCGGAGAATGGGCGGCCGGCGCCACTGATCCGGTCATGTTCACCGAGCTGGGCGAGGACGATGAGGTGGTGGTGCGCCTGCCGTGCTGCACGGCGGCCGTGCCGTGCATCTTCAATAAGTCGACGCTCGAGGCGGCCTTCCGCACGCAGGGGAAATGCCCGAGCTGCGGCACGGCGTATGGGTTGCCTGGCCCGCAACCCGCGGGCACCATGTCGGCCAAGCTCGGGGCCTTCGACTGTGAGGGCCACCCGGGTGTAGGGACCATCGAGATCGATTACACCTTCTCCCACGGTATCCAGCTGCCGCAGCATCCGAACCCAGGCATGCCATACTCGGGCACGCATCGTAAGGCTTACGTGCCCAATGACGCCGACGGGCGGCGCGCGCTACGGCTGCTCGAGGCCGCGTTCATGCAAGGCCAAACCTTCCGGATCGGCAAGTCAGTGACCACGGGTGAAGAGAACACGACCGTCTGGTGCATCCATCAGAAGACGCGCACCGACGGCGGGCCCACGCGGCACGGGTACCCTGACCCCGAGTTCCTGCAGCGGCTGCAGAGCGAGTGCGCGGCCGCTAACGTCAGGGGAGCGCTCGAGATCTGAGCGAGAGGCTGTGAGGCATGTGCAGGAGGCTATTTCACATGAGACCGGTACAATGTGCTCCCCGGGGTTCGTCATATGCTATTTCACATGAGAGTCAGAGTTGTGTGCTCTCTGCCGGTTCGTCTATGCTCTGTTGCGTGTTGCGTGTTGGGAGTACTCTGTGCTTACGGTGTGTTCTTGAGCGTGTGTAAGCGTGTCGCGCGACACAGGGTCGCGCATAATCAGGGTGTGTGAAAGTGTGGCTGCGGTGTAAAAGTGCTGTTTCGAAGTGCGTGTCGCGTGCACCGGCGGGGGGACGCGGGCGGGAGGTGGCCGGCCGGCGGCCGCTTCGCCGCCATGTTCGCCGCTAAGTAGCCGCTGGGGTGTCATTGTGGGGTTGTGTGTTTTCTGTGTTTATTGGGCATCCTACACCCCACGCCGCCACAATTGCGCCGCCCGACCGCGGTTGTGTCGCGCCCGGTTACAATTGTATCCATAGCGCATAGGATTTTACCGCGCGAGAGATTCCTCGCGAGTCGGCTGTTCCCGCGGCCTTACCGCCTATACTTGGCTTTGGCCTTTGCGCTTTATGGGATTATGGCGCTACATGTGCCGGAATGCTGGCGGGGCGCTTTAAACGCGTTGCTTTTTGTCCACATGTCAAAAGCAATGAAGCCGCCTGAACTCCGGAAGTATTTCGACAACTTGGGGGGTAACAACTTCGGTGAGAGTGTGCGGCTTTTCACGCGGCTTCTCGCCGACTATTGATGACGTCGGCTGCAATCGCCGGCTAGCCGATGCATCGCTCGACCTCCTCGCTCGCTGCTGTGCTGCTGACGGCCGCATGCAGCAGTGGCTATGGTGGCAAGACGCCAGGCGAACGGCAGCTTGAGGCGTTGCGGCGGCAACAGGCGATCTCCGCGAACGGCGAGCAGCAGCCGGTGACCGAGGGTCCACAGGAGCTGTACGTGGCAGCGGGCTGCTTCTGGGGTGTGGAGCTCGCCTTCGCACGTGTCCCCGGCGTTGTCGCCACAGAGGTCGGGTACGTTGGTGGCCACACACCGAATCCCACGTACCGTGACATCTCGCGAGGCGATACCATGCACGCCGAAACCGTCAAGGTGACGTACGATCCTGAGTTGGTGTCGCTCGAGACGCTCTTCAACGTCTTCTTCGACGTGCACGACCCAACGACCAAGAATCGGCAGGGCAATGACGTCGGGACGCAGTATCGCTCGGCCATCTTTTACAGAAGTGAAGCTATGCGCGCCGCTGCGCACGCTGCCATCGAGCGCGAGCAGATGAGGCTGGGCGGGAAGGTGGCGACGACTCTCGAAAAAATCGACGGTGCCTTCACCCCAGCAGAGGACTACCATCAGGCGTACTTAGCGAAGGGGGGCCAAAGCGCTGCCAAGGGCGAAGAGGCTCCCATCCGATGCTACGGGTGAACTCTGCGGGTGAAGACTGAAGTTGAGTTAGTTAGAAGTGGAGGTCGAGCGGTGTGGAGCCCCTTGGCGTATCGGATGGCGCCAGCTGTTCCGGTAGCACCCCGGTGTGATTTGGAACATGGGAAGTTGGACCAAACTAGGGAGCAAAATGCTTTCTCACCAGGTCACCAGCATGATCCATGAATCAAACTCTCGTGATTTCTCGTGAGCATTTTGCAAGCCCAAATTGCTCTCGTCATCGAGTGGGCGTGCGTGCAGCGGACGCACGACGCGGACGGCGGCCTGACGATGACGACGGCCGACGGCAATTACGGTGGACTTTTGTGAACTCGTGTGTTGTGAATTCATAAGGTTCTCATGTGTGTGGCCGAGAGCGAGCGAGCCGTGTGCGTGAGCGAGAGATGCGCGTTTTATGCTGGCTAACGGCAGTAAGCTCCTCGGCACATGCATTTAGTGTCGCGTCCATGCATGGGCGGCGGTCCATGCACACGTATCGTGATCTGAACTCGCATCGAGTCGCCATGGACGCGGGTGTGCACGACCGAGTGGAGGTGGGTGCTGCTGAGGAGGGTTTTGCGGCCTGGTGGGAGGATTCCACCGAGGAGGTGAGCGATCGCGCCTGCACTGTCGAAGGAAAGCTTCCCGATTGGCTCGTCGGGCGGCTCGTCCGCAACGGCCCAGGCCAGTGGCGCTCGGGCGATGGGTCACGAAGCTACTCACACGCGTTCGACGGGCTTGCAAAGCTGGTGTGCTTTGACGTAGCTGCGGATGGCGTCGTCCGCTTCTCAACGCGCTTCCTGCGCACCGAATGGCACCGGCAGATGGCGAATGGTAAGATGCCGCCTAGCGTCACAGTCGGGCCTGTGACGCCGGCCTGGAATCCAGTCGAGGGCCTGACGGCCGCACTGACTGGACCGGACTTCGACAACGCACCGGTGAACATCCACCGGCTCGGAGGCAGCGACCGGTGGGTAGCGGTGACAGATGCACCCGCGCTGATCGAGTTCGACCCACGGACGCTCGAGACACGAGGGCGACTCGATGCCAACGCCACGCCGATCGCCGGAGCCTCGCGGTGGTTTGGGCAGGTGTTGCTCGTTACCTTTGATGGCCTCTCATGGCCTCTGATGACCTCTGATGACCTCTGATGGCCTCTGATGACCTCTGATGGCCTCTGATGGCTTCTGATGGCTTCTTATGACCTCTTCGATTGCCTCTAATGCCCTTCACTGACTCGGGCAGATCGTGCCCGCCCTCTAATGATCTCCGATTGCCTCAAATGACCTTCGATTGCTTCTAATGACTCGGGCAGATCGTGCCCGGCCTTGAGGCCTTCTCAACTGCTCATCCGCAACGGCACCCGAAGACGGGAGAGACGCTGAATTATCACCTCGAGCTCCGGCCGGTTGGTGGGCCCATCGCGCATATCGTCGCCACGTCCGCGTCCGACAACCACGAGCAGCCCCTCAGCCGTCGCATCATTGGGTCCATCGAGTTCGAAAAGTGTGGGATCAAGGTGTGACTGTGATCGTGAATGGTTGGCTGTGAATGGCTGGCTGTGGAAGGGTGATTGCCCCAGGGATTCCACACGCCCATCGCCCTCCTAGCGTCGCCGCTGACGCCACCTGCTCTCTCGTCTCGTGGGTCTCGTGGGCAAGGGCATACCTTATGTCCACTCTTTCGGCGTGTCGGAGAATTATGTGGTGCGCTTCCCGCTCACTCATCACTGATGGCCACTGATGACTTCTCATGACCTCGGATGACCTCTGATGACCTCTGGTGGCGGCCACTGATGAGCTCTGATGAGCTCTGATGAGCTCTGATGAGCTCTGAGGATTCTCTGATGAGCTCTGATGGCCTCCCTCATCAGGTACTCGTCCTCTTCCCGCTCACAATCCCCTTCGAGAAGCTTGCCAACGGTAAGGGCTTCCTGCCTCAGCTCTGATGACCTCTGATGACCTCTGATGACGTCCCTCATCAGGCAAGGGCTTCCTGCCTCAGCTCTGATGAGCTCTGATGACCTCTATGAGCTCTGATGATCACTCTGACCTCTGATGACCACTCATAACCTTTGATGACCTCTGATGACCTCTGATGACGTCCCTCATCAGGCAAGGGCTTCCTGCCTCAGCTCGAGTGGGACGCCTCGGCGGGCAGCCAAGTGGTCGTTTGGGACATCCGTGGCAATCCGCTTCGTCAGGCCAAGATTGCAACCTCGTGGCGTGCGGAGCCGTGCTGGGCGTACCATGTGATCAACGTGTTTGACGAGAACGGACTGATCACGATCGACCTCAATGCGTACCGCGAGCCCCACATCGCAACGGGGCCGCATGGATTCGCGTATGTTGAGAGCCTCTGATGGCTCCCGAGTGCCTATGATGGCCTCTCTGAGGACCTTTCTGATGACTTCCCTCATCAGGTACCTCGAAAACATGCAAGGTGGCCCAAGCACGCTCGCAAAGCAGATACGCGACGGCGGCTACTTGCGCATGCAGGTGACCTCTGACGACCTCTGACGACCTCTGATGACCTCTGACGACCTCTGACGACCTCTGATGACCTCTGATGACCTCTGATGACCTCTGATGACCTCTGATGACCTCTGATGGCTTCTGATGACCTCTAATGACCTCTGATGACCTCTGATGGCTGTCTACTTGCACATGCAGGTGAACGACTTCGGCGATCCCACGCCCACACGGAAGGCCTCATGTTCCTGGCTCGATATGGTCGATGAGTTAGGGCTCAATTGGACTTTCGAACTCGTGCGCGTGAACGACGCGTACACTGGTCGGCGCCATCGATACGCGTACGGCTTCACGGGCTTCAATAATCATCAGGGCCCTGGGGGGGGCAACCGGTTTGGCCCCGGCGGCGCGGTGGTCAAGATGGACACGGAGGCCAACCCACCAGCCGGCCCGCCACCAAGCTCGATCAAGCCGCGAGTCAAGGGGCTGTTTGAGGGCGAAGAGGCACGAGGAGAGCAGCCCTCAAGGGCCCGAGCCGCCGCCCCTCCCAAGCCATCCGTCAGCTGCTGGTCGTCGGCGACCGTCTTCCCTTCGGAGCCCGTGTTCGTGGGTCGCCCGGGTGCATCTGCGGAGGACGACGGCGTGTTACTCTTCCTCGGGTACGATACGTTGCGCCGAGAGTCGTTCATGGGCGTGCTGGACGCCGCGGACATGAGCGAGCTGGCGCGGGTGCATGCGGGCTCGCGCTGCTGCGTATCCTTTCATGGGCAATGGATACCGGCCTGATCCCTGAACTTAAAATGTGAGGCGTCTGGCGTGTCGAATTTAGAGAGTATACAAGCTCTGCTTTGGTGAGAGTTCAGAGTATGTGTTCCAAGACAATGCAAAATAATCGATAAACTCCGAGTTACGTCCGACGGACTGAGAATTCCTCTGACGCGGCGAAAGGTGTAAGGCCAAAGGAGAGTGTCCGGTCATTGTGGGCAATAATGCAAAATCCAAAAAGCGGCCATAACCCTTAACCGAAGACGTAACCGAAGGCAACTCATTAGGAGTTTCGTCCTTCATCCGTCTCCACGAAACAGGGAAGTGAAGGAGTAGATTCGCGCGTCGTTCCTGCCCCCCCTCCCCGTGTGTGTATGGAAGAGACGGCGAAGCAGCAATTGAGTAATAGCCCACGATGAAGCCCACGAGAGACGAGTACACATTTCGACTCCGTACTTGATGTGTTGAGCTGTTGACCAGGGTGAGCGGAGCCGTCTGTTCCAAACTGTAATCCCGTTACGTTTGATGTTTGTGTGTTGTGTGTTTTGGGTTTTCGGTTGAGTTAGTGCCTACGCTCGTCCCAATGTTCTTCGTTCTCGCGTCCGGCCTTGGGTCCGGACGTTACAGATGCGCCGCGTCTGGCTCATGTGTCGTCACGCGGCTTGTTCGTCGGGTTGGCGTAGGTGAGCTTGGAGCAGCCTCTGACGCCACCGACGTTGTAGAGACTCGGGTGTGGACGGAGCCCGCTCGCCGTCGTCGAGTACCGGTAGAGCCCTTCTGCGAGCATTTGGCAGATGAAGCCGGTAGGCGCCATGTCGGGCACTTTGGGGCGCACGATGGGCATGACACTTAGCCCGCCCTGGTCCAGGGCTTGGTCTCGGAAGCTCACATTCGAGCTCGCCGCGAGCTCATCGAAGAGTTTCTCCGAGCCGCTTTCGAAGCGCACGGCACACGAGCGGAAGACGTCGAGCGCGCGGCCGAACGCGCCGTCGAGGGCGCGCCGTGGTATCCACACAATCCAGTCGCCCATTCGGCGCGCCGTGTCGAGCGGATGGAAGCAGTGCGGGAGCAGCGGCACGAGGATAGCGAGGTCCGGTCTCATAAAGAGCACGGACTCAAAGAGCTGGGCGCCGTCGTGGGCGCCACCGGCATCGTCGAACTCGTCCGGGCATCCGAGCTGCTTGCAATGGAGAGATCTCCGCGCCTCGTGCTCCAAGATCAGCCGGTAGATCGCGTGCCGACTTGCAAGCTGAAGTGGGTCGTGGGTGGGAGGCAGTCAGAGCTGATGAGAAAGGCGATCAGAGCTTGCTTCATTAATAGATCAGCCGCTAGATTGCGTGCGGGGCGGCTCGCAAGCTGTGTCCGAGAGGGCCATCAATCGAGAGGCCATGAAGAGGCCGCCATCAGAGGCCATCAGAGGCCAAGCATCAGAGGCCATCAGAGAACCATCAGAGGCCATCAGAGGCCATCAGAGGCCCCATGTTCACCTGTCCCAGGGCCGTCGGTAGGGCGCACACGTTGATGTACGTGTCGCACGGCGAGCGCGGGGGGACGCGAGGATGACGAATGTACTCACAGTCAGGCACCCTTCGTATCACATCGACTGTGGCAGTAGCAGGCCCGCGTATGCTCCCATCAAAGTTCATCAGCATGCCATCGCTGTCGACGAGCTCGACATTGTCAGGCGCTGCCCCGAGCACCTCGAGAGCGACCACAACCCTTCTGTGAATTAGGCTGTGGATGTGATGCTGCTGCTCCGCGGCAGCCGTTGGCGTCGGCGGCGTCGGTGACGTCACAGTCGGTGGCGCCTGATGTGTTCGGTGGCCACCGTGCTGCACTGGCCGGTCGTCATGGAGCCGCAGGTGTGCAAACACCGTCGTGCGAGCACCCACGGCGTCGATGAGATGGCCGCGCACAGTCGTGTACACGAGCTGATGCGCAAACGTGCGCGCCAGCCCCCCCAGCCCGAGGGCCAGGCGAGGCACGCGCGAGGGCTTTCCCTCCAGGGTGGTGCACACGGCGCGAGCCATCGCCCTGCAAGAAGCTGCATCCGTCCCCACATCCGTCCCGACATCCGTTCCGTTGACCTCTGGAGAGATACTCCGTTGAGTGCTCGCCGTGCTCGTCGTGTACAAGAAAGGGCTGTTCGCCCTAGGGCTCGCTCCCCCCGCGCTCACGACACGTGAACCGGCACGTGAGCCATTATGTGGCCCGTCACGATGCTGCCTATGAACGGCGTGGCCAGCGAGCCGCTTCATTTCGTCTGGAGCGAAGCGCCGTGGAGGGCACCCGAGCCTCGAGGCGTGCGCGGGGGTCGCATTCTGGAACGCACGGCACTCCGTCTCAGATGGAGGAAGCGGCAGTGCGACCGCGAGCAACGGATCCTGTAGCACGGACACTGGGCGGCGCGCTGCCCGTGACGGCGCCTCCTGCGCTGCCCGTGCTAATGGGCGAGATTCGACGCGAGATGTCGAGGCACCGTCACGGGCGCCAGGGCCGAGTAGGAGAGTGTCTGCGTCGGCTCGAGCATACCAGTGGAAGTGGCCATGGCTGCGAGAACCATCCCACTTGTAGAAGCAATACGGCCAGAGCGGCTGGGTCCACAGGAGGTTAGGGCTCGTCTGCACGAAGATGGCGTTTACAGGTGTCTTGGTGTGGGCCTCTTGCGCCACCGTAGCTTCGAGGCAAGCACGCGCAAAGTCGCGGCCGCTTGCGTTCTGTTCTCGCAATGGCAGCAGTACGCTCCGCACGCCCAGGCTACCGAGCAAGTTGATGCGAGACGAGGCGATGGACAGTGGAGACGCTTCAGACGGTATGCACATCGCCACGACTGGGATCGCGAACGACGCGCAAACCGCGCGTGGTGCCGTCTCGCGTGATTCGGCGCCGTGAGCTGGGAGCGCGGGCATGGCGCTCGGTGTCGGCGCGCGCGAGAGAGAGTCGCAGCCTACGCCGCTGAAAACTGCACCCTAGCTGCACGCTTGCTCGGAGAGGAGTGAGTTTAGCCTTTGCATTTGCATGGCAAGCCATGCCCGTTACGAACGGAAGGCATGCGCTTTGCAAGCTCCGAATGCGAACAAGTACTTTTGACTCTCGCGTAGCTATGTGAAAACGTTAACACGACAGACGCGACAACCGCGATGCTTTCGGATACCGATACGGCGCTCAATTCCGCGCGTCGTGCATCCCTTTTCGTAAAGAGCGTCGCTTCCGCCTCATCATGGTGGCCATGGCGAGTCTCCTTGTGTTTGCCCTGGTCGCTGCCCTGACTCCGACGATCGCTAGCCTGAGCATCACTGCCGGCGCCAACGAGCGTGCGCTGCGCAACGCGCACCTTCAAGGACGCAATAACGAGATCATGAATGATCTGTTTAAGCCGGTGGCCACAGAGGTCCGCAGTGCCAAGGCGGCCTTTGTGCGAGGCGGCCTCCCTTCCGACTTTCCGCGCGGTGCGGTGCTCAAAAACGGGCCGAATGCGCGCTACGACTCCGCGGGCGGATGGCTCGACGGCGACGGCATGGTGCACTGTGTGGTGCTTCCGCCCGATGCATCCGAGCCCCGCTACAGCCGCACCTACTTGCGCACCTGCGGATTTTCCAAGGAGGAGGCGGCAGGAGAGGGCCTCTTCCTAGGCTCGCTCGTGGCGCCGGACGGCTACCGGCTCCTCTGGGCCTTGTTCAAGAACGCCGTGCGCGCGGCCCAGCCCCAGAAGGACACGGCAAACACGGCATTTCTTCGCCTACGCGGCACGGGGCGCGTGTTGGCCCTGATGGAGCAATGCCTTCCGTGCGAGTTCACCGTCGCCACTGACGCGACGCTCACCACGACGCGCGCCAGCTGCGACTTTGACGGCATCATGCTCGACAGGCAGCGCTTTCCATTTTCAGGCGGCGCGACCACGGCCCATTTCAAGGTCGATTGCCACGGATTGCCACGGATGACATGGATTGACATGGATTGACATGGATGGACAGTGAATTGCCACCGATAGCCCATGTGAAGGTCGATCCGTTCACCCACTGATGGCCACTGATTGCCTCCGATGGCCACTGATGGCCACTGATTGCCACTGATTGCAGGTCGATCCGTTCACCCACGAGGCCATCGGCGTCACCTACTGCACCAGCGGGCCGCCCGCCGCGCGCATCGACCGCTTCGATGCCAACGGCCGCCCATTCACACCAGTGGTCCTCCCTCTGGCCGGCGAGGCCGCCTGCATGATCCACGACTGCGCGATCACGGCCAGCCGGCGTGCACACTCGAGCGATGCATCACCGGCGGGCAGAGGGCAAGCTGCTGTGAATGGTGCTGTGAATGGTGGTGGTGGTGCTGCTGCTGCTGCTGCTGCTGCTGCTGCTGCTGCTGCTGCTGCTGCTGCTGCTGCTCTGCCGGATGGTGGTGGTTACGTGGCCGGCCATGGTGGTTACGTGGTGGTGCTCGACTTCGCTCTGACGGTGCGCCCAGCACGGCGCTTGCCTCCCCATTGGCATGCGAGCGCCCGGCACGGCGCTCGGTGGTTCCTCGATCGGCTGATGGCCCCTCTGATGAGCGCTGATGGCCACTGATGAGCGCTGATGGCCCCGTGGATGAGCACGCACGGCCTCTCGTGCGTCCTCAGGTGCGCCCGCGCCGTTTGCTGAGCTCTGATGACCTCTGATGACCTCTGATGACGTCCCTCATCAGGTGCGCCCGCGCCGTTTGCTCCTCGATCGCTTCCCTGTGGCCTATGAACCAAAAGCGGGCTGCCGCATAGGGCTCGTGCCACGCGCCGTATTGGGCGGTCCCGAGGCTCGATGCGCCGTATTGGGCGGTCCCGAGGCTCGAGGCGCCGCGGACGGTGGCGCTGTGTCGGGCGTGTCGGAGGTCATGTGGGCGGCGGTGGACCCTTGCGTCGTGCTGCACACGGTCAACGCACACGAGCGGGACGACGGGCTCGTTTGCGTGACAGCGCTCCGTTCAGAACCAGCGACGCCCTCCTCCTTCATCGAGGCCTACTCAGCGGCGTTCCTGCACCGCTGGCTGGTCGACCCGCGCACCGGTAAGTGCACTCTGAGGACCACTGAGGACCACTGAGGACCACTGATGACCACTGAGGACCACTGATGTCTCCTGATGACCGCTGGCTTGTCGACCTACTCTCAGGCAAGTGCATTGCCGAGCAGCCGCTCTGCGACGTGCCCCTCGAGTTCCCCACACTCGACCCGAGGCTCCAGGGGCGCGACGCGCGCTTCGCGTTCGCGATCCGGCCCAGCACGGTGGGAGGGCCCAACCGGTAAGGGGGCCCCGCTGATGACCTCTGATGACCACGGATGACCACTGATGACCTATGATGACCACTTATGACAACTGATGACCATTGATGACCATGGATGACCACTGCTGGCCACTAAGTGTAATTGGCTCCTTCATCAGGTACGGCCCCCCTTTCGAAGGGATCCTAATCGATGCCGTCATCAAGGTGGATGTACGCAGCGGCGCCCTCGCGGGCACGTGGAGCCTACCGGACGGGTGGTACGTGGTGAGCGAATGCTGCTTCGTGCCCAAGCTAGACTCCGTTGGAGGGGCCCAGGACGACGCGGCCGACGGCGACCGAGGATACCTGCTCGTGTTCGCCACGTGCGCCGAGCCTGAGCGCGCCGTGATGGGCACCGAGCGCGCCGAGGCTGGCGATGGGCGCCGCTCGCGGCTCTATGTGCTGGACGCGCAGAAGTTAGACGGCGAGTGGCGGGGCGACGAGTGCGACGTGATCGTCGCAGTGCTCGCCCTGCCGGGCGCCGTGCCGTACGGCTTGCATGGGTGCTGGGTGCCGTACGAGGAGTTGCAGCCACCCGCACTCGTTGTGGATTGAGGGTTTCTGGATTCGCTCTGAGAAACCCCAAACGAAACCCGAAACACAATGTGTCGTTACATGCGCATGGTAATCCTCTTTTCTATGACCCCATGACCTCGCAGGTGCGTGGCCGCGCAAAGGCCGCGTTGGCAAGCACCGCCGAATCTGATTCTGACGTTTCACGGGCGCAAATCGGACATTTCGTGGGATCGCTGGAGCTCAGCCATCTCCCGCGTGCACCCGACGCATTTTTGGATCGCAACCTGCATCGTCCCTGGACCTCGAATCGCCCCTCGAATCGCCCTTCCGATGATGACCACCGACGAGGACGTGCTGAGCCGCAACCCATCGTACGAGCATTCGCTCGATCAAGCGGCGGCAGCCAACAAGCCTGCGGAGAAGCTGACCGGCTTGATGCTCGCCAAGGAGGATCGCTGGATCGCATCCTTGGATCTGCCCGAGTTTGCACGTGAGCTCAAGGAACTCGGCAAGGAGCTGCAAGCGATGGAGGGTAAGGCGGACGTCGAGCACCTGCACAAGATCGTCCGGTGGTCGCGCACCTGCACGGCCTTCGGTGTCCTCACCATGGCCTTTGGCGTCAACCCGCTCTCCATTGCCGCTCTTGCTCTCGGCTGCATGACGAGATGGACGATCGTGGCGCATCACGTGTGCCACGGCGGCTTCGACCGCCTGGACACGGGCGGGCGGTACAACCGTTTCACGTTCGGCGTGGGCAGCCTGTGGCGCCGCTGCGTCGACTGGCTCGACTGGATGCTCGTCGAGGCGTGGAACGTCGAGCACAACCAGCTGCACCACTACTTCCTGGGCGAGGATAAGGATCCCGATCTCGTCGAGCGCAACCTCAAGCTGGTGCGCGACCTGCCCAAGGCGCTGCTGCCGCTCAAGTACGTGCTCGTCGCTTTCATGGCCTGCACCTGGAAGTGGTACTACTACTCGCCCAACACGTTCAAGGTGCTCAAGCTGAACCAGACGCGTCGCACCGGTCAGCCGACCGGCTTCACGGAGACCGAGGAGGAGGCGCCGTGCGTGCTGGGCTCGTGGATGACGCCCTGGTACAAGAAGTACTTTACGAACGTCGAGTTCTTCGGGCGCGTCCTCGGCCCCTTCTTCGTCGGACGCTTCGTGCTGCTGCCGCTCCTCGTCGCGGCCGTCGCGGCTATGTGTGCGGTGCTGCTTGGCGCGGCGCCGGCCACGTACGCGAAGAGCGCGGGCTACTACTCGCTGATCAACCTGGTGCTGGGCGAGCTTGCAACGAACGCGTGGGCCTTCCTCGTCGTCGCCACCAACCATTGCGGCGACGACCTCTACCGGTTCGAGGGGCACGCGGCCGCACGCTCACCGAGCTTCTATCTGCGCCAGACGATCAGCTCCGTCAATTTCGCGACGGGGACGGATACGATCGACTTCGTGCATGGTTGGCTCAACTACCAGATCGAGCACCACCTGTGGCCCGATCTCTCGATGCTCTCGTACCAGAAGGCGCAGCCCCTCGTCCAGGCCATCTGCAAGCGCCACGGCGTCCCCTACGTCAAGGAGAACGTCTTCTGGCGCCTTAAGAAGACGGTCGACATCGCGGTGGGGAACACGTCGATGCGTCGCTTCCCCGTGGCGTACCATCTCAAAGAGGACGTGACCATGTGAGAGCCCCCATAGCGCTGGTACGCTAATTTGGCCACGGCGCCGGCACGCGCGCTCGCTCAGGGCACTCCAAATCGGGAGCAATCTCAATTGGTGATTTTGCTCAGGGCACTCCAAATCGGGAGCAATCTCAATTGGTGAGATTGCTCAGGGCACTCCAATTCGGGAGCAATCTCAATTGGTGAGATTGCTCAGGGCACTCCAATTCGGGAGCAATCTCACCCACAGTGAGATCTTCTGCTTGATCTCTATTGTGCGGATATTTGGGACGCCTTGAACTCCAAATTGGAGATGGCTTGGAGAGCTCCAAACCCGAGTTGGGATTTGATTCTGAGAGGCTCTCGTTCTCTCGTGTGCTGTGCCCCTGTGGCTGCGGCCCCCCTCACCCTAATCCACGCTCCGCGCTCCACTACCTCAGCCGCAGCCTGTGGATCTCGCTTATCTGAGGGCATCTGCACTCGCCCGGATCCAGGTGTCCACAGTGGTGTCTGGACGTGTTGGTGCCAGTTGGTGCGGTGCCTGCTGTCGTAAACATTTATTTGTTATTTCCCATGTATGTGCATACGATATGATCGTCCTCAGCGGACAGCTTTCAAGCGCTGTTCAAGCTTCTCCAGCCGTGAAGCTCGAGGAGCGAGGAAGGTCATATCCACATGAATGTGTGGGGGCTCCCGCGCCGAGTCACTCCCCTTCGTCTCGTGAATTTGAACCGACGGGACGCTGTTTCGACCCTCGCAGAGGGTACTCTGTGAGTCTCGCTGGGCTTTCCACAGGCAAATAGGTCAGCCAATTCTGTATTCACGAGAGGGGAAGAGAGGGTCGACGGTCGAGTCAAGACGACCACCAAGGCCGCGCCTCGACCGCTCGGCCAGTCATCAGGCCGAGGCGTGGTGCTACCGATTGCCGTCTCTCCGCACGGTGGCGTCCACGAGTTCCAAGTGGCGAGGCAAGCAGGCTGCTCCTCGCTCCTCAAGCGCAATCAACTCGGAATGGGGAATGGATCTGCAGCCCGTCTGATGGAGCCTCTCAGCAGCCATCGACCCTCGCTACTCATGCTCGTGAGAGGCGAATCGTTCCGATATGATGCGACAGGTTTCGGGCGTGGATCTCGATCTGGATCTCGCGACTTGAGCTCACATCTCTGCTCGCCAGATCGTATGAGGGCTCAGCAGCTCGCGAGCGCGTCGCACCGGGAGCTCTACTATGCGCTCCAAGTTGGGCTCGAGATCGACATCTCGCTGCACACATACAGGGTCGCCTACTGCACGGACTTGCTAGCTCTGATGTACCGGGTGTATGACGACAAGGCCAGGGGAGGGGAGTCTTCGACAGGGGCCCATCTCAAGATGCCCCGCCTCACGCTGTACGATTTGGAGCCATCGAGCAACCAAGGGCGCCTGTGGCACCAAATGTGGACGTCCGAGCTGCTTCGCCGGCCGCCCTTTCAGCGCAGTTATGACAGCGTCCTCGTCATACGATTCGACATGGCTTTCTGGAAACCTGCGAAGCTGGGCGCTGAGATGCAAAAGCTTGCGATCTTCCTGGACAGCAGCGGCGCTGACAGCGTCTACTTTTCCTTCCCCTGGGTTCCGAGTGCCATCCACTCACATGCCGAGGCGAAGAAGATGCTCGCACGGAATGAGAGTGCTCCGGAAGCGACGACGACGACGACGTTGCTGCGCCAGTGGCCAGTGGGACAGTGGGACTTCATAGTCCTTTGCCCAGCGTACGCGCGGCACGCGAGCGGCCGTAGGCCATATGTCAACGACGAGCTGCAATTTGTGCCGCATTTGACGCTGCACATCGCTCGCGTCTTGAGTGTCTTCCCTGAGCACTGGGCGACGGACTGCCTCACGCTGGCGTCGCTCCAAGTCCGTTTTTTAGAGGATCGGCCCGCGGACTCCAACCCGGCAGTGTGCAAGAATGCCATCTACTATTGCACCGACCGGTTCATCTCCAGGGAATCTTGTTCCCCAGCGCCGATGGCGCACTTTAAGAGAGCGTGCTGCCACTTTGGGCGTGACTCGGCGACCGGACGCCTCATCTTTAACGACAGCCTGCCACTCTTATCTGAAAAGCGTGCGCTCGCCGAACACCGAGGACCGTCCGTCCTTCGAAGGTCCGACGTTTGGTGTCCCACTACTATCCATGCCGCCGCCTACCAACAAGCAAGCAAACGACGCGCAGTCGCCTACCAACAAAAGTTGGGCACCGAATGGCGGGGGCGGAGGCGCACGCTCTCGATCAACAAGTCGGTGTCGTCGATCACTCCTTAGAAAGCCTTCCGAGCATTTCCTCTGTTTTCCAAAGTCAGACGTTGTTTTTACAAAGTTCAGTTGCGAAGAGTTGATCAAAAACGCTCAGGAAATGTAACAGACGCGCGCGGGAGAGAGCTGGAGGAGGGACGTGTGTGTGCCGCGCACGATGGTCAGGCCTTCTGACTTTGCGTCCTACCACGGGCGTTTTCCGCCCTCGAGCCAGCTGTGGCAGGTGCTTAGAATGCCGGCCGAGGAGAACGCCGTTGTCGAGGAGCCCGGATGGAACCTCAATGTGCCACCGGCCTCGTCGGACGTGAACCTCCCTTTCCAGCCAAACTACCACCTCGCCTTCCTCCACCGTCCGCAGACGTCACACGCCTACCGCCCGTACGAGACGTCACACATCTTGCCTGGGCAGGTTCCCCAATCGCTGCAAGTCGTGGCTTCCAAGTCGCTCCACCACCCACAGCCACTCAAGTGGAACACGCCGCCGAAGGCGCCGCAGTACAATGTATTGAACCCCTCCCAGCGCTCGCTGACCACGCACTGGGGCTCGTCCGCCTACGATCCCGAGGGCAATAATTGGCACTCGGTCGCGACCTCGCCGCGCCCGTTCTCGCGCTCCGCCTCGATGGCCTCCTTTGCTGGAAGCAAGCGCGCCACATCCGAGTACGAGGTGCCGTGGGACATGCGGTCACCGCCCGCCTCGCCCTCGCTGTCTTACCCGCTCCCTCCCGCCGCGAGCACGCCCCCAATGGGCTCGCCGATGACGAGCCGTCGGTCCAGCCCGGTGCACCGCTCCAAGGGCTTCACCAACCGTCCGCTTGGCTCGCCTATGTCGCCGATGCGCTCGTCACGGCGCTCACCCTTTGCGCACGGAGTGTAGCGCCCGCTTTGCGAGCTTTGGCGAGCCTTCACTTTGGGAACGATTGAGCCAGCGGCTATGACGGAAGCTCCATGATGCCGCGTCGGCGGCATGCGGCTCGGCTTTCTGGTGGCACGCTTTCCCCGGTTCCGCGCGCATCGTTCTCGGTTTAATCGACGTGGTTTTTACCCGGGCCTTTGGTCGGATGAGCGCGACTGCGGAGTTTGTTGCGGAGTTTGCGTCCTTACGTGGTGTGCGGTGTGACGATCACAAACATACCATAGGTTCCTACGAGTCGTTCGCTGAACAAGTGTACTCCTCGTCGAGACACGACGGACACGGCCCATCGCCGTGCATTAAATATTAATATCCGACGCCGCTCCGCTAGCGCGCTCGGCGCCGGCGTCCTGCTGCGAGCATCAGCGTCACACGCGAGGGCATGGAGGCGGAGAAGGCACGGCTGCGAGCACGGCGCTCTAGCGTGCCATAAGTGGTGGCGGGAATCGGCGGCCTGGACTGAATGAGACCCCACAGCCCACACGACACTCCGGCCCCGACTCCGGCCCCGTGCGCATCGAGCGCAAAGGGCTTATGAGATGCCGTGACGAGAAGCCGTTACGAGATGCCGGCCATCCGCTGGAACATCTCGTCGATGCCGGAGAGCTCCGAGTCCTGTTGCTTCTCACGCGCACGCTCGCGGAGCATCGCCACCTGCTCGTACGAGAGCATGTCTATCTTGCATGCGAGCTTGGGCTCGATCATGAGGATCATGCGGTCAGCGACCGAAGCCGCGTACTTGCCACGGATGTACAGGCTCAGCACAGCCATGACCTCCTCCCACGCAGAGCGGCGCATCTCCGTGCATGTCAACAGATGGCTGAGTGGTGCATCGGCTGCCGAGAAGAGTGCGACTGCTCCAGGCACACCGCCGCGGCTGCCGCTGTGGATGTCGCCCGTGCCTGATCGGAAGCCCACGTCTGAGCTGCCACCGCTGGCGTCATCTCCGTCGCTGCTCAGGTCGGAGCCCGGCCTGCTAAGGTTGTCATCTTCGCCTTCTCCGTCCTTACCGCTTGATGTGGGACTGCGAGTCCGTTCAAAGAGCCGAGCCTCCTTGGCGTTTGGAGAGGCAACCATTGTGGACGACCAAAAAAAGCATCCAAAAAAGGGAAGGAAGGCCCCGTTTTGAGCAGCCCTTCCAAAAAGGGAATTCATAGTTAATCGCCCCAAAATGGAAATTCAATTAAACGAGTTGATTTTCCGATCCTAAATCATCATTGTCGAATTTCAAGCGTGATTTCTCACGCCGAAGACTCTGGTAATTGGTCCTGCTCCCGTCCTGGAGATACTGCATTCTCAGAAAAGATTATCAACATAGCCTGCAGAAGCCCCCGTGGCGCACCAAGAGGTCTTTGGAGTGCTCGATCCGGATCACGATGCAGCTGGCATCGTCCTTTGGGATCCTGTCCCCGTCGTTGCTGTACGCGTGCCGTTGCGTCAGGGACGAGTTGATCAGCAGCTTCGCCGCATCTTCCGGCAGGCACATCATCGACGATCGAATGATGCCATCGACAGCCGTTGGATAGAGAGCGTCCCAGACGCCGTCCGTGGCGACGACGACCGCGCACGACTCCGCCGCCGGAAGTCGATACGTGCGAGCAAAGGGCATCGGCTCGATGTAGCGGCCGACGTCCTGATCCCCGATCGTGCGCGCCTGGATGACGCCGCTGGGCCACAAGCGCAAGGGCCCAAAAGGCCGGCCGCAGGTGTCCACGGCGCGCTCGATGCGCCCCCCTAGCGCACCCACCCGCGCGCGCTCGGCTTCGGACGACTCAAGCCGATGGTCCTCGCAGAGGGATTGGGCGGCCGCCCTTCGAGGGATCAGACGCGCAAGACTATCGCCGCATTGCAGCATCGTCAGCTCCGCTCGCGTCGCGTTGAGCACGACCACGCTCAGCGTAGAGCCAGCCGTCTTGGCCCTCGCACGCACCTGATGAAGGAGACCATCAGGCGTCATCAGGCGTCATCCAGGTGTCGTCAGCCGTCATCAGTGGTCATCAGAATGGTCCGCAACGCGCGCACCTCGTCGTGTGTCACGAGGAAGGCTCGCCTGCCGGCGGCGATCACGTGCGACCCGTCTGCAAGGCTCCCCGGAAGCGCTGACCCATTCACATTCACAGGCCTCCCTGCGCTCGCATGCGCAGACGCCGTGCCGGTCACCGACGCTGCCTCGCTGATTGGGCGTCGCTCTGGCATGGAAGACCCCACAGCCATCTGTGGAGGCTCGGAAGACCCCACAGCCATCTGTGGAGGCTCGGAAGACCCCACAGCCATCTGTGGTGGCACATGCGTCGCATCTGGGGATGGGCCGACCGGGGCATCGTGAAGCGCCTTAAGGAGCTCGTCGATGGCCGTTGCCTTGCAATGCATCGATGCCTCCTTGCCGCAGTGCCCGTCGGCCACAAGCGCGATCACCAGTCGTTCCCCATGAACCGTCACGTCTCGCACCATCATTTGGTCCTCGCCGTCGAGCGAGATCGCGGCCTCTCCGATGAGCACTTCGAACAGTGGCCCACCTGGATCCAAAGCTGCCTTGAAGCCGGACGACGTGATGTCATAGGACGATGCAAGTGCCTTCGTCACATTCGTCGCCTTCTCGGAGAGGGGGGGTATCTTTTTGTTGCGGCTTGCGTACACCTCTGCGTTCGCGGCGCTTGCCGCGATACGCCTGCGAGTCTTGATCCTGCGATTCGACGGTCGGTGCATGAACTCAATGGCATTTAGGGGCAGCATCGATGTGCTGCGTTCGATAATAAGGCATGTACCAAGCGCACACAAGCACCGAGACCACCATCACCCCGATGAAGACTTCGATGAAAATTATCCGATCCGTCGGGCTCATGCTGTCGTCGCGGTTGGGATCCCTTGTTGCTGACGGAGCAGAGGCGTTGACGGCCGGCATATACGGCGGCCATGCCGGGGCTGAGCTTCCCCCCGGCATGGCCGTGACTTGGCTCGGCGCCACCGTGACGCTCCCGCTGCAAGGACAAAAGCAGCGGGACCACACGATCGAGCGAACACGCTCGCTGCTTTTGTTTCGTCAACGGCCAAAAATAGCCGCCGAAACCGCACCGTCGACAGAGAGAATGACACCGACGACACCAAGCCCGGCAGCAAGCAAACAAGCAAGCACACCACTCCACTTGCCTCGCCCAGAGGCATGTACGCAGTGCACAAAACCTGCACATGTACCGTATAAGGAGAGGCGTATATATATGTATATGTGGCCCCCCTTGTGTGGCCCCCGGTCACTCGGTCACTCAGTGCGACTCAGCGAAACAGGCAAACAGCGACGCAATGCAGCGACGCTGACCGCCATAAACGGTAGAGTGATTTGGTTCACAGTGGGTCGGTCCCGCGCGCTCGCACTCATCATCAGGAAGCGAGCGCGCAAATGCTCGGTCTCGTCCTTCTCGCCCATTCCGCCGCTGACCGAGTCGTGATATCCAAGACTCCCGACCTCGTCGAGGTGGTCTTCAGAGGCCACTACCCTGCACGCCTCGCCAAGGACCCTCGGCTCGAGCAGGCGCTCAATGCGGCGGCCTACAAGCATCGACAACTTGAGCGTGAGGATGCCGGCGGCGAGGTCTCCGACGTCTTCGACGCCATGGACGGCGCGCAGCACTTCCGCATCCAGTACGAGCCGCGTCGCTCCGGATGGA
>Ga0210248_100609_pt1 | contig 31483 bp, 16 predicted proteins | sample ChrtobMetP3_32mM_FD_155493 | JGI IMG/M metagenome (GOLD analysis project Ga0210248, IMG submission 155493) | Chrysochromulina tobin associated microbial communities from unialgal haptophyte culture, Seattle, Washington, United States - P3_32mM | ecosystem: Host-associated > Algae > Haptophytes >...
CGGCGTTGGCGGCGTTGGTGAGGGTGGTGGCGGCGATGGCGGCGAGAGTGTCGGCGGCGGGGGTGGCGGCGGCGGATAGTGGGTATGTGGCGTGTGGGGATGGTGCGGATGATGCGGATGGTGCGGATGATGCGGATGGTGGCCGTGAGTGTGCGGATGGTGCGGATGGTGCGGATGGTGGTTGTGAGTGTGCGGATGGTGCGGATGATGCGGATGGTGGCTGTGCGGTGGCGGCTGTGTTGTCGACCGAGTTCCACAATCGTAGCAGTCAGTGCCCAAGGTACAGGCGCTGTACTCATTTCCGGGGCCACCGTCATCGCAATCGCCATCCGAGGCCCAGTTGCACGTATTTGTGCAGTAGGTGTAGGGCGCGTGGCTGTGCGGAGCGTGGCTGTGCGGAGCGTGGCTGTGCGGAATGTGGCCGTGCGGATTGTGGCTGTGCGGTGGCGGCTGTGTTGTCGACCGAGTGCCACAATCGTAGCAGTCGGTGCCCAAGGTACAGGAGCTGTACCAGGCTCCGGGGCCGCCGTCGTCGCATTCGCCATCCCAGGCCCAGTTGCACGTGTTTGAGCAGTAGGTGGTGCCGAAGAGCTCGCGGCGGTCGCGTGCGCTCATGCCCTGCGCGGCGGCGGGGGCGGGGGCGGCGGCGGTGGAGGCCTGCTCAGGTATTCCCACCGTGCCGCTCAGCTGGAGGAGGAGCAGAACGAACGTGAGCATCGAGCGGCCCGATGCGAGTGCGGTCGTCATTCGTATCTGGGCGAGGTGTTAGGTCGGAAGCGTGGCTCGAGCGTGCTGGACGAGTGATGTCGCGAGCGATGGTTCGCGAGCTGCAAGCGAAGCGAGCGCGCGCGCGCGCGCGTGGCGCCTCGCTCGCCTTTTTTTGCGAAAAGCAAGCGTGCAGCCGCTCATTTTCGCTCAGCTGAAGATTCATAACTGACCCCTACATGCCTCGAACACAGGGCTGGTGAGTGGTGTGCCGGCGTGCAGCGTGGTCGTCGCGCCCCCGGAGCCAAAGGTTTCCACAGGACCACGGACCAAGTGAGGCGTGGGAGGAGTCGCGACCTTCTTCATTCACAGCAGACGGGGAGGGACGAGTCAACCATGCCGGCTCGCCATCCGAATGGTTTCGCGAAGAAAAAAAAAACGTTATCGCGACCATCCTGCGTCCTGTGAATTCAAGTCCGTATTCTCTCAACCGGTCATACACTGTGGACTGTGTCCCCCGGCTTCCCCCGGAGCCCGGAGCCCGGTGGCGGTGCTCTTTCGTACCGGTCATACGAAATGGAGAGATATCCAAATCGGGGACCCGTCAAACTTGTCAAAATGGTCGCTGCCGTCAAACTTTCTGCACGGCAGTTTCAATGGTCCAACGCAAGAATATCAACGCACAGTCCACAACAGTCACGCCGAACACCCTCTTTACAGCCGCTTGCGGTTCTCCAGAGGGACCCGAAAGGCAGCGCGATGATGAGTGTCGTCGGCGCGTGGGCAACTGTATGGAGCCTGATCTTACAAGAGCACCAGCCACCAGCCTCGCCTCTCCCAACCTGTCGCCCTTGTCTCCTCTCCGCTGCTCTCCGTGCACCGTCGTGCGGCCCAGCCTCTGCGTGCCGCCGTCGCGGGCATTTGGTGCCGCCGAGCGCCGTGAGGCCGCCGCTGCCACGAGCGCACTCACATCCCCCGCTCGCTCGCTCGCGTCCTCTGCGCTCCGCACCCTGCATTCATAGACGCGCTTGAGCTCACAGACTGCATCCATACAGGCGGCTCCTCCATTCATAGACGCCGCCCGCCATCCTCCATCCATAGACATCCTCCATCCATCGCGCCCAACGCGCGGCTGCTCAGTAGCGGTAGGTGGTTGGCTTGTACGGGCCAGACTTTTTGACGCCAATGTAGTCAGCCTGCTCGGTGGAGAGCTCGGTGAGCACGGCGCCCAGCTGGCCGAGGTGCAGCTTGGCCACCTTCTCGTCGAGCTCTTTGGGCAGCAAGTACACCTTGTTCTGGTAGCGGGACTTGGTCTTATCCATGCCAGCCTCGACGTACGCCTTGCGCAGCTCGAGCTGCGCGAGCGTCTGGTTGGTGAACGAGTTGGACATGACGAAGGACGGGTGGCCGGTGGCGCAGCCGAGGTTGAGCAGGCGACCCTCGGCGAGGATGATGACGCCGTGGCCGTCGGGGAAGATGTACTTGTCGCACTGCGGCTTGATGTTCATGCGCGTGGTGGCCTTCGTGAGAAGCTCCATCTGGATCTCATTATCGAAGTGGCCGATGTTGCCCACGATCGCGTTGTTCTTCATCATGGCCATGTGCTCGACGGTGATGATGTCTTTGTTGCCGGTGGTGGTGATGAACACGTCGGCGTTGTGCTTCTTGATGCAGTTCTCGATCGTGTCCACCTGGTAGCCCTCCATGCATGCCTGGAGCGCGCAGATCGGATCGATCTCGGTAATGTACACGACCGCGGCCTGCCCTTTCATCGCCTGGGCCGAGCCCTTGCCGACGTCGCCGAAGCCGCAGATGACGACCTTCTTGCCCGAGAGCATCACGTCGGTCGCGCGCATGATGCCGTCGGGCAGCGAGTGGCGGCAGCCGTACACGTTGTCGAACTTGGACTTGGTCACGCAGTCGTTGACGTTGATCGCGGGGAAGAGGAGCTCGCCCTTGTCCGCCATCACGATCAGGCGGTGCACGCCCGTGGTGGTCTCCTCCGAGACACCCACCATGCGCGTCACCATGCGCGAGAAGCGCGTCTTGTCCTTCTTGATCGAGCCGGCGATCGTGGCGAGCACGCACTTGAACTCGGCATTGTCGGTCGAGGCGGGGTCGGGCAGCGAGCCGTCCTTGGCGAAGGTCTCCTCGAACTTCTTGCCCTCGTGCAGCAGCAGCGTCGCATCGCCACCATCGTCGACGATCTGGTCCATGCCCTCGCCGTCCGGCCAGTTGAGTGCCTTGTCGGTGCACCACCAGTACTCCTCGAGCGTCTCGCCTTTCCAAGCGAAGACGTTGGCGGTGCCCGCGCGCACGATGGCGGCGGCCGCGTGGTCCTGCGTCGAGAAGATGTTGCACGAGACCCAGCGCACGTCCGCGCCGAGCGTGTTGAGCGTCTCGATGAGCACGCCAGTCTGGATCGTCATGTGGAGCGAGCCCATGATGCGCACGCCCGCGAGCGGCTGCGACGGCCCAAACTCCTTGCGCGCGGCCATCAGGCCCGGCATCTCGAACTCAGCGAGGTCATACTCCTTGCGCCCAAAGTCCGAGAGCGACATGTCCGCGACCTTGAAGTCGCCGGACGCCTCGACGTTCTTCACCCGCTTGGGAGGCACGTTACCCGCGGTGATCGCCATCTGAGCGATCGGCGAGTCAAGAGGCTTCTTGAGGAATCCGAGCGCGTCCAGGATCTGGAAGGTGCGCTCGGAGGCGTTTAGCGAGTAGAAGTGCAGGCCGGGCACCAGTCCACTCGCCACCAGCTTCTTGCACAGGTCGGCCATGTACCCGACCCCCCAAGTGATGAACTCCGCCTTCGACTCGTCGCCCTTGAGCTTCTCGAGCACCGCGTCCATCGCGGGCGGGATGCGTGTCTTACAGAAGCCGCACATGCGCTTGAGGCCAGCGTACGCGTTGAGGGGCATGATGCCCGGGAAGACGGGCACCGTGATCCCCGCCGCGCGGATCTCGCCCATCCAGTGCTTGAACACGTCGAAATCATAAAAGAGCTGCGTGATGATCACGTCGCCGCCCGCCTCGATCTTCTTCTTGAGGTATGCGATCTCGCCCTTCATGTCCTCGTCCGAGCAAACGTACTCCTCGCCCTCGATGTACACGACGCGCATCTTCTCCGTCGCCGAGAGCGGCCGGCCCAGGTTCTTGGCCGGCTTGATCACGTCGGGGTGCCCCTCGGGGTAACCGGACACCTGGAGCGAAAAGTAGTCGCCGTAATGCTCGCGCGTGTACTTGATGAGGTCGAGCGCGCACGCGAAGCCGCCCTCGGTGACCTCCCACTTCTCCTGCCCCTTGGGCGGGTCGCCGCGCAGCGCGACGATGTTGCAGATGCCCGCAGCCTTCGCGCCGTTGAGCCCGAAGTCGCACTTCTCCTTGACCTGGTTAGTGCAGGTCAAATGCATGTTGACCATCACGTCGTGGCGCGCCTGCGACTTGGCCGAGAGGTCGAGGGTGAGTTCCGAAGTGGCACCGCCCGCACCCCAGGTCATGTCCATAAAGAGCGGGTCCTGCGCCGCCATCACCTCGATCGTCTCGTGCAGCTTCTCCACGCCTTCTGGCGTCCTGGGTGGGAAGTACTCGAACGAGATGAACGGCTGCTTCGTCTTGGACGTCCACTCAGCGACCATGTCGCAGATCTTGCCCTTCTTGACCTTCGGAAGGATGCCGCGCTTGTCCTCCTTCATCGCGGCTGGCATCTTGGCTGGCAAGAGGCAGTGCTATAGATTCTGCAACGGGCACCGGGAAGGGCAGGAGAGTGTGAGCGGGACGGCGACGGCCTTGGCCAGCGCCGGCATGCGGCGACCGCCCAGCTGGCCAGTAGGTGCCGAACGTGGCACTCGGGCAACCCACACGCGACTTGGCAGTCCCGTTTGAGCCGCCTCAGCAGCAGCCGCTCCGAAGGACAGTTTTCCTCCTTCGCATTCGCACCTCCACGTTGCTTCGTGGCGATCGGCGATGACGAAACGAGATATGATTTCTTGTGCCAACTTCAAAAAACCCCGAAGCAAGCAAGCAAAGCTCCGCCAGGCCGCCACCCGGGAGACATCGTATGGACACGAGCGCTTGTACACACCAAGATGTTCGCACAGCGCTCGGGAAGCCCGCGGCGCGTCCGCAAAACTTCAATAGGGGCGAAGGTCGTATTCTCCCTATTTTGGGGTGCGTCGCGATCGGTCTTGCACGGCCGCACCTTCGCGCGACCTCAGGCATGTTCGCGCAGACGGAGCCTCTGTCGGCCACGGTGCGCGAGCGAAGCAACCAGACAGTCGCGCTCTTCAAGGACGGCATCGAGGTCCGCCGCTGGGAGCTGCCCAGCGGAGCCCGCCAAACATTGGAGCGCCCTCCACCCCCGATCCGAGGCACACTGCGACACGCCTCGTTGGACATCCTGCTCGCGCCCGGCGCCCGGGCTGTGCGCGACAGCGCAACGGCCGCCGCCCTGCGTACCGGCCACCCGCCCTGGATCGCCGAATACGCGGGCAAGTCTGCGATGAGCAGGCTGATTGATGGCCGCTCATTGTCTCTTGTAGCGCCCGCCGAGGCGCTGCTCATCGGGCAGATCACGGCCGAGCTGCTAGGTCGTGGTCTCCCTGAGGAGCTCGTGCAGCGTGGCGCCGGCAAGAGCGAAGAACTCTACCTTGCCGGTTTCTCCAGTGGCGGCGCCTATGCGGGCGGCGTCGCCTATGCCTGCGTGCTGCACGATGGTCGCAGCGACGCCGCGGACTCGGCCGCAATCTCGGCGGCCAACATGGTGGATGACGCAGCAGACGCCGACCCGGAGGTGGCTGAGATGGTTTCCCGCGGCCAGATTTCGCCCGAGCTGCTCGAGAAGGCGCTCAGCGCCGGTGAGGCTGCCGGCATGGCTGCTGCCGTTGACGGGCCCGAGGGCCTCGGAGGCAGCCACAGCGGGAGGGCCCGCGAGCGCGGCGTGGATGCAGGCGTCAAGGTCTTTCGGACGCCCACTCAGATGCTGATCGACCGCACAATCGCGGAGGCCCTGCGCGAGCGCAACCTTCCCGACGCCCTCGTCAAGGCAGCCAGCGACATGGCTGCAGAGTTGCTGGCCGCGGGCTTCTCGCCGGGCGCCGCGATCGCGGCCGGCATCGCTTCCGCCGAGGGGCTGAACAACGGGCTGAGCAAGGACGGCGCCGGCAAGGCGGCCTTCGCCGCCGCCAAGGCTCTCGATGATTCTGCAGCCAGGGATGAGAACATGGCCACGATGCTTGCGCGCGGCGAGGTGCCGCACGAGGCGCTCCGGCTAGCCCTGCAGGCTGGCCGCGTAACCGGCGCCAAGGAGGCAGCGAACGAGGCGGAGACCCTGAAGCTACGCATCCGCGATCTTGAGCTTAAGGCGATGGCGGGGAAAATGACCGAGGAGGAGCGCGAGAAGCTGAAGGCGTCGCAGGCTACGCTGGCGAAGCTCGAGGAATCGATCCGTAGAGCGTCGCAGGCTACGCTCGAGGGCTCGATACAGGTCAGCAAGCAGGCCACCCGCGAGCGCAAGGGTGCGCCCGTTTATCACCCGGCGCACTTGCCGAGTAACTTGTCGAGCGCCGGTGGAGCCGGACCCGGCAGCCTGCGCACACTCTCCGGTTCTGGGGTGAAGATCTTATCCGGCAAGGAGCTGCAGCAGGCTGAGGCCGAGGTGAAGGCCCTGGAGCTGCGCATCGCCGAACTTGAGCGCAAGGCAGCGGCGGGCGAGGTGACCGAGGAGGAGCTCAAGGAGCTCATTGCGGCACGGGCTACGAAGCTCAAGGAATCGATCCAGATTAGCAAGCAAGGGGGTCAGAAGAGCGAGGGGCAGATACAGGCAGCGGCATTGGCGGCTGAGAAAAAAGCGCGAGAAGCGCGCGAGAAGCGCGCCAAGGCGACGGCCGAGGAGCAGGCCAGGCAGCGCGATCAGCGCGCCAAGGAGGTGGCCAAGGAGGTGGCCGAGCGAACTCAGCGCGAGAAGGCCGAGAAGGCCGAGCAAGCTCAGCGCAAGAAAGCCGAGAAGGCCGAGCAAGCTCAACGCGAGAAGGCCGAGCACGCCAGGCGCGCGATGGCGCTCAACGGCTACGACGTGCGACTGCTCGGCGAGCGCGATGAGGAACTGCGCAAGTGGAGGCTGGAGGGTGCCGATGAGCCGCAGCTCCTTGCCTCCCTCGAAGCCGCGCTGAAGCCGTCCGAGCTCGGCCTCGTGTACGATTCCAAACGCGAGTCGAAGCTTAGTGTCGACGCGTTTAACGACGTGCTGCCCATGTCTGTAATCAACGCTGCGCGTGAGAGGGTCATCCAAGAGCACGTCATCCAGGAGCGGCTGCGCCGCGATGAGATCCTTTATGGCGAAGAGAAGGGCGCTTGCGTCGTGATGTGAGCGGGTGCGCTTCGCGTTCGGCGTTGGCCGTGCACGATGCCGCCGTGTGTGGTCATGCATGAATCGATGCATGAAGTCGAGTTTTCAGCTATAGCTACCCGCCGTGAAGACACCGATGGCGACACGTACAACACAAAGCGAGAGCAAAATGTGCTTCAGCGATCATTTTGCTATCTCCGTAGGAGCGACCGCCTGGGGCGTAGCACATTTTGCTCCGATGCGTTCGTAGCACACACGTAGCACACACGACACGAAGGCGCCACCGCGCCGCTGTTGCGTGCTGCATTTCCCGCCCAAGGACGCCGGAGCTTCTGCCGGCGCCTTCTCCATGGCCGCTCGCGCTCGTTCCGTGCGTGCGTCACATGTGGCCACCGTAGACGAGGATGGACTGGAAGAGGGATTGCGGCGTGGCAAATGAGTGCACCATCTGTTTATAGATGGTCCAGGGTGAGTCGGCGGCGACGTAGTGGACGCCATGCTGCTGACACGCCTCGAGGATGATCTTCTGCGCAGCCGGGTGGTGCGAGAAGTCGAGCTTAGGGAAGAGGTGGTGCACCGTATGGTAGTTGAGCCACAGGTAGATCCACGCCCGATGGAAGGGCAACCCGACCGACCAATCAGCGCACGAGTGGAGCTGCGCCTCGCCCCAATCGCGCGCGCGGTTTCGCTTCTCGACGCGCATACAGTGCTCCGCGTTGTGGTTCATGAGCGCCATCGTGAAGTACCACAGCCCGAGCACGGCCGTCCACGTGTACGAGAGCAGCGCGCCGTGCACAAGCCCCCATCGCGTGAGGTGGAGCGCCACATTGAGAGGAAAGGCGAGCTTCCACAGTCGCCACCGCTCGGTGCCCTTGAGCATGTCGCCCAAGTGCGCCGCGTAGTTGCCCCACAGCCCGAATGTCAGCACGAGCGGGTTGATGTACGGCATCACGCGGCTCTGTATCCAGTGGCGGTGCACCGTCGGGTCGGTGACCAGAAACGGCTCTGTGCCACGAAAGTGGTTGTCCCATGGCGTGTTGGTGTACATGTGGTGCTGGAGCACGTGCTCGCGGTACCAGCTCGTGGACGAGAACCCGATCGTATCGAGCGACAGGTACGCCCAGCCGCGGTACTTGGGCTGATGCACCCAATTGTGCCCAAAGGCGCCGAGAATCGCCGACACGAGACCGAATCCGACCGCGGCCACCAAGCTGCCGGAGAGGAACATGGCGAGCCACGTGAGGCAGTAGGCGCCAAAGGTGGCCCAGAAGAAGACGATGCACTCGCGCGTCGGCCCGCCGCTCGGGCACTTGACCGCGCGCAGGTGCTCCGTCAGCCGGCGGCGCACCGTCGAGTAGAAGGCCTCGTCTCCAAGGAGCTCGGGCAGGCGGTCGATGCCGCCGTCGCCGCCCACGCCGGGCACGACGGCGCCCGCGGGGCGCGAGAGCAGCACATCGGGGGCGGGCACCTCGTACTTGGCGATCGCCGCCCGCGCGTGCGCATAGTTATGGTGGTGCGACTCGAAGGCGTACGTCGAGTCCTCGAACCGGTCACGCGCGAGGCGCACGACTTCGGCGCCGCCCGGGTGGAGCTCGAGGAAGGGCTCGAAGTCGTACCACTTGCCGCCGATCCGCCAGAGCGTCTCCGACGGCGGGTAGAAGTTGACCCCCGATGAGAAGACTGGTGCACGGGGCTGCTCCTTGGCGGCGGCCTCAACCATCCTCGGGGCTACGATGACGCTTTCGGGGGAGGGCTGGCGTTCGTGGCGCCGGATGTCGCGCTCGGAGGACAGCCGCGCGCGGAGGACAGCCGCGTCCACCGCCGCCGCGCGGGCGGGCGGGCGGAGGTATGTGCCCATGAGCACGAGCTTCAAGGGCGAATCAGGGTCTCGTCCGGCGGCGCGCAAAGTCGCGTGAAAAAACTTACTACTATGTACACGAATCCCGAAGTTTCCCAATCTTAAAAGGAGGTTGCATGTGTCACACGTACGACAATTTGACGGCCAATGGTTATTTTCGGCCCCAGTTCCGCGCTGCAAGATCGTGAAACTCGCAAACACGTGCAACATGAAGGCGGTCGTGAAGGAGGCAACGGGCAGCAGCACCGAGAGCGGTGCTCTCATCAGGCATGGCAGAACTTGCGGACGTCGAGGTACGCGTAGCTCTGGTCGTGGCACGTGGTGCCGTGCGTCGCTCGCGCCGACGCGCCGTGCCGCACGCATGCATTGCAGCCGGCTCGAGCTACAGGCCCAGTTCTCATGTGGTTTGCTGCCGCCCTTGCCGCTCCCGCTGATCGCCGCGCTCGCCTCTGCCATCGCAGTTCCCCGAGTCGCTCGAGGAGCGCGTCAAGATGCTCGCTGACGTTGAGGTCAGTGACATCAGCCAGCGCTACCGGATGAATGGCGTGCTCGGATCAGGCGCGCAGGCAACGGTGTACGCGGGCTTGTCAAAGAAGAACCAGCAGAAGGTGGCGATCAAGGTGCTCGACTGTAAGGAGCTCGAGGACGACGAGCTCTTCGACGCGCTGCGCATGGAGATACAGATCCTCAAGCAGATCCGCCACCCTCACGTGGTGAAGCTCCTCGAGGTTGTGAGTGACCCGAATCGCATCTACATCATCCAGGAGTGCCTGAACGGCGGCGAGCTCTTCGAGCAGCTGCTTGCCAAGGGGCCGTTCAAGGAAGACTACGCCCTCGCCATCTTTGCGCAGGTCGCCATCGCCGTCGACTATCTGCACGGTCTCGACATCGTGCACCGCGACCTCAAGGCAGAGAACCTCGTCTTTGGCGCCAAGGGCTCGCCGATGATCAAGATGATCGACTTTGGGGGGGCGAGCACGTGGACGCCCGAGGAGGGCTTGACGGGGCTGGTAGGCACGCCGCAGTACGTTGCGCCCGAGGTGGTGACGGGCTACGGCGAGGGCGGGGTGCCCCCGACGGGCGAGCCTTACGGCAAGGGATGTGACCTGTGGTCGATGGGGGTGCTGCTCTACGTGATGATCTCGAAGACGATGCCCTTCCGCGCCAAGGAGGTCGACCAGCTACTCAAGCAAGTCGTCAAGGGCAAATTTGCCTTCAAGCCGGAGGATCGGTGGAAGAACGTCTCGGAGGATGCCAAGGATCTGATCACGAAGCTCCTGTGTAAAGAGCCCAAGAAGAGACTCACGATCCAGCAGGTGAAGGAGCACCCTTGGGCCAAGGACGCCATCAAGCGATGCGCTGAGAACATGCCCAAGCTCGCCCCGGAGAAGCGCGCCAAGGATTCGGTCGCTGGATTGCTCTTGAGGCCGATGCTCAGCTTCGCTCAGCGGCAGGCCAAGGGCATGCCCTCCTCCACGGTCGAGGCCAAGCCCAAGAACAAGGGCACGTCGCGCGAGCAGCAGTACTGGTACGAGATGGAGATCTCGGCGCCGACGGACGCGCGCCAGGAGGGTGGCGTCAAGTACGACCCGGTGACCGGCAAGTACACGATGGACAATGTGTCTCCGGAGATGCGAGCCATTCTCGAGCAGATTGAGAGGGACAAGGCCGCCAAGGCCGGGGCACCGAGCACCCCGGGGGCTCCCAGCACCCCGGGACGTCCGTCCGGACCACCGCCTTCTCCGAGCGTGGGTGGCACGCCGCCACCGCCTCCCGGCCCGCCGCCGCACATGATCGCGAGGACCTCGTCGCTGCAGCTGCTCACGACGGTGAATGAGGCGGTGCTCGCCACCCACTCAAACGAGACGATGGATACGCTGCTCCTGATGTCGAGCAAAGACGCTGAGATCATGCAGCTCCGCGAGCAGCTTGTAGAGGCGCAGGCGGCGCTGTCGAGCATGGCGGGCGGCAGCGGACATCCGCCACCCGCGCCAGAGACGAAGCAGGCGGAGCTCGACTCAAGTCATGAGGCTCTGCGCGCGATGACCGAGCGTGCCGAGGCGGCGGAAGCGGAGCTCTCCGAGGCCAAGCGGCGGGAGACGAAGCTTCAGGCCAAGCTGAACGCCGTCTCCACACTATACACTGAGGCCGCGCAGCGCGAGGCGGTCCTCAGGATACAGCTCGAGCAAGCAGGCGGTGGCGACTTGCTCCGGGCGATGTATCCTGACTGACGCCAATACCACGTGGCACGCGGCACAGCGCCCGGCACAGCGCCTGGCACAGCGCCTGGCGGGGGCGAGCGAGGGCACGCGGGAGAGGCCCTTCGCGGGCGATGAGCCGAGAGGGGCGCCTCATTTCCAACGGCCGGTGGGGCCGCCCCGTATCTGACTCGCATATTTGTCCCCCGCGCTGGGGGCTGGCCGGGTCGGGTCGGGGGGACGGGGCGTGTGCGAGGTACATGCGAGAGACGTGCGAGATGCTAGGATCGGATGGTGGCGACATCGGGCACTCACAATGCGCGTCTGGCCGTCGCGACGCGATTGCGCGGGTCCATCGCGACTGAGGCGACTTGCCAAATTCGGTCGAAAAAGCATCAGAGAGCCCGGCCCTTTGATGCGGAGAGTCCATCGCCTGGAGCCCTCTCGACGCTCTCGACATGACGCATGACCGGAGGCGACGTAGAGGCGACGGCCAGCGTATGGTAGTGCCTAGTGCGGATCGCGATCGGCAACGGCACTCGGCAGTCGGCACATACGTCGTTCGCTTTCCAGTCCTAGGTCTTTTTAAGAGCGGTTACGGCGATAAGGCCAAAAATCTTCGTCATCCTCCGTGGGACGACGATAAGGATGGGGGTAGAATCCAATAACGTCTTGTGCGTCAGAGTAGCGACCGAAATTGCGACCCCAGGCACCAGGGCGGCGACGAAAGAAATCAGACCATGCCGGACCAGGTTCGTCACCATACCTCATCATGTACTCATCTTCTGCACTTGTCACAGGTGGTGGACGCGGCACACTGTTCTTCCAAACCCTGCTTGGATGATTAAAGGGCAAACCTCTTGAGATGCGCGCGATTAAACGGCGCGTCGCGGCTGGCAAGGACCGCATGCTAATAATGGCATTAATTGCCATTCGCCACCAACCCCTAGCCCTTGTAGATCTGTAGCGCTCATTAAGCGTAGCACCAAAAGGAAACGATACTGGGTCTCCTGTAAGGTCAACGAGAGGAATGAACCCTGTTAGGTTAACCGGGCGCTGCCTACTTTTGCCTATGGTGGGTGCTCTTCTGGGCCAGGGGGTTCTGGGTGGCATTCGTTTGGTTAATTATTGGAAATTTCCAACACTTTTGTGAGATTATGCCCGTGCCACCCTTGTACGATCTCGCGGCTCGTGCGATGACACGAGAACAACACAACGAAGTGCTACCGCGGAGGATAAACATGTACCCGCAGACACATAACGCGTTGTTGGCAATGACCAATCACCGATTGCGAAGGGCGGGGCGACTTGTTATTTTATTACTGCGCGCAATAACGGCAATTCCAAGGTGGTTGATTGGCATTCCTCGTGCTGAATGGCACACACTGCATGAGCTTACACCGACCACGAGTACAGTTGACCTGCTGAGTCGCTTGTACCGGAACGTACGGTATACATTTCTCCCTGGAGTAGGTAGACCTTTCAGCAAGCCCTTTACGTTACTTGATTTAAGCGCACCAAATGCTGTAAATACTTCACGTGTCACCCTTAAATACACATTTCCAGGGACGAACGACTACTTTGAAAAAGACTATGTTATTGACGCGTTCCGACGAATTAGGTTTTATTCACGCTAGCGCCCAACACGACGCAGTAACCTCAATTTCCAAATCCGTTATGAAAATGGCGTCTAATGTACCTTCATTACAAACTCTCGCGTTGCGTGCAATGCGTGAAGAACCACGAGGAATTGTTGGTCACTCGCAAAGGTTACGCCGCGAGCGAGAGTGGTTGGTATCGAGTGGGAATTTGTTTAACATGCCTGGGAATTGGACTGACAGGAACGTTTATGCATTCCTAGGCCCCGGGTATTTGTTTGGGTATCTAGTGAAGAAGATGTTGACGATGCGAGATTATGTCAGAGAAATGCTCCGAGTCTTAGCCGAACAGACACCACCACAGCTCTCTCTTACTCAAGGGGCAAATGGCTGGACGCTCAGTGGAGATAGGGGTTATTATCTGGGCGCCTATGGTGGCCCTAGACTTCGTCGCCCAGAACGTTTTTACGAGCCGACTGGGAGTGATGATCCTAAGCCATTCTGGAAAACGCATTTTTAGATAAGCGCCCAACACGACGCGGTAACCGCCATATGCAGCAAGATGCCATACTGCAGTGTGAAACGTCCACAAAATCCACACGCGAGCTGGTCCGACCGCGGCGCGTCGGTCCGAAACGGCGAGGTCGAGCTCATGATTCGAGGTCGAGGTTCGTCGATATGGACGACCAGTGGACGTTTCAGTGTGAAATCCAAAAACGTCACCCCCTTCGCGACGAAACCTCGACCGACGAAACGACCCCCAAACCCGACCGACCTCGGCCCGTGATAAGTGAGACTGACCCACCTCCCCCTGTGGTGTAGGAGAGATAGAAGACATAGTGTTGTCCTTGAGCAAAGAGGGGTAAGTCGACAAACCCGCGCAACACTACCGCGGCGCTTCGCACGCGTGACCACTCCGAGGAATCACGTTCCACGGAAGATCCCACAGGGAACGCACCGGTACAACGCGACACACACAGGTGAAACGACAAGCGGAATGGGGGGGTTCGGGAAATGTAAAACGACAGATCGGCTGTCGGGGGACACTGTCGGCAGTCACTGTCGACCTCGGCACCGTGAGTCAGTCCCACATATTACGCGGCCGCATCTCGGACGAAACCGCGTGCTTGCATATGGACCAGTAACGTTCCCGCACTCTGGAGTATCACGTGTGTCTGCCAGTGTCAGACTCATGATTCAGGGTCAGAGTGCGCGACGGGTTACGTCAAGGGTTACGTCAGTGTCATCAACTAATTAAAATCTCGGGGAATTTTCCGATGCATATACCGGGGGCGGGGCCCGTTGCGACCGATCGCCACCGCGCCGATGTTCACGTGGCCTTTCCGGTCGATGTTATTTTGATTAACTCGTCAGCGAGAACACCTTAGAACACCACGGTGCCTCTAACCCGGACCGAACCGCTAAGGGTGCCTAGAATGGTGAGCGCGGACTCCTAGTAGGACTCGTCCTACCCGCCACGGCGGAACCACCTGCGGGCGTCAACGTGGGCGCCGAGCGCCATCGACCGCTCGCGCGGAATTCGAGGGCGTACTCGGACACACCCGCGATGGGCTTCGTGATCGCGTCGTAGTTGAATGTTGGCGGCCGTCGGTGCATCACGAGCTGACGCACCACTCCACGGTGCGCCCCGAGGGCGGCGATCATGAGCGGCGTCGAGCCGTCCGCACGTTTCGCATCGGTGGAGGCACCGAGCTCCAGAAGCTTGGCCACGAGAGCCTCACGCCCGTTCGCGCACGCGAGCATCAGCGCCGTCGCGCCCATCTCGGCGGGATTGGGCGCGTCGACAAGGCCACCGCACGCAAGCCATTCGAGCACCTCGTCCACCTTGCCGAGCTTGGCCGCGCCCGCGATCACGTCGGGCAGCGTATCGGCCTTGGTGCCGGCGCTGGCGGCCTCGTGCGTGCGGATGAGCTGCACGATCACGTCGTAGCCGCGCGCCTGCGCAAAATCGAGCGCCGTGCCTCCCTTTCGCGCCTTCAAATCGGTTCGTGCGCCCGCCTGCAGCAGCATCGCGACGATAGAGTGCCGCCCGTTCGCCGTCGAGATAATGAGGGCGGTGGCGCCGTGGCCGTCCTGCATGTCGAGCGACGCCTTGCGCTGTAGCAAAAGCACCACGAGCGGCTCGTGCCCGCGCAGGCAAGCGAGCATCAACAGCGTGAAGCCACGCACATTGTGGTCCATCGGGCTGTCCCAAGTTGCATCGATGGAGCCACTCGCCGCCAGCCATCCCGTGATGGCTGGCACGTCGCCATTTGACGCTGCGCGCACCACGGCGATCGGCAGCCGCGGCGGTGCGGGCGGCATTCGGTGCCGCCCAGGAGAGGAGGGCATCAGCACGGGCACGGGACGGTGCACAGGAGGGTTTTTATACAGCGGGAAGTTGGAGGGTGGATTGTTTCCCATGAGTACGCCGCCAACGGCGAGCGTGGTAGGCAGCGCCGCTCCTTTCTTGCCGCCTTTCTTACCGCCGCCCTTCTTCTTCGCCATGGCAGGAGGCCTCCGATCGGCCCTCTCTCTCAAAAATACAACGTCGAAGTCCGCAAACAAAAACGCCGTGTTGGGCGCCTAGAGACGCACGAAATTCACTGCAGAGTGACCTCCGGGACTTGGTTGTCGGAGTTGTCGACGGCGCTCATACACCGGAATTCCACACTTGTCTCTGCGAGCATCATCGTGTTGCGGGAGTTAGGCCGCTGGTGCGAGGCCGCGATCATCGCCGCGATGATCATTGGAGAGGACTTGATGATTGCTGTCATCAGCCAGCACCTGCTCGCGTCCGAGCTGCACTCGCTCGAAGAGCAGGTCGTGCTCCTGCGCACGCCCGCTGAGGAGTCGGAGGCGCTGCTGCGCCTGGAGATTGGCAATGCACAGGCGAAGACGATGGCCGACTGCAAGCACCTCGAAGTGACGCTGCAGGCGGCGCGCTGCGAGCACACCGCTGCGGACGCGGCGCTGCAGAGGGCACTAGAGCGAGCCGACGAGCTGCTGCGCGAGGCGGCTGCCCGCCTCTTTGTCGCGCAGGACGAGCTCTCCCGCCTCGATGGCGGCAGCGCAGCCCTCGAGAGCGCACGCAGCGGGCAGCTGCCCGCGGCTTCGGCGTCGGCGCCACCGGCTGGGCCGCTCTTGTCGCTGCCGATCGGCCCACCCGATGCCATCGCCGCGACCCCCAGGACTGCCACCCGAGCGCCGCCTACCGGCACGGCCAGCCTTGAGCTTCCTCTTCTGTGCGGCGAGCCCTCACCGGCTCCCGTAGCGAGTGAGGGTGCGCTCGAGGTGGCGGCGGCGGCGATCCGTGCGGCGGCCCGCACCATCCACAGGGACGAAGCGCGCGACGGGGGCCCGCCCGAAGAAGAGGCGGACGGCGGGAGGAGCGCCAGCGCCATCGCCATGGCAGCGGCGAGCAGCGGAAGCGAGGACGATGCCATGCTCGCCCTGCCCGCGCTCCCGGCGAACCTCAGCCGCACAGAGAGCCGCGCCTTTGCCCGCGCCCTCGCTGCCGCCATCGAAGCGACCTCGAGTGCAGAGCCCTCGGCGATGGTACCTCTCGGGGCTACGCGGCCGACCGAGGTGCAGCCCGATACGCTGCCCTACGCGCTGCCCGACGGGACAGGGCAGCCGGCGACGCGCAGGCCGGACCTAGCCGAGTACGCCCGCAATAGCCTGCAGCTCGAGCGTCGACATGGCGCAGCCGCCGACCCGCTCGCTGGGCCTGGAGGTTCGTCACCCTCCGTCCTGGCTTCACACCTGGCTTCACACCCTGCGACCCGACACGCCTCGCCCGCTGCTTACGGCGCGTCGACCGGCTACTCCCTGGCCGGCGGCATGCCGCGAGGCGAGGGCGGCGGCGCACGCGCTCGCCTTCGTCGGTCGAACTCGTTCGACTCGGCCTGCAGCAGGTCCTCCAAAGGCTTCTCGCGTCCGCCCGCTGCCCCAGCCACGCCCCGCTCACCAGAGTACGCCGCCTTCGGCCGAACGAACCCGAACGTCGAGTCTCGGCACCCTGCGGGCGCGCGACCCCCGCGACCGCGCTTTGTCGGCCTGCCAGCGGCACCGCCACCAACCGCCGCACCTCCGCGCCAGGCCCACGCGCCGTCGCCGCTACAGCCGCCGCCGCTGCCGCCACCAGCCTCGCAGCCTTCCACCGCCGGCTACGCTGCCCCCGGCGGCTACGCTGCCCCCGGCGGCTACGCTTTCACCGCCGGCTACGGCAACGGTTATGGCGGCGGCTACAGCGCGGCGAGCAACGCCATGTACACGCGCGCACCGGCTGTATGTGGTTACGCGAGCCCCGGTGGTTACGCGTGCGGCACGCCCGCTACTGCCTCCCGGATGGGCGGCGGCGGCGGATACGTCGCTGGGCCATTGCCAGTGGCCACCAACGGTGCGTGCAACGGCCACACTCACGGCAACGGCTGTGCTGTGGCCGAGGCGGGCGACCTCGCAGCTGAGCAGCAAGTAGCCGTTGGCCCATCTCCACACCTCATCTTCCGCCCGACGCTCTCTGGTCTCCGGCTCGTCAGCAACAAATAAATATGGGCCAGATATGGGCGTGCGGCGCCGTCCGGCTACCGGCTACTTGCACAGACTGTTGAGACCGCTGCTGCCGCCGCCGCCCTCATCGCCAACTGCGAATCTCTCTCACAAGAGGATGTTTTGGAACGCCGTCGAGGGTCGAAATGGAGTCGACACAGGCAGCGCAGTAGGGGTTTCATAAAGTCCATCTCTCAGTCTCTCAGTCTCTCAGGTGTCTGCCCGCGGCGTCCGTCCAACTCGGAGTACAACTTTCGCAATTGACAACTCGTCATGCAACTGCCAACTCGTCCTTTGAGGCGGTGTCCACTGGACTCGACTGTGTTGTGGAATCGACTTTTTTCGCTACTATAGAGCTGGCCAGATCTATTCTACTGGAGGCCCACACCCCTCCTAAATACTTATCCTGCTGTTTAAGCGCCCATTCACAAGTTCATTCACGCTGAGCATTGTGAAAAGGAGACCATGCCGAACTATGCTCTCAATTGTCCAACCTGCGGCACGGTGCTGCAGGCGAAACTCAAGGCGGAGGTGACGCCAGTGGCGTGCGACGCATGCGGCAATGTTTTCCTCGCCCAGCGGCCGGAGAGCGTAGCCAAAGGCCAGCTCTTTGAGGACGAGGCTCCGAAGAGGACGAACGAGAAGAAGATTAGAGAGCGGCTCGCGTCCGGCTCCAAGGCCGAGGCACCAGAGGTGCCATCACTCTTTTCAGAGGCGCCGCCTCCGCCTCCGCCTCCGCCTCTCAGCCTTGCCGTCCTCGAGGCGGGTGACGACGTCACCTCCAGCTTGGTGATCGCCCACTTCAAGGGCAGCAAGGACTTCAAGAGTTTTGCCAAGGCGGAGATGGAGGCCATCCTGGCGCGGGACATGGAGGACGACCTCAAATTGGTCGCGGGTATCGCGCTCGCCGTCAAGAAGGGCGCGGTCCCACCCCCGGAGAAGCTGCCTCTCGAGCCCGTCACCACCATCGATGTGCTTGGTCTGAGCGCGGACGCGGTCGCCGCCAAGATCGTGGGAGCGCTCGGCGACGCGCCGTCCCGAGGGTGCGTGCTGGTGCTGCAGGGCCTGTCGGGCACGGGCAAGGGCACGACCGTCGCCAAGCTGCAGGCCCTCCTCCCGAAGGCCTCCACCTGGAGCAACGGCAACATCTTCCGTGCCCTCACCCTCCTCGCCCTTGAGTACTTCAACTCTCACGGGCTCGCATTTAGTGTCGAGGCGCTCTCGCCCGCGCTCGTGGCGCAGCTGGTCAAGATGCTGCACTTTGAGCAGACCAGCCCCAAAGGCGCCGCGGTCCCCACCTTCGACGTGCGCATCGATGGGCTCGGCATCCGAGCGATGCTCAGCCAGATCGCCAACACGGCGCTCAAGGACGCGAAGGTGAGCAAGAACATCCCGAGTGTGGCGGGCGTGACGCAGGGCGAGGTGATCGCGTTTGCGGCGGGCTGCGCCGAGAAGATGCGCCAGGCGGGGATGAACGTCCTCATCGAGGGCCGCGCGCCCACCCTCCAATTCGTACGGACACCCTTCCGCTTTGAGCTCACCCTCTCGAAGCCGCTCGTGATAGGCAAGCGGCGCGCGGCACAGCGCCTCGTGGGCATCGCGATGGAGGGTCTCAAACAGGGGTGCCCTCCAGGCGCGCCGCCTCCTGAGCCGGCAGCGGTGATCGCCGCGCTCGAGAAGGCGCTTGTGGCGTGCACGAGCAAGTGAGAGGTGAGCGCCCACCACGGCGCTCGTGAAGGCGCTTGTTGCGTGCACGAGCAAGTGAGAGATGCGCGCCCACCACGGCGCCCATCACGGCTCCCAAGCGACCGACTGTGAGTCGGGGTGGTGCCCAACACGGCGCCCACCGGCCGGCTATGCGTCGCCGGTGGCACAGGAGTCGAGGCGGCACGGCGTCAATTGCACGGCGTGAAGATGGCATGCGTGAAGGTGAGCGAGGAGTCGCGAGTCTTTTTTTCTCCAAGAGTTCACTGTTTCACCTTGTTTAGGTGCCGGCGAGAGTTCACAGCCAATTCACACAAAGGAATGCTGATGTTCCCTCTTCGATTCGTTTGTCCGGACAAGCACCGGCTCACAAGCTCAACTTTCACACCGTACGTAGTGAGCGCGGGGGGACCGCGACGAAACTGTGTCTTAACTTAACTTTCACACCCCGAAGATCGGCTCGCGCATTTCCCCTCTCACAGGGTCTGAACGTGTGACGCAGAAGTACAGCTAGACGCAGTCCGCATCCACCAAGTCGTCGGGCGGCCCGCGCATGTCAGCGTGGCTCGTGGTCGCGTACGCCTCGGGCTACTTCGACGGCCATTGCGGAACCACGGTCTCGTTGAGCCCCAACGATCAGGAAAGTGGGTCGTGCGTGGGCGTTCAAGGCAGCTTCAAGCTTCCAAATAACCTGGCGCTGGGCAGCTGGGATGAGCGTGGGGCTGATGCTGCCAGCTTCTGCGTGGACCGTTGCAACGCATGCGGCCCGACTGCATGTCAGTTTGTCTCCATATCCCTACAGCACTCAGACTGCAGCTACTACGCCGCGTGCAATCTTGCGGCGCTCGGGACGTTTCCCGAGGGGTTCCGCACGCTCAACGTGAGTGACAGCAAGAGCACCATAAGCCAGCTACAGCATCTGCCGTCTCGTCAGCAAAGTGGCAGGCGTGCGTGTGATTGGGTGACGGCCGGGTTGCGTGACGTGGATGACCGGACCAAGGATGCTGCCGAGCTAACAAACATGACCAGCACGTGGTCCATGTGTCTGTACTCCGGCACGCTGGATTCGAGCGGCGTGAGCGCTGCGGTGAAGAAGCACGGCTGTTTCGAGTGTGGGCTCGTCAGGTTCATGCTGCAACGGCTCCGCGACGCCTCATCCCGCCACGGCGCGACACTTGTCGACATCGGGGCGAACGTTGGCATGTACACTCTTGCCGCCGCCGCAGCAGGCCACACGGCGCATGCGTTTGAGCCGACGCCACTGACCGTGCAGAAGCTGCTTCGCTCGATCGAAGTGAACGGCTTCGGGCCACTTGTCACGCTCTACCCCATGTGCTTAGGCGCATCGAGAGCCGCCGTGGCCCTTGCGAAGAGCGACAACAACCAGGGCTTCCTGTCGCACAGAGCAGGTGTTGGGCGCGTACAGCTGCCGATGCTTCGGCTGGACGACGTCTTGGCGCCGATTGAGGCCAGGGACGTGTTCCTCAAGATGGACATTGAGGGCGGCGAGTGTGAAGCCGAGAAGGGCATGCAAGCGTTCCTCAATCGCACGCGGCGCATCGTTGGCGCAGTGTTGGAGTTCGGGCGTGTCACGCCCGAATGCTGCTTGCGGTGGATGCAGCCAAATGGCTTCTTCCATCGCCTCCACTGGAGGGATGGGCTGTGCCCTCGTGCGTCGTCGGGGCTGCAGCGTCTGCCGTTCGAGCAGCTCTGCGAGGTGAAGAAACCGTGGGACCTCGTCTGGGATCCATGCTGAGGCGGTGAGGTTTTCCACGCCAGGCTGGGTAGGTTTTCGAGCTGGCGCTTCTCCCTAGGAATTTCCTAAAACCATGCGGGGGGACGCCTCCATATCGAACCACGAACGCGTTGAGCAAGCTGTGACCTGTGTGAAGCCTGTGAAGGCTATCATTGGCTCCAAATGGACCCATATGTCTGTTAGGGGGGCGGAGGAAACGTTGATTTAGCGACGAGCAAGATGTAGAGGACTCCAGGAAGTCGAGGTAGACAGGGGGGGGGTAAGACGAAAAACGCCGTCGTGGCGCAAAGATTTTCCACGTCTTCAGTGCACAGACTTTGCCTCAGCCCGTGCTCGCCCGCACGCCATGGCGACGACGGCTGGCACCATCCTGATCCCGGTGCACCAGTCGACGGAGGTCATCGAAGTGCAGATCTCGGAGCTGCCCGACGACGTCGGTGAGGTGCAAGAAATTCTCATGAACGAGCTGGCGCCGCTCGAGGTGTGGCTGCGCTTCGCGGTCGAGTACTATCGGCAGGGTAAGCATGACTCGTTCCTGAAGATGTTTCAGCCGCTTCTGGACGAGGAAGATCGCGGCAATCTCTTCGTCCAGTTTGGCGACACGAAGCAGACGCGCGAGCAGTTCCTCGCAATCCTGAACGCGCTCGCCGCCTTCCACACGGTCATGGGCTCGCGTGAGCGGGACAAGACCAAGAAGAAGTTCGAATTCGAAAAGGCGAAGCGGTTCTACGACTCGGCCGAGCGCGTCGACCGGCTCAAGGGCTCCGCCAACGTCGGGCGCGCCGTGCTCCAGCTCGCCAAGGGGCAGCTGGGAGCGGCGGAGAAGACACTCACCGAGGTGGACGCCTTCAACCGGAACTCGGTGCCGGCGCTGCTGGGCAAGGCGTGCGCCAAGTACAACAGCGGCAACGCGCGCGACGCCCTCAAGCTCTACCGCGAAGTCTTCCGGGTCAACCCGCAGCCGCCGCCCACGGTGCGCCTCGGCCTCGCGTACTGCTACCACAAGCTCGGCCAGGTGCGCATGGCGCAAAAGGCGTTCGAGCGGACGCTCGCGCTGCAAGAGGATTGCGTCGAGGCCATGGTGGGGCTCGCAGTGATCCACCTCAACGATGAGCACGTCGAGGAGGCCCTCGCCATCCTCACGCGCGCTTACGAGCTCGAACCGTACAACCCGTCCGTGCTCAACCACCTCGCGTCCCACTTCTTCTACAGGGGGCAGTACCAAAAGGCGCAAACGCTCGCCAAGCGCGCGTACGACTACGCGGATGCGAAGGCGATCAAGGCCGAGTCGGCGTACCACCTCGCGCGCTGCGCGCACGCGATCGCCGACTACAGGACTGCGCGCGCCATGTACCTCGAGGCGACGCGTGCCAACCCCGACTACCTGGCGCCGCAGTTTGGTTTGGGCCAGATGCTCCTCGAGAACGACGAGGCGAAGAAGGCAGTGGCGTGCTTCGAGCGCGTGATCAAGGCGGACCCGGCGAACGTGGAGGCCCTCAAGGTGCTCGGCCACCTGTACGCCAAGGAGGGGCGAGAGGCCGAGGCGCTCAAGGTACTCACCAAGGCGACCGAGCACGATTCCTCGGATGCGGCCGTCTGGCTCGAGCTGGCCAAGCTGCAGCAGCGGCTGCCCGGGCAGCTCGCGAACGCGAACAAATCGTACGAAAAGGCGGCCGGTCTCATCAAGAAGGTGCGCACGGTGCCCGCCGAGATTTGGAACAACCTTGGCGCGATCCGGCACCGCCTGGGCAAGCTCGACGACGCGGAGAAGGCATACGGCTACGCCATCAAGGTGCGTACCCTCAAGGGCGCCGAGGAGTTTGACGCGAGCTGCATCTCGACACAGTACAACCTCGGCCGGCTGTACGAGGACCAGGGCGAGCTGCAGAAGGCAAGCGACAAGTACCTTGCGATCCTGCGCCACCATCCCAACTACCTCGAGGCCTTCTTGCGCCTGACTGCGGTGGAGGACGCCGCCGGCCGGCCGCTCGAGGCCATTGGATGGGCCGAGAAGGCGTGCATGGTGCATCCGCGCTCTGCGGATGCCTACTGCCAGCTGGGCAACCTGTACCTGCAGGTACACGAGCTCAAGAAGGCGGAGGGGACCTTTGGGCAGGTGCTGAAGAAGGCCCCGGGCTGCGAGCACGACACGTACGCCACGTGTCAGCTCGGGTGGATCCAGCTGCTGCTGGCGGCGAGCGGCGCGGCGGCCTCCGCCACGCTCACGCAGGCGTGCTCGACCCGCGAGGGCGGGTTGCTTGTTGATAAGGCAACGGAGTTCTTCCGCAAAGCGCTTGAGCTCCAGCCGAACAATGTGTACGCGGCCAACGGCATCGGCGTCGTCTGTGTGGCCAAGGGGCGGCTGCACGAGGCGATGCAGATCTTCACACAGGTTCGTGAGGCGTCCTCCTCGTGCGAGCATGCGACGCTCAACCTGGCGCAGCTCAACGCGGCGCTGCTCGAGCATGCAACGGCCGCGTCGCTCTACGAGGCGGCGACCAAGCGCGTCGCGCCGGGCGCCAAGCTGCAGCAGCTGCGGCTGCTGCGCGCCCGCAACCTCTTCGAGGACCGTGAGTACCTCGAGAGTCGAAAAGTGCTCCAGAGCCTCGTGTGCGACGCGCCGGAGCTTCAGGTGGCCTGGCACAACCTCGGGCTCGCCTACCTGTACGCGGCGCGCCACCCCGACGCGAAGGCGTATGAGCAGGGCATCGATGTGCCTCCTCCGCGCAGCGTCGAGGTGGTGCGCGCGGCGCAGGTGGCCCTCGAGCACGCGCGCTGCGTGCTCGATGCGCCCGAGGTAGCGCTGCTCGCAAAGGCTGCCACCGTCGAGGGGGGCAAGCTGGCAGCAGCCACCGCCTCAGCAGAGGGGGAGGCGCCCCAGACAGCTGCGCAGCGCGCGGCCGCAGCGGCGCTCGCGGCGAACGTGGTGGGCCGCGCCGCGCCGACGACCGAGGCGGCGCTCGCCCTGGGACTGACTGACGAGCATCGCGAGAAGGCTCGTGCTATGTGCGACCGCCTTGGGCGCGAGCTGCGCGATGAGCTCGAGCGCGCCGAGGAAGCCGAGAGCAAGTTTCGTCGCGAGGCGGCCGAGGCGGAGGCGATCGCGGCGGCGCTTGCCGCGGAGCGCGAGGCGAAGGCGGCGGCCGAGGTGGCGAAGCGCGAGGCCGACGAGGCGGAGCAACTGCGGCGCAATGCCGAGCAGAAGGCGAAGCTCGCGGCCAAGCTGGATGCGTGGCGCGAGGCCGATCTGCGCGATGCGGAGGCCGCGAAGGAGGGTGCGAAGGCCAAGCGCAAGCGCAAGGAGGCGACGGCCGAGGAGGAGGAGGAGGCGGCGGTGCTGGCGGCGGCGCGCGCGGCGGCCGAGGAGGATGAGGACAATGCCCTCTTCGGGAGCGATGACGACGAAGACGAGGCGGCGGATGACGACTATAAGGAGGAGTCAGAGGAGGAGGAGGACGACGAAGACGACGACGAGTCGGAGGAGGAGGACGACAAAGGCAACGAGGGCGAGGAGGGTGACGAGGAGGCGAGGGCGGCACGGAAGGCGGCCAAGGCCGAGGCCAAGGCCAAGGCGAAGGCGGACAAGAAGGCCGAGAAGAAGGCCGCGAAGAAGGCCGCGGCCAAGGAGGCGCGGCGGGAGGCCAAGTTGGCGGCCAAGGACGCACGCAAGGCCGAGAAGGCCGGGAAGGCGGCTCGCAGGGCGGCGATGGACGCGGCAGCGGCCGGACGATCGGGCGCGGCGCAGGGGGGCGACAACGAGGACGAGGCCGACCTCTTCGGCTCAGACGGCGAGGACGCTGCGGCGTCGCCCGCACCGCCCGAGAGCGGCGGCGGTGGCGGCCGTCTGATCAAGAAGCGCAAGGTGGCCGAGGTCGACGATGAGGAGGACGGCGCGGCAGACGTCGACGGCGCGGAGGCGGACCTCTTTGGCGCTGACGACGACGAAGAAGGGGCTGGCGCCGGTACAGAGGCGAGTGAGGCGGCGGCACCCAAGAAGCGCAAGGCCGTCGTCGTCGACGATGAGGACGATTGAGCAGGGGCTGAAGAGAGACAGAGACTGGCGGCGGGTGCGGGCGCTCTCGTCCTCGCAACCTCGTGCCAGCACCCTGCTCCGCTTCTCCCTCTGAATGTGGGTGGGCCCCTATACAGTCCTCCGCTCTTTGCAATGCTCTCGAGTTCCAAAACTGGAAACAGTGAACTTGTGCCGTGTAATTGTCCACGTGTATGAAACATGAAATAGTCCATGACTCTTTACGGCGCGCGCGCTCGCTCGCTTTGTTTCACACGCGGGCGCTCGCGTTGTGGAAGCCATCCACCCCAATGCGCGCCGCCGCACGTCCTGTTCACCACCGTGCGTACATAACATGAGCTATTTGGCGCCCCCGTCCTTCCTGTCTACGGCCGATGCGCTGCGCAAGGGCGCGCGCATGGTCTTTGCATTCGCGATTCGGTCGAAGCAGCATCGGCCCTACCGTAACAAGTGCTTCGCATTGGCCTTGCTCGCGCTCCTCGTCCCGCGGTCGAGTGCCATGGCGATAACGGCCCCCAACGATGGAAATGGGACTGGTGCACATTGGGCAGTGTCGGAGCCATCTTTGCCGCCTCCACTGTCGCCACTGATGGCGCCTCCGCCGCTCCTGTGCAACGTAATGCCCTGCACCGAGGCTAACGACAACGAAGCTCCCGGGTCGGACTCCATGCAGCTTGTGCCCAGCCACCGCCGTGGGTTGCAGACCTGCACTGAGACGTGCAACTTCGCCTCGGATGGTCTTTGCGACGATGGCGGACCCGGAGCGGAGTATTTGTTCTGCAGTCGCGGCAGCGACTGCACCGACTGCGGCTTTCGTGTGCTGCCGCCGCCGTCGCCGCCGCTGTATCTGCCGTATCCGTCGCCGCCGCCGTATCCGCCGGCACCACCACCGCCTTCACCATCGCCACCTCCACCCATGTCACCTCCACTCATGTCACCTCCACCCATGTCGACCGGTGCATCGGCGGTCGAGACCAGCGACTCAACGGGCATCATCATCGGCGTCATCGTCGGCGTCATCATGTTCATCATCCATGTCCTCGCCCTGGTCATTCTGTACCGTCGTCGTAGCAAGGTCGAGCCTAGGGTTAGCACCGGGTCCCCATTCTTCCTTGCCTCAGCGCCCGTGTCTGCGCTGGACGTCGCGAAACGTCTCGTCCTGAGCCGCGGTGGCGAGTACGCGGCCGGCGACAAGGACGACATCTTCAACTCGATGACGCTTGGTGACCAGGAGTCGTGGAAGGTCGGCTGGAAGGGCAAGGTGGAGATGTGTATCAACCTTCTCAAGAGGCACAACCCCGGCCAGCAGGTGACCGCCCTCGCCATTGCCGGCGGGCCGGCGTGCGACTGGGAACGCGGCGAGCTGCACAACACCTTCTGCAGAAGCCACCGCGAGCTGGTGCTCAAGCAGCTCGGCGACATAGAGGACCTCCAGTCATGGCTCGATAGATACCACCCCGCTTCCCCGGGGAACGTTAGTAGGGATGGCAGGGGTGAGGACGCCATCGAGGCCATGTGACCGGGGAAAGAGAGGCTCCATATAAAAGCTTAACAGTGAGATACATTGTGAGTGTTTGTGTGGCGTGCCAGACGTGGCGAACTTGCTCTGTCACATGGTGTACTCGCATGAGACGCGGATCGTGCGCGGTCCCGGCTCCCGGTGTCTTTTTTATGCCCTCTTCTTCCCATTCACAATGAGAAAGGAGGGGCTGGATCTACCTTTCCAATTGGCATTCGGAGTGGAAAATGGAGATGGCCGAAGCGACGACGGAGGCAGAGACGATGCCGGCGGAGGCGGCGATTGAGACCAACAACTCGATCCTCGAGGTCGGCAACTCCATGCTGAACGCGATTGTGTTGGCCTTCTCGCCGCGTGGGCCGCTTTCATCGGGACCGACGAGCGTTCCCACGCATGCGCTTTCAAGCGCGCGCACTGTGCAGGCGGCTGCAAAACAGACGCTTCCAGAAACGCCCACTGAGGTTGAGCTGCCGACGCTCAAGCCAGAGTCTGCCGCTGCCTCTCACTTGGCGCCGCCGCCGGCGCGCCGCCACCCAATGGGCCCCACGCGGCCCGATGCCTTGGATGACGGGGACGATACCAACCTCGACGACATCGACGACGACGCTAATCGGCCCTTCGGAGCCTGCTGCAGGCCGTCGCGTCGCAAGCGCCGCTCTACGCACAAGCTCATCGACATCGACCCCGAGGTGAAGCGCGAGTTGAGTGCGCTCGACAGCGACCTGGCGGAGGTGCTCGGACGCGGCGATATTGCGCTCGTGAGCGCGAAATGGCTGAAAGCCCAGCTCGCCCGGCAGCCAGACTACCGCATCGTCCGCCGGCAGGACCTCAAGCCTGTGGGCGGGATCAAGCCGCATCTGACGCCCAAGGAGGCCAAGCGACTCCTTCTCGAGGGCAGGCGCGCAGTCGGCGCGTTCTCTCTCGGCTGGCCCACCCAGGGCAACCCGGACCCGACCGGCCACCGCATCCAGGCCTTTTGGCGTGCCCTTTTAGAGCGGCCCAACATCGAGGCCTTTTTCTGGGATTACCCGTCGCTGTACCAGAACAGCGACCACAGCCCCCGCACCGATGAGCAAGAGCGTGCCTTCAAAAGAGGGCTTGGCGTGGTAAGGCACTCGCGATCAGAACGCTCCTCCGGAACGCCCCACATCATGCCCCCTTCCTCTCTTCATGCTGTCCTTTGCACCGCCTCGCTGAGAGAATGCCGCCCACCCCCGTCGGCCTCTGCGCCGTGCGTGCGTCCTCGCCGCAGATGGGCAGCCTCTATGCCTCCGCCATCGGCACGACCGTGCTGCAGCTCAAGGAGCTGCCGCCGCGACCGCGAGAGTACGATGGCAAGCTCTGCCTCTTCGACGTCGCTCCGAGCGTCGACGAGGCGGCGATCAAAGCGGCGCTTGTGCCCTACGGCGAGATCGTCAGCTGCACGCTCGGCAAAAGTGCGCGTCGTGCGATCGTGTGCTTCGCGACGCACGCGGCGGCACAGGCGGCCAAGCGCGCGGCGGCGCAGCTCGAGCACATCGCCGGCGGCGTGGACACGCTCTTCAACGAGCGCTCGTACGACGGACGCCTCGGCGAGGCCGGCCTCGACGACGACGAGGGCCGCGGCTGGTGCATCTTCGAGTCGGCGGTGAGCGGCGAGCTCATCCTGCGGCTGTCCGTCGTCCCACGGCTGAAGGCGGAGCTGGATAAGCTGCCGCCCAAGATGCTTCAGGTCCGCAGCGGGCGCTCCCTCGAGCCCGTCGACTTGAGCGCCGGCCGGCTCGAGACGCGCGTCGCCGAAGTGGTTGCCCGCATCGAGGGAGCCACCTTCACTGGCAAGGGCGACAAGGCCATGGTCATCAACCTTTACAAGACGTTTGTGGATCGGATTGCGGGCGCGCTGGCGCGATTGTTGCCCAAGATGCGCGCGTCCCACGGTACGACGGCCGCGCCGCCGGAGCCGCTGCCGCAGGTCGATGCGCCCGCCGCCGCGCCGCTGCGCCTCGCCGAGGGACAGCCGCTGCTGCTGCTCTCTCGGGACGCGGGCGGCAGGCCGCGCTTTGGCGTCGTCGTCGATGCGACCGGGGGGCGCGTCGCCGTCGCGGGCGGCGACGACGTAGAGCTGGCCTACGACCGTTGCAGCCAGGCGGTGCTGCCGTGGCGCCCGCCCGCTGCCGGCTGGGAGGCCGCGTTCGTTGGCGATGCGCGTGCGCTTCGAGACCTCGCCGAGCCCGCACGCCGCCTGGCGGACGATGCTCAGCGGATGGAGTCGGAGTCGGCGCTGCGTGCCGTGGGCGAGCGGGCGCGCGAGATTGCCAACAGCGCGGCGCGGTGCCAAACCATTGCGCACGCGGCGCGCGAGGCGGGCGGCGCCGTGCAGACGTGCGTGGACGCGGCGGCGGCGCTCTTCCAAGAACAGAAACAGGGCGATCGCACGCAGCTCCAAGCCGCGCTCGGCAAGGTGCGCGAGGCGGTCGAGAGGCTGCAGCCCGTCGCGCTCGAGGCCATGGCCACTACGGCGCTGCGCTCCAGTGGCGCGAGCGGCGCCCGGCGCTACGCCGCGGGCCAGCCGCTCACCGTGCGTACGGCCCGCGGCTGGCGCGATGCCGACGTGGCAGCGGTCGGCGCCGACGGCCTCTGCCACAGCCGCACCTTCTTGGAGGGCAGCGGCGAGTCACCAGCCACGCTCAGGCTGCACCCGTGGAACCACGCGCCGCGCGAGCTGCCGCAGGTCGCCTTCGAGGCGCTGCGCGCGTGGTGGGCGCGGGGGCTGCGCGCGCAGCACGGGGGCATTGCCGACGCGCTCACGGGCCACCGGCTCGATGCGCTGCAGCAGTGCGTCGCCATCAGCGTGACGGGGGATGCTGCGGCAGAGGCGGAGGCGGCTGCCATCCGCGATGCGCACGGCCTGCTCGGATGGCTGCTTGCGCAGCACAGCGCGCAGCTCGAGGGCCGCACAGCGGAAGCGCCACGCGCGGCGCTGCTCACCGCCGGCCCCGCGAGCGGCAAGACGACGCTGCTATCGCAGGTGGTGACGCTCGCGCTCCAAGACGAGCACACGGAGCTCGTGCCCATCCTGGTCAAGGTGCAGGTCTTGCAGCAGCGGCTGCTCGACGCGCCCGACGCCTTCGCCTCCGCGTGGAACTACATTGACGCCTACCTGCGCCTCGAGCACGAGGCGAGCCGCCCCGCGCTCTACCGCATGCTGCGTCAGGCGATGATGGCGCGTCGGGCGCTGCTCCTCCTCGACGGGCTCGACGAGGCCGGCGCCAAGCGCGCCGACATTGAGCTCCACGTGGTCGAGGTGCTCGCGCCGCAGGGCCACGTGCTGCTCTGCACCTCGCGGCCGGCGGGCGTCGACGAGGCGCGCTTCGCCGCCTTCCGCCGCCTCGAGCTCGCGCCGCTCTCGGACGCGCAGCAGGAGCGCGCGCTCGAGCAGCGTCTCGGCGCGGAGCGCGCGGCCGCGCTGCTGCCGTACGTGCGCGACACCGTGCCGCGCGATGACAAGGGCCAAAAGGTGACGAGCAACCCGCTCATGCTCTCCATGGTCGCCTCCGTGTACGAGCTGCGGCAGGGCATTGGCATGCCCGCCACGGTAGCCGAGCTGTACGCGACCGCGTCGGACGCGATGCTCGCGCGCGGTGGCGTCGCGTCGGCTGAGCTCCTGCGGTTGCTGCAGCGCATCTTCTTTGAGGCGCACGTTGCGCAGCGCCGCCTCATTGAGGACCGGCAGCTCGACGAGGCGGCGCTCGGCCTGGAGGCGCCCAAGGCGCTCGCAAAGATCCGGGCCGAGGCGGCGGCGGCGCCCTACGAGCCCTTTGGCGGCCGCCCCGAGGTGGGTCACTATGTCGAGGTGAAGTACGGCGAGCACAAGGGCAAGCGCGGCGTGATCACGACCGACCACGAGTCCAGGCACAAGTACTACAAGGTGACCTTTGCCAACGGCACGGAGAGCGACTGGCTCAAGCCCGACGAGCTGCGCTCCTCGGGCCTCGCGGGCGAGACGGCCGTGCTCCAGCGCGCGATGGCGGCGAGGGCGCCCGCTGTGCGCGCGGCGTGCGAGGCGCGCCTGTCGGTGGCGCTGCGTACGGCGCTGCGCACGGTGCGCGAGCGCGTGCTCGTCGACGCGCTGCCGCTGCTCAGCCTGGTGCAGTCCGAGCCGCTGCGGCTGCAGTCGTCGCACCTCTCCTTCCAGGAGTACTTTGCCGCTCGTGCGCTGTGCGAAGAGGGCACCAAGCTCTCGGGCACGCCGCCGTGGCAGTGGCCCGCGTGGTGGGCGAACGCGGTGGAGCTCGGTGCCCAGATTCCAGGCGACGGCTTTGGCCGAGGGCTGCTGCGTGCGGCCGGGGTGACGGGCGGCACGCTCGACCTCTCGCAGAAGCTCGGCGGCGACCCGCCGACCGTGCGGCGTGTTCTGGCGGCGATGATGAAGACCACGGCGCTGACAAGTCTTTCAGTCGCCAACAACAACATCGACGGAGAGGGGGCGCAGCAGCTGGCGACGGCAGTGCTCAACTGCTCGTCGCTCGAGGTGCTCTCGGGAGTGCCGATCAAGAAGCTGCGCGCGGGAAAGCTGACAAAGCTCGACCTGCAGGGCAAGGGTCTCGGGGCGACCGAGGGCATTGTGCTGGCCGAGCTGATTCAGCTCAGCCCGGTGCTTGAAAACCTCTCCGTCGCCAACAACAACATCGACGGGGAGGCGGCGCAGCAGCTCGCGAGAGTAGTCCTCAGGAGCGCATCTCTCGAGGTCTTCTCGGAGATCCCAATCAAGAAGCTACGCGCGGACACGCTGACGAAGCTGGACCTGAGAGGTGTTGGGGTCTCCGGCGCCCTCGTCCTCTCTGATCTGCTCAAGTTCAGCGCGGTCGTGACCGAGTTGTGGCTCAGCAACAACAACATCGGTCCAGAGGGAGCCATCGCGATCGCGGAGGCGCTGAAGGTCAATGCGGTGTTGACCTCAGTGGACCTCCGGGTCAACTTCATCGGCAAGGATGGTGCCAAGGCGATTGCGGAGGCGCTGAAGGTCAACGCGGTCTTGACCTCGGTGGACCTCCAGCGCAACAACATCCGCGAAGATGGTGCCAAGGCGATCGCGGAGGCCCTGAAGGGTTAGGGTTAGGGTTAGGGTTAGGGTTAGGGTTAGGGTTAGGGTTAGGGTTAGGGTTAGGGTTAGGGTTAGGGTTAGGGTTAGGGTTAGGGTTAGGGTTAGGGTTAGGGTTAGGGTTAGGGTTAGGGT
>Ga0210248_100612_pt1 | contig 31403 bp, 30 predicted proteins | sample ChrtobMetP3_32mM_FD_155493 | JGI IMG/M metagenome (GOLD analysis project Ga0210248, IMG submission 155493) | Chrysochromulina tobin associated microbial communities from unialgal haptophyte culture, Seattle, Washington, United States - P3_32mM | ecosystem: Host-associated > Algae > Haptophytes >...
ATTTTAGGACGGAGTCCGCACGGGCCACTCCCACGCGCCGTGGTGGGCACGTCGGGTGTCGGCGGCGGACTCGCGGCCTGGTTTGCGACTCGTCGCGGCTGCGATTGGCCGCGCCGGCCGCGCCACACGCTGCTGCCACTGCCTCTGACTGCCTTGCCGTCTTCACGACCACCCTTCGCAAGCCCTCGCGCTTCCTGATGGCATGCGAGGGCGCGCCGTGATGGGCGCCACTGCTCAGCGCCGACAGCGTGCAGTCGCCCCACGCCGTCGCCCCACGCCATCGTCCTCGGAGAGGGCGCTGCTGCCGCCACTGCCATTGACTGCCTTGCCACCTTCACGACCACCCTTTGCAAGCCCTCGCGCTTCCTGATTGCACGCGATGGCGCGCCGTGCTGGGCACCACTGCACAGCGCCAACAGCGTGCGTTCCCCGTGCGCTTCGAAACAGGGATTGGAAGGCGGAGGCGGCCAAGGCGAAGGCCGACAAGGCGGCGGCCGCGAAGGCGGCGGCCGATAAGGCGGCGGCGGAGAAGGCGGCGGCCGCGAAGGCGGCGGCGGAGAGGGCGGCATTCTTCCACAACCTTTTCAACAAGTGTGGATTGTGTATCCACGCACCGGCCGCGCAGAGGGCTGAGGCAGACAAAGTTGCCCAGCAGGCACGCATCGCCGACGTCGCCGACGAGCCGCTCGAGCTCATGGGCCCGATCACGGGGGTGATGAAGTGCGTGCGCTTGTCGCTCATGGACGCGGCGGCGGCGAGCGGCGTCGAAGACATCGACGCGCACGCCTTCATGGCGAGTGAGGCGGGGGCGCAGCTTGCCGCGGCCGATCCGCACGGCCTCGACGCGGACGAGGCGGGCGGGCTGTGGCTGTACACGGCACAGAGCGACTTCTACCCGAAGCTCAACCGGCTGCTGCGCACACGCGACCGCTCCGCCCTCATTCCCTTCTTCCCGTACCTGCAGCTGATGCTGACGGCGCGCAGCAAGCTGCCCAAGTACACGGGCTCCGTCTGGCGCGGCGTCAAGGGCGTCGACCTGCGCGCCCAGTACCCCAAGGACAAGGAGGTCTGGTGGTGGGCCTTCTCGTCGACGACCAAGCAGCTGCAGACGCTGACGAACCCGATGTTCCTCGGCACCAGCGGCGTGCGCACCGTTTTCATGATCGAGATCGTGCACGGCGTCGACCTCCAGCGCTACTCGGCGTTCCAGGGCGTAGCGAGCGAGGCGGAGGTCCTGCTCTACCCAGGCACGATGCTCAAGGTGGTCGGCGCGATGGAGATGGGTGGCGGCCTCTTCCAGGTGCATCTGAGGGAGGTGCCGCTCACCGTCGCCGTCTTCAAGTGAGCGACGCCCGAGCACCTGTCGACGCCGTGCTGACGGGGCCGCATGGCGCATGCCGAGGGGCCGCCGCGTGCGGGGTGGGTCTGGGTGATGCCGCCTGGCAGCTCTCCGCCCGTGTGCAGAGCCATGGAAAGTGAGTGTGTGTGCATGACCGTTCCAGGGTGGGCCCGGTCGCCCGGTGCGTGGGCCGCGTTTGAGAGACTTTGAGGAGCGCGGCACACCATCAAGCATCATGCGTAATTTACAAGGTTGCGTATTTGCGATCGTATCCGGGTCGACCGGCATGCAAGACTATACCGTATACGCGAACGCGCCGTGCGGAACGACGCGCGCGATTACCGAAGTTCGGTGGTAGAACGAGTACAGAACATGCCGTGACGTAGCCGTGACGAAAAACTCCATGCAGCCGCTCCCACCGGTGGTGCTCAACACACACCCGACCTCAGCGGTCCTGTGCCTCCTCGCTGGGCGTCATGCCTGATTCGACGTAGAAGTACCGCCTGCCGCCAGGTTTCCCCCGGCGACGGCAGCGAAGATCGTCGAGCACCCCTCTCGCGTGTGCGGCGGCGTGTCTCGTCGCGCCGTGTCGGGCGGCGCCGTGTCGGGCGGCGCCGTGTCGGGCGGCGCCGTGTCGAGCGCCCCTCTCGCATGTGCGGCGGCGCGGCCAGCCGCCAGTAATGCCCGCCGTCATCAGCGATCATCAGCGCGGCTGGAGGGCGCCGTTTCATGTCGCGCCGTGTCGGGCGGCGCCGTGTCGGGCGGCGCCGTGTCGGGCGGCGACTCGCCGGGGTGCGCGCCATTGTGCATCGATCGGAGCCACGCGCCAAAGTCGCGCGTGCTCGGCGCTTTGAGCGCCTCCTCCCAGCCAGCCTTCATGAACCAGAGACCCTGCCGCTGATCGAAGACGACCTCGCCGTGAATGTGAACCGCCGAGCCCATGATGATCGACTTATCGCAACCGGCCTCGCCGTGCTTCTTGTCGCCGCACGGCATCGAGTTCGGCGGGAAGCAGTGCAATGCGTACGCGTGGCTCAGCAGATGGTTCCACAGCTGCCACTTCTTCGTCTCCACCTTATCGTCCGAGGGCGGCTTGCTCGTGCCGTGTTTAAGGATGGGGCACGCGCGTGCCACGTGTACATGGGGCAGCACCACAAACTTGCTCGGGTGGTACTCGGTGATGCCCCATGCCTTCGACTCGTCCGCAAACTTGGTCGAAAAGTCCGCAATCCCCTTCATGGGAGAGGGCGAATGCCATCGCACGTTGGCATCGTAGATCGCGTGGTTGATTGCCCATTGGTCGCTCGCCTGCCACAGCGGAACCAGAGGTCGCAATCAATGGTCACACTCATAGGGCAATCAGCGGCCGCACCATGTGCGGCAGCACCAGAGGCAGCCGCCAGTGGCCCGCTGCGGGGTGGCCGCCGGCCGGCCTCTCTCGCCTGCCATCTGGGCTGCTTGGCATGCAATCAGCATGCAATCAGCATGCAATCAGCATGCAATCAGCATGCAATGGCCGGCCGCTCTCGCCTGCCATTTGGGCTGCTTGGCATGCAATCAGCATGCAATCAGCATGCAATCAGCATGCAATCAGCATGCAATCAGCATGCAATGGCCGGTCGCTCTCACCTGCCATTTGGGCTGCTTGGCACGCTTGGCCACGATGCGGGCTTGCGTATCACGGAAGATCTCGATCGTGCGCGGGTTGGATCGAACAAAGTAGAAGCCCGTGCAGATGGCGGCGCCCCATTGCTTGACCATCGAGATAGGCCGTCCCCAGATGCGCTCACCGATGATATCGCCATCCTCGAGGAGTGGTGCCGGGCTGCGCGCTCACAATCAGAGGTCATCAGAGGTCGTCAGAGGTCATCATCAGAGGTCATCAGAGGTCATCGGAGGTCATCATCAGAGGTCACCTGCGTAGGAAGATCGCGTCCAAGTCGGCGAAAAGGACGTTGAAGCCGCTCTCGAGCACGCGCAGACCGAAGCGCTGCCGCTCGCCGATGACGTTGAGCTTCGAAATCATGACCTCGCCGCTCGCAACACGTGGCAGCAGCAGGGCGGGCGGCGCGTCGAACCGGTCGAAGATCTTGCCTAATTTGGCATCCATGGCGACGAGCACGAAATTCGTCACTTGGATCGAGCTCGCCGCCTGCATGCAATTGAGCGCGAGGTCGACGAAGTCATCAGAGGTCATCAGAGGTCATCAGAGGTCATCAGAGGTCATCAGAGGTCATCAGAGGTCATCAGAGGTCACCTGCATGAAATTGAGCGCGAGGTCGACGAAGTCGCCCGTGGCGAAGAGAAGAATGACCGTGTGGCAATCCCATGCGCTCGCGACGGCGCGATGCAAGACGCGGCGCGCCTCGGGCGGCAACTCGCTCGCATTGCCTCCCATCGCATCGGGCAGCGGCGCGAGTCGACTTCCCGCTCGCGCCGCGTGCCGGTGCGAGGCGCACACGGCCTGTGTCGCAGCGTCGTCCTGAGCGTCGTGCGGCGCTGCGCTGGGCGCCGGCCGTTGAGTCGCAGCGTCGCCCGACACGGCGCGAGCCTGCCGTTGAGGGCGATCGAGCGCATGGAGCGCTGCGCTGGCGCGGGGCGAGGGCATACCTGTCCGAGGGACAACTAGGCAGCCTGCTCGACGCCCCTTGCACCAGATCTTGTCGATGTCATACGTGAGCCGGGGCAGCGCGGCCAGCATCGCCGCGCGCTCAGCCGCGCCCACCCCAGCGCTCACCCTAACCGCCCCGCCGCCCTGCGCCCAGGAGAGCGCGCCCGAGGCGCCCATCGCGGCGCGTCCGGCGCCGTGCGTGCAGTTCATCACATCTCCGGCTTCGAGAGTGCGCGTGAGCAGGTAGTGCGACGTGTACGGTTTGGCCGGGAGCACGGTCAGGTGCAGGAAGCACGCATCCGCGACCGACGTGCCCGTCAGTGTGGGCAGCGCCTTGGCGGCCGCGATCTCGCGATCCGAGGTCGCGAGCACCCGTCGCACCTGTGGGGAAGAGGGGCGCCGTGGTGAGCGCTTGCATGCGAGGCAGGGGAGGTCGCGAGCACCCGTCGCACCTCGGAGCCAGGGAGATTGTAACTGTCGCCCAGGTGGTTCCACTCTCATCATAATCAAGGGAGATCGCACCTCGGAGCCTGGGAGATTGTAACTGTCGCCCAGGTGGCGCACGCACACGCCGCGCTGCCGTACCTGTGGGGAAGTGCGGCCGCGCCGTGGTGAGCGCTTGCATGCAAGGTGGCGCACGCACACGCCGCGCTGCCGTACCTGTGGGAAGGGCGGGCGCGCCGTGGTGAGCGCGTGCATGCAGGCCACGAGCGCGCACGCGCACGCCGCGCAGCCGTACCATCGCATTGAGGTACAGCTGGTCGCACAGGATGCGGCACTCGAGCTTCCGCCGGTCCCACCCGTCCAGCAACGGCAGGTGCGCCGACGACAGGACCATCACACCGCTATTGAAGATGCGCACCCGCTTGACGGCCTCGGGCGAGCACACGCTGGGGAGCGTCGTCTCGAGCGCGTAGAGCGAGCAGAAGGCGCGCCCGTGCATCGCGTGCCAGCCCTGCTTGTGGAATCCCTCGTACACCGCGCCCAGCTCCTGGCACGGCGTGGCTGCGAACACGTCCGCCGCGTACGGCGAGACTAGCACGTCGTCATCAATGAAGAGCAGCTGGTCGTACCGGCGCAGGTACCACTGCAGGAGCGGGAGCTTGATGAAGTGGGAGTTGGCGCCCGCCTGCAGCGTCGCATTCCAGCTCGCGATCGCCACGTGCGCGAACGAATCCACAACCACGAACTCGGCGCCGACGCGCCGGGCGTACGCCTCCATCGGTAGCCGCGTCACCGCAAAATGCGAGCGCTTGCCGATCGAGAGCGTGACGACGACGCGACGGCCGTTGGCGATGCAGTGGTGCTCGGCCTTGGGTACGCACGATGCCTCGCTCGGCGCTTGCGACTGCGCCGCCGCCGCCACCGTCTCGTCCTCCTCGTCCCGCTGGCCTTGCCGCCTCTTCTTCCACTTCTTCTTCTTATGCTGCTTGCGCTTGCCGCCGATGGCACGGCCGCGAGTGGCATTGCTCATCCACGGCCGCGGCAGGGTGCCGACCTCGGCGCTCGCGCCCGCCTGCTCGCGTAGCGTGCGGTCGAGGTCGGGCTCCTGGTAGCCAGAGCTGGGGCCGATGGGGACCGGCCAGATGGGAGCGAGCAGCAGCCAGAGGATGGAGATCACGAGCACCGCATCCACCACGACCAGCACGCGGCGCGGAGGCGACATAAGCGGCGCGATACCCTCGCCACGGAGCACGCCGAGGGCGCATTCCGGCGTGACGATGCCAGAGATCATTCGCAAAAGCGTCGGAACCCATCTCGTCCTGGTACGCCTAAGTTTACTAATTTGACTTCGACTACATGTATCCCAGGCGTCAACCCCAAACATTGGCTCGATGACAGCTCGATGAGTGTGAGGAGAATCGCGCTCACTCGCGTCCACGGACTGGCGCCGACGGACTGGCTCGTGTGCCGAGCGCTGAGCGGACTGCGGAGGCGGTCGACCATGCTACTTGAGCTTGCGGTGGGCTTGGGGGTCCTATCACGCAGCCTGCTCTGGGCGCGCGACGCCGACTCGCCGTCCGACATCTGCGCCACCACCGTGCACGGAGGCATGCTGCTCGAAGCGCCGCCTGCGCTCGGGGCGCCATCACCGGGCAGTTACGCGCTCGACTGGGAGTACGGCGGCGACGCACCAGTCGCAGCACCCTCCGCACCCTTGCAGTCTCGCCTGTACCTCCCCGAAGAGCGCGACGCCACCTTCTGGGCGGGTTGGGCCATAGGTGCGGCACTCTCGTACATGCTCTTCCACGCCTTGCCTCGCTGCTGGCTTGAGCGGCGGCGGCGCGCGGCGGCATGCGTCGCCCGCCGCGTCGGCGACCGCATCGAGCTCCTCACGCGCCGCCAAGCCAGCAGCCAAGGATCTGAGTGGGTCGTCCTCTCCGAGCGCCTCGACACGAAGCACAAGGCGCACGACTGGGCGGAGCGTTACCTCGACCACATGATGAAGGGCGGCGTGTTCGTGGCGGCCAGCGTGGTCGTCAACCACGTTCCGGGCGGCTGACGAGGATACGAGAGCTTAGGACGGCACGCGGGGCCTGCGGATGTACTGGGAGGGAGAGAGATAGAGAGGCCCGCGCCGCCTCGGTCGCACGGACCACGGTCCGACTCCGCGTACTCGACGCTCGAGCCGTCGAGCACATACGATTCAAAGCACAGGTCGAGAAGCACTACGGTACGAGCCAGGTCGTTGATGGACAAAATCATGCATTGTTACTCCGATTCTCCCCCTACGCACTCTGTAACCGACGTACATGTATTCTCTGTCACGCGCCCCCGTCGCGTGCGTCGCGCTTCACCGCACCGCACGGCACTTGCACGCGCCTATGCTGACTGTCACGCCCCGCCACCCGCCAGCACTTGCGTGCTGACTGTCACACCGATAGCACTTGCATGTAGCACGATTATGAGCAGCGCATAGACGGAACTGCTTCTCACCTGTGGGGAACTCCTTCTCACCTGTGGGGAACTCCGTCTCACCTGTGGGTGCGTCGAGAGGAAATCGATCGAGATCTGACCTCAGACTACGCCTCTCCACCAGAAGAAGGCTAACTCTGCAGCCGACGACATTGCAACTTGCTATGTCGTGCGCAGCTTCTGGCCGCCATTGCAGCGGTGGTAGGCGAGGACGTAGTCGATGTGCACGTACTCGGAGTGGAAGAGAACAAACTCGCGGTAGCGATCGATCACCTGGCCCAGCTCGGCGATCAGCGAATGGTGGCAGATTGGTGGCATGACGCCCGGCACCGCCGAGAGCTCACGGAAGTTGATGGGGAAGATTTTCTCGCGAGTGTCCATCGAGGTGGCCGACTGGCCCATATGCTGCGTGCGCACGGGGAAGCCGAGGGCCGCGCGCACCACGAGAACGTAGAAGACGTCCTCCGGGTGGCGCATGGTTCTGCCATACAGCCGCTTGTGCAGCTCACTGCTCTGGTCCCACGCGCTGTCGGCGCTGACGTACTGATCCGTCTTGCCAACGTCCTCCGCGAGGTAGACGCCGTCGCCGAAGGCGGTGCCCGCGTTGGTGCCCGAGTAGCGCTCGTTCAGGCCCGTGGACAGCAGAGCTAGCAGCCGATCTGGGTTGGTGCCATGCAGGAGGATGACCTCATTGCAAGCCTCCGAGAGGGTGAAGCCGCGCACGCGATCCGTCTTCACGGGCAGGCCGGGCACGTAGGAGACATCCTTGCCCTTCCTCTCGAGCAGCTCGAGCTCCTGCTGCACGCGCTTCACGCCGGCCGTGTACCTGTCCAGGTTGCGTGGATGGTCGACCTTCCACGCACACGCGAGCTTCAGCGAGTCGTACGAGCCGTACTTTTTCGACACGTCCTTGCCCTTGCCGAGCCACTCTGGGCGCTCTGTCTGGAGCAGCGCCTCGAGGGAGCGCAGCAAGCGCGCATCGGTCTCCGGCAGAAGAGCCCGGAGGGCGAAGCCGTCCTCCTCCAGGGCGAGACGAGCCTTGTTCTCGGCGGCCGGCTGTCCGAGCAGGCTGTGGAAGCCCCACGGGGTACCTGTGGGGAAGGGTGGCGCCGTGGTGAGCACTTGCATGCAAGGCTGTCCGAGCAGGCTGTGGAAGCCCCACGGGGTACCTGCTTGTCCCCACAGCGATACGCGCGCTGTGGTGAGCACTTGCATGCAAGGCAGGTCATCACTGGCAATCAACGTACCTGGTTGTCCCCACGAGTTCCACGCGCGCTGTGGTGAGCACTTGCATGCCAGGCAGGTCATCAGTGGCAATCAACGTACCTGGTTGTCCCCACGAGTTCCTGGTTGTCTCCTTCGCGGCCGGCGCGTGGATGCACGATCCACACTTGTTGAGAAGGTTGTGGAAGAATGCTGCCCTGTCCTCCGCCTTCTCCGCCGCCTTCTCCGCCGCCGCCTTATCGGCCGCCGCCTTCGCGGCCGCCGCCTTGTCGGCCTTCGCCTTGGCCGCCTCCGCCTTCCAATCCCTGTTTCGAAGCGCACGGGGAACTCACGCTCTTGGCGCTATGCAGTGGCGCCCATCACGGCGCGTCGTCGCGTGCAATCAGGAAGCGCGAGGGCTTGCGAAGGGTGGTCGTGAAGATGGCAAGGCAGTCAGAGGCAGTGGAGGCAGCAGCGCCCTCTCCGAGGACGACGGCGTGGGGCGACGGCGTGGGGCGACCGAGTGCTACTGATTGCTCGTGAGTGCTCGTGAGTGCTGCCTGATTGCTGCCTGAGTGCTGCCTGTGAGTGCTGCCCGAGTGCGCCCGAGCGCGCCTGAGCGCGCGCCTGAGCGTGCGTCGGGGCGCTGTCTGTGGCGCGGCCGGCGCGGCCAACCGCAGCCGCAACGAGAGTGGCCACCCAGGCCGCCAGTGCCGCCGACTCCCGGTGTGCCCATCACGGCGCGCGTGGCACGCGCCCCACTCGGCGGCAATCGTCGCCACGGAAGGAAGCGCAATCGCAAGGCACTCTCACGCGACGCAGGTCGGCCGTCGCGTCCTCTCGGCCGCATCCCGTGGCGAGTCGCCGCCGTTTGTTCGCCGTCGGCCAGCCATCCGCCGACGGCGTGTGCCCAAGACGGCGCGGCCGCTGCGTTCGAGTCGCTCTGCTCGTTCGGTCTTCATCGCGTACCTAGGCTCGCTCAGCAGGGCGACGACCTCGCTGTGGCCATTCTCCCGTGCGCAGTCGATGGCCGTATAGCCGGACTTGTAGCCAGGGACGTCTCGCTCGTCTTCGAAGAGTCGATCGGCGCCCCCTTCGAGGAGGCGCTTGGCGATCGCGAGGTGGCCTCTGGATGAGGCCTTCATTAGAGCTGTCTGACCGTAGGCGGGCTAGAGACACAAGAGGGGATAAGCGCGAGATCACTCTACGTAAGCAGACCCTTGGCATTGTGCTGGGAGAGGGCAAGCTCAAGACTTACATCCGTGTCGTCGACCTCGATCGCCTCGGTTTCGAGGAGGAGGCGGACGCACCCTTCGTGCCCTTTGTTTGAGGCCAACATCAAAGCTGTCCATCCGCCGTCCTGTGGCAAATGCAGCACACGCGGCGTCATCGAGTGCCAGAGCACGCGAGGAGCGTGGGCGAGCACGCGGGGGTGCGGCGCGCGCCATGCGACGAGGACGCGTGTGCCAAGCTCGGCAGGGCGGCGGGGTGGCGGCGCAGCCAGCGCGGCCGCGCGCGATACAGCGAGCTCTGGGGACAACGCGCCGTCTCGGGCGAGCGCGGCGGCGAAAGCAGCAGGGGACAACGCGCCGTCTCGGGCGAGCGCGGCGGCGAAAGCAGCAGAGGCGGCGAGGACGCGGGCGCCCACGCGAGGCACATGCGGCGGCGCACCTCAGGATTGTGCCAGTTGACGTTGCCTCCACGCTCGATCAGCCGCGTGAGCTCCGCCTCGTTGCCGTTCCTTGCGGCCTCGCACACGGCCTTGCCCATCGAGTCGCTCATCGCGTCCGCCGCGCTTATTACGCCCGCGCCCGCTCGGCCACCTGCGCATTCGGGGGGGCACGCGCGGCTCCGCTGTGACGCTCGGGAGGCGGCGGCGCGCACTCCGTCGCAATGCGCATGCAGCGCGCCCATAGGCCCCTCGGAGCTCGGGTGGCCGCGGCGGCAGCCGTGTGGCGCGAGGGCGCTCGAAGCGACCACGGCGCGCAGTCGAGGCTGCCGCAACGCCTGGCTCCCGAGGCCCCGAGCAGCGTGGTGTGGGCGTGCGAAGCAGCGGGCGAAGCAGGCCATCGGGCTCGACGAGGGCATTGGGTAATGCGCGCCCGCACGAGGGGATTGCCGAACTCACGTCCACCGTGCTTTGGCATTGACTTTTGGAGGACCCACACCTGTGAAACGTTTTGTGCAACGTCTGTGAAGTGCCCGTGGGCGGCGCGCGAGGCGTGAGGTGGGCACTTGTACCTGGTCCACGTGGGCGAACCTCCAAGCGGGTGCCTCGCCGCTCATGCCACTCTGATCATAGGTGGGGGCTGGGGGCTGTGGGTGACATTACGGTTTGTCGTTTCCTGCGTTTACGCGGTCGGGGGTGCGTATACGCAGAAACTTGTGTATACGCGAGGGGGTACGTATACGCACCCGCTGTGTATACGTACTACCGCTCGCGTAAACGCACCTACCCGCGTATACGCACCCGACGCTGCGTTTACGCGGGGACGCGACGAACGCGTCATGTGAGTCGTGTAATCGTGTTACTGTGATGTGTTCATGTGAAAATAGATCATAGTATTATAATAGTATTACGTTAACGGGGGGCGGCAGCGCGGCACGGCGGCGCAGCGGAGAAACGGGGAATTGAACCTCCGGACGGTCCGGCTCGCTCGTTCTCGTTTGGGAGGAAATCCTCGACGAGATGCGTCGTCGCGTGCTACGTTGTACGTAGTCCGCAACTCCGCATGCGCAGTACGGACGCCTATGTGGGGGTCGATACGCACTCGCTCGCTCCCGGCCATGGCTCACAGTGGCTCCCCCAGACGCCACGGCAGCCAGCACACGAGCGCCGCGATCCCCATCTGTCCCGCGCTCAATCGGCAGCGGAGACTGAACGTTCAGAGTGCGTGTGTGAGACTCGGAGGTGAGGTGAGCCCAGAGCCGCGAGTGCATGCAAGCTCACCACTTGTGCTCATACAGCTCTCGATATGGCGTGGGCAGGTAAGGCGAATCACGGCCGGGTGGCACCGTGTACATGCTCAGCTCGCAGTCGCCATATTGCCACGCCGGTTCGCGGCCGTCGTTGCCATCTGTGCCCCAGTCCTCGAGATCGCTGAGGAGCAGCCGCAGCCTTCCGCCAGGTCGCAGCGCCGTCTCGGGCAGCATGGCGCCCTTGTCGGGCAGCGGCGCGATCAGGAAGCAGAAGCCCTGCCCGAGCGAAGTGCGACTGAGCGCATCGGGCAAGTTGTCGAGCGCCGCGAAGGCCTCGTCAAGTGCATCGAGCACCTGTGGGGAAGGTATGGCGCCGTGGTGAGCACTTGCATGCGAGGTCCTCGTCGGGCGCCGCGAGCACCTGTTGATGATCCATGCACTGCTCCCACTGGCCAAAACGCTCCCACGTCCTCCCACTCGCCTTCGAAGCGGCCGTGCCTCCCGCAGCCTCGGGCGCCGCCGCCGCCGTTGGCGCAGCCGTCGCGTCGCCCTCAGCCAGTGTCGGCGCGATCACAAAGGACGAGAGGCGCAAGTTATCGGCGGGCGACTCGCCATAGTGCAGCCATGTCTTGGCGAGTGGCACCGAGAAGATGCCGCGATTGCGCCACCGCTTGCCGGCCGCATCGAGGTACGTATCGATCGTCGGGAAGATGTAGCGCGGTTCGCCGTTACGCAGCACCAGCCCAATCGCCATACGAGCGCATGGCACCGGCAGGTCCGCAGGAAGCCAGAGCTGTTCAAAGGATGATGGAGGAACGAAACTGGCGCCCGAGGTCCAGTCGACGTCGGCTGCAGGCGTCGGTATGCGGGAGACAGGCACACGGGAAGTGCTTCCTTTGCCGTTCACAACCCAAATCGGCCACGAGCTGCACGCCTCCAGCGGAAGGGTCTGCGCCTGGAAGGGCAGTGGAATTGATCGCGCAACATCGTCGAGCTGCTCCACACGCACGTTGCCGGCGCAGATTGAAATCCGGTCGACGAACCTGTCTGGCACAGGCGTATTCCAGCTCGTCGTTTGCAGCGCGGCCGACCCGTGAGCGGCGAGGCAGACCACTACGAGCCGACCTCGCCAAGCATTCAGCATGTGGATTCATTCACAACACACCAACACGCACAGACCAAACTCAAACCAAGCGTGAAGGTCGAACACCTCGCACACGTCACAGCCGCTTCATTCTCATGCTCGCGACATGCAACGTGTACCGCGCTCACAGACACGGATCAGAGTCGCCATACCCCGGGTCAACCCCGGGTCTGAACCCGTGCAACCACCTCGCCTGGCGGGCGTGTGGACCGTGGCGGACACACATACACAACACATACTGTGGATTCACAGCCAAAAAGACATTCACAGGGACAAAAGGAACGCCGAGTGGTCATGACGGTCCTATACATCGGAGGTAGCCGGGACACACTACGACTGGTACCGGTTCAAAATCACCGGGCGGGGGAGTCGGGACAGACACGGCTCACACGGGGCGGCCGCGTAAGCGCGTTATGAATCCGTGGATTCCGTTTTCGCGGTGTCTTGTTCGGCTCGCGCGGGGGGCTCGGCTTCAGGCTCGGCTTAGCCTTAGGGCTTTCTATTCTTGATTCTTCTCGCTTTCGGCTTTCGAGTTTTTCGGGCTTCGGTCGGGTGTACGCCTGTACCGTTACAACTTAGGGACGACCGCGAGGGCCGAGGCGCCGGTGGCCGGACGACGTTGGCCGATGCTCACCGCACACGAATCCGCAGCCAGGCGCAGCTTCGACCGGACACACGCGGCACGATACGAGCTCACCCGCCATGCTATATTGTTGCATGTCTGTGCCTGGCTTTCGACTCTCGAGGCAGGGACTTAAAGAAGGGACCCACTCACGCCGAGCGCTCCCCTAAACCTGTGACAGCAAAACGGGTGAGGGCACAAAGTATGGTGTGTAGAACTGCGGCTCCTCTGGGGGCGCCAAGTTCGGCGCCAAGGTCGGCGCCGCCGACGGCGCCACCGACGGCGCCCCCACGGCACCCACGGCCACCAAGGGCGACAAGGTCGCTTGCCGTGTGACTGAGTTGAGAGATGATTTTCTCATCCGATCCGACCTCGAGAGTGCGATCGCGGTGCGTAGAGGAGCGGCGAGAAAGAAGACGCTTGCGAGCATGAAAAGGTGATTGATCCCCTTGGAACGAGATTGCATCTCCCAGGAATTGAATTCAGAGGCCCCCGAGAAGAAGAGCATGGCGCCGATGCCCAAGCTGATCTCGGAGACGAGAGCCGCTCGATCACTCTCGTGAATTTGTGCACTGCTGAGAAGCCGAAGCATCTTCCAGGATTGGGCGACGATGATGGTGAGCGAGCCGCAGATGAAGCCGTAAATGCCCACGAGGTTCCAGGGATAGCCAAGCTCCTCAAAGGCGGGCTCGAATCCTATGGAGCCGGAGAGAAAGAGAACGTCACCTAACACGGAGAGAGCCTGGTTGATGCGCATCCAAGTCACATTGGGCGGCAAGCTCCGAAAGAACTTGCTGTCCAAGTAGATGTAACCGACGCACCCGACGAGATAGAATGTAGCGCCCGCGTAGGCGTCCACGTGGTCGTACGCGTCTGGCGTCAGTGCGGTGACGTAGAAGGCAAAGGTGCCACAGATGAAGAGGCACCCGCAGAATGTGTACGCGAGATTGTCGAACGAGTGGCCACTGTACAAGAAGGAGTATGCGGGCCCGATGGTGTAGAAGAAGCAGCCCATCAGCCAGATGTGATTAATGGTAGCTGGATTGACCACCATCCCAATCATTTCCGCTTGACGATCCCCTGCATCATACAGCAAGCAGCCGAACAAAAACAGCGCCGCGCCCAGGAAGAAGAAGGTCTCCATCAGGAAAGCCGTGAGCTCCGCGAGGCCACTTTCCACAGCTTTCATGATTCGGTAGACCTTCCATATCTGCGACAGGGTGACTGCGAGCGCCCCGATGACCCAGCACACGATTCCGAGCCTGTCGAAGGGAACGGCCGACTCATTGACGGCCGGAATGGCGCCAATCGAGCCGAGCACAAGCGACGTGCAGCCGAAAGCTGACAAGCAATGGGGGAGTACCGGTAACCCAGCAGCTTTGGATGCCCAGACCTGCGAGAGGTCGACGAGAAGCAGGCCGCAGAAGCCGATTGAGTAAGCCAAGGCACCAGCCACGGGCCCTGCCGACCATTCATGTATGTAATAGACGGCCGTGCCGATGAGCAGCACGAAGCTTGACAGGCATGCCATGGTCGTGTGCCTGCGTGGCGTGCAGAAACGAGCTTGGCTGGTGGAGCCTGCCTCATAGCTGGGCAGCACCTCGACGACGGTAATCGAGCGCCCTTCGTGCACAATCGTCGTGCTCTTGCCCGTCGGCCTCAGGAAGGTCAGCGGAGGGTAGAGCACCTCCTCCTCGGCTGGAAACGCCGAGAGGAACTGGATCGACGCGCCGCGCTCGACGAACGAATCGGTGCGAAGCTTGACGAGCAGTGACGTCGGTGCCGCCGAGTCCAGCAGCGCCGCCTCAAGCTTGGTGGTCGTACTCATGGGCGCCAGCTCCGTGCCTCCGTGCTGCAGGAAGCTGTCGCTCGGCTGCATGTCGCGTAAGCCCCGCCACAGGTCGAGCTTCGTCACCACCTTGCGACTATCCTCGTCGGCGCCCACCACACGTAACTTGCCGATCGCGTCGCGCAGGAACGCGACAGTCACGGGGAAGGGGTGCGCCGCCGTCGAGGCGACGTCGCGCAGCGGCTCGTTGAGCACCTTGTGCGCGGCCGTCGTGTAGATGCGCAGCGCAGCGACGTGCGCCTCGTCCAGCCTTGCCATGCGCGCGTACGGATGCGAGACGAAATCGGCGAGCCGCTCGCCATTGCGGCCAATGTCGCGCGTCAGCCCGTGCTGGAAGGTCTTGCCGGACGAGCCTGCGCGCTCATACAGCACATAGCGCATGCACTCCTTCGCTTCCTCAGCGTGCTCGCCAGCGTAGCCCTCGAACTCGGCCACAATGGCGGGAAGGCCCTTCGCAAAGCCGCTGCGCACCACACTCGGCGGCACCTTCGTGTTGAAGCCGAGCGCAGCGTCCTGCGAGGAGTGCGTGCCTGTGACGAGTGACTTCAGCTCCGAGATGAACCTTTCGCTGCCGCGGGCGTTAGAGGCTCGAAAGCGGACAAACTGATCGAGATCGAGAGGATCGTCACAGTCCTTGAGAAAGACGACCAATGAGTCGGCCATAGAGCCCTTGGCCGTTTGCATCTCCTGTTCGCCGAGGAGCTGCGTCGTGAGCTGTTTACCAGTCGGCATGCTGCGTCTCCTTGCTTCCTTTTCCACGGCGTTCCTCGCCTGCAGGGTCCACAAGCGAACGTCGGCGCGTCCGCGGCGTCAACCACGTTGGCAATAAAACTCCACCACAAAGATCAGTTTCGTCAGGCAGTTTCGTCGCGGTCCACCAACTTGCTGTCCCGTACAACACGTCCGCAGGCCTCTCTCCGGACCCCCACAAAACGAGTGAACGACGCTGCTGTTGCTGTTCAACACGTACGCCGGCACTCTCTCCACACTCCGTACCGTACATTGTACCCTCAAACACGAGGGCCACAATCACCGAGATTGTGGGATAGCCTGCGGCGCACGCCGCCGCTCCTGGGCAAGAAAGTCACGGAACTTGAGCGCATGGCCGGGCTTCATGCCCACATCGCGCACGAGCGCGTCGAGGTGCTCTGCGCTCATCTGGAGTATGAAGTCGCGATCGTCGTACCCCGCCTCGTCAAAGCTGGCGGCGTACATCCCGAGTCGGAAGCGCTCGAGCATCTCCCTCACCTCGGTCATGCCCATGGCAACGCTCGCAAGGTCGCCCATGACAGCGCCTGAGGCGATGGAGTCCGCAGCCATCTTGGGACGCTTTGCGGCCGCCGGCACCGTGCGGGGCCAGTCAGGTGCCGGCGCTTGCCTGCCAGGGGCCTCCTCGTCCGCTTGCATGCCACAGGCCTTCTCGCCCGACATGTACGTGAGCCACGCGCCTTGCACCGTTCTCGCCTTCCGTTGGCCATCCGAGATGACGCTCCTCGTGTTGCCGTTGCCCGTGACGTATTTCACCCTCGACCATCCCGGCGGCAGCTCGGCGAGCCGTCGGCCAGCGCGCGGAGCCGACTTGCCCTCATCCTCTGCATCCGCCGCCGCCACCATGGCCGACGACACTTCGGACGACCGCTGCGCTGCCGGCACGAGGAGGCAGTGGCCTCCCCGGCCGTTGTGCGCGTACCCCCGCGTGCAAAGCGGGTTGCGCTCGCACTGGCCCACCGCGAGCGCCGTCTTGGGCGCGCCTCGACTCGATGCCGGTGCTCGACTCGGCGCTCCACCCACCGCCAGCGCCGTCTTGGGCGCGCCTCGACTCGATGGCGGCAGCGCGGGCACCACCAACGACAGCGGCGCGCACCGAAAGGTGATTGGCTGGCCGCCGCCCAAGGACACGGTGGACTCATCCCATACGACGGCGCCTGCGACGGCGCCTTGGCCCTCGCCGCCGTCGCCTTGGGCAGCCGCCCAGACGCCACCCCCCTCCCCGCCGCCGCCGCCGCCACTCTCCGCCGCCGCCGCCGACACCACCGAGGTCGAGGTCGAGGCCCCTTTTTGGTTGTAGCCTAAAAGTAGCTTCGGAGTTGCCTTCTTGGGCAGCTTTGGAGCACCGTCACGGCGCTTCCACTCGTGATTCTCGGAGCGCCGGTCGTACCACTCGAGGAAGGATTCGTCAGCCGACTCATCGGGACGATGCACGCACACCTGCATGTAAGGTGAGCAACACCCATCAGCGGACCATCGAGGCCGGTTTCGTAGCGCGACTGATCGGGACGGTGCATGCATCGCGGGGTGGTGCATGCATCGGGACGGTGCAAGCATACCTGGAAGCGTCCATCCACGAGCACGCGACGCACGTGCGCCGTACGCCACTGCGGCTCGCCAGGGCGGGTATGCTCGTCCTCGACTTCCGCATCGATCAACTCGTAGAGAGCGGGCGGGCGCCAAACCTCTCGCCCCTCGTGGCGCGCCTCGAAGCGCATTCGCAGCACCTGTGGGGAAGAGGAGGGCGCTGTGGTGAGCACTTGCATGCGGCCGGGCGCGCCTCGAAGCGCCTTCGCAGCACCTCGTGTAGCGAGCCGAAGGCACGGATCGAGGAATGGTTCCACATCTTGGTGCCCTCCTTGGCCGCAGCGATCTCCGGTGTGGCTACGTACAGGTCGCTCTCCCTGCTTCCAGCTTGCGGCCGGGGTACCTTGCTCATCAGCCAGATGCCGTGCGGCGTTGGCACTTCGACACATAGCTCGGAAGGACTCAATGCCTTAGCTGCCTTCCACACCGCCGCTGCCTCCGGGTCGTTGGCGAGGGCGCCGCTGAGCTCTTCGGGGGCGTGTAGGTGAGGTGCGCGCACATGGGCGGAGATGACGATCTCATCAGTGGAGGTGCCGATCTCATCAGTGGAGATGCCGTACTCGTCCTGACCGTCCCCGCCCTCGTCCTCGGCACGACCATTCCTCGCCCTCTTCCCTGGCGATGGCCGCGGCGTCGCCGTGGCGGTGCGCGCCGCGATGGACAGGTCGACGGGCACGAGCGATGTGCAGAGCGCCTCGTCAGCCACGCCCTCCTCCTCCCAGATACTTTGAAAGTCGTCGTCGCCTTCCAGGGTGCCAGGGACGAAGCGCTCGACGGGGCGCTTATACCGGAGGGATGCGCGCGGAGCGGACGAGTACTTACCTGTCGACGAGCCGCCCTCTTCCTCCTTCGCAATCGTCGATGTGCCCTCTGTCATATCGGCCACACCGCTTGCGTCGCCGACTGCACTCGAAGGGAAGCCACCGTGGGTTGCAGTTGCGACTGTTGGCAGCTCAGCTACTGGCGAGGCGTCAGCCGCGGCAACGGCCTCCACTGCAGTGGCAGCGAGGACGAGGACGTCCTCCTCTTCCTCATCGACCTCCATTTCGAGGCTTTCGTCGTCGTCGTCGTCGTCGTCGAGGAAGAACATGCTTGCGATTTGCTTCGCAAGCACGCGCCCAGTTTGGCGGTTCGCGCCATTTCCCAGGCTCGACAAGCAAAGGAGCGGAGCGGCGAGCCCGCCTCCCCCACTCGCCGCGCGCGCGCGCTCGCAAATCTTTGCCGAAACTGACGTGACCTCTATGGAAACTTGACCCAGGTCAGCAGCATGCTGGACGCGCCGACGTCGCAGTACTCTCCCGAAGACGCCGCATGGCTCTTGATGCACCAGCATCGCAAGGTGTTGGATGCGCGCGTGCGCATCACGGGCGTGGCGGCTCGCGATGCAGCCGATGGCCATCCAACTGTACTCGTTTGCTATCCTCTGCGAGATGTCGGCGCAGAGTCGGCCGCGGCGCGCAGCTTTGAAGGCCGGCGTGAGACGCGCGGCGGCTCCTTGCGAAAATGGCTCTCCGCATCGCCAGTGCCTTGGCCCAACTTTTATTGGCTCTGCTGCCCTGCGCTCGCCGCGCGTGTGGGCCGCCTTGAGCACCTCGGCCTCGTGCAAGAGTGGCAGAATGAGATTGCACACGACAGCACAACGCCGTTCGCGCTTGAGCTCGCTGCGGCGCACCGGCAGTACGGCGCCGCACGGTGGGCAGCGCTATCCGACGACGACCGCGCCTACTGTGAGTCTCAGCACGAGGGCTTTGTCGCCGCCCTGCGCGACGCTGGCGTGGGCGGCCAGAAATTCGTCAGTCAGGTGAAGTGCTTGCATGCGCACCTTGCGCATGCACTCGCGGGTGGCGACAACCCCGTGGGCAGGCGCGTGCTCGCATGCCTCGCGCGGCGGGACGACGAGGCAGTGTGCGGGGGTGACCATGCGCACGAGGAGGAGGCCGGTAGCGAGGAGGAGGCAAGGTTGCTGGCAGGCTTGGAGGAGGATACAGGTACGGATGACGTGCGTCATCACGAGGTGGCTCGTCGTGTGACCTCTTTGGAAGAGGATCGAGGAATGCCGCCGAGCACGACCAGAAGCAGCGGCCAGACGAGCAGAGGTGGGCGTGGCAGGGCAGGAGGCGCGTGGTCGATCGTGGCTCGGTCTGCCTCTGCGATCGTGCTGGCTTTGGTGACGCTCGCCGCGGCCTTGGCGCTGCAGAGAAGACGTAGGCGGTGATGGGCTGACACTTTCTTTTGGCTTTGACGCTGTCTTTATTTCAGTATCCTCGACGGGCCGCGGTCCGTCGCTTTCACAGTCGCCTCAACACAGCGGCGCTGTCGCGCATACAGCTCACATCAGGTGCTGACCGACGCGTGCGACGTGGTCGCTTTCATATGATTTGTAATCTGTAAATTTCTACCTTCGCATACGGTTCATAGATCATACTTCTTATGCGGCTTCGAATCGGGCTGCGCGGTCGGACGAGTCGCCTGAGGTCAGAGTTCCTTCTCCTCGTCCTCGTCCTCTAAATCGGCGCCGTGACCATCCTGCTCAATATCACCCCCATCGACCTCGTCGTCACCGCGCCCAAAGTCCTTGGCGCGTGCCCGTCCAAGCATGAAGTCGTCGCGTAGGAACGTGGCGCCTGGCTTGTCGCCGCCGCCGCTGCTCCTCACTGCGCCACTGCTACCACGCCGCAACACATCGAGGAAGCTCTCCTTGCTGGCGGCCGCCTGAGCCTGCTCGCCCATAGCATCACTGCCGCCTTCGGAGGCGGCGCCATCCGATCGTTTGCGCTTCCGATCCTTGCTCTTGACCGAGCTAGTGTCAGTGTCCTTTTGTGCAGTGCGCACGGCGTTGAACAATGCGACGACGCCTTGGGTGGCCGTCTTCTTGAGCATCGTCTCGAGGACGGGGTTGATCGCCGATGGCATCTGTTTGAGCTGCTGGTGCGCCGTGCCCGTGAGCGCCTTCTTGGCGCGCGCAAGTGCAGCCTTCTCCTTTTCCTCTGCCTTCTCTTCCGCAAGGCGCTTCTCGGGCCCCTTGCGCCGCGCGAGGATGGGCACACCAGCAGGGAGCGGCGCGTCGAGGATGGACGCGGCGATGTCGCCGAGCGATATAGTCGGCTGCTTAGGCGGCATGTGCGTCCGCGTTTAGGGCTGGCTGGTCTGGACGCACGCACTGCCGGAGCTCTGTGTGGTGTTCTGAGTGCGCGGAGCACGTCGCGCAAAGGGCGTCGTCTTGTGGAGTCCAGTTTTGTTGTTCAACACAGCGCTTCTCCGGACCCCACAAGCACGTCCTGCATGGCCCTGAAGGGCGAGCTGTTCAGGCACGGCACGCAACCGGACCCCCAAGAGTGCGCCTGCTGGGCTGCTCGCGATGTTCACCACAACCACGAGACCGCGCTCCCGACGATTCTCGGCGGCAACGGCATGCAACGGAATCGCGGCGCGGCCGACGCGCGTGACGCGCTGACGCCCCGCGCGTCTATGCCGACTATGGGCCGCCCGATCGACGTGCGACGAAGGACGAACTTCACATTTACAATCGACATTTACAACACATTAGTAATCTCACAATCATGAGGCCGCGTCACCGTCAGGGTCAGTGAAATCACGCCACAGAGGACAGAGCCTAATACTTAGGCTGAGCCTAGACCCATGCCTAGACCAGACACTGCACACTCCGGACACTGATTGTAACACACTAGTAACACACTGACAATGTAACTGACAATGCACACGTGAATGAATGATTATGCAATGACACGACTGAACATTTTGAGAATGACTATCTCTCTACACTCTAGAAGAATCATTGGAAGTCTGAAAGGCCGTGTCTCAGAGCAGTCGAGAGCCGAATCGACAGTGCGCGACACGAGTTTCGCCACTTCACGGCCAAAGGTGCAGATGTTTCGACACCGAGCGGTTAGTGGACGCGAGGCGAGGCCATCGCCTCACGGAAACCTGGCGCTGGCGCTCGTAATAGCCTGTCCGTGCCAGAACCCGTCGTCGCCGTCGTCGCCGTCGTCACCGCCGTCACCTTCGAAGGCACGCTTAGGCGCGGGCTATTGTTCATGGCCGACGGCTGCAGCGTGCGGAGGATAGAGCCCCAAGGCTGCAGCATCATGTCGTCAGAGATCTTCCACTCCACGTCAGCGTTAGAGGCGGTCTCCGGCAGCTGCGCGGGCGGCACCGTCGCCGACACAGCGGCTGTGCCCCACGGCGCGGCGCCCTGACGAATGGCTCCGGCTGTGCCCACTACGGCGCGCGGTTGATAGTGTGTTGGGGGCTGGGGTTGGGGCTGCGGCTGATACTGCTGTGGCTCGTACTGGTACTGGCGCGGCTGCTTCACGGAGACGGTGGAGGACGTGGCATCACGAATCGCCACGGTCGCCGGCCACGGAGCAGGTTGGCTCAGCGTGTCTACGCGTGGCGTCATGTCACCATACCCGATTCCTTGTGGCCGAGGCGTGAGGCGGGGCGGCTGCGTGCAGGGCACGCCAGAGTCGGCAGATGCGTTAGTATGATGGCGCCGAGCAGAAACGAGGGCGATGGCTCGATCGTCCTCCTCTGGAGTAGCGACAGTGTCAAGCCGGCGGCGGAGGCGTGCGATCTCGCTCCTCGGCGCGATGGGCGGTCGCGGGACCGTGACAGGCATTTGATTGGCGGCAGCGCTTGCTTCCTCGAGGCGCCGCGCACTTGAGAGCATCTGCCGGTTGCGCGAGCGCCCAATCTCGAGCTCGTTGTGGAGCTCATTGTGGAGCTGCTCAACAGGCAGTGCGATGCCACTGCTGTCGTCCGACTCGTAGGCCTTGTTGAAGGCCTTCAGCGTCCGATCACCAAACATATCTAGGCCACACCCAGCATCGAGGGCGGCGTCAACGGCGGCGCAGCGGGCACGCAAGTAACGTGCTGATGCACTGCCGTCGGTGTCGTTCATATCGTGACCTGTTGGCTCCTTCGCATTGTCAAATGAGAGCGCCAAAAATACAGCATGAAAACTGACTGTGAATTTTTCAGGGGTCCAAAGCATGTGTTGACTTCAAGTCAAGCGCCTGTGAATCTGCGCTAGTCAGGCGGGAGGGCGGCATGTTTAACGGGACGCCGCCGCGCAAATCGATTCGCAAAATGAGACCCGCACTCCGTACGCTTGGCGCTTGGCGCGTGCGGCTCACGACGGCTCCTCGCCTTCCGTGCCGCCCCCCGCTGCTGCTGCATCGACGGACGATGGCCACCCGACAGGAAGATATCGACGAGATGAATGCGGAGATGAGCGCACTGTTTGGCTCTCCGGTCGGCGATGCTGGCCTCAGCACGGGACAGCAAAGCGTGCCGGAGATTCAGCACCGCGCGACGCCGTCTGAGATCCAGCATGCCGTGGCGGCTCTTAGCCAGTCTCATCCGAGCGCCGCGGAGGCAACGGCGGCGCTGTACGCACGCATCGCCATGTGTTCCGTAGAGCTCGGCCGGCTCGGCGCTATCGAGCCATCCGACCTCGATCGTGGCATGAAGCTTGCATCAAACATTGCAGAAGCTGCCCGCGCCATCAGATACCTTAAGGAGTTGTAGGATGGTGGTAACAGAATACAAGTTATACATAGGTGTCCGCGACGTAAACACGCGTCTCTGACGCACGCATCTTGGTTCTCTCCCCGAGCCGGGGAGACTCGTCGCGGAAATTCAGAGATTTCAGCGCGCGGCGCGGGAAGAGTCCTGTTAATCAGCGGTAGAGGCGACCACTCTTCCCCTCACCACGCGCTGCTCATCCACCGCTTGATCTGGAATCATTTGCGGGTGGTTCATCATCATAGCTGGGCCCACTGGCACGGCCACGGCCATCTCCACGGCAGAATCAGCGGGGAGGGCGACGGCAGTCCCCATCACCACCTGCTGTCCATGCATCGATTGACCTGGAATGATTTGCGAGTGGTTCATCATAACAATGGCTGGGTTGACTGGCACGGCCACCATGACAGCCACGGCCATCTCCACGCCTGCTTCGCCCGGATGCGGTCGCCCTTCTAGCCGCCGTCGCTCAAACTCGCTCATCCTAGTTTCCTTTCGACAGCCCTTGCAACACACGAGGCAGAAGCATGAGCCGAGGAAAATGGATGGCAGTATGATTCCCACAAAGCTCTCCAGGTCGGTGGCGTTCTGTTGGCAGATAGCCCCGCACTCCGGAGGAGGAGGCGGAATGCCCACTCGCCCCGATCCCCCACAGTCCGTGCAGTCAGTGCCGAGGGCACACGTGCCGAATTCACTCCCCGGACCACCATCATCGCAGTCGCGATCGAGTGCAAAACGGCATTTGTTGGAGCATATCGAGGTCCCGCTGGGATTTAGCGGCGGTGGCGGCGGGGCCGCAGGTTGGGCCGATACTGAATCGGCAAGTGATCGCAAGGAAAGCATCCACAGCATCAACTTCTTGAGCGATGTCCTGGCGTGGACTGACGCGTGCGCACGGCAGCGAATGCCTTGCCATTCGGGAGCTGCGAATGTAGTGCCATGCCATCGTCGGTGCGGCGGTGAATGCCTTGCCATCTATAGAGAGACGCCCGAAGATGCAAACGCGAATCCCGACTCGGAAAGTTCCTCGGCGCCGCCGCTCCCTTGGAATCCACGACTTGTTTTCAGGAACTCCCCCTCAGCATGTGGGTCTGCTAAATGGCCGCATCATTTCACAGCGACGCCGGAACGTTAACGCCTTCGGCCGTGCCTTCGGCGGTGCTCATGCCCACCTTCGTCGAGGCCGTGCGCAGCAAGTACGAGTACAAAAAGTCGGAGGACAACGCCGCGGAGGCGGGTTCATACGGCGTCGTCGGCGGCGAGAAGACGGGCAAGAAGCAGGCACTCGACGTGCTCACCAACGTGTACGTGCCCAGCGCTGGCATCGACTCGCCCGGCGCCGACGGAGAGATCGGGTCGACGTGCGGCGCGATCACAGAGCTGGACATCGGTGGCAACGGGTTCGTCAGTTGGCCGCCGATCCTGGCCATTGCTGTACAGCTCCCGAAGCTCCACTGGCTCGGGCTCGACAAGATGCCGCTCGCGCCGCTCGCGTCGCTGCCCGATAACTTTGGCAAGGCCCTGGGCGGGCTGCGCACGCTGTGGCTCGACGGCACGGGCATGGCGTGGGAACAGCTCCTCTTCCTCGCGAGCGCGATGCCGCTGCTCGAGGAGGTACACTTCAGCTCCAATCAAGTGAGCACGCTGCAGCCGTCGTCGGCCGAGGTGCCGGTGGCGGCGTCCGTGCTTCCGAAGCTGCACAGCCTGTACCTAGAGGGCAACGCGATCAGCCGGTGGGAGGACCTCGAGCCGCTCGGCGCGCTGCCCGCGCTCACGCACCTCAACCTCAACTTCAACCAGCTCGCCAGCGTGCCTCCGCCGCCGCCTGCCCACGCCGGCGCTGGCGGTGTGGGCGCCGTCTCGGGCACGCCCTTCAGCACTCTTCGCCACCTGATGCTGCGCGGGAACAAGCTCGACTCATGGGCGTCGATCGACGCCCTCGACGCCTATCCTAGCCTGACCGAGGCACGGCTCGCTGAGCTGCCCTTGACCAGCGCCATCTCGGGCGCTGCGGCGCGCCGTTTCGTCATTGCACGCATGCACAAGCTCAAGGCACTGAACGGCTCCGAAGTGCGCCCTCGTGAGCGCGAGGACGCCGAACGGTTCTACCTGCGCCAGATCGCACAGGAGTACCCTGAGGGCGGCCTGCCGGCCGACGCGGTCGTGTACCCCGAGGGGAGCTGCGAGGGCGGCGCCGAGTCGGGCGCGGAGCCAACGGCCGGCGCGCCAGCAGCCCCTAGGCTGGATGAATACGGTCGGCCGTTGGCAGCCGTTGGTCTGCGCGAGCTGGCACGGCCGGCCAACGCGCCTCCGCCCGAGCTGCGCGTGCCTCCGGGCGAGGCATGGGCTGCGCTTCAGGCGCGGCACCCCCGCTGGGCCTCGCTGCTCCTCGAGCATGGCGTGCATGTGACCAAGACGGTGCGTGATGACCACTGATGACCTCTGATGACCTCTGATGACCTCTGATGACCTCTGATGACCTCTGATGACCTCTGATGACCTCTGATGACCTCTGGCGTCATGTGACCAAGACGGTGCAGGCGGAGTCGGACGATGGCTACGCGCGCGCATGCATGCGCTCACCACGACGCCATATGTGTCCCCTTTCCCCACAGGTGACGCAGGCGAGCGGAGGCGTGCTCGCCAACGAGCTGCTCGAGCTCAACTTGCGCTCCACGGCCGCCGAGTCGGCCCACCTCCCCATGGTGACGCGCCGATGACCACTGATGACGCGCTGATGACCACTGATGACGCGCTGATGACGCGCTGATGACCTCTGATGACCTCTGATGACGCGCTGATGACCTCTGATGACGCGCTGATGACGCGCTGATGACGCGCTGATGACCTCTGATGACGCGCTGATGACCACTGATGACCACCTCCCCATGGTGACGCATGGTGATGCGCCGGCTGCCGGGGGGGGCTTCGCCCGAGCATGCATGTGCTCACCACGGCGCCCCGTGTGTCCTCTTTCCCCACAGGTGACGCGCCGGCTGCCGGGGGGGCTTCCGCTCAAGTCGATCAAGCTGATCGCGTGCCAGCTCTTCAAGGTGGAACCGCTCAACATGCAAATGCTCTACTGCCCGCCGGGGGCCGAGAAGGACATCCCTGAGCTACTTGACGACGATTCCAAATCGCTCGCCGACCTTGGCGTCGTGAGCGGCGGCACCATCGTCGTGGAGACGACGGAGAGCCACGGCGTCGAGCTGAGCTGATGGAGGTCTGAGGAGAGAGGAGAGGCGCAGCAGCCGCCGCAGTCGAGTTTTAAGCGCTGCAGAGCAGGAGCAGAGTGGTGCCTTACGACTGTACGCGGAGCGGGCGGCCTCGAGGCGGCAGGGGACGGGCAGACGCGGACGCGGGGGAGTTTCGAGCCCTCCTGAGTGTGAACGGTTCGTGAGTTACAGAGGGGTTGCAGGGGATAGTAAGAATTTGAACTAGTAAGAAACAACTCTGAGGAACTTGATGCGAATTGACTTTTTCACAACGCCCCAACCGTTCACACGAACGGTCCGGAAGAACCGTTTGTCCACATGAGTGCGTCCGATCAGGTCCTCCCCACGACCGATGCGGAGACCGATATGCGACTGCACCGCTCGAGGCTGATGGTGGCCATCACCGCGATGAATCCAAAGGGCCTGCAACAGGTTCTTCAGAGCCTGCCGCCATCGGCGCAGGCGCTCGAGACGGAGATCAAGGCAGCGCAGGCGGTGGTCGAGCTGCTCAGCAGGTACGACCAGCTGGTAAAGGAGCAGGCGGATGTGCGCGCGAGCGCCGAAGATCTGCGCATACAGCTCGAGTCCGAGGCGCGCGCTCGGCGCGGCGCGCAAGAGGACGCGAGGCAAGCAGCGGCCGGCCGCCAGGCGGGCGAGGCACAGATGCGCACCGAGCTGCGCGCCGCGCGCGGGCAGGCGCCGCCCTCGTCCGAGCAGGAGCTCACGGCGATGGCGCAGGAGACGCGCATCAACGAGCTGCAAGCGGTCGTCGTCTCGCTGCAGACGCAGCTGCGCCAGTCGGAGATGCGCGGGCAGCAGGTGCGCCTCGAGCTCGCGAATGCCAAGGAGTCGCTAGGACCGACGCTCAAGGCGCTCAAGGTGGCCGAGGAGGAGGGCGAGCATACGAAGCGGCTGCTGCGTACCAGCGAATCGTCTAACGCCACGCTCCTCACACAGGTCGCCGCACTCCAGCAACGTGTCACCGGCATCGCGATCGGAGAGAGCCGCCCGCCAAAGCCACCGGTCTCAGCGTCCGCGTCGGCCGCCACCGCGGCCGCCGGCGTGCCGGTAGGCGGCGCGGCCGCAGCGGCGCCCGACGCGGACGCGCGGGCTGCCGACGCGGCGGACGCGGCCATCGAGGCCAGGGTCGCTGCGGACGCCGCTGCGGCGGCCGAGGAGCCTTTGCCGAGCTCGGTGGAGGAGATGCAGCAGGCTCTGCGGCATGAGCGCGCGCGTGTGCGCGTGCTGCAGGCGGAGGTGAGCAACGCGCGCGAGGCCGCCGAGGAGACCTTGGAGCGGCAGCGGCGCGGCGCCGACCGGGGGCTGCGGGAGATGCAATCGGAGTTCGCGCGGCTGCACCGGATCACAGCTGAGATGCGTGAAGCTGTGAACGGCGCCGAGGGACGTGCCAGAGGTGAAGAGTCGTTTCGGCGGCGAGCGGAGCAAGGTGAGTGCCCCGATGGCCTCCGATGACCCCGGATGTCACACTGATGGCCCCTGATTGCGAGCTCGTCCTCTTCTTGATGACACACTGATGGCCCCTGATTGCGAGCTCGTCCTCTTCTCGCAGGCTGGCTGGCCGCCCAGCAGACGCTCGAGAAGACGCAGGCGGAGCTGCAGGCGAGCCGCGTCCAGATCGGCGAGCTCGAGGGGAGATTGAGCGCCGCCGCCGCTGTGTCGGCCGAGCTCGCGAGCTCGAAGCAGACGATTCGAAAGCTCGAGAGCCACGTCACTAGCTCGGAGGCGCGCATGCAGGTGTGATGATGACCTATGAGTGCCTCTGATGACCTCTGATGATCTCTGATGACCTCTGAATGGACCTCTGATGACCTCTGATGACCTCTGATGACCTCTGATGACCTCTGAATTACCTCTGATGACCTCTGAATGACCCTCTGATGGCGTCTGAGGACCTCTGATGACCTCTGATGTCCTCTGATGACTTCGCCTTCGGACGCATGCATGCAGGAGCTCGTCGAGTCGCAGAAGATGAACTCGCAGTACGTGGCGGCGGCGATGGGTGCGGCGCAGCAGCAGGCCGCGAGCGAGTACGAGCGCTTGCATGCAGAGAGCCTCGCGGCGCAGCAGCAGACGGAGGCTGCCCGCTCCTACTGGCGCCATCGTGCCGAGAGGGCCACCGCACGCTGCCACGCGGCCGCCGCGGCGCTCGCGGCGGCGCGCTCGTCTCTTGAGTCGTTGCTCGCGCGCCTCGTCACAGCCACGTCCGTCGCCGACCTCGCCGACCAAAGTCGCATCCTATTCGAGGTCAAGGCGGCTGTGATCGATGTCGAGGGTGAGCTCCAAATCTCGCTGCCCTCGTGCATGCATGTGCTCACCACGACGCCCCACCCACTTCCCCACAGAGAAGCTTCGGAGACCGGACTCGTCGGGGGGACCCCCCGACGGCGGCGGCGGGCGCTTTACCGGCCGCAAGGGCGGCGGCGGAGGTGGCGCTGGCGGCGGCGGCGGAGGTGGCGGAGGTGGCGGCGGAGGCGGCGGCGGCGGTGGCGGCGCCACTAGCCCACGTGGCGTGACCGCGCCGCCTCGGGTGCCCCAGTTTGGCAACCCCCTCATCGCTGCTGGCTTTGGCACGGGCCTGCCCTCCTTTGGCTTCGGCGGCGCGGCCGGTGCGGGCGCGGCGAGATTTCATCTGCCCAATATCAGTGCCCCGTACGCGACGGCGACGCAGCAGGGCTTTGGCGGTTTCCCACAGTCCTTCGGCGGAGGCGGAGGCAGCGGCGGCGGCGGAGGCGGCGGTGTGGGGTTTGGGGATGGTCTGAGCCCTCAGCTGCTCGCAGCTCTCGCTCAGCATTATGGCGTCGGGCCCGGCGGCGGCTTCGGTGGCGGCAACGGCGGCGGCGGCAACGGCGGCAACGGCAACGGCGGCAACGGCGGCGGCTTCGGCTTCCCCACAGACCCTGCGACGATCGCGCCCCTGAACGCGAGCGCAGCAGTGGGCTCGCCACCCATGCGGGGCAGCAGCGGCACGAGCGGAGGCACGGGCGGCGGCCCGCCCAGAGGGCCCGCGTCGGCCAAGAGCCGAATTCCGCAGCCAATTCCGCAGCCGAACGGAGCGAATGCGCCGCCTGCACCAGACGCCCGTCACGGCGCTACCCGATCGGTCGCCGTGCCGCCGCCGCCGCCGAGTGGCGCCGTGTCGGGCGCGTCTCGTGGGCTGCGGGCTGGCGAGGGAGAGGCCCCGCCGGAGCCGCCGCTGAGGGGCCCGCCCTCCCGCGCCGGAGCCCGCGCCCGTAACGGCGCCCTACCAATCCAAGGGGCTCTGGGGCCGGTAGAAGCTAGTGGCGCCGGAGCGCGCTCCGCCGCCACCGCCGCCACCGCCGCCAGTAAGCCGACCGCGGCGCTCGACCGCCGCGGCAAGGCCGTCTCCTTTGGCTAGCTTCGGATAGGAACGTTAACGTTGGCAACGTAGGGAGCAGAGAGCGCAGAGCAGCCCGCGAAATTGGAAAATTCGAGGTTCGTCGTCGCAGAGGAGCGCGCAGCGCCGTTGAGCGTCGACCGGCCTCGTCGGCGTGTGTACGGTAGATATAGTCGTCTTGATGGTCTTGTGTACATGAACTATGATTTCGCGACGACGCGACAGGTGCCCGATAGTCCCACCGCGCACCGGCCACCGCGTACCTACGAGGGACCGGACTGACGTCGGACGAGGCTCGAGCCTGAAACCGGCCGCCGGAGGGAGCGTCGCGCGCCACGCGCACGGGCCGCGCTGACGACTCGTAATCGTAACGAGGCAGCGGCGCGTTAGCGGCGCGTCACCGCTCACGCACCGACACGTGCGCTTTGCAAACGGACCGGTGCGACGCTGGCCGCAGCCGCATCCCCATCCGGCCCGCGCGACGCGCGACACGATCGCATGGCGACACGACGAGGGATAGTCGATTCGACCGAGGCATACCGAGCACGCGCCACGCGGACCGACATAGATCCCGCACACGTGACAGCCGCACTACACACACACACACTGGGCGAGGTACGGCCCCCACTGTTCGAAACAACAGTGCTGCCGCGAGTAAGCCGCGAGTAAGCCGCGAGTAGGCGCCTCCGCCAGTCCCTTCGACCCCGCCTCACCCCCGTCACCCGCCCACACTCGCCCCCCACTTTCCAAAGTAGTGAACGCCTCACAGGTTCAGACGTGCATGCCGCTCATCATCTCCCGGACGTGCTCGTCGGTCTTGCCGACGATTGGCAGCATCGTCACCTTGTCCTTCTTGTTGGTCACCGCCACGTCGGGCGACGCGAGGAACTTGGACATCTCCGCCGGCGTCTTGGTCGACATATTCAGCAGGGCCTGTTTGTCTTCCTGCGTCGCGTTGTGGATGCACACGACGGTGACACGTGACTCGCCCTCCCTTGCCGGGCGCACGCCCTCCGACGTCACCTGTGGGGAGAGGGGAGGAGCGGGCGCCATCGTGAGCACGTGCATGCAGGGCGGTCACCCTCCTCCGACGTCCACCTGCTGCATCGAGCACCAGCCCTCCATCGTCGTCCAGAAGCGCGTGCGGTACATGGTGTCGAGCAGGATGAGCACCTTGGCCGTCAGGTAGAGGTCGGCGATCGCGCTGAGCATGAGGTCGAACTCGGCCTTCTCCGCGGGCGTGCGGTCGTCCTTGTCCGGCGGGCAGCCGCTCGAGCGCTGCGGCATGCACGCGTAGTCGAACCAGACGTACTGGACCTCGGGGTCGGCCCTCAGGTGCGCCTGGAGCGCCGCCAGCTGCGCGCCGGTCTCGTCGGGCGTCGCCCAGTCCTCCCACCTGTGGCTGACGAAGAGGATGTTCTGGATCAGCCCCGTGCCCTGAAAGGCTTCGTTCAGGTCGACGGCCATCTTCTCGAGCAGCTTCGAGTCACGCAGCTCCTGCATACGCTTCAGCTGCGTGGCGGTGGCGCCCAGCACGGCGGCGCGGGGCAAAAAGTAGAAGGTAGGTTTGTGCGAGTTCCACGCCGCCTTCGCGGCCGGCGCGTGGATGCACAATCCACACTTGTTGAAAAGGTTGTGGAAGAATGCCGGCCTCTCCGCCGCCGCCTTCTCGGCCGCCGCCTTCTCCCACCTGTTTCGAAGCGCACGGGGAACGCACGCTGTTGGCGCTGCGCCCATCACGGCGCGTCGTCGCGTGCACTCAGGAAGCGCGAGGGCTTGCGAAGGGTGGTCGTGAAGGTGGCAAGGCAGTCAGAGGCAGTGGCGGCAGCAGCGCCCTCGCCGAGGACGACGGCGTGGGGCGACGGCGTGGGGCGACTGCACGCTGTTGGCGCTGTGCAGGGTCGCCCAGCACGGCGCGCCCTCGCATGCCATCAGGAAGCGCGAGGGCTTGCGAAGGGTGGTCGTGAAGGTGGCAAGGCAGTCAGTGGCAGTGGCAGCAGCGTGTGGCGCGGCCGGCGCGGCCAATCTCAGCCGCGACGAGTCGCAAACCAGGCCGCGAGTCCGCCGCCGACGCCCGACGTGCCCACCACGGCGCGTGGGAGTGGCCCGTGCGGACTCCGTCCTAAAATCTTGAGGATGTGCGATCGCGACTCGCCGTGTGGCCCCATGGGGGGTGCGCGGCGTCCTCTCGGCCTCATCCCATGACGATTGGCCGCCATTCGTTCGCCGAGCGGCCGAAAACCCGTGGTCCGCGTGCGCCCAAGACGGCGCCTCTGCACATCCGCTCGGCAGCGCTGGGCAATCAGT
>Ga0210248_100613_pt1 | contig 31355 bp, 20 predicted proteins | sample ChrtobMetP3_32mM_FD_155493 | JGI IMG/M metagenome (GOLD analysis project Ga0210248, IMG submission 155493) | Chrysochromulina tobin associated microbial communities from unialgal haptophyte culture, Seattle, Washington, United States - P3_32mM | ecosystem: Host-associated > Algae > Haptophytes >...
CGTCGGCGCCTTCCCCGCCGCACCTGCACAGCACGCGCGCGCGCTCCGCGCCATCGATCCGTGCCTTAACGGTGAAGATGGCATGGCACTTCAGCGCCTGGCTGCACGCTACAGGCCAGCTGCCCTCCGCCAACCGCACCTGGAGCGCGGCAGTGCACGATGGGCAGTTGACCTGGAACCAGGAGGCGGGCGCCGTCGTGCCAAAGCCGCTCGGCATGGCCGCAGGACGACAGCACGGGCTGAACGGCAAAGGACGCGTCCTTTCCCATGGGAAAACGGACCAAAAAACCCTGAATCCCTCAGGGCGCCTTTAACAGTGAAACAGGACACAGTGAAGACCAGCAACCAAATCTCAGATACGCGCTGGGGAGCGTTAAGCGGGTAAAGGTTAGAGCAACCGGTGATCTGCGAGCCCACCCTCGAGGAGTGGGGCACAGGCCGGCGCTCCCCGCGTATCCAAGACTGGTTACAGATACCCCTCCGTGGCAAGTAGCATGTCGACTCAGGCTGGGGCGGGCGGGGCTGAGGGGGCGCGCGCAGGCGGGCAGTGTGCCAAGGATAGCGCGACGGCTCATCGAGGGAAAAAAATAAACCTCATCATCGCCGTGGCTCGTGCCGGCAAAGGGCAACAAATCCCTCGTCCCTCGCCGATGTGGTGCCCAGTTGGCACAAAAAAGAAAAGGGCAGGTTCGGAGTTGGGGCGGGGCTTCGAGGTCAGATCCTCGATCGGCCGCCGATCCTCAGGGGACCGGGCGGACCGAGTAAAGCTCCGCTCGCTTATCGTCCTACGTCCTCCCTGCCCAACCCCCCGGGCCAGGTGGAAAAAAAGAAAAGGGTAGGTTCGGAGTCGGGGCGGAGCTTCGAGGTCAGGTCCTCGATCGGCCGCCGATCCTCAGGGGATCAGTCGGACCGAGTAAAGCTCCGCTCGCTTATCGTCTTACGTCCTCCCTGCCCAACCCCCCGGGCCAGGTGAAAAGAAAGAAAAGGGTAGGTTCGGAGTTGGGGCGGAGCTTCGAGGTCAGATCCTCGATCGGCCGCCGATCCGCAGGCGGATCAGTCGGACCGAGTAAAGCTCCGCTCGCTTATCGTCCTACGTCCTCCCTGCCCAACCCCCCGGGCCAGGTGTCTGCGCTCAAAGAGCCCATCGCCCTTGTAAAAGGCGCCAATGCCCTCGCTGCGCAGCATCGTCTGGCATGCATCGAAGAAGCCACGGTACTGCGTAGCGTCCGTTGCTGATGCTCCCTGCACCATCAACCGTGTTCGCACTACCACAGCTGGCATCGTTGTCATCTCGGCAATGGAGCCCGCAATGCCGCCAAGCGCGAAAGATTGAAATGCAGTCAGCTTTCCGTGCAAATTCGCGAGAAGTTCTTGGCGGCGAGAGCACCGGGCGCGGTCGCGAAGTTCATCGCGACGATTGGGTTCTTGGGGTTGCCAACGAAGAGCGGCGGCAAGCGCGACCGAAATTGGTTGCATCGGCATCGTTAGCCGACATCTTGGGAAGAATACTCTTGTTTTCATGGTAAATACCTGTGAATTCACGCGGGGTTGCAACCGCCGTCACGAATCTCGCCGTTGCATGCATGTACAAGGAACTTGAACACGATGTAACTTCACGGTTTGCGGGGGGCTTCCGCGGAAAAAACGCGCGCAGGGAGAAGGCTGAGGCTGACGCCCGAGATGAAGATGTTCAACGAGATGATCGACAACTTCAATCCTCCCAAACGCGCCGAGGATTGCAAGCCGTCACTTGCCGCGTTCCTCGTGTACCATAAGAACAACATGGTCGAGGGCCCCCGCGAGGGCCAAAACTTCTGCCCAGCACTCTACGACGAAGCGTTTCAATACTACCACCGCCACTTCGGCCGCAGCAATTTCTTCAAGATCTACAAGCAGACTGCCGACTACAAACCGCGGAGAGAGATTTGCACGGGCTGCGGCCCGTGTATTTTCGGCAGAGATGTTGTGACGACGGAGCAAGCAGCCCTCATGGGCTACTTCTTCCAGGCGTCCTGATTAGTCCTGATTAAGCGTCCTGAGCTAGTCCTGAGCGTCCCACAACGCGTTGAAGTGATCTTCGACGTTCGAGAGAGTCACAAAGGCTACTAAGCAAGGGTAACGGGGAGCCTGCGTACCTGCATCATGGATCATCCCAGAGGCGGCCTGCGGTAGCCAAGGCGTAAGGCATACGTAACCATGTACGTTATGCCTTGCGAGTAGGTGCGAGTATTTATGTGTCGGCGTCCGCGAGTCCGCGAGTCGTTCGCTCACCCTTCACCCACACAGCACGGCGCGCGCGCGCGCGCATGAAAGAACGGTCCGTGTGTGCATGCACACAGAGTCATTGCACAGAGTGCGAGTGATACACACACAATGGCACACGCGTGCAACATGCGTGCCGTGCACTCATCCGTAGTTCTAGGAGTTCTCTCCTTTGCTCCGCGGATGCGAGTTGATGCTCTCCGGCCGCGGGCGCAACGAGCCCTCCCCGTGCATGTACCCTGGCGGAGGCCCGGGCGGAGGGTGCATGTACCCTGGCGGAGGCCCGGGCGGAGGGAGCATGTACCCGGGCGGAGAGCCTTCGCGCCCCCCCTTGCGAGCATGGCTCCCTGTCGGCGGCGGGGCCGACGGTAGAGAGCCCTTCGGCTGCTGAGGTAGGGGCAATCGGCTGCACGTGAGGGGCTCCGCGGTGGCGAGATGCGAGCTCGCCTCGAGCCCAACCATGCGCTCGCCATGGCGCTCGAGATGCGAGCTCGCCTCAAGCCCAACCATGCGCTCGCCATGGCGCTCGTCGTCTGGGTGTGAGGCCGAGTGTGCGTGTGCGAGCACGAGGCCGCTCGCGTTGCGCGGGCTCGCATCGAAGGAGGGCGGCACGGGCAGGACGGCGGACGACTCGGCGGCGAGGTGGCGTAGCCCTTGGAGGACCTCTTCACGCGCGTGGGGCAGGTCGCCGTGGTACTGCAGCTTGGCACATAACGCGTGCAGCTGGGTCTGCAGGAGTCTGCGCTGCACGACGAGCGCCTCGCCCATGCGTCCCATCGTGTCGAGGAGGAGCTGGCCGGCCTCACGCTCATCACGCCGGAGGAGGGCGAGCTTCACGGGCGGCGGCGCGATGCGAAGACGGTCTTCGCGGCAATGGGCATCGAGCTGCACAGCCAGGTCAACCGCCGCCGTCGCTGCCGTCGCCGCTACGGCCGCACTAGAGATCGCCGTTGCGGCTGTGCTCGCCGCCCTCGCGGCCGCGTCTTCCATCTTCTCAAGCGCCACCCGCGCGCGAATGTCGCTCAGCGGCGTGTTAGAGGTGCTGCTGGGTGGTCTGGGCGGCCCAAGGGCCGGGCGTGGGGACGGTGCCATCATGGGTGCCATCGACGCGGCCGCACTCCATTCCGCTTCACGTTTGGAGGGAGGCACCGGCCGGAGAGCCCGAGGGGACGTTACAGGGGACGCGACCGGCCCGCCACTGACCGTGAGTGTGGCCGGCGGGCTCAGGCGCAGGCGCGAGCGCCATGCCGCCAGGCTCATGTCGCCGCCGCTCAGCGCGATGGCCTCGACGAGCACTGTCAAGATCCGCTCGTTGTGCTTGCGCACGGGCTCGTTGGAGTCGCCGATGAGCAGAAATTGACAGAGCGCCTCCCCCACCGCAGTCCGCAGCGAATCGAGGGCCTTCACGGCGGTCTCGCGGACGGCGATGGCGGTGGCATGCTGCTCGCGCTCGACGCGCAGCGCGTTCGCCAGCCCCGCCGCGTTCGTCGAGGCCATGATCATCTCCTCCTCGGCTTGTTGCCCCAGGTTCTTTGTCTCACCATTCTTCTTTCGCTGCGCCGCGAGCAGTTGGGTTGTGTGCTTGAGCTTCAGGAGCGCACTGTCACGATCTTTGAGCGCCTCGGCGCGCTCCAAGTCCGCCTTGCGCCGCCCTTCGCGCTCCTTTTCCAAGTCCATCTTCGCCTGCGAGGCTTCCTTCTCCGCTCTGTCGACCGTCACCTTAAACACCCCGACCGTCGAGCGTGCGTTGGCGGCGTCGGCCAGGGCGAAGTCGCAGTCCACCTGAATGTTCGCCGCCTTCGCGCGGGCCTCGTCACGCTCCTGGACGAGCTCATCCCGGTCGGCCATCACATTCTTCACCGTTAGCTCGCGCGCGCGAAGGTCGGCGGTCACGCGTGAAAGTCGCAAGTCGAGGGAGGCGATCTCGCCTCGCGCCACCTTCTCCTTCTCGAGGAACAACTCGGCGCGCTCCTGGGCCTTTTCGAGCTGCTTGCGCACCTTGGGCGCTACGCCCTGCTCCTGGCGCAGACGGATCTCGAGCTTCGCCGCCGCCGCCGCGCGCTCGTCGTACGCTGCGCGGAGCACCTCGAGCTGCATCTGCATGGCATCGAGATCATCCTCCGCCCGAAGCAACTGCACCCCGCGCGAGCTCGCGAGGCTCGTGGCCTTGACTTTCATGGCGTGCATCTCCGAAAGCCTGGCGCTCAGGCGTACATCGACGCCACCCTCCTCGGCACCCGCACCAAAGGGCGTTGGGCCCGTGCAAGAGAGCGTTGCCCGTGGCGTGGCCGCGCGCGGCGAGAGCGTGCCTGCGAGAAAATGCTCCTCGCGCCACGTGGACAGCATCGCCCTTGGTGAGGCCCGCGCCGGTGGCGGCGGACGACCGCTAGCACCCACCGTCAGCAGCCGAACGTGGGACGGCGGCCCTGGCGCAAAGTGGCGACCCTCGGACTCGGACAGGGACCACTCAGAGGGTGGTGGTGGCGATGGGACTGTCACTGGGCGTGCTGATCCCGCTGGCGTTGGTTCCGAATCATCAGAAGGCACTGTCAGCGGGCGTGCCGACTCGGACAGCGTCGGCATGCGCGTAGTTTGGAATGGGACCGAGACGAGAACGGTGACCGGACGCCTTGACGAATGCATGCGCAACGGAAAAAGTGCTTGAGGAAACACATGTATTTTTCAATGGCAGAGGAGCCGGGTGTGCTCGTCTTCCGGTTGCTCGTCGTGCTGTACGCGCTGTGCCTGCCGGGCTACCTGTACTACCGCTTCGCGTTCACCATCGAGGGCGCGTACCAGACGCTCGTGTGCGTGCTCGAGAGCTACGGCGCGCTCAACGTGCTGCTGCTCGGCATCATCCGATTCCCGCGGCCGTGGGCGAGTGCGGTGCCGGAGCCGCCCGAGCCGGAGGGCCCTGTCGATGGCGCGGCGCTCATCAGCGGCGATGGCAGCGCGCACGGGCCTTTTGACGTCGCCATCCTGGTGCCGTGCTGCAACGAGCCTGACGATGTGGTCTTCGGCACGCTGCGCGCGGCACTCGCGCTGTCGCACCCGCTCGCATGGCGCGTGCGCGTGGTGCTGTGCGATGATGGCGGCAAGCCGGCGCGTGCCGAGCGCTTGCGCACCCTCGGTCCGCCCGAGCGCATCCTGTACGTGAGCCGGCCCAACGACCCGAACGTGCCGCGCCACGGCAAGGCGGGCAATCTGAATTACGCGCTGCGCGAGGTTGTGTACCGCTGCGGGGCGCCGAGCGCGGACGCGTTGGTGGTGGTTTTCGACTGCGACATGGAGGCCCACGGCGACTTCCTCGCTGCCACGCTGCCCTACCTCGCCATCGACGCTCGCACCGCCCTCGTTCAGACGCCTCAGTTTTTCTACAATGTGGTGCCGCAGGTCGGTCTGAGGGCCCACTGATGACCACTGATGAGCATGGATGCCCACTGATGGACCATTGACGAGCCACTGATGAACCGCCGACGGGTTAACAGTTCACACCGACAGTTTGCCAATTCACACCGAGAGTGCCTCCGAGAGTGCCTCTGAGATTGCCTCTGAGATTGCCTCTGAGATTGCCTCTGAGATTGCCTCCGAGATTGCCTCTGAGATTGCCTCTGAGATTGCCTCTGAGATTGCCTCTGAGATTGCCTCTGAGATTGCCTCTGAGATTGCCTCTGAGATTGCCTCTGAGATTGCCTCTGAGATTGCCTCTGAGATTGCCTCTGAGATTGCCTCTGAGAGTGCCTCTGAGTCCTCTCCGATGCTCCCGCAGGGAGACATCTTCAATCACCACAACCTGATCTTCTATCAAGCGATGCAGCCCGGTCTGGACGCGTGGCGCGCGACCGTCTGCTGCGGCACCAACTTCGTCGCGCGAGCGCGCGCGCTGTACGGCGTCGGCTATTTCCCCACAGTCTCGATCACGGAGGACTTTGTGCTCTCCGTGCGCCTGGCGACGGCGGGCCACTATGTGCGCTTCCATGCGGCGGTGGTGAGCACAGGCGAGGCGCCCGAAGACCTCAAGCAGATCTTCAAGCAGCGGCGCCGTTGGTGCTGTGGCTGCTGGCAAGTCTTCTTACACCCAGACACGCCCGCTATGATCGCCGAGCTTGCACGCGCCCGCGGCGTCCTCGTCGCACTCCTCTACTGCAACGCACCGCTCGCCTATCTTGGCACGCTGCTCACAGTGCCACTCTGGGCGACCGTGCCTGCCCTCTCGCTCTGCATGGACATTCATCCAGTGCGCGCCATCACGCCCGCCCTCGCCCTCTGGTGGCTGTGCTACTTCTCGCTCCTCGTGGCGATCACCGAGATGGCGCCCGATCGGCTCAACCGTCGGTGTGCTGCGTTCCTCGGCTCCAAATCGAATTCAGTCTTCTGGTGGTGCTTCACCCAGGCAAGTGCCGCCCTGAGTGCCTCCCTGAGAGCCGCTCTGAGTGCCTCCCTGAGTGCCTCCCTGAGTGCCTCTCTGAGTGTACGATTGCTTCGCGCACAGGCGTTTTACTCTGCTATGGTTGGACGAGTGTGGCCGGAGCGTCAGCTGGGCTTCGAGGTCACCGCCAAGCGAGGATTCTCTTGATTGCCATTGATTGCTATTGATTGCTATTGATTGCTATTGATTGCTATTGATTGCCTCCCTCATCAGGTCACCGCCAAGCGAGGGTTCTCCTCCGATGCCGACCTACGACGCCCACTACCATGCCCCTCCGCGCCCACCGCTACGGGCGCCGCCACTGCCGCCGTCGCCGTCACCACCACCGCGGCCGCCACCGCTGCCGCTGCTGTTGAGGCGGAGACGACGGGTGAGGCGGCTGCCCTCAGTGCAAGCTATGCAAGCCTGCACTCGTCTTTGCCCGCCGCCATGCGCGAGCCGGAGCTCAAGTCAGCCAACGACGCCGTTTGCAACGGCGCGGCCAGTTACGGCGAGGGCCGCGGCCATGGTGACCACGGCAACGGCAACGGCGGCGACGGCGGCTGCTGCCGCACTGGTGGCGTCGATGGCGGTGGTCCGCTGGCGTCGTTGGTTCCCCCAAAGGGTTCCCCCACGGCGAAGGCGCCGGCGCAGGCGGAGGGCGAAGAGGAGGCGCGCGACAGCAGCCAGGAAGACGTCGCGTTCCATCAGCTTGCGTTGAGTGCCGAGGCGTTTGCGCTCCTTGCCGGTCTCTATCGACGTATCAGCCGCGCGGCCGCCGGCGGCAACGCAGGCGGTGTGGTGGGCGGCTGGGTGGCAGCTTGGGAGCAGCTCGGACTCGTACTCGTGCCCGCGGCGTGGTTATGTGTCAACATGGTGCCACTGATGATGGTGCTCGCCTACGCGCGCCTGCCCGACTCATTGCCTCTTTCGACCCTCTATTGCCATCGATGGCCTCTAATGACCTCTGATTGCCTCCCTTATCAGGTGCTCGCCTACGCGCGCTTGCCGCACGCTCATCGGGTTCAGAGCGCTGTCGTGAGCTTCGGATGGCGTCTCCATTGACTGCCATTGATATGCCATTGATTGACTGGATTGCCATTAATGGCTATTGATTGCCTTCCTCATCAGGTGCGCCTCGGATGGCGTCTCCATTCGGCCATGCTCGTCGTGGTCACGGCCGCCATGGTACACGCGGCCGCCATGCACTACCTGCATCCGCCCGCCGGCGGGTATGCGGTGGCTGCTGAGGCCACGGCCGTGGCGCATCCGCACGCGCGTCACGGTGGCGGAGCCGGTGGAGGGCATGGGGGAGGGGGGCCGTCGGCGGCAGTGGCGCTGACTCATCACGTCTACACGCACGCGCACGACCTCGGCGACGGATCCAAATTGGACGGATCCGGCTCAGGCTCCGGCGCTGAGCACCATCGCGCGCACGGTCGCCCGCCGCCGCCCTCGCCCTCTCCTCCGCACGGCGGTCGGCCCCTGCGGTCGGCGCCGCGCGGATGCTGTTGGATAAGTTGAGGATGGAGTAGTGGACAGCGCAGATGCGCAGTGGCCAATGGCCAGAGCAGGGGGTACAGTAGTGAGTCAAGTAGTCTGTAGAGCTGTTCCCTGTTTCACGTTTTTCAGCGCCTTCTTGTACACTGAGTGAAACACTGGCTCTGCCTCTGGCATGTAATATTGGCCTTCTTCGTTGAACGTTCTAAAGGGTCGCAAAGTCGGTACATGTAAAAGCGCCGGACCCACGCGCGGGCAGCATAGGCAGCGGAACGACAACCGCAATGTCGGCAAAAGAAAGAGACGGGTTTCTGATGAATAAACAGCATCGCAACACATTCACACCGTGAGCGTCGACGCCTCGGGAGTCCAACTTGGTGCGCCTCACGCCCCGCGTTGCCGTCCTGATGCCTGCGATTGCCTGACCGCGGTCCGCTGGCTAGCCTCGCAACTCCTCTGTGGCGCACCGGCGCGTACACATCCTCCGCAGCCGCGCAGCTCCAGACATCTCACAGCCACCCTGCCGTTTCGCAGGGCCTTCTTGCTACGAGGCACACGCTCGACTGAAAGCACAGACACCCACCAGCCAGCCCAATGTCCGGAGGCGTGCCTTACCTTGGCAGCCGCATTGTGCTCATCTCCAAGAGCGAGATCCGCTACGAGGGCACGCTGTACACGATCAACACGCAGGAATCAACGGTGGCGCTGCAGAACGTGCGCTCCTTCGGCACGGAGAATCGCAAGCCGGACAACCCGATCCCGGCGCCGTCCGAGATCTACGACTACATCATCTTCCGTGGCTCCGATATCAAGGACCTGCACGTGTGCGAGACCGCCGCCGACCCTGTGGTGCCCGCGGCGCCGCCACCCGCGCCGGCACCGCTGCCAGCCGCCACCGTCGCGCGCGCCCCGGCTCCCGCTCCCGCGGCGCCGCCGCCGCCTGCGTGGGGCGCCAACCCGTCGCAGGCGCGCGCGGCCGTGGGCGCGCCGCCGCCCGCCGCGCCTCGTGCGGCCGCGCCTGCGGCCGCCGTCAACGGCGCGCCGCGTCCCGCCTCCGGGCGCGCCGCGCCGGGCACGGGTGCGCACATCAACACGCGCTCGACCGGTTCGGGGCCGACGACCACGGCGACCGTTGAGACGGACTTCGACTTTGAGAAGATGTTCGCCGGATTCAACAAGCAGGATGTCGAGAAGGAGGCCTCCGACAAGCTCAAGCAGACGAAGGCGTACGACAAGAATGCGTCCTTCTTCGATGCTCTCGACGAGGAGGCGACCGAGGGAGGCAGAAAGGGACGCGCCTATGCGGACGAGATGCGCAACAGGGACGCGGAAACGTTTGGAGAGGAGGTCATCAAGAGTGCGCGCGGCTTTGGCCGCGGCCGCGGCGGCGGCGGTGGAGGCGGCGGCGGGCGCGGCGGCGGCGGCAGCGGCAAGGGCGGCAAGGGCACGCCGCGCAGCGGCGAGAACAACGCCCTGAACGCAGAGAAGGGCGGCAAAGGCGGCGGCGGCGGCAAGGGCGGCGGTCGTGGCATCGGCGCCGGCGGCAAGGGCGGCGGTGGCGGCAAGGGCTCTGAGACGCCGCGCGAGGGCAGCGGCAAGGGGGGCGGCAAGGGCGACCGCACGCCTCGCGAGGGCGGCGGCAAGGGCGGCGAGACTCCCCGCGGCAAGGGCGAGGGCGGCAAGGGCAAGGGCGGCGGTGGCGGCAATACCCAACGCTCCCGCGACGAAGAGACCTTTGGAGACATGGTGCGTAGCTCGGGCCCGAGCGACGGTCGCCCGCAACGAAGCGGTCCCCCCGCCGGCAAGGGCGACGGCGGCCGCGGCGCCGGCGGCGCCGGCCGCGGCGGCGCTGGCCGCGGCATCGCCGGGGGCGTCCCGCTTGGCGTCGGCGCGTAATCCGACACCGCCGCGACTATCCCGCTCGTCGACTATCCCGCTATTCGTCAGTTCATCTGGCTTCGATCTGGCTTCGATCTGGCTTCGATCTGGTTTCGTCGATTCATCTTCCCTTCCCCTCTCGGGTGGTGGGTGCTTTTGCGAGCGCCCTGCCGCCCAAGGCGCGTCGCGTGGCCCCGAGGGCCGAGAGGCGCCCGGCTTCCGCTCACACACACGAAGAAAGGCGTCTTTCCCGGCCGCGAGATGGTGCTCAGCGAGTCAGATGTGCGACCATAAACTCGGAGTGCTGTGTTCGTGGGTTGGGGTGCTGTGAACGTCTAGGAAGTTTCCAAACTGACAGGATCAGGATACAGGAAAGGCGAAGGGCGTCGTATCGTTGTAAATCAACGTGGAAGGGCGACCTTCCTTAAACCTTCATATTAAGGCGCATCTATTTGTTGCCGGTGGCTTCATCCTTTCACAGACGTCGGAGGAAAGACCTAACTCCTGCGTGCCCTACCAGCGACCCGAGTTTTTTCACAGTCCACAAATTCACAGCTTTTTGCGATGCTCGCTGTCGCGACGGGGTCCGTCCACCGCTCCTCGAGCTCTTCGGTCGTCAACTTATCACTAAGCGATGCATGGCCGTGCCATTGCAGTGGGTTCAGCCGTACTGGCTGGCATGGCACTGGTGCTCCTACGCCGTTTGTCGCGAAGCGCAAGGATGAGCAAGGCACAGCGGCACATGTCTGAGTGGGTCGAACTCAACATGCATGCACCAACGCTGGAGCTGCCGCCACTGGCAGTCTCGATGGGAGCCGAGCATGCGGCCATCTGTCAGGTGGTCGAGTCGCGACTGTCCAACCACTCTGGAAAGGAGTGGGTCCTACGCACCTCGCAGTACGGGCACGGCCAAGCCACGCATCCACATTGGCGTGTCAAGTTAGAAGTGAACGGATGGATTGCAAGGACAGCGGAAGCTCTTCTCTGCCCAAGTGGCGGCTGCCTCGCGTCTCGGTTGCGCCTCAGCTCCTCGGAGATCATCTTGGTGCTCGACGCGCCCTCGTTTGGCACGACACGGGCACTTGCGGCGAGATGCGGCCGCGGCCTGCTGAGCTCGCCGCAGGTCGTCTGCCCGCAGGCTGACCTTGGCCAGTACCTTCAGATGATTGGCAACGGCGAGGTATCGGTCGGAGTCCGCGCCCAACGGCTCGACCACTGGCTTTGCGCCAACCGGACGCGCGGCCTCCAAGTCGTCTGTGCGTTCTTGGACTTTGAGACGCGCGCGCTGGGACGGCGAGACCAAGCGCTATGTCCGATGGCGGACGTGATGCGCTTCTTCCGGTATGGGTATCCGTCGCCAAGCGGATGCGTCCTGTGCGTCACCGTCGGCCTCTGGTCAGGCGAGCTGAGCACGCTCGAGCTCAGCATGGCCTTTGATTGCCTCCCTAATTAGATGGATTGCCTCCCTCATCAGGCGAGCTGAGCACGCTCGAGCTCAGCATGGCCTTTGATTGCCTCCCTAATTAGATGGATTGCCTCTCTCATCAGGCGAGCTGAGCACGCTCGAGCTCAGCATGGCCTTTGATTGCCTCCCTAATTAGATGGATTGCCTCCCTCATCAGGTGAGCTGAGCACCCTTGAGTCGGTGCATGCAGCCATCCTATGTGAGGCACAGGCAGCAGGCTATGAGGCGCGTCTCGTGAGGCAGTGGGAGTATCGAATGGTTGCGCTCCTATTTCATGTCCGGGGCCGCGAGGCGCAGGCGCTGGACTCACAACTCGTCTCGCAGCGGGCCCCTCCAACGGTCGCTGCACTCGAGCGCACGGTCGGGGTCGCCGGGGGTGTTCCACAGCCCATGCCTACCTCATTGGGGGGTGTTCCACAGCCCATGCGAACCGCGGCAGTGGACATAAACCCGCAGGGCGCTGATACGAGCCCGGTTGTCATCACTTCCAGCGGTAGCTTGCGTGCCGTTGCCAACTGGGAGACGATGTCGGTCGACGACAGGACGTGGACAGCTAGGAGAGTCGCGGAACGCAACGCGCAGAGGCTGCAGCAAATGCTGGCGACGCAACAAGCGCTCACGCAGGGAGCTGGAAGTGGGTAGCCGTGCAGAGGTGTCGCGAAAAAAGGTGCGAACCATTCACACCTCTCGGAGATTTTTCTGGCCCCATTTTGGCCTGACCCTTCAAAATGGAGACCGTCCAAGACGAGGAGCATGAGCTCAAAGCGCTCCGGGAGATGATCGGCGACAATGAACTCGCGCGGCTGCGTCCTACAGGCAGCACGGGCGTGACCTTTCCAGGCAAGGAGCGCGTCATTCGATATCATTCTACGCCGGCCGACACGAGCAAAAAGTTGGAGCAGCAGGAGGAATCCGAGTCGTGGGATCCTCGCCCCTTCCGCGCGGCAGAGCTTGCCATGTCTGCGCGCAGAGAGAGCCGGGAGAGGTCGGCCCGCTACTTGTCCTCGCGCTACGGCCCTTCGGGCGCGCCGATCATCAGCAAGAAAGATGCGCTCGCGAATTACCACCGTGATCTCGAAATGAATCGCGGTATGTGGCGGCAGCAACGCGCGGTGGAGAAAATTGAAATGGAGCAGTTTCTGGAGGAGCGTGCGTATAAGCACGAGAGGAACCTCAAGATTGCCAAGGAGCGCCTGCTTGCCGCGGCGGCCGAGGCACCATTGGCGTTGGAGTACCAAGAGCCAGGGGTCGTGACGGGCGCCTGGGGCGGTGACCCTGGGAAGGGCGGTGACCCGGGGAGTGACTGCGGCAGTGTGGCCGCCTCCTCTGAGGATCCGGGCGCGACGCGCGCGAGCGATGCGGTGATGCAGAGGCGCGCCCCGCCCCGAACAGCTTCAGGCAAGGGGTCTCTAAATGACGAATGTGACGTGATCACCGACGACGGCGCTCCGCGGCGTACGATCGCCGCTACGGCGCAGACGAGTCGAGCCGACGATCATCAGCGACGCGGGAGCAGCGGTTACGGACAGAGCACAGGTCGCCGAGCGAAGGCATGGACACCTCCAACGGAAGGCTGGAACGCGTCGCCCGTGCGCAACACGCCCTATGCCCTCCGCGGCACGAGGCCCGTAACGGACGAACCTTGGGCGCGTGATGCGGAGTCGATGAGCCGGTCGGCGTTCGGGGTGAGGGTCGAGATCGACAGGCCGGGGCCGCACAAGAGTGTCACGAGCGCCTCCTCCCCCTCGAGGAAGCCCAAGGCGAAGCAGCATGATGCGAAGCCGAAGGGGGGTGCGGCGGCTGACTTTTTGGAGCGCGTTGAGGCGGCAGAGACAAAGGATGAAATCAAAGCGAAAGCGACCTGGGCTCCTCCAGCCGAGGGATGGAACTCGTCGAAAAATCCCCACTTGAAGAAGAAGGTGTTTTCGTGAGCATCTACCAGTTGCGGTACAAGTATATGTATGAGATCAGTGTGACCCGCCCGTGCCCGTTGTTGGGGCTGGTGGAACACCCGGAACCTGCGATTATCAGGCTCAAACACACAAAAGCGAGCGCCCCGCCCTTCATGCTTCAAACATGTGTTCCCCGCGACCTCGTCGTGTGTGCGTCTTGCCGAGAGGGCAATTTGACGTGAACGTGGTCCCCGACATCGCACATCCGTGAGGTCAAGCCAACTTGCACATGCCGACCTACCTTTACCCTGTGCGCCAGCTCGACTCGAAGTGGTCTTTGCTGTTGCAAAACCTCACCTGCCTGGACCCGACGACTGTCGGGTTCTGCTGCGACCCGTGGCGGCGGATGCGGCTCACCATCCACGGCGAGAAGCTGAGCCTGGACGGGAAGGAGCTGCCGCTGACGCCGGCCGCGGAGGCGCACGCGCTGGCGGCAGGAGAGCTCGAGCCATACGACTGGCTGTGGCTGTGGCCTTGGCCCGCACCCGCGCCGCCCGGGCCGGCCGTCGAGCTCCGGGTGCCGCCCCAACGCTTTGCGATGTGCGCGCCATCAGAGGCTGAGCGCGACCTGCTCCTGCATCGGCTGCGCGATGCCATCGACCTGTCGCACGGGCCCTCATCGCCGTACGCCGAGTGGTCGTTTGGAGCCGTGCTCGGCCAGGGCACCTTCGGCACCGTGCGCGCGGTGACGCACCGCGCGAGCGGCGAGCAGTGTGCGGTCAAGGTGCTCTCGCGGCGCGGCCTCGAGAGCCTGTGCAACGCGACGCGCGCGCTCGCGCGAGAGAAGGCGATCATGGTGCGGCTGCAGGCGCAGCTCGGGCACGCCCACGCGCCCCTCATTCAGCTGCGCCAGTCTCGCGAATGGTCCGATGACGTCTTCATCTTCCTCACGCCACGATGTCACGGTGACGTGCTCGGGCTCCTCCGCGCGAATCGGTTTGACGAGACTCAGGCGGCGGCGCTGACGGCGGGCACACTCCTCGCGATCGCGGCGCTGCACCGCGCGGGCATTGTGCACCTAGACGTCAAGCCGCAGAATCTTCTCTACCGCACGCCCCCCAGCCACGGCTCGCGCGCGCGTTTCGTCACTCCGGCGGGCGAGCCCGCCGAGCTCTTCCTCGGCGATTATGGCTGCGCGCGCGAGCTGCGCCGGGCCGACGGCGGCTCAGAGAGCGGCGGAGGCGCGGGCGGTTCTCACGGCGGCGGTGACGAGGCGCCTTTGCCAGCGGCGCGCGGTGGCTGGTGCGCACTGCGCAACGACGGCGGCGGCACGCTGTACTTCACACCTCCGGAGATACTCGAGGAGGAGCTACAGGCGACGAGCGCGGACGTGTGGGCGGCCGGCTGCGTCCTCTTCTCCTTACTGCACAGGCGCCCACCCTTTGTGCGCGAGGGCGAGAGCGAAGAGATGGCGCGGCTTCGCATCCTACGGGCAGAGCCATTGTACGCTCCGGCCGCCGGGGAGACGTCCGTAGTGCTCTCGACGGGTGCCGCCGCCTGCTTGCGGTCGCTGCTGACTCGGAGCTGGCGCGAGCGCCCTTCCGCCGAGGAGGCCCTACGGGACCCGTGGCTGCTTGCACAGCGTGGCGGCGGCCGTGGGGCTGTGGCGGCGGCGCCGCCGCAGGCCGAGCACGACGAGCCGGGCTCGCTGCCCGCCGTCGAGGCTTTCGATTTGAGCGCGTGGGACGCGGTGCCCCCCACGCTCGAGGAGAAGGCTTAGCAAGTAGGTGTGTTCGGACCCCTCGATGCGTTTCAAGCGAAGCGGCGTCGCCCGTGCGCCGTGGAGGGAACCCCCGGTGAAAGCTGCGAAACGGATATTTACGCATGTAATACGCATGGACCTTCGTTGAGAAAGGAACAATAGGCGCGTGAGCAAGCCATGTATGATTTATCGACCGTTCACGCCGGGGGAAACCGCTCATCACCGGAGCCTGCAGCCTCTGGCTCTCACCGCACTTCGCATGTTCAGGGTCCTCCGCACTCCGGTTCAAAGATGTCAGGTTTTCCAACTTTCGCGATTAGTGCGCGCATGCATCTTCGGCGTGTTCCACACACAAAATCTTTCTTTCGCCAGGCATGTCACACGTCGTGGTGCAAGTGCAGGGCATGGAGCAGCACCTGCAGGCTCTGGTGCGCGAACGGCTGGTCGACATGCTCCCCGACCTCCACCATGCCTTTTGCCAGCTCGAGAACGAGTGTATCCAGAGCGCCGAGGACCTTGCGCTCGAGCGTGACACGCAAGCACAGCTGCTCATCCACATGACCTCGGTCCATGACACCAGCGGCGGCATCGCCCACTTGATGGATAGCACGTATCAGCATCGCTTGCTTTTCGACGACGAGGACGCCGAGGCGTCTGCCGGTGAGGCTGAAGAACATGACCGTGATGAGGTGGAGGGCATGATGACACCGACATCCTGATCACGCGGGTCGGCACGTCCGTGATCGAGTCATCTGCACGTGGGCACGGGATTGATGAGGAACCGGCAGAGACTGCGGGTCGTGTGGAACGATAGTGCGGTGCGCGGCCCTGTCGGAAGCGACCTGGCCGACTGGCAGGGATGGCAGAACTAGCTCACGCCCCACCGCGTGAACGGGACAGGCTCTCTGGCCCGGCAGCTACACTCCTACACACACGCACTGCGGGCCTCGCTTCTCACTTCGTTCTGCGAGCACCAACATGCCCGGTCGGTGGTGACGAGGTTCTGTAGTGGGTGGGGCCCATAGAGAGGGATGGTAAGCGAGAGGACGCGACACGCGAGAGCGTCAGGCGTGGCGTCCGTGCGAGGACCGGGACCGCGGGACGCGCGTGGCCCGCATCGGAGGCGGCGGCGCTCTGTCGCGCCGGGTGCCTGTGCGCTGTGGATACGCGTGTAAAAACCAACTCATTTGATGGGAAGCGCCGTACTTGCGACATGCCACAAGCCTTCAGGTACGACCTCGAGGACGAAGATGGTAGATGCACCTCCATGCTTCCCCGCGTCGGCTTCGGGCTTTTGCGGCGCAGGACGGTGCACCCGGCACCCGGCACCGCACAGCCTCTGAGCCACACGCCACAGGACGTGCACCGCTGTCCGTCGCGGCGCCCCCTCATACACGCAGCCGACGGCGCGCTCCTAGCCCATCGCTCGTCGGTCGTGATGTCCACCCCACATCCGTAACGCCTCCGCCATTCGCTCCGCCGCCTCCCGCGCCACCACGGCTGTCGTTGGTCGCGCCGCTGTGGGCACGCGCTACTGTGAGCGCGACGCGCGCTCACTCCTCCTCTTTACTCTTCGAGGGCCTCTCGCATGATCATATCGAGGAGTGTCGGCGCGTCGAGTCCGCGGCTCGCAGCAGCCGCCTGGACCTTGGCGAGGAGGTCCGCGTCGATGCCGACAGAGGCCGAGGGCGTCGGCAGCAGCGCGGGCGCAAACGGATCGGGCAGCTTCTTCCAGTCGCCTGGCTTATAGCTGTCCATGAACGCCTTCACCGCAGGCCAGCCCATGCGATAGGTGAAGTCGCCGAAGGCTTCGTCAGCGGTCGCCCTTTGCGACTTGTACATGGCGAAGATGGGCTCTACGGTCAGCTCGAGCTCCTCGTACTTCATCTTGAACAGGTCCGTCGCGTAGCCGGTGCGCCCGGATTGGTTGGGTGAGCCGCCAAGCCAGAGCTGGTACGTGCCCGGCCCCGAGCCCACGAAGGCAATCTCGGCCATGTAGGGGCGCGCGCAGCCGTTGGGGCAGCCGGTGGTGCGCGTGACGAACTCCGTGTTAGCCATGCCCATCGAGTGGAGCAGCGCGACGAGGCGTGCGTTGATCTCGGGCTGCACGCGCTCGGCCTCAGCCATCGCGAGGCCACACAGGGGGAAGGCGGGGCACGCCATCGACTTGCGCGTGATCGGGTCGACCTCAGAGATCATCTTGACGCCATGCTCCTTGAGAATGTGCTCGACGTCGTACTTGTCCTTAGGATGGATGTCGCGGAGCACGATGGACTGCGAGGGCGTGAGGATCATGGGCACATTGTACTTGTCCACGAGCAGCCGCAGGCATGTCTTGAGGGAGAGGCCCGCCGTGTCGCGTATCCGCCCCTGCTCAACGTTCACACCGAGCATGAGCTTGCCGTCACCCTGCTCGTGCCACCCCATCCAGTCGACGTACTTCCACTCGGGCAGCGGCTGCCACGGCTCGATCGGCTTGCCGTGGTACTTCTCGACCAGCGTGCGGAAGCCGTCGATGCCGAGCGCGTGCACCAGGTACTTGAGGCGGGCCGACGAGCGCACCTCGCGGTTGCCGTGGTCGCGCTGGACGGCGAGGATCGCCTTCATCGCCTCGAAAAAGTCAGCCTTCTTGACGAATCCGAGGTGATCGGCGGCGCGAGCAAAGGTCTCTTCCTTGCGATGGGTGCGCCCCATGCCGCCGCCCACCATGATGTTGAACCCCTTGAGCGTCTGGCCGTCCGGCTCCATGACCACCACGCAGCCGATGTCGTTGATGTAGATGTCGATCGAGTTGTCGCCGGGCACGGTGAAGGCGATCTTGAACTTCTTGGGCAGGTAGGTGCGACCGTAGAGGGGCTCGATCGGGTGGCCGGTGACGATGCCGTTGCCGTTGTCGAACTTGCGCACCTCGTCCAGCTTGAACTCCTTGATGTCCTGCTGCCAGTACTCCTCCTTCTCCGCTTTCTTGCCGTCGAGCCAGAGCTCTACAAAGGATTCCGTCATCGGCTTGAACAGGTCGGCGATCGCGCGCGAGTACTGCATGCAGTACGTGTACGCCGGATTCTTGGGGAAGTAGACGGCGGGCGCCATGATGTTCCGGTTGATGTCGCCGCACCCGCCGTACGTGTTCGAGCCGATGTTGGCGATGTCGGCGATCACCTTCTTCAGATTCGCTTTGGTGACGCCGTGCAGCTGGAAGGCTTGACGCGTCGTCGCGCGCAGGTCGCCCTGGCCGTACGTGTTGGAAAGATCGTCGAGCTTCTTGTACAGCTGCGGCGGCACCTCGCCCACGGGCACCTTGAGTCGCAGCATGAACTGGTACGACTTCTCGCGATCGCTCTTCTTCGTCAAGTCGCGGTTCTGCTGCATGTACGAGCCGTGGTGCTTGAGGATGTGGATCGAGTCCTTGGAGACAAAGATCTCATCATTGGCCATGTCGGCCTTGAGCGGTTCGCGCAGGTCCTTCGACCGCGCCTTGATCACCTGCACCTCTTCCTGCTTCTCCACATTTGTCCACGGCCTGCGTACAAAATGACAGATGGGGCCGTGAGGCGACAGCTGGCGGAAGCGTCTGCACCGGCGCGGCGATCGCAGCAGGCTCGAGGCTCAAAGACGCGCGGCACGCCGGCGACCTCAGCGCGCAGCGTGCCAAAATGTGGGTGCAACTCTCACTTCTTCGCCTGGTGCGCCGGTGCTGTTGGACCGTACTTTTGGCCAGGCGCCAGACCAAAGTCCATGTCGACCTCGCCATCCATGCGCAGCGCCGCTACTCGGCTGTGGCCTGCGGACGGCCGGCTCACGACATGCGGCAGGTTGTACGCCAGCCCGGCGGCGGCGACAAAGGCCAACATGCTTTTTCGTCGCCCTGTGCGCGTGTTCGCCGGTCCGCAGACCTTGATTGCTGCCCTTCCCCCCTATCGGAAAGTGGCCGATCTCGATGCAACCCGGGATACCGGAAGTTGTCGAAAAAGCCGACGGTACCGGTACCTCGCGCGGTTTACAAGGAAGGGCTTCTCGATCTCCTTGAATTGGTGGTCGAGGCGCTCGAGGATGACGGGCCCGGGGCAGGGTGGGTAGATCCCCGTGCAGCGCCCTTGTGCAGCGCTCGATGATCTGCAGCCACTTCTCGATGTAGACCTGTAGGTTCAAAGATCGGAGTACTCCTCTAATCGTATCCTTGGAGATAACGGTGTGCGTGCCGTCGAGGAGGCGCGTGCCAATCGCGACCAAGGATAGCAACTACGTTCCCTGGGAATTGATGTTCATACCGACTGGCTTCATCAGATCACGTTTGGGAGTATGAATACAAGTACACCTAATGCCGACACGCAGCGCATCGCCCTCGTTCGGCTTGAGCCCGGCGGCGGCGGCGCTCGCCGCTTCGGCGTCCAATGGCACGTCCGCCGAAGAGGCGGCCTCCGCATTCTTCAAGCAGACCCACGATGAGCTCGTAATGGCCGAGCGCGAGTACAGTGAGATCAGCGAGCGAGTCCTGCGGCTCAAGTTGCAGCTGGAGCGCGCGAAACGTTCAGTCGATGAGGCGTCGGACGCAGCGCTCGCGACCGTCCGGCCGTGCCGCGTGCTCACCGCGTATGCGCTCTGGTTCTTCCTGCCCTTCGTGTGGCCGGGAGCCTATCTCTTCTACGTCGGCCGCGACGCTCAGGCGCTGCTGCACACAGTGAGCTTTGGCGGCTTCGGGCTGGGATGGCTCGTCGACGCGTTCTACATCCCGCAATACGTGGCCGACCACAATGACGAGCCCGGCTACCGCGAGCTCGCCGCGCGCCGACTGCGCCGCTGGTGGTCGCCCGCGGCGCTCGCGCTCGCTCCTCTCACGCTTCTGCTCCAGTGGGCCCTGGGCACGTACGTGGGGCTCGTGGGCGCATACTTGGTGCCACGCCCAGCGGCGGCGGCGGCGGCGGCGGCAGAGGACGCCGCCGACGCGCGCGCGTGGCTCGACCGTAGCAGCGCGACCACGCTCGGAATGGTCACCGGCATGCTCGCGGCCGCGCTCGCTCTGCACGTGGCCTCGACGCACGTTGGCCGCTCTCGCTGTACGTGCCGGTGGTGGCCGTTGCTCGGGTGGACGGCGGCGGCGGTAGCGCTGCTGCGCCCGACCGTTGACGCGCCCGGCGGCGCGCCCGGCGGCGCGCCCGACGACACGAGTTGCTTTCCGCAGCTGCTGATCGGCGTAATCGGCGTCATGTTGGGCGTGGCTTTTGGTCGAGTGGAGGCGCCCAACAGGGCGCCCAAGCGCGTCACGAGGCGGCGTACTTCGGCGCGGCTGCTCGTACAGCTTGTGGGCGTGGGTGCCTTTACGAGCGCGTGTCTCGGCGCCTTTTACCTCAACGGCAGCTACACCTACACCGACATGGACTCGGGGGATAAGGTGACGTTCACGGGACCGGAGGCTCTCGCTGCCGCATGGCGCAACATGCGGCTGTTCAGCGGCGAGGTGTCCGAGGGGGTGGGGCGGCTGCGTGCCCAATACGAGGCCAAGAGCTACGCCGACATCTTTCGCGAGCTGCGCGAGGCTTTCCGCGACCCTTCGTACGAGGCCGCCGAGGTACTCGGTGTAACGGTCGACGCGACGCCCCAGCAGGTGTCGAAGGCGTACCGCAAGCTCGCGCAGCAGCACCACCCCGACAAGGTTGCCGACCCGGCACAGCACGATGCCGCCAAGGCCATGATGACCAAGATTAATTGGGCCAAGGAGGTGCTGCAGAAGAGGTGAATCTGACTGAACCTGACACGCGGGCGCGGCGCGTGAGACTGAGAGGGAGACTGAGCGAGACTGAGCGAGACTGAGAGCGGCAGATAGGGAGAGCACCGCGAAGAAGCAACTTCTCTTGTGCGACGATGGGGTGGAAGACTGCGTGCGTGTGCCAAGCCATGGTCCAGGAGGCTACAGGAGGAGCCCGTGCGAGCCTCAGTATACTAGAAAAGTTTGTATTTTGTCATCACCGCCGGATCGTACCTACGCTACCGGTAACTCCACTACAGTAACCCGCCTTCGAGGCGGGCGACCATCGGGCGGCTAGAACTCCCCTGGCGAGGGGTGCGACTGCGAGCCTACACTAGAGAGTTCGTGCTGAGTGTCTCCGGCCCTAAGCATCCGTTCTTTAGAGTGCTTGCTTGCTTGCTTTAGAGGTCCGGCGTGGTGCTCAGTGCGACGCCGATGAATCGCGCGTGAATTCCCGAAAACATTGTTTGGGGAACTTGTCAAGAAATTAGGGCCGTCTCTCAGCTCCTTGTTCGGTGCGCGTCGCCCTGGGTTGAGGCGGCGATGGGGTGTGCCCCGAGTCGGAGCAATTGGAACGCGCAGTATGACGAGGCCCTGGTGCACACGCTCGGCGTCGGAGGGCTTGAGCGGAGGGGCTCGCAAGAGGTGATGATGCGTGCGATTACCAACGAGCATGCCGACGTGGACAAGGAGGGACTCAACATCAAGAAGATCAACGGTTATGAGGTTAAGCAATCGCTCGGCAAGGGCGCATTCGGCGAGGTCTTCATGGGCAGAAAGGACAGCGAGACGTACGCGATCAAGGTGCTGCGCAGGTCAGCGCTCAAGCGGAAGGTGACGGGAAAGGCGAGCTCTGCGCTCGACTCGGTGAAGCTCGAGATCGCCACTATGAAGAAGATCGCGCACCCGAACTGCGTGCACATGTTCGACGTGATCCTCGACCCGACGCACGACGAGATTTACCTCGTGCTCGAGTTCGTCGACGGTGGATCGTCCCAGAAGATGGATAATCAGGGCAGGCCGATCCCTTTGTCAGAGCGCGTGGTGTGGTCGCACATGCGGCATCTGGTGATGGGGCTCGAGTACTTGCACATGCACCAGATCGTGCACCGTGACATCAAGCCCGACAATCTGCTCCTCACGCGCGACGGCTCATTCGGCGGCGCAGGCATGCTCAAGATTTGCGACTTCGGCACCTCGTCGCTTTGCGAGGGCGATGAGGGCGCTGCGAAGACGGTGGGTACGCCTCCGTTCTTCTCGCCCGAGCTGTGCAGCCGCGACTCGTCGGGCCAGTACGACAACCGCGTGGTTGACCTTTGGGCCGTAGGCGTCACCATGTATCTTTGGCTCACGGGCCGGATGCCCTTTAACGCGCCGACGGTGATGCTCTTGATGGAGCAAATCCAACAGGCGGAGGAGGTCACACCAGCGCCAAAGGAGGTGTCGGCCGGCATTGGGGCGGTCATCGAGGGGCTGCTCACGCGCGACTTCGAGCGCCGGCTCACGCTCGTGCAGCTGCGCGCGCACAAGTGGCTCACCGACGGCGACAGGCAGGTGCTGCCACCTCAGCCCGTGATGCTCGTCGAGGTGACGCCCGAGGAGATTGAGCAAGCTTTCTCCAACCGCGCGGCGATGATGGCGCAGTCCGCCGCGGGGCCCTCCCACCTCGGCAAGGCGATCGGCTATGTGCCCAACTGGAAGCGCGAGGGGCTTGCCGTGATCCGCAAGCTCTGCTCGGCGCGCGAGGCGCAGATCTTTCGCGCCATCGGGTCTTGTGGTCACCTGGCCAACCACATCCCGGCCATCTACGGCATCAAGAGCAACGCGGACGACGAGGCCGATCCCGAGGAGAGGACGTCGTTCCGGCGCTCGATCACGCGCCAGAGGACCAGACCCCTCGCCAAAGTGAAAGCCGTCGCACAGGTGGCAACCCTCTTTCGCGGCCCTGACGGGAACAGCAACCCTCCGGTGTCTCCGAACGCTGGTCACGTCGAGAGTGCACTGGCGACGGCGGAGGCGGCGGCCGAGCATCTGGAGGAGTTTGAGATCCGGATGCAGGACCTTGCAGCGGGCATGACGGTGCCGTGCGCGATGGGGATATTGCTGGGTGTACGTACCGTTGTTGCAGATGACTTTGCACCCGAGGCGCAGGCGGACCTGCAGCCCGAGAGGCTCGATCGAATGCTTGAGTTCGACCCGAGCGCTGTGACCGAGGCCGACAAGGCGGCGGGTGGCGTGTCGCTGCTACGCTACCTCACCTTCCTCGACGAGCATGCTTCCACAGCGCAGCTCGGCTTCCGCATCGATGCCTCTCGAACCGTCGTCAACGGTGAGCTCGCCGATCTGCCGCTGCCTGCGGGGAAATACCTCGAGACCCTCAAGGAGGAATCGGACGTGTGCAAGGCCTTCGCCACCTTTCTGCAGTACGACGTCGCGCTCGCCAAGGCGTTCGTAGTCAAGCTCGAGACGCTCATCGCGGCGCTGCAGCGCTCCTCCTTCTTCTCGTCGCACCTCATGCTCCGTTCGGGCCTGCTGCTGTTCTACGATGACAAGGCGCGCATCGACAAGGTATGCGTGTGACACTCGCTCGAGGGCTTCGGAAGTGCCAACCGCCCCTGATCTCCCCCGATCTCCACTGATCTCCACTGATCTGCCCTGATCTGCACTGATCTTGCCCAGAGGGCCTCGGAAGTGCCACTCGCCCTAAGGAGTGCCTCCCCTTGCCAGATCTGATCTCGCCCTAATCGGATCGCGATCTCGCCCCAGGTGGAGCTCAAGATGATCAACTTTGGCTTCGTGTCGCCGCTGGCGCCGGGCACCTCCACCGACCACACGAGGCCGTGGAAGGGCACCGCCGCATGCGAGGAGGACGGCTACATGACCGGCGTCAAGAACCTGCTGCGTGTGATGCGGAGGACCCAGGAGTTTATCGAGAAGCATGCGTCGCAACACGTGTGACTAGGAGATGACTCTGACGGCGAGATCGCGACGGAGCTCAGACCCGGAGTCGTCCCTGACGGCGAGATCGCGACGGAGCTCAGATCCGGGCAGGGCGGCGAGCTCAGATCTCGAGTCCCGTCTGACGGCGAGCTCAGATCTCGTGTGCCGATGCCGCCGTCTGAGAGCAGCGGCAGCAGCGGCGGCGGCGGCGGCATGGCCGACAGTGGAGGGCGGAGCGACACTCCCGAGCGAGTGTCGCCCCCTTATGAAGCTGCCGCATGGCTCGATCGTACGATGGCGCTCACGACGGCGCTCGGAGGTGCCTGGCTTGGCGTGGCTGTTGAGAAGGGCCGGGCCGGCTCCGGTGCCGCTGCCAGTGCTGGTGCCGGTGCCATTGGGCTGGGCCGTGCCGATCACGAGGCTCGTCTCGTCAGGTTCCAAACGTAAGTGACGCAGACCCTTGCGGCTGATTTGGCGGGAAGACTCACCGCGCGCGCCGAGGTCATTCGATGTCGTCGCACCTCAAATGAGGTTGTCAAGTCCCCGTGAGGCCTGGTGCCTTGAACATGTCCCCGTGAGCGTCGTCGCGAGCGTCGATGGATCGTCGTCGCCGATACTGTAGCGCGAGCCGCGAGAGTATACCCGCTCGGGGCTCGGCTACAGTAGTGTTTGAGCAAGCTACTGACTCTACTGTGTATTTCACAGCTCTGTCAGTCGGTCGACGGACACACGCGTGCTGTAAAATGTGTAAAAATATCTGGGGATGTCGTGTTGATCATATCTCGGCGCGGATTCGCGTGCGCGCGCGCATGCTTGCCGTTCCGTTGCGTCGTTTGAGGCTTCTTGTTACCATTAACCGATAAGCTCCCGGTACAGCCGGTACCGGTGTAGGTGTACGCTGTACGGTGATCGGTGTGTGGACGTCTGTGGGGCCAGTCGTACGCCGCATGCGCATCCCGCATGACGGTAACGATATATACGATCTATAGATCGGATAGACATCGCGAAGGCGGCCCAGCCCCCATAGGGCGGGCCCGCACATCATGGCGGCCTTCGTGCTCGCCGCGGATCGGCAGAGACACGGACCAGCCTCAGTCTCGGACCTATAACTCGTATACTAAAGTCAGCTGACGATCGTCACGCTGGCCCGCCACCAGCTGCGCGACCAAGACGCGCGGCCACATTTGTACTCATCGGCTTGGCCGATGCCACATGGAATGGGCGTAACGAATCACGCAGCGCCGTATATGTTGTTGCACCAATTATGCAGTGTCGTGAACACAACTGCGCCGCCTATGCAGAAGCCGATGGTGTAGAGGGGCCCGTCCCAGTAGCTGTATAGTGAGATGGCAATCGACGTCGCTAATATCACAAACGTGCTCCAATCGACAGAGGCACGGTAACCTCGTGTAACCTCCAGGACAGAGGGCTGCAAAGTTCCATTGTCGGCTATTGCAACCTTCTTGCCTTTGTTCTCATCTTCCTTCTCGACCTTTGGCAAGGGTGCCGCGCCCTCGCCGGCGGCTTGCCGCATCGCCAACCATGTCTGTATCCGGCACAAGCTGCTGTGATGCGTTGCCCACATCGCCTCCAAATCAGCCCGTTCTTCGGCACCTTCGTCCAGGTCAGAGAGGAGGGCCTCGATGCGCGCGCATACTTCCTCCTCTGCACGCGCGGTTTCGAGCATGACGGCGAGAGTCTCCGGCGGTTCGTACGGAGTCATCTCGCCGGCGTCGACCACAGACTACAAAGCAGTGGCAGGGCGGCAGCGGGGGCCCGGGAGCCCCACGCGTCTGTCCTCCCTTCCGCTCCACTACAATCCGCTCAGCGACGCGGGCACCACATTGCTTCGAGGTCACGCGTTTAATTGGACGAGGTTTTACAAATCTCGCTGCTTTTTGGAGCTCTCGTGGCATCGTTTCGAGCTACCGGTACTTGGGCGAAAGGGCGCCGTCATGAGCACGTGAGAAACAGAGTGCAGGGAACATCGTCCGATTTCGTATCCTATGGTTCGTCGTGGGGTGAACCGATTTTGCAGGCTGCAGGGCGATTTTGGATTGGTGGGGTTTTGGGGAATGGGGATACGTTTCCGATAACAAACCCCACCGAACCCGATAACAAACCCCACGTCACCCGGGGGATGTTAAACCTGGAGCAGCTGAGATAGCTGACATGCTGACTCCAGTTGCCCCACATGTGCCGCAGTGCGACGCGTGTTCCTGATAATTGTACAGTACCATCTTTTCAGAGAGCACATGTTCATGACATGTATTATATTCCAGCCGTTAACAAAACCAGACGAATGCTAACACTATGACTCTATTGTATGTTAATTGTATGACTCAACACACTTCGCTCACACAATCTTTTCAGATAAGTCCCAGGATTTACCAGGGTTATAACCACACATGACATGATGACATACATGTAGATGGACTTGAGACGTTCGTCTGACAGGCTGAACGTACATGTACTACATGTATACGCTAGCGCCTAGACCCTCCCGGTATCCCCCGACCCCCCCTTCCCCACGCTGATTAGAAGGCAAATATGAAGAGAGACGCACTCAAATGCAGATGCTTGGTAACCTACTTGACCCAAGGGCGAAGGGGGAGTGGTCTACTATTTTTCATGTTTATAAGGCCCCAACCCTACACCTGTTTGGGAATTGAATGCCTTAAGCAGGTTAAACTGAGGCGGGGCACAGCGACTCTTCAGTGGGATGCATCACGGCTCACGAGTGAGGCTTCGCATCCCACCGTGCTGCCTACAGCTGAGAGGTGCCCCATCGCTCAAAGGTTCCAGACACTCACTTCATTTGCGTCGCTCCCCCCGATTGCCGCATCGACGCGCCGCACGCCGCTGTTCGGACCTCCGGTGGGTGTGAAATCTTTTTGGAGATCCTAGTCCCATCTCCCGTGGCTGTCGCGCCCGGCGGCGGCGCGCCCGTTCTTTCGTATCCTCGCAAACTACACTCATGTCGTAGGATTCCTAATGTGGGACCAGCAGCCCCGGGCGACGCGCGTGCAAATAAGTGGCTGCTCCCTCGCTCGTCTCTCACCACGCTACCGGTGTCCCGTGTGTTTCCCGGCTCCCGGTGTCTTTTTACCGGTCGCTCGGCGCCCGTTCCATGCTCGACGCGCGGTCCTTCATGATCTCGACGCTGCGCTCCCAGGTCGGCTTCGCCGCGGCCGTTGCGCATGCCCGCCTCCGCCTCTCGCGCCTCGAGCTTATCGGGGGTTCCGGCCGCACCGCCGGCCGTTACGCGTCTGCCGCACGCGCCTTCATTTCGCCGACCGCCTTCGAGCAGGCGCGGGGAGGCGCTCTGGGAGCGGGCGGAGGCAGGGTCGGGTTTGCTGGGGGCGGCCTCTTCTGAGTCGGCCGCGGGGAGCGGTCGGCTTCGGGCTTGCGGCTGTTGAGTCGGCCGCGGCTTCGGTCGTCGCGCTGACGAGTGACGTGCGGGGTGTGTGTTGTTGGTGGGTTTGGTTGGTTGTGTGATTCGTCTGTGTGCCTTTGTGTGTCCGCGTGTTCCGTGTGTCTCGTGTGTGTCCCGGCTCCCCCCGGTGTCTTTTTACCGGTAACAAACTTGCGGCAACTCCGCCGCCAGAGGTGGAGCGCTCAGGCAAAGCACGAGTCCACGAATAGTCCACACTCATCGATGCTGCTCGCCTGCAATTGCACGGCGACAACCTGCGAGGTCTCGGTGAGCGGTGGGCTGCCGCCCTCGAGCCTGCACTACGCCGAGCTCTCGCTGCCTTACGCACGGCCATTTGCGCTCAAGACGACGACGAGCTTTCCGCTTATGGTCGAGGGGCTCCAGCCCTCGACAAACTATATTGTTGATATTCGCTCGCTCACGCCTGGCGCGCCGTCGATTGCGTGGGGTCCTAGCTGGGGCAAGCCTTCGCCGTCGGCCGCATGCACCACGAAGCCCGCACCGCCGGCTCCGCTCGTGCCGACACCGTCGTCGGCCACGGCCGTAGTTCCTGGTGCGGGCACCACCTCGCGTTGGCTGCGCGTGTTCCGCGTGTCCGAGTACTCGTTCGACGTCGACTTCCTCGCCAATCACGACGCTGCATCCGTGGATGCAATGCCCCTGTACCTGATGACCTGCGACCCGGAGGGCAACTGCGCGCCGTGGAGCGTGACCGACCACACGCCGCGGTGGGAGGGCTGCCAAGCGGCGCTGAGCGAGCTGTTGCCCGGACAGCGTGGGGGCGGCTTCGCGTGCGTGAGCGCCGCGGTGGCCGCGCGCGCCGCCGTCGAGGCCGCGTGCGGCCCCTTTTCGGACCAGGACACACTCAAGGGGGAGGGCTCGTTTTCGGTGCATTGGCACTGTGGCGTTGGTTGGCCCGAGTCCACGGCGGAGGAAGGCCCGATCACCGAGTACTGTATCGAGTACACGCCGGTGCCGAGTCCTGGGGAGGGGGGGGAGGGCTTTGCCTTCTACCTGAGCTGCAACAGCGACGAGGTGGATGCGTACGGCAACGACCCCAAGGACCCTTCGTGCATCTGCATGTGCCTCGATGACCGGATGCTCGCTCACCAGAACCTGACGGAGCTGGTGCTCGATTGCCAATTCAATTCCCCGGCGATGCCCTGGGTGAACGAGACGGTGTGCAACTGCCCAGGCACGTCTTCTGAGGTGCCCGGCCCCTCTCACCCGTCGCGACGTTACATTGGGCGAGCACCCGTCTACCTGCCCTATGTCGGCCAGGAGCTGACGCCGCGCGAGCAGTACGATGCCTCCATCCTCGGTGGGTATAACTTCCACTTTCCCAAAGAAGGCCAGTGTGCCGAGGGTGAACCGCTCGGCACCGATGGATGCACCTGGCGGCGCGAGCCCCTCGCGAGGATGCTCTACGGCGCCGACCTCCTCGCAAGCGGCTGGAATCGTACATTTGTACCGGACACCCCGACAGATCAGACACACACGCGTGCCAACGTGGCCGCCTTTGCGCGCGCGGTCGGCGCGCTCGACGCGTTCATCCAGCCGGCTGCGTGCGCCGGCGCCTGAGTGGCACACATAAGATGAAGCGCCGCCGCAATGCCTTCGCAGCCCCCGCTCCTTGCGCGCTGTGTGCTCGTGGACCAGAGCCACACCACAGCCGCAGGAGAGGGGATTCTAGAGCGTCGCAGTGAGCGTCGAAACCCCGAGGCGTTCGCGGTCCGGTCTTCGCACTTCGCTCATTAGCTCGAAAATGAATACAATAATCAAACATACCTACGCTATACGCTACGCGGTGTAGGGGTGCCAGTCCAGGGCGGTCCCCTACGACCAGCCGTTGCAAAACCGCGCTAACCGACCGGACCCCTTGTATAATCGAAACAATGATTGTGCAATTTGAGCAGCCCCCGGCGCGGTGCCCCGCTGTGGCAACTCCGCCACGCCATGTGCCCGGTGTCGTGTCAAGCAGAAACTACACGGTGCCGTGCCGTCCATGGCTCACTCGGTGCGTGCTGGTGCCGTCGGAGGTTGTCCGCTGCGCTTTCTGTGTCTCCCACACCGCACCAGCCACCACCTCGAAGACCACAGCGCAGGATGGAGAGGTGCATGGAGCCCACGGAGCAGTTCTGCAGCCGCGTTCCCCACAACGGTTGACTAGCCCGCGCTGCCAGATGCAATCTGGCGGAGACTACTCGACAGCCACGGGCGATTCCTCGGGCAACGGTCCGTCTGCCTCAGGCGTCGCTCCATCTGCCTCGGGCCCCGCGGCCGCTCTGTCGGCCACGGCCACGGCCGCCTCCGCCTCAGACGCCGCGTGAGGCACAGCCTCGACCTCGGGTCCGGTCTCCGGCTCTGGCTCGGAGTCGGCTGGTTCTCTCTCCGCCACATCAACTAGCAAGGAACTCTCATCTGCCCGCTCCGTCAGTTTCGACGGCAGTCGAGAAGTCTCATCAGCACGCTCGGCTGCTTCCAGCGCGCCCTCCACAGCCACCTCCGAAACGGCCTCCACAAATGGCTCCGCATCCGTTGGTGCAGGCACAGCCTCTTCCGCAATCCCCGCCTCCGCCTCCGGCGCTGGTACTTCTGCCAGCTGTGGCGCTTCCGCTTCAGGTTCGCTCGCCTCCTCCGCTGGGGCGTCTACCGTCACCCCTGCCACTGTACCGGTAGCCCCCTCAGCCGCCTCCGGTGATGCTGTACCCGTCGCCTCAACTGCCGGGGCCGCTGGCTCGTCGGCCGCTGAGGGGACGGCCGCCGCCACTTGCGTGGCCGCCACCACCTGCGTCGGGCCGGTCTCGCTCGCCGGCTCGACTCCTGGGTCGCTCTTCGGGTGGATCGCACCCTTCTTGGCACCTTTCGAAGTCTCCTTCCCACTCTTCTTCTCACCCTTCTTGGCGCCCTTCTTGACCTGCAGAACACTGTTGACCTGGTCGACACCCTGCTTTACCCTCTTGGTCAGGGTGGTCATGAATGGCGGTGCCGCCGCGCTTGTCAGCTCTGCAGCGGCCGCGATCGCCGCCGCTGCGGCAAAGCAGGCCTCAAGGTCAATTCTGCGCTCCTCTGCGAAGCGCACGAGCGAAAACTTGGTGTCGCACCGCTTGATGTCATCGGCACCAGCACCACACTGCAATATGTACGCCCGTAGCATCTCCACGGTCACTTTTCCGATGCGATCGTCAGCGAGCATGTCCGCCATCTCGTCCCGAAATTCTCGTGCGAAGTGAAGTTACAAAACTTACTTACCGGTACACGTTCTACGGTACAAGCCCCCGCACGCTTCAACTTCAAGAAGATGCTCCTTGAAGGAAGAACTCGTGTGATGGTGACCGCCGATGTTGTGCACCTTTTGGTCAAATTGCATGCATCAATCTAAATGTATGGCAGTTATAGGTTCAACCGCGGCCACTTCTCAATGGCAGTCGAGCTCTTTTGCTCGTCCTCGACCGCTGTCAACTACAGCCCCTCACGTACGCGAGCATATTGATTCACCGACCATCATGGACGGAGCACCGTTGTGTCCTCGATCCCATGTGCCGCACGCCGCTCTCTCGGCTTTCTTGATCCCGCTCACACGTGCGCCTCGCTCATGTACCGTTACTGCAGCATCGGCGACTGCCATCGAGGCGCCATGGACCTGCCGCTACCTCATCAGTGGCTGCAAGGTGAGCGCCCTCCCTGGGCCGCCATGCCCAGCCATGCCGTCCACCTTTGTGCATGTCCTTCAGCAGTCTCCGCTCTTGCGTCCTCACATTGTGCCCTTTCGGACGTGTTTGTCTTCCCGCAGGACCCAACCGCCGACAACTATGCGCCCCATGCGGACGTGGACGAGCGCGAGCTGTGCCAGCGCGGCGGCTGCAATGACACCGCCGCCGCCAACTTTGCGCCCAACGCCACCTTCAACAACGGCACATGCAATTACCGTCGCTCCGGGTGCACCGACCCGACCGCCGCAAACTTCCACCGCGCATACGGCCTGAGCTGTGCAGCCGACACGCCGCCGCCGATCGCGCCACGGCCGGTGCTTCCGCCGCCGCCGCCGCCGCCGCCCTCGCCCTCGCCG
>Ga0210248_100619_pt1 | contig 31059 bp, 39 predicted proteins | sample ChrtobMetP3_32mM_FD_155493 | JGI IMG/M metagenome (GOLD analysis project Ga0210248, IMG submission 155493) | Chrysochromulina tobin associated microbial communities from unialgal haptophyte culture, Seattle, Washington, United States - P3_32mM | ecosystem: Host-associated > Algae > Haptophytes >...
GCAAGCAGCCAGGCTGGTACATGCCATTCCCGTCCTTGGCGCGCCCGCAAAGCGCCACGTCCACTAGGTACAGCTCCTGCAGCTGGCACGGCCCGGTCAACCAGGCTGCGAGCGCTTCGATGCACCGAGTGTCGTACTCTTGGCGCCCACCGTCGAGCGCCTCCTCGACACCGCAGATTGGATTGTGGCTCAAGTCGAGCACCTGATGAGGAGTGCAATCATCGGCCATTGAGTGTGCCATCAAGTCGCAATCAACGGCAATCCGTTGCACGCAGAGGCTCGAGTCGAGAACCCGACGCTGACTCACCCCACTTTGAGCGCCATCAGTAGCCATCAGTGGCCATCAGTGGTCATCCATCAATGGCCATCAATGGCCACCAATGGCCATCGGTGGCCATCGGTGGCCATCAGTGGCCATCGGTGGCCATCGGTGGCAATCAGTGGCAATCACTTGGAGCTGCCTCGCCCCCTTTTGGAGCGAGTGCACGAGAGTTTGCCCTTGGATGGCCGAGATGCCGTTGTTGGCGAGCAGCAGCTTGACGAGTGGCATGCGCCCTTCCCGGATCGTCTGTGACATCCACACAAGCTCATGACGAACGCGCGCGCCCGTGAAGCAGATCTCCTCGAGCACCTCGTTGGCGCCTAGGAGGTCGACGAGCACGCGCAGCTCGGTCGGAAGGAGCACGTGCTTGTCGCAGTCGAGCCGGCTCTTCCCCACAGGCGCATTCGTCTTGCCGAACCCGACCATGCGATCCGGCTCGACCACGTATCCGAGCAGCGTCGACACCGGGATCACGAACTCTTCCACGACGAGGGCATCGAGCATGGGCCTTTCGTGACGCAGGGACCGATGCACCGCCGCGGCAATCTTGCGTGCCTCTGCCTCCCGCATCTTGCTATGCTCGAGCCGGAGAACCTGTGGGTAATGCAATCAAAAGTCATCAGTGTCCCATCAGTGCCCATCAGTGACCATCAGTGGCCCTCCACTCACCTTGAGCACGCAATTCTCGCTCTCGATGGCATTGCACAGTAGCTCGATGCTATCCGAAAGATACTCGCCGGTGAGCTTGGGTTTGCCCGCCGGATCCAGCCCACAGAGCGCAACACCTGATAGGTCCAGTGTGTGCAGCCGATTGCCCGGCATCATGATGAGCTGTGCAATCGCGCCGAGCGCGCCGGAGCGATAGACAATCTCCTTCTGGGGCTGTGGCGCAGTCACCATCTCCCACAGCTGGTGTAGCTGCTCGTCGGTGAGACTCGAGAGATGACGTGGCAGGGGCAGCAGCATGCGCTCAGGCAGGTCGTGTTGATCTCGCGCTGAGCTCGCGCCGGCGCCGGCGCGCGCCGAGCGCCCCGGCGTCGTAGCATGCAAGTGCTTTCCACCGCGCCCCGGCGTCGAGGCATGGTGCGTCCAGCCATACATGGTGCGTCCAGCCATACAACCCCCCAAGATCCTGCCAACGGCCGAGGGCGCGCGCTGTGGTGAGCACTGGCAATCAACGAACCTGCCAACGATCCTGACGTAACTCCCTAGGGAGTCGCAGCACCGCCGCAAAGTCCTCCTGTTGGAGCGCCGTGGCGGGCACGCTCTGCGCCGTCCGTTCCGCGAGTGCCTGGCGCGTCTGCAGCTGCACCTTGGCCCACTCGGATGCGGGTGTCGATCGCGACGCGTTCGCTTGCTTCTTGAGGTCCGCATCGAGCTCCTACTCGAGCTTCTGCTTGCGCACGACCGAGCTGCTCAGGCAGATGGGGTTGTCGATGAACGAGATCTCTTCGATGGGAGAGCTGCCGAGCATCAGGCCCTCGACTATCGACTGAGCGCCCTCCGCACAGACGTGATTGCTTTGCATGCGCAGTGCGCGGATGGGCAGCCTGCCGGCGCTGATAGCGCGGCCGAGGGCGTTCGCGCCAAAGTCACCGATGGCATTCTTCTTGAGATGGATGAGGGGTTGAGCAAGAGGAGCTCGGAAAGGAGCATGAGCTCGGCATCTCCGAAGAACTCGTGGCACATCTCGAGCATCGAGCGCACCTGTGTGGAGGCGCGGGGCGCCGTGGTGAGCACTCGCATGCAGGGCTCGTGGCGCATCTCGAGCAATCAAGAGCGCACCTCATGAAGCTTAATGGAGTAGTGCTCGGTGGTCGCGACCGTCTTGCGGCTGCCCGATTTGGATTCCTTGACGTGTGTGCTCACCACAATCTCCTTGAGGCCGCACCGCTCATGCCGCACCGCCGCACCAACGGCTGCGTACCCTTCGGCGTCGATGTCGTTGTAGTGGAGCACGAGCTTGCTTAGCGGCAGCGGCGTGTCGCCGTCCTCGACGGCGAGCAGCTGCGCAAAGAGCTTGGCACCAGCTGAGGTCATGTGGGTGTTCGACAGGTCCAACAACTCGAGGGGCGCCGTCATACTCCGCAGCACCTGATGAGGGAGGCCATCCGCGGTCATCGACGCCCATCCAACCATCAGTGGCAAAGAGTGGCCACCAGAGGCAAACAAGAAGGCAAACAAGAGAGCAATCAGGGAGCAACCAGAGAGCATCTGTGGCCATCGGTGACACTCACTTTGACGAGCTTGCCAATGCCTTCATCGTAGAGATGGTTGTTCGAGACGGAGAGCGAGACCCACTTGGCCGCCCCGCCTCGCAACTGCTTCTCAAGCCGGTCGACGTCGTCAGGTCTAGCTCACGCAATCCGTGCCACTCCTCGCCCCAGCTGCCTGGCGGCTTCCACACCTTGACCATCTTCTCGATGCCGCTCGAGAAGAGCGTTCCTTCGGGCGTGAGGCACAGGTTGGCCACCGTCTCGCGGTGGCCGTGCATCGTGCCCAGGCACGTGCCGTCCTTCCAATCCCACACCTTGATGATGTTGTCCACGGCGCACGAGTAGAAGACGTTTGCCTGCACGGAGAAGGAACAGACGGAGGAGGTGTGCTTGTAGAGCTGCCGGATAAGCTCTCGCGTGCGCGGATCCCACAGCTTGACCATCCCATCCAGCCCGCCCGAGACGAGCGCGAAGGTTGCCATGTGCAGCCCCCACACAGAGCCTTCATGCCCCTTCCAACTGGAGACGACTTCCCGCCGCCCAATGTCCCACTGGTAGACGGCGCCGGTCAAGTCGCCCGCGAAGAGCATGCCGCCTTCGGGGGTTAGCCGATCGTTGAGGAAGATCCTCGGGTGTTCCGAAGTTTTGCGACGCATGTTTGATTCATACATCCAAATCAGGTATGTTATGTATGTCCTTGGTCCCGTTGATCCGGGGGATGGTGGAAACATATCCCAATTTAGCCGGGGGTCAGAAAGCGATCACTAACTTCCTTGGGGCTAGAATCACTGTTTCGTCCATGACGACCTCCGGCACCCGCTCTCAGCCCATGAAGACAATCTATTCGGCCCGCAAATGTTCGTTTACAATGTTCGTCTTCCTGGGCCAACCCGATCGCGCCCTTTGCGCCCACGAACGAGACAGCCTCTCGCGTGCTCAGCCTGCACCACCTCCCACTTTGCAACTAGGCCGACTTAAAACTTACATCGCCAACCACAACAATAAACACGATGGTGGCATTGATGGGTGTGATGGGGATGCTTGCGAAGAGCAGCTCCATACTGGGCGGCAGGGAGCGGCGCAGCCGTCTCTACCATTGACAGGAACAGCTGATGCGAGCATGCCGCAGGCACCACGGGCGGAGGGCCAAGTCGTGGAGGCAGTAGAGAAGACGTGGAGCCTCAAACGCAAGAAGCATCAGCAGCAAAAGCGAAAACAGAAGAAGAAGAAGCAGAACCCGTCTGCAGACAGCACCGAAGGAGTTGAAGGCGCTGCTGCTGTGTCACAGACGTCAACACCACCTCTGTTCGGTGAAACTGTCCAATCACCGCCGCCGCCGCCTACGAGCGAAGCTGATCAGGCCACACGCAAGGGCCGGACACGTCGAGCCAAGGCGGGCCGCCGCCGCCGCCGGAACGCGCCAGCAGCTGCAGAGAATCAGGCTCCTTTGTCTACTACAACCACTGGGAGCGTCGCATCTACGCTCTCGAGCGAGAGCTCCGCGTCGGAAGAAACGGCCGCCGCCAAGCGTGAAGAGAATGACAATGACAGTGGGCACAAGGGCAGGCGTCGACAACGGCGCCGCCGTGCACAACGCAGCGAAGTGCAGGCGCGCGAGCCCGAGGCGCAGCCGCGCCCCGAGCGGCAGGGAGCGGCGCAGCCGTCTCTACCATTGACAGGAACAGCTGATGCGAGCATGCCGCAGGCACCACGGGCGGAGGGCCAAGTCGTGGAGGCAGTAGAGAAGACGTGGAGCCTCAAACGCAAGAAGCATCAGCAGCAAAAGCGAAAACAGAAGAAGAAGAAGCAGAACCCGTCTGCAGACAGCACCGAAGGAGTTGAAGGCGCTGCTGCTGTGTCACAGACGTCAACACCACCTCTGTTCGGTGAAACTGTCCAATCACCGCCGCCGCCGCCTACGAGCGAAGCTGATCAGGCCACACGCAAGGGCCGGACACGTCGAGCCAAGGCGGGCCGCCGCCGCCGCCGGAACGAGCCAGCAGCTGCAGAGAATCAGGCTCCTTTGTCTACTACAACCGCTGAGAGCGTCGCTTCTACGCTGTCGAGCGAGAGCTCCGCGTCGGAAGAAACGGCCGCCGCCAAGCGTGAAGAGAATGACAATGACAGTGGGCACAAGGGCAGGCGTCGACAACGGCGCCGCCGTGCACAGCGCAGCGAAGTGCAGGCGCGCCAGCCCGAGGCACAGCCGCGCCCCGAATCCTTGAGCACTGCAGTTCAGGGCCTGGGTACGGCCGTGTACGCCGCAGTCTACGCCAGGGGTGGAGCCACGCAACTGAGCAGTGCTATAGGCGCCTCACTCACCCTGGTTGTGATCCTCGGGTGCTTTTGCTGCCGCCACTGCGGCAAGGCCGCCGAAGCTGCCTGAAAGCCTCTATGGAAAAGCTGACTGAGAGCCTTCCATATTAGGTGGCAGAGCCGCCCGCTCATTCTATCTTGCCATCCCACGGCCCCAACGCATGCGGTTTTGCATACGAGCCAGCAGAGTCCGAGTCACACGATCATCCTAGCGGCACGGTGCGCGCCGCAAGACCGCAGACGGCGGCAGGTGGCACCGCTGGGTGTCTATACGACCGCGCGCGTGGCGGGGATGCGGCGGGGCACCGGGTCGGCGAGCCCGCCCCCCGGGGCGGTCCGCCCGGTCCGCGCGTCGTGTAGGTGACGATCTGACGAAAACGACAGACCGTAAATCTACGCGTTATGCGCGCTTCCGGATTAAAGGCGGGTGCGGCGGGTGCGGCGGCGGTCGCGTATGCGCGCGAGAGCCGCAAGACGCCGGCGCGCGCGTGTCCGACCCAGGGAGGTGTGCGCGCAGCTCCACCGGCTGCGCGCACGAGCGGCCGGGCGGTTCGCGCGCTCAGGACTCTTCGACTTACCGCTCACGAGCCAGGTGACGCGGGCCGCGGAAACGCGGTTCCGGCTTCCGGGCGCTACCCGTTCTGGCGCCGATTCTGGGCCGGCACGGTTCTCGGGGCCCGTCGCCCAGACGCCACACAATCCACAATGGCCCCTGAAAGAAGTGAGAGCGAACCCCAGTGAGAGAGCGCCGGGGAGAGCCCCGCCCGCGCACAGGCGGCGCAGGCGCTAAATCGCTAATATTATTACGCAACCGGATCGTGACGACGAACAACGTTCGACTATCTTGTTGTACACAGACGCACAATCTCATGCGTCCGATGCGCTCTAAGAAACCCCGCAGATACGCGCGCCGGACATACGTAGCGACTGTGCGGACACGGGAACCGCGTACCGACTGACCGACGCCATATTGTGCTGCCATAATTATCTCACCGGAAAGAGTTCTCAGCAGAGCTCAGCCAGCCTACGTCTCACTCAAACTCTAGGCTCAGAGCCGGCAGCACGACTGTTCGCCAGCCTTGCTCGAAGCCTCGACGGCGAGCCACATCGTCGGAGCTCTGCGAGAATTGCCACGTGATGATGAAGAAGATGCATGCAACGATCACAACCAAGAGCATCTGTGTCACAGAGTCCGATAGTACGCCTTGCGCGAGTACCCTGAGCTCGCGCTCGACATGAGCAAATTGCACATTCTGAGCATCGACGCTCCCTCGTATCCGATGTAGCTGCCCATGCTGCTGCTCCATCGTGGCGAGAGTCTGCGCACCGACATACTTACTGGCCTCAATCGATTGCGTCATTCGCGCTACGGCGAGCTGGCTCTCTGCCTGAATCTGCATTCCCAGCGCGATGAGTTGAGCAGGGGTCGCTTTGTCTCCATCCTTTTGACACATCAGAGCCTCTCTCTGCCGCGTCTTCCGTAGAAATTCGAGAGTGCCGTTGTGCCTCTGTAATCGACGTGCCATACTGTCGTACTCCTGGGTCATGCGTGCAATCTCGGCGGACGGCAACGTCGCACCTTGCAACTCCACTTGGAAGTCACGACAAGCTTGTCTGGTCCGCTCAGCATGAATGGAACACTGGCGCACGTACTCTAGCGCCTTATGCGGTTCCAGTTCGGCCTCAATGGCTACAAGAGCAGTTGCAAACGCACCCAACGCCGTTTCTGCATCTGCAGCGGCGTTGTACAGCTCGTCGTCCAGCGGGGCATACCCGTGCGCCGAAATCATCGTGTCAAACTGTGTTCCGCGCGTTCACGGCCGTGGCAAAAATACATTCATTTCACGGTCCGTTCACGCGTGAATGACGGTTTTATGACTCGGAATCTACGCTGGGCACGCAGGATCAGGTGTTTTAGGAGGGGGGTGGGCCTCCAGATGCCACGCAGGCATGAACTCCACATTCTCAAGAATTATTTTCGAGATACATCGGATCATCGGTCCCCACACAGGGCGCTGCTGTGGGTAACCATGGTCGATCGGAGTCCTGTCGTGGTGTTTCGATGCTTAGTCGCTCTCCTTACCCGTATGATTTGAAGGCCACGCCACCGCTTGCAGCAGAGGGCGGGCAATGGACGGACCGCGAGACGGCTCGCCGTTTGCTCTCGTCGACCATGTCCTGGTCGACGTTGGCAACCAGTCCCTGTTGCCGCCCTGAGACTACCACGTCCACCACCTCCCGGGGTGCACGCTTGGTCATACGCGTCGTGACGGCGCACCAGAGGACGAAGCACGACAAGACAAGGAAGATCAGCACGGGCAGCAGCCACACCAGGTGCACGCCTTGAACGTGCCTCCAGCTGGCCTCGAAGGTGGCCACGGGCGGGGACGGGGGCGCAGACGGTGTCGAAGGCGTCGACCCGTCGGCCAGGGAAAGGGCGCGCTTCGCGTCATTTGGCGCCGCTCCCGCTGGGTGCATAAGCGACGCGAGCCAGGATACCGATGGCCCCCAGGCAGGCCACGCGGTGAGCCGCGTGGTCGCTGACACTTTGGTGATCGTCTTCGAGCTTCTGAGCTCTTGAACCCAAATTGTGGGCGTCTCGGTCGCATCCAGATCCATCCAGATCTGAACCTTCGTGGGCGTGGCCAAGTGCGGGCGAATCTCGCTGAGCACATTGTTGGCAAACGCCATGCTCGGCTGGTCCACCTCCATCAGGACGCTCACTGTGTCGTCTGACGTCTGCGAGACGCGGACCGTAACGAGCGTCTTCCAGACGTCGGCGGCGATGGCCACGGTCTCTTGGAGGTTGCTGTTCTTCTCGGTCGTGAATTCGTCGAGCGTGCCCTCTGCAACGATGCGGATCACCACCTTATGCGTGGCTGGCTCCATATCATTGCCGTTGCCGGTGCCGCATATCGCGCTGATTGGCAGATCACAATAAGCGCCGTCGGCTTTGGCAGCTTCATCTGAGGTGGCGTCCGGCGGCTTTGGCGCGTCCACCACCGTGGCGGCCGACCCGGCGTGCAACATCGCCACGGCTGTAACGGCCGAGGAGTTGAAGTAGATATCAGGTGGGAACGGTGGCGGGAACGGTGGCGGCGGCGGCGGTTGCGGCGGCGGCGGCGGCGGCGGCGGCGGCGGCGGAGGAGGGGAGAGGGGTGGGGACAGTGGGGTCGAGCCCGAATGAGGAGAAGCATGCGCTGACGGCGGGTGCGGCAGCGGTGGCGAAGGCGGTGCGGGCGGTGGATCAGTCGGAATGGCAAGGTTGAGCTGAAGGGCAATGACGAGCTGGCATGCCTTGCGCGCGTTGCGCGACGCCATCACCTCCTTATTGAAGATGTTGGCAGCGGCGCACATGCGCTGCGCTTCCATGGGACAGTAGCGGAGCATCATCGCTGCTTCGCCGGTCTCAACAGACGCGCGATTGTCGGCCATCGTCGGGGCAGGAAACTCAATGAGCGCATGCTGCGTGCGCGTAAATGCTGCCATCGTCTCCGATGTCTTGCGCCCCCCGAAGGACCCGAGCAGAGACTCGGCGTGCAAAGCGACGGACGGAGCGGCGAGCGTTCGGACCTGTCGAGCATGCCGCTGCACCGTCGACATTGGGCACAAGGCCGCGGCCGTGGGCACAAAGGAAGCCGCGCAAAGAACCTCGAGCGCCGTCTCGTTCACGAGGGCGGGCGCGCGCTCGAAGAGATGCAGGCTGAACTGCGGGCAGACGCCCTTGCCACCAGACTCGGGAAGAACGCGGAGAAGCGCGCCGCCCACGGTGCGCGGAATGGCTCCCTCGATCGCGAGCGCCAGCGCCTCTTCCGCATCATCACTCGGCTCGCCTACGTACGCATTGACGGCCTCGCGTACGTTCTCCACCTCCGGGTAGCATACCACCGCCCTCCCTGTTGGGTCGGCAGGGCCGTCCAGCTCGACAAAACCAACAGACGCGTCGATGGACGCCTTCAAGCTGCCGGCGCTCGCGTTGGCAGCTTGAAAAGCCAAGTCGCAGGCCAGCTCGTTGGCGGCAAGCCTCACGGCGAGGGTGCCTGTCTCCACGCTCGCCGAGCTGCGGACTAGGTGGAAGATGAAGGCCGTCGCCATCGGGGACGGGTCCTCATTCAGCGCCTTGCTCAGGACGGTTGCCCTGCTACTGCTGCGCTTGGCGTTCTGGTAGGCAACGACCGCTATTTGCGGGGCTGTCACGTTGACTCGGTGCCCCGGACTGAGGTAGCTCTCGAGCTCACCGCGCCACGCATCAGCCAACTCGACCGTGTGCGCATCGTGGAGAATCGACCTATCATCCTCGGGCTTTGTGCCCAAGAGCACAAGCGCATACTGCTTGGTGATGAGGTGTGGCGGTGGCGAGGGCGGCGAGGGCGGCGGAGGTGGAGGGGATGGCGGGAGCGGCGGGGGAGGCGGAGGAGGCGGAGGTGGCGGAGGTGGCGAGGGCGGCGGCGACGACAACAGGGAGGGTGGCGGCGAGGGTGGCGGCGATGGTGGCGGCGAGGGTGGCGGCGAGGAGGAAGGTGGCGGTGGGGAGGGAGGTGGCGGTGGGGAGGGAGGTGGCGGCGTCGGTGGGAATGGCGGCGGTGACGGCGATGGCGGAGGTAGTGGTGAGGGCGGCTGTGGCGGCGAGGGCGGCGGTGGCGGCGAAGGCGTCGGCGGCAAGGGTGGCGGCGGGTAACAAGGTGGCGGCAAGGGACGCGGTGGCGGCGAGGGAGGCGGTGGCTCGGCTCGCACAAAGTCGGCGGCTGGCTTGTCGTCGCATAGCGGGTCGACCACTTGCACGAGCTGCGCGACGACCTGGCCGACCGAATGCCCCACCTGGTCGGCAACCATCGAGACATCGGTGAGGCAGTCGTGGTGCAGCTCGTTCAGGTGCCGCAGCGTCCCTCGGCAACGCTCGCACGCTTGCGCGACGCTGTGCCAGCCCGTAAGCTGCCGCGAAGGCGGGCCGCCGCACGCGTCAAGCGTGTCGTTGAGCACATGACGACAAACGCTAGCTCGACGTTTAGAGGATAGCTCATGGTACCGCATGGGAAAATATGAAGTGTTCCAAATTTGGTGAATTGGAACACTTCACAGCCAGTTTTTACTTCACACTTCGTCACGTCCTCTCAGTTCGAGGGAGTTCATCGTCTCCAACAAACCCAACCGCGCCTCGTCGTTATCGACGAGGACAGTCAGGATCTCGACAAAGCGCTTTATCTCCTCGGACGTGCAAGCCTGCTCGGGTGCAATGCAGTCGAGCCACCTCTGGCGGCTCACGGTCGGGAGTCCCTCGACGAAGCTCCGCAGGATAGTGACGTACGCTTGCATCGCGAAGCGCTCCTCCTCGTCGTCGCTCGCGTCACAGCCTAGCTGGAGCGCCGCCGCGAAGGTGTCGACCTTCGCGCGTGGAACCGTGCCCTTGCTCGAGCCATGCCCTGGCTCGAGAACCTCGTCGAAGAGGCGCTGCATCACACCCTTGAACGCGCACGTCACTTCGATGTCGTCGACCATGTCATGGAGGCCCGCGAGAGCCTCCGCATTGCCGAGGATCTGGTCGAGCACGTTTAAGAGCGCTTCGACTTCGTCAAACGTGTAGCCTGCGCTCGATGGCACGTGCGAGAGCAAGTCCGCCCGCGAGCAATGCGCCTTGCCGTCGCTCACCTCCCTGATGATCCGGACGAACTTGGCAATCGCCATGGGCGGGCTTTCGCACGCGTTGCACGCCTGCTGCAGCGCCTTGGTGAAGGCGGCCAGCCGTGTGCTCGCAATCGACGCCGCGCCGTTCTTCGTGAGGCAATCGAAGACCATGCCCATCGCCGTAGTCAGCCGAAGGAGGACTTCCGGCGGAATCTTAGGCTGGAGACACGGCACAGGAGCGCCATGTCCGCGCGCCGCAAGATTGTCCGCAGCCGCCGGGGACGCCCACGGGGACGCTCCGAGCGGATGCGCGGGCGGAGGCGCGGGCGGAGGCGCGGGCGGAGGCTTGCTTGACGCTTTGGGGAAAGGCACTCCTGGAGCCGGCATGGTGACGGCGATCCACGGCGTGACGACATCGCAGGCAAGCACACGGTTGAGCTCGGCCAGCATGGCCGACAGCTCACGCACGCGCTGCTCTAAGCGCTGCTCAGTTTCCTCACATCTCCTCTGCAGGTCAAGCAGCACGGCGTTCTGCTCCGCGAGTGAGGTCAGATAGTCCACTTGCTTATCGATCTTCGCCTGCAGCTGGCCGATTAAGGCGTCGCGCTCGGCGATGCACGCGACGAGATTCTCGTGCTTCGCGTGCCCCTCCGCGTGCTCCTTCCGATGCCTAAGGAGAATCCTCTCATCATCATCCATCATTGCGCCCTCGGGGCGCAGTTCCTTCCAGAGCATTTCCAGCGGATTTGGCGGTCGGGCGCTGATGACCTTGATTAATGCCGTTGTGACCGTCGCCTCGAGCCCGGTCTGCGAAAGGTATGCAGCCGTGAAGCCGCAATCGACATCTCGCTCTCGCATCGGGCTCAGGTCTGAAGGTCCCTGCCGGGTGTGGAAGGCTGAACGCGAGCGATGCGGCCGTACGGTGTCTGAAGGATCGGAGACAGGAGATGGCTAACAAATTTCTGACCTACATGTAATTTGACTGCTTGTTCATGCTGGAGAGCTGTGAAGGGCTGTGCTGCTTACGTGTTGGTGTATTAACATGAAGGACTGAAAGACGAATGTCCACTGACAAACGCTCACCGCGCCCGCGGCGGTCCTGGGTACGATCAATCGGTTTGCTCGGTTTCTCGACGTCAGTGCTTGCGAGTACCGAGGAGGATCGTGCGGTACTCACGGAGAATGAGCAGCTAAGGAAGCGCCTTGAGGCACTCACGAAGCAGCTGGAGGATGAGCGCCAGTACTCCTACCTACGGTCGACTGGCTACCTCTCGGGCGCGGAGACTATCTTCATGGAGACGATGGAGCCCGCCGAGGCCAAGCAGTGGTGCAACGCAAAAGTTGAGTGCAAAGGCTTCACATACCTGGCTCCAGTCGATGGTGACCCTGACGAAGAGCAAGAGGTGACCGTCACCTTCAAAGGCGAGGGGCAAGCAGGTGAAGTGCTGAGAGTGGATCCGGACCCCTCGATGATCAGCTACGTCAAAGCTGCGGCCGCTGATGGCGTCTTCGGATCCGTAGGCGATGCGGCCATGCAGTTCTCAGGTGCCAGCGGCCAGGCGGTCGTGTCACAATGGATGACCTTTCAGAGCGTCTGCCTTCTGCTGGCCATCGGCGTGGCAGCCTTCGTTGGCCGGCGGCGCATCTTTGGAGACAACAGCGCACACTTACCGCTCTCGAAGGAGCCAACATAGCAGCGACCGTCTGACGTGTGTGTCGTGTCGGTCGAAGATGGGTATACACACTGTGTACGGCGCGCTGTGCCGCTGTGGTCCCTGCGAGGCGATCGTACGTCGATGAAAGTTGAAGTTCATAGCTATATGCAGTAGCGCCGCGCTGTCTGCTCGGCGTCTGGAAGTTTGTGAAGCCATTTTAACACATTGCCTCGGCGCTCGGGAGTTGAGTTCTCACGCGCCGCAGAGCGTTTTCCGTTTACGCTGCGCTTATCCGGAAGGCTCTAGGATGTTGACGACGCCGCGAGCCTCCGTCGCACTCCACACACACTCCGAAGACGACTTCCTCTACAAAACCCCTTCAACTTCCTGGCGGCCCACCCCCTTCACAGCTCCACCTCCAGAAACGATGTTGGCTGCGATGCGACACCGTCGCTGGCACGCTCCGCTCTTGGACCGCGCAGTCCTCGCTGTCGAAGGGGCTGACAGCAAAAAGCTTCTCCAGGGCCTCACGACGGCTGACGTGGATGCGCTCGAGGCCGGGCCGCTGTACACCGCCTTCCTGAGTGCGCAGGGCCGGGTGCTCTTTGACGCCTTCCTTGTGGCCGGGCCGGGTGGCAGCGTGCTCCTCGACGTCGAGCAACAGGCGGTGACGGGCCTCGCCGCCCATATCAAACGCTACAAGCTGCGGTCCAAGGCCACGGTGCGTGATGCCTCCAGCGAGTACCAAGTGGTCGCTGCCGCAGGCTCGTCAGCGGCTGGTGCTCCGCCCACAGCTGGTTCCCCGTGCGAGGGTGGCGCTTGGGCCGATCCACGGCTTCCGTCGTTGCTCGGGTACCGAGTTCTGCACCGTCGGGAGGCTTCGAGGCCTGCGTGGCTCGACGACAGCGCGGAGACATCCGCGGCTCTCTATGCCTTCCAGCTCCGCCTTCTTGGCGTGCCATGCGGCGCGCGCGACCTGCCACCCTCAGAGGCCCTTCCGCTCGAGTCGAATCTCGAGCTCCTCAACGCCATCTCCTTCCGTAAGGGATGCTACCTCGGTCAAGAGCTCACCGCACGCACCCAGTTCCGGGGCGTCGTGCGCAAACGGCTGCTGCCAGTCGTTGATGCCCAATGGGTGCCATCGCCCTCTCTCAGCAACGTGGGCGGCGCCGCAGCCGCCGAGACGAGCATGCACGCGTTCTCGCATCTGCCGTGCGCTGAGCGCAAACTAGCCGAGAGGCTGCTGAGTGCGCCCGACACCGGGCAGATGCAGCTCCCGTCCTCAATGCTTCATGAGTCCGAACCCTCAGATGACGATGGCACGCTGCGCGACCCGCGCGGTGGCAAGGCTGCGACTCTGAGATCCTTCGACGCGACTCTCGGCATCGGTATGGCGCTCTGCCGACTGGACGCTTTGAGAGAGGGTGCGTCGCTCGTCGCGCCTCACAGGCCTCCTCTCATTCCACTGAAACCGACGTGGTGGCCCGACGAAGTCCTCAAGCCGCCAAGAGAGTGATAGGGCTGCAACCGCGGCGTTCAGTGCGCGATACGGTAGCTGGCGGAGTATTGAGCACCCTCATCTACTCATCAGAGCACAGGTGTGTGCTTGGCTGCTTGCCGGCAGGGTGCGCGGCGGCCGTTGACGCGGCCGGGCTCCCAGATCTTGGGGCTGCGCGCTGCGCTCACTGTGCTGCTGCTCCCGCGACCGCGTCGCGCGGCGTCGCTGCCTTCCCCGCCCGCGGCCTCCGCCCCCCGACCGCCCTCCCCCGGTCGGCTGTCGGCTCGCGAGGATTGGCCTAAGATTTTATAAAGATTGTGGTTGTGTGCAGACCGTGCACGCTCTGTTGAGTGTAGGCCGACAATCGTTTCGGGAATAGGCTGTAGCGGTGTCCGTCAGAGTAGAATCTAAGGAAACGATCACACTGAGTCAACTGTGTCCCCCATGATCACTGTCCAGCATGCTTGCCATCTCACCCCCATCACCTAATTCCACATCGGCTAGTACAATGTCGAGCTTGCTGTTGGCGACCTGCTGCTGGCGCTGGAACGTTTTTGTGAGCGAGTAGCATCTCAAGAACCGGAATGCAATGCGTGCAATGACGATCGCCTCCGCAAACATCATCTCACCGGGCGTCTCGAGGCCGGCGCCAAAAAGTATCAAGGAGACTACCGACACGAGTGCGACAAATCCGTCGATCAGGTTCACGCGTCGTCGGAAAAAGTCGTGGCGCTGCAGCGCCGCGCGGAGCACGAGCTCCCCAACGAGGCCGAGCGTGATATACACCTCCACGAAGACGAAGAAGGGATGATGCGGAAGTTGGCCAACCCCGCCGTGCGGCAGCAACGTCCATGCAACCTCGATAGTGCCAGCGACGATCATGCTTCCGCAGAGACACGTGTGCGCGTTCGAATGGATGACTCGTTTCGCGAGAATGTCCACGTACTCGTCGACGTCACCCGCGTGCACGCTCGCAGCCGTGTCCTCCATGCGACCCATCGTGGGAGTGGCTCGATGGTGAAGCATTAACAGGTAGACACCTTTTTAAACGAGTTCGACGATGCACGTTTAATTCGCGTCTTCTGTGAAACACACATTCACGACGCAGGTCGTTATGTTCATATCGTAGACCAATTTCGGGCCATTTCGGCTTCTCCGCGTCCTCAGGAAGAGGGGTTCGATGGCTGCCGCTCAGCAGAAGCAGAGCATCCGCCGATCGACGCGCGTGCTGCAAATCTGCTCATGTGTGCTGCTCGGAATCGGTCTCCTTCTTGTGCTGCCGTTCGCCTTTATCACCGACACCGGCCTCGCCGGATCGTTTGCTGGCTACTTCTCGCTCACTGCCGCTGCCTCTGGCCTGCTCGGGCTTTACTTCACCTGGCAACGAGGGCTCGTGCTGTTCACGGTCATGACGTGGACACTTAGCCTCGAAACGGCTATCGTTATGACGCAGTGCGCGCCGCCCGCTCAGTGCCCGCTCCCGCTGGCCTGCCCTCGTGCATGCGTGCTGTCCGATGAGTGTGCTACACCATGGCTTTCGCGCTGAACGCCCTATATCCTGGCGGTGGCTCCTGCCCACAGGTACGTGCTCAGCGACAAGAAAGACCCATGGCCCTGGATGACCTGGGTTGCCGTGGGTCTTGCGGCGTTCCCAGCTGCTTTGCTCTCCTCCATGATGCACATTTTACGTGTGTGGCAAGGACCGCGCGCGCAAGTGGAGGACAACCAACAGCGAGCGCCCTTGGTCAGCGCCGCTGCCGACTTGGGTCCAGGCATGCCGGCGCAGCAGTCTATCGCACCCTCCCGACCGGTGTGGCCACCTCCGTCGGGCCACGCAGGCCTTGGTGCGGATCTACTCGCGACGGGCCGCGTGGCTGCGGCCGCTCATTCGGGCGACTACAGCCAGGTGAGCGCACGGGACGTTGCCACGGCGGGTCGTATGGCAGGCACTGCTGCATTATCCTGGCCTCCAGCCAAATAAAGGGTTTCCAGGTCGATCCGGGCTCGACAATCGTTCGATCCGCTGTTCGTACCGCTCCGGCCGTGCGAGTCTGCTGAGTGTGACCTCCAGCCTGAGTTGGATGCCCTGCGGTGGTTGGGCCAGGTCTATCGTGAGTGTGGGTAGAATAGCGTTCGAGTATTTTTTAATGTTACTGACAAGTTACGTCGAGTTAGATACGTCCCTGGACCCTGCCCGAGTACGTTGCGAACGCCGAATCGGTTCACGTTGACGTTGTTCGGACCACGGACGCGTAGGGACATCGGCTCGAGACCCGCCGGAAATCCGAGTTCCGACCCGGGGCCCGCCTCGGGCGACCCCGGGGCCGACGCCCCCCCCCCCCCCCCCCCCCCCCCCCCCCCCGGCCACCTTGGGGCGCCTTGACCCGCTTGCGGGGCGCTAGCTTGGCGTTGTTCGGCCGACGATGTGGGGCCGATGTTAGCTGGGAAGAAAGCGGATCGCGCATTGACGGTCGGGCCGGCAAGAACGGCAACGCGCCATGTGAACACCATGGAACGATATCGCCTCTGACGGCGAATACGGTGTTCGCTGGCGTGGCGGCGCGCGGCGCCGATACCGGAAACGCGGGCGGAGGCATGCATCGCGCCGGGCACTCTGTTAGGGTCTGTACCCGGGTCCGCCGTCCCGACCGAGCCCGAGCACACGAGACACGAAACCTGTCTGTCGGTGTGATAGGAACAGAGCCCAGGTGTCTTCAGCATCAAGACACTCCCAGGTTCACACGAAAGCCTTCGCACGCCGAGAGGTCGACACACGTGCGAGGAGATTGATCACATGCCAACACTGCCCCATCTTTGGCGACGAGCACCATCTTGCCTAATCATGCCGTCGCCCCTCAGTGCACAGCGTCCCACGACATCACATGGACGGACGATCTAGTTTCTCATTCAGCACAAAGGCGAGATTGGGCAGTTTTGCAACCCAGCTAGAAGATGCAGCCGCTGGAGTTGGACTCGGATCCAGCGATCCATACTTGCCTGCGGTGCCGAGCTGGGCGCCGGGAGGCATATTAGGCATATTAGGCGCGGTTGTCGCTGCAGACGAAAAGCTGTCGAAGCCCCCGAACCCTCCAAAGTCATCTCCGGCTACGGATGCAGCGGGTGGCTTAGCCGCGGCAGCTACTGCTGGCGGCGATGCGAAGTCCCCGAACCCTCCAAAGTCATCTCCGGCTACGGATGCAGCGGGTGGCTTGGCCGCGGCAGCTACTGCTGGCGGCGATGCGAAGTCCCCGAACCCACCAAAGTCATCTCCGGCTACGGATGCAGCGGGTGGCACGACCGTAGCAGCAGCTGCTGGAGGTGATGCGAACCCACCGAACCCACTAAAGTCATCGTTGGCGGTGGGCGCAGCAGGTGGCTGAACTGCAGCAGCTGCTGGTGACAAGGGGGCGAAACTGTCGAAGGCGTCATTGCCGAATCGAGTGCTCGCTGGCAACGTGTTGAAGCCAGGCTGGTCCGCATTCGACATCGTGGGAACCGTCACTGGAGCTGGCGGAGGCATCATTTCTGCACCGGTAGATGAGGTATCTTGCTCTCGTGGCATTCCGAGTGCCTGCAGAAGGCTCTGCTCGAGAACAGAGTTCGACCACGACCAAGCGTCCTGTGGCGACTCGAAGGTCTGCCAAATCGACGTATTCCAAGCGGGGACCCCTGGGAGTCCCACCTATGATGAATGCGGAAGGCGAGGCGAACCAGGTCATGGCATGCACATGCGCATTCTTTGGGAGGAGAACGCACCTGCTGCGAGAGCATCTGGTCCAGCGTCGGGCATCCTGTCATACCGGTGCTCTGCAGTTGCGCGGACGTGGGCAGCACGTGCAGGAGGGCGTCGGCCGCTGCCAACTTGAGAGCTGTTGGATCAGGACCATCCACTACGGCAGCCGGAACGAGGCCAGGGGCGGTCGGCGCCGGAGTCGGCACAACAGGTAGCGGCACGGGCGCGGGCGCTGAGCTGAAATCAGTTGTCGCAGTTGCAGAACCGCCGGCGTCGAAATCCCCAAAGTCCTGCGAATGCAATCGAGCAACACACAATGAAAGGTTGCACGCACACGCGGGCTGGCTGTGGTCCCTTTTGCGCACATCGTCGGCTTTTACGGCAGATGCAGCGGGAGTGTTCGCATCTGCAAATCCACCGAAGCCGTCGTCGTCCTCGCGCGTCTGACCGACGGCCCGTGCCGGTGCATCTGCGAAGTCGCCGAACCCATCGTCCTCCTTATCCTTGGGTGCTGGAGGCGCTGGGGGGGCTTCAAAGTCGCCGAATCCATCGTCCTCCTTACCCTGGGGTGCTGGAGGCGCTGGGGGGGCTTCAAAGTCGCCGAATCCATCGTCCTCCTTACCCTTGGGTGCTGGAGGCGCTGGGGGTGCTTCAAAGTCGCCGAATCCATCGTCCTCCTTATCCTGGGGTGCTGGAGGCGCAGCGGGCTCGGAGAAAGAGCTCGAGAGGCAGGCTTTGGCTGGCGAGACATATGAGAACTCATCTGACTCTAGGGCAGCGGTGCTGCTTGAGAATGAAGCCACCGTCGGCATAGCAGTGCTCTGCACCTCGGGTTCGGCAGGCACTTGGGCTGAGGCTGGTACAGAGTCTGAAGGCTGCGAGCTACCGAAGTCACTGAAGTCGTCGCCATCCTCTGTAGGCAAGGTCACAGGCGACTTCGCCGTCGGCACGAACGATGCGGACGGAACCTTCGGGCTGGCATCGAAATCGCCAATGGGTGCGGATAGCTTTGCAGGGATAGCAAACTGCGGTGACGAGAGGCACACACGGCATCAGAATACGACGAGAGGCACACACGGCGGCGGCAGAATAAGAAAGGACATTTGCATGTGCAGAAAAGCCCAAACGCGCGCCGTGCAATGCCTCAAGCTTCAGCCAGGTCATGGACACACGCCATCACAGCCGACGTGCGCAAACGTCCCGACACCTCTGAAAATTCATCGTCATCCTCGTCTCCGTCGATGGGTGCCGCTACCGGGCGAGCGGGCACTCCGAAGTCGCTGTGCAAGACATGAAGAAAACAGTCAGCGGTTGGTTGTGCCACGAACATTTGGAGATGCGCATTCTGTGTGTGCACCTGAAATCGTCGTCATCACTGCGAAGACGCACGCGCGCCAGTTGGTCAATACGAAGTGAACAGATTGGATGGCAAGGAGATGCACATGTTGAGATGGTTCGATCTTCGCACAGGTCTCACTCGTCGTCAAGAGATACTGCGGCCGCGGTCTTGGCGCCCGCTGCTTGCCCGAAGGACGAGAAATCGTCGTCCGCCTCTTCATCGTCGAGCGTATCCATGGTTAGGAAGTTCCTGCCACGTCTAACTTCATTCACACCGTCATGTGTAACCAAAACTCAAATGCGTTAAGGCACCTCGCACACGTCTATTCATACTTTGTTGGCCACGGCAAAACAGAACAATGAAGTGACCCTCATAATACAAGAACGTCGCGGCGGGCCACCTGCGTCAGCCCAAGGGTCAGCCCCCCTTCCAACCACCCTCATATGAGCATCCAGCATTGCCAGCAGCGGCGTACCACACGCACCTACCCCCCAGACCCAAACACACCACAAAAGCTTTAAAAAGGAAGGACACAGTTAGGAGGCGACACACACTCCTCAATCGACGCGTTCTTAACACACTTCATACGGAGGTCGGAGGGCACACGGCACACGCGCACGCATCATCTCACAGATGCAGCCTGAACCTGGCCTTTCCTTGGGCCTTGCACTAGCGTTGCACACCAGCGTAACGAATCGAGGCCTACCCTTCCTCGCCCTTTCCGTTGACCTCAAATTCGCACTCGGTCTATGGCGCCTAGTTGACGGAGGTAAGGGAGATTTGTCAGCACGCAGCTGCCTCCTCTTCTCCCGACCCATCTGTGTCTTTTTCGGCTCAGACAATCGTCTCTGAGGTGTCTGGCAGGACGAATACCCATCATACGCATCCTTGGGCCCATGGTCACCCACGACTCCGTCGCCCTTCCCCTTCAGATCAAGCTCCGTTAACGAGTCGGCCCGCATCTCCTTGATCGGGATCTCCTTGATAGGGATCTCGTTGAACATCTCGATCTTGAGGTGCCGAGGTTGGTCATCGTCAGCGCGCCCATGGCCTCAAGTCCAGCTCCGTCACAGTGCCCTCCCGCATTTGATGGTTGTGTGTCATCATCGTCCTCATTGTCGTCCTCCACCTCGACTCCAGACCCCACAGTCGTCAGCTTCAACGGTGCAGCTGTCCAGAGCAGCCTTAGAGACCCACGATGCGAGGATCCTCCCTCGCCCTCGTCGGTGTCAAACGTTGCCGTCGTAGAGACCCACGATGCGAGGATCCTCCCTCGCCCTCGTCGGTGTCAAACGTTGCCGTCGTAGTCAACGTTGTGGTCCTCGTCTTCGTCGTTGTTCTCGTCATCATCCAGTTTCGCGATCTGTAATTTACCGAGTTTCGCCGACTCGTACTTTCGCCACGTCCACACTAAGCCGTAGCCATTGAGGCTACGGGACGGCCGGCCTCGATGAGCAGCTCATCGTCCAGATGTGTGGGTACCGGCTGCCCGCCGCATGTACTGGCGCGATCACAGGACACGCCGTGATAGCTCACGCCAAAACCGATTCACGCCCTCGAGCTCCACAGCGTCGCCACGTCCACCAAAACCAGAGCAGCCTCCCTGGCATCCGTAGTGGCTGACAACCCCGAGAGCACGCTGCCGCAGTGTTGCGGGTGATGCCGTGGAGATAGCTGCGCCGAGCTGCGCCGAGCTGCTGCGGCGCCTCGTAACCTTCTGGAACGCCGACTCGGCGAGTGCCTCCTCGAGCTCGGCGCCCTCAAAGTCGCTACCCCGCGCCAAGCAGCGCACGGTGCTCTTCAGCATTCTTGCCGTTGTCCAGGGACGCGATGACGCGCTGGGCGTGCTCGAGCAGACCAGAGGCATCCAGAAACAGGGCGCCGTCGACGTGTTCCATGAGCTGCATGAGTGAATGCTCGTCAGACGTCCAGGACGCATCGCAGTCTGCGCCGAACAGTCCTGATTTCCTTCCGTGTGTCGGACGCATCCACCCATATCAATTATCACGCTTGCACAGTACATGCTACTTCCTGCTACAGTGCTACCCTGAACTTACCCAGTACGCCTGTCCGCCGTGCCGCAGCAGAGCTGCGGACCGCGCTCCCGGCCGCGCCGCATGCGTTCGGGAATCACGAGAAGAGGCCCGCGCAGGTTACGAATGTTACCACGCGTCGTAGCGTGCTGATCTCCCTGCCCGCGCACACATCGCCAAGGAAGATGTCCCAGGCCCCGCAAGACATCCTCAAAATCAAGGAGCCGTTGCAGGCGGCCAGCCAGGTGGAAGTTGCCGCTGGTTCACGGTGCCCGACGAGGCAAAAGAGGATGGCGCCGAGGAAACGAGGGCGGCGATAGACGGTGGCATGAGCGAGGCCACCTCAGGGTTTTTGGAGCAAGCGACAAGCTCGAACATTTGGGTGAGCATGTCACGCGAGAGTGCCGGCTTTTGCTTCTCCAAGTTGTCGAAAGCCAGCTTCAGCTGTGCAATCGCCTTCTGTACCTGCGATACGAATTCCTCAAGGCGGGGTGGTTAGCGCGTCACGTGCGTCCATGCGTGCACAAAAGATATGAATATGCACGCACCTGCTTGTCTTGATGCACGCCAAGCATCCGCGCGAGCACTGGGGCGACCACGAGAGGAACGCACGACGCAGGTGCAGAGGGTGAGGCTGTAGGGTGACTCGATCCTGTCGCGTCTTGCGATCGTATTGTGTGCGACGACCCAGAGGAGTGGCGCGACCGGTGCGAACCGTGGCCGCTGACATGCCGTAGGAGCGGAAGTGGCTGCAGCTGGCTGTGCTCCTGCTGCTCTGGCTGCCAACGAAGCTGTTGGCTGGGTGGCAGCGGCGGCACGGCTGCACTGGGCAGCCCAGGTGCATCCCGAGGGGCGGCGGGCAAGCCCACGTCTGAGCACTGAACATGTCGCCCCTCATCGTCGCTGGCCGCCTCACTGCGCTGCCGCGTCCCACTCGCAGCGGCGGCGGCGGAGGCGGCGGTGAGCGGCGGTGCGCCCGGCGCGCCGTCACTCCCCAAATCCCTACACGAATCGGGCGTCGGCCCAAAGTCCCAGCTGCCATCAGGCGCCAGGACAGCTGGTGCTGAATAGGCGGGCTTCGAGCGCCGGGTGTTGTACGAGGCGGGTTCGCCGGGACGATCGGCCCGCAAGCGCTCGTACCGTTCGACAAGTGTCGTGAGGCTCGCGCTCTTGCGTGCGGAACCGATCCAGCGATGGTGGAGTAGCTCCTTGGCCGAGGGCCTCTTCTTGGCATCCATCTGTAAGCACTGCGCGACAAAGTCTCGAAAGGCCGGCGACCATTGCTCTCCCGAGAGCGTCGGCGGGTCAGCCTTGGGGATCAGCAGAAGCACGCGCATGGGGTGCTCATCAGCATGCGGAGGCTCGCCCATCACCATCTCCAGTGCCGAGATGCCGAGCGACCAGATGTCCGCCTTCGTGTTGTACTGGTCTTGCCGGATCACTTCTGGTGCCATCCAGAATGGCGTGCCCACGAAGGTGCAACACTTGGACATGGTGGCCGTGATCTGGCCGGCAACACCAAAGTCTGCGAGCTTCACCTCGCCGGTCCGCGAGAGCAGAATGTTGGCCGCCTTAATGTCTCGATGGATCTTGCCTTGCGTGTGAAGATAGTCAAGGCCCTTGAGCGTCTCGCACAAAATGGTCGCGATCTGGGCCTCCACGATCGGGCCTGCATCCATCATATCGAGAACGGAACCGCCACCCACGTACTCCATGATGATCCACAACTTTGTGCCTGAGACATACGAGTCATAGTACCTCGTCACATAAGGCGAATTGCATTGTGCCATTACGGCGATCTCTTGTTGGATGTCCTCAATCTCATCCTCGGCCTGCTCAAGATCAATCACTTTGATGGCGACAGTTTCGCCCGTCTCAGTGTGGTGCCCGCGGAACACCTCGCCAAAGGAGCCCTTGCCAATGCGCTCGACGCATTCGTAATACATGGTTTTGCGCCAAGCGGACTGCCCAATGAATTCCGTCATCGAGTTACGCCACTGTAGGAGACACCCTGGCGTCCGTGGATGCGCGATGTAATAAACGCTTATGATAGTTTCACACCTGCAGCGTGCTCCTGACGAGACGCTCCTGCCGGTCGTGGGCAAGCTGCTCCTTCTCGTCCCGAGCGCGAAGCCGACGCTCCTCGCGACCTTTGACGAAGCGCCCTCTCATTTCGGACAATGTGGGGCCTTAAGGGATTCGACAAGGACAAGGCCAAGACGTTCCGCCCAAAGCGCAATCACCGGGTCGGCACGAAGCGCTACGAGCTGCACAAGTACGCCCAGGCCACCCTTGGCACTGGCAACCTCCACGATGCCGTGACCCTGCCAGAGGGAGAGGACGAGCGCGAATGGCTCGCGGTGAACACGGTGGACTTCTTCAACGAGATCAATCTGTTATACGGCGTGATCGCCGAGTTCTGCACCGAGAGCGACTGCCCGGTGATGTGCGCGGGCCCAAAGTTTGAGTACATGTGGGCCGATGGCCACACCATCAAGAAGCCAATCACGGTTTCGGCGCCGCGCTACGTCGACTTTTTGATGCAGTGGGTGCAGGCGCAGCTCGACGATGAGGCCATCTTTCCGACGGAGATCGGTACTGACGCCGACCTCTCCACTCAATCGCAGCCTCCCTCCTTCCTTTGCTTGACCCCGCATGTGCGTGTCCGCGTAGGCGTGCCGTTCCCGCAAGATTTCGTCGACCGCGTGCAGAACATCTTCAAGCGCCTATTCCGCGTCTATGCCCACATCTACTACTGCCACTTTGAGCGCATGGCCGCTCTCGGAGCGGAGCCGCACCTGAACACGTGCGCCGCCGCGACATTCCTGCCTGCGGCCTGTCGAACGATCTTCCCATACGCGTGGTGCCCCCGACCGCAGATGTTTCAAGCACTACATGTACTTCGTATACGAATTCAATCTGATCCCGAACAAGCAGGAGCTGGCACCACTGCAGGAGCTCATCGACAAGCTTTTGGAACGTGACAGGCCACCGGATGCGGCCGCAAGCGCCGCACAGCCGTCAAGCAGCGCAGCCCCGATCGCAGCCGAGCTATCGCGGCCGGGCAGCGGTGAGCAATGAGCTCAGCTCGCAGCCGAGGACCGCGACACGGCATCTGACGACCTTTGGGGCTCCGCAGTGCGACCGCGAGTTGCCCTGAGTACAGATTGGGAGCGGATGCCTTCGGATACAAGCTTCCAGGGACGCGCCATCGCCGCGGTTCGTGCGGGACTCGCGAGGTGATGCGCCGTGGGAGACCTTTTGCACACATTCTCTAGACGCGAGTATCGCGCTTTGTCACGCACGTCCCACGCGTCGGCAGCGAGCTCGGGCACCCCGCGTTCCCGGTTGCTTTTATCAGCGGTAGCCGCGGTTATGACGGTGTCGGGGCGAGCCTCATACGTGCGTCAACACGAGTGTCACACGTCCACGACACCAGCTGTGCTCCTGCTGATCCGGGTGGCGGCATCGGATCCCCCGCGGTCGCCGATTACGATGGACCAGTCGCAACTCCCTGATTTACGATGATCGGAGTTTGCATCTTGTTCGAGCCAGAACCCGAGGCGCGCAAACGAAGAGACACTAGTATCGGCAGGGCCCAAGGGGGAGTTCCAGCCGCCCGAAACTCTAGACAAACTTTTCTTATGCGATTTCGGCAGGACGGGTCGCGGAGGCACGAGGCACGTCGCCGGGTCACCGGCATCCGCGCGCGTTTAGGCATCGCGAATGCTGCGTGGTTGAATGGTATGTCAAACATCGGGATCTCGCTGCCCTCGTAGTTGCACCTCTGGGAATTCGTCTATCGCCATCCCAGTGATCACTAGCGCCTCGTCTTTGAAAACTATGATGTCATGACGTGAGGGCTGACCTCGGAGCATGTCGAATTCCACGTCCAGGAAGATATTCCGCCCGTCAAAGTTGGCGGGCCCCGCAGCTGCGCCATGGCATGCTATAAGAGACGCGTACCGGTACTGATTTGATAGCCTTTTGAGCTCTGTCATGACGTACCGTAATGCGTCACGAACCTCGGGTTCGTCCGTCTCGAGACGCGAGCGTGCTGGCGGCTCACCGTTGAAATCTGGATTCGACAGCGCCTTGCCGTCGCAGACGTGCCAGCACAGCCAACAATTTATGATGAGGAGGCCGAAAGGTCGCCGCCACGCATGAAGCACCATGTTGTCCACAGGAAGATTCGTCAATTTGCCCGAAGAAGGGGATGGGATTTCGGTGTTGAGTACCTGTGTGTAACTGGCAATGTATGTATCGCAACCGGCTTTCCACATCAGGTGCTCACTATGACGCACTTCGCGTCGCCCTGCTGCGCCTCTCCTCATGCCAAAGAATGTGTGGTCGATCGATCTGACCGAACCAGAGCCAGGACGAGCGATCCAGCTTCCGACGCCGCCAGGATACTCCGAACAGCATTCAAACGAGCAGGTGTGTGCATGTCTGGATCCATCTCGCCCAACCTCTTGTTGCAATGCAATCATGACGCGTGACTGTGTGGCTGCGGGCAGGAAACGCGCGTGGAAACCAAAAAGGTGGACATGATGCAGCTCAAGCTCAAAGTACGGCAACGCGATCCCGAGCCGCAGCCTTGCTAAAAACTCACTATCGCTGCCTTCGTCCACAGAAAGCCCGCGAGCTGGCGTGGTCGCCAGGCAAGAATTTCATGATGACCGCGTTTATGCTCTGGATGAGTGGATCAGGCGTCCACATTTTCAGTATCATGATCACCGGCATGGCCATCTACAATCCCGTCAAAAGCGCGCTCACCGTCAGTACGGCCTTTTCTCGATTTGATGATGCCAAGATGTCGCCTGCGGACAAGACGAGCTTGCTCTTCTCCAAGCTCACATTCGTGGTGATGAACTTGCTGGCGATGTGCGGCGCGCTCTACAAGATGAGCTTGATGGGCTTGTTGCCCAATACACCCTCCGACTGGGTGTCATTCCTGGCCGTGCCGCCGAATGTGCAGTTCGCTTCAGGTGGATCCATCTGAGGAGCTCACCTTATTTGACGACACCCCTAGGGCAGCTAGGATGCGCAATGCCCCTCCAGGAAGAGCCCGACCTTAACGCGAACCGAACCTCACTGCACGGGACACATCGACACACACACACACAACCGCCGCTGTGCCTCTGTCGGTGTCGGCCTGTCCCGGCGGTCGCGGGTGCGCGGACCGTGTGAGCGCCAGTCGGGCGAGACGGCCACCGGGCCGCACTCTGCGGGTCATGGCGTGTGATGAGCCGGATCCCCATATCACCGATGCGCCCACGTTTAGGAGTCTAAGACTCTAAAATGAGTTCGTTCGATACCAGATCTACTTAGAGACATGCACAACGCATTCAATACATCGTTGTCGCCGCTGCACTCGTTCACAGAGGCTGCACGTGGCTCCGGCCGCCCTCCGGACCTCGCGACGACCCGCTGCTTGCTCAGCCTCATCGCAGTCATATTCCGGGCAATCGCCGCCGGTGAAATATTGGCCGTCGCGGCACAAGGCTTCTCCGGTGTCCTAGTTAAGGCATGATCTCGTTTGGGGCAGCTTGAGGCCTCGATTCTTGGTTCGTGACGGACTGGAAGCTTGAGGAAGCTGCACAAACTGCCGAACCGGGTAAATCGAGTCGCGCGCGGCCAGCTCGCAGCTAGACGCGCAACGTCACAACGAGGAGCGACCTTGGTGGCAGTTGTAGACGCAGCCGACTTTGGCCTGCCAGCGTGACCGACTCTGGGGCCTCGCGTGGGATGCACTCGTCTGCGCACATCATATCGCCGGTGAGGACTCTGGCTTGTTCCACATGGAGCTTCGCTGATGCACCCACACCACGCAGCTCAAGATCGATGGACATTGGGGCATGTGGATGCACGTGTACAATGCTGACGTAGATTCTGGTGCACTGCGCGTCGGCGCTCGCAACCGCAGAGAGGCGCGGCACCGCTGCAGCTCCATGGTTGAACAGTGAACCATGCAGCAGCTGGCTGTCAAGTCGCTGACATTGCATGTGTGGCGTCAGCATCTCGAGCGCATGGAAAGTGGGTGTGCGCACAAGCTTGCCGCCTGCCACGCGGAGCGGGCAGTGGAGCACGTTCACCGCCTGGGCCAGATTTGCGAGCTTCACGCGCTCACAGCACTCGATCATGGCATGGAGGCACACAGTCGCCACAAGTGCTTCCCGCAGCGTGCACGATTGCTCGAGCCGCGCAGCCCCAGGCAGCACTGGCACTGGTCCCGCGACTTCATCTGGAGGCTCTGCATACCACATGCCCCACTCATCCACGTACAATGCCACGAGCCGCTCGGGATCGTGCCGGTCCATGATAGCCGCATGAATGCGGAGCGTCTCGCCAAACTCGAAGGCCTTCTGCATGACCTTGAACCACGCATCCTGGGCAGCTGCACCTTGCTCGCGACCGGTGATACCCTCGCGACGCACAGAGCAGTACACGTGAACGGAAAGCGCCTCCATGGAAAAGCGCACGCGGCCACTGCCACCGACCTTTTTGCAGAGGCTCATCATGGCTTCGGTCCAGGCGGTGTCTCGCCCATTGGCACCGCAGGCCACGCGGTTGAGTGCCGGCGCGCCTAGCGGCGCACTCAAGAAGCAGGCAAATCGCCGGAACTCGGCGGCGTAGGTTCGCGCATCCATATCGCCGCCGCATCCCCAAGGCTCGTTCCCCACGCCCCAGAGCCGCACAGCGTGTGGCTCAATTCGGCCGTGCTGCTTTCGCAAATCGGATAGCGTCGTGCCGCCAGGGTGAGTCAAGTACTCGAGCCAGTCACTCATCTCTTGAACGGTCCCGGATCCCACATTTCCGACAATGTACGGCTCGCACGCGACTGCTTCGCAGAGCTCCAGGAACTCCCTGGAACCGAAGCTATTGTCCTCAACACCCTTTCCCCAGTGATGGTTCACTCGTCGTGGTCGATCCTCGCGCGGGCCGACGCCGTCACGCCAGTGGTACCCGTCGGCAAAGCAACCGCCCGGCCAACGCAGGTTGGGCGTGCGCAGCTCGCGCAACGCGCTGATGATGTCCGTGCGCGCCGCACCATCCTGCTCATCGCAAATGCCGCCGTTGATGCTACGGCCGAGGTGTTCAAGCATGAGGCCAAAGATATGCCGTGAAATTTCCGGACGCGCACCGAGGTCGGTGCTCACGACAAGTGTAGCATCGGCAACCGCACCGGTCGAAGACGGTGGCGCCTGGGTACGAGCGACGACGAGCCGATGCACCAGCTTCGCCGTTGCTTCATCCATCGTGCTGATAAAAGTAGTGCTGTGAACGATCGAAGACAAGTGTCCTAACTCTGGCACCGCGACGGTCGCGGCGTGTCTGTGTGGCGCGTGTGAGAACAAGAATAACACTGTCCACACGTGCACGCGCCACACGCGTCACCAATATGAATATCTTTCTGTACTACATGCACTACAATTACAGAGATGTGCTCGGCGGTCTCTGCTGACTCTCTTGACTCTCAGAGCCGAGTCGCGGCCAAAAGGAAAGCCTCTGAACGCGTCCGATCGCCATCAGATGTCCGCTACTCCGTGGTTTTGCGCGGGTTTGTCGATTTTGTCGGCGACGGCGTGTCGTGGACCCGTGGAAGACGAGCGGGCGCGCTTACCCTGGCCCCATCAGCGCGCAAGAGGATCATCAAAGCGTGGCGTGCCCTCGGATCGATGATGCACCTGTCCTACGTGTGGTAGAGCTCACAGAAGGTTGAGCTTCGTACAGATGAGTACGCGGACCGTCTGGTCCAGGCAGCCCATCACGCAGAGGCCCTCCTTGTCAGAATTCCAGTCGAAGGAGGCGACGGGCTGTGTCGAGAAAGTTTTCTTCTGCAGCAGCTGGACCTGGCCGAGCACGCCCTTGTCGTGCCCATCCTTCTCTTTGATTTTCCTCTGCGTCGGGTAGGAGTACTTCCACAACTCGAGCGAGCCGTTACCTCCGCAGGTCATGAAGACGTCGCGATTCTGCGGCAGATGGCGGCAGGCCCACACGGTGCTTTCGTGGGCCGCCTGCGACAGGAAGGAGTAGCCATGCACTGGATGGTGCGTGCGCATGTCGTACAGCCTGTAGCGAGACTCGAGCGTCGTGATGACCAGCTTGTTCATCGCGATGTCCTTGCGATCGAACTCGACACCGCAGACGCCGTTGGACACGTTGGTCTCCCACCGAATCTTGCCGGCGGCCAGGTCGAATAGCTTGACGTCGCCGTTGTCGTAGCCCGCGCACACGACGCGGTCATCTGCCGAGTGCGCGTCGCCAAAGCTCACACTCCAGCAGTCGCGCACGACCGCACCTTCTTCCGGCTCCATGCTGGCGACAGGCCGATCCTTCTGGCGAGGGTCCCACACATGCACGCAGCCGTCACGCCCACCAGTGACGATCTCGGGCGCACCCGCGCCCCTGAGCCCGCCGCAGCCGTCGATGCAGTTGATGATCGTCGAATGCGCATCCGGCACCGAGAAGATAGGCGTGGTCAGGCGCTCCAAGTCCCAGATGGCCATTTGGCCAGCGAAGTCGCCGGTCGCAAGGTGGCGATCGGCGAGCGTAGAGTGACCAAACGTGCCGCACTTGAAGGACTTGGGCATCTCGAGCTCCGCCGCGAGCTCCGCGTCACCATGCACGAGGTTGTAGACCTGAATGTTGCCCGTCTGCCGTGGGGGCGAGCCAAGCACAATGAAGCGCGCAGAGCATGGCACCCACTTTGTGTCATAGACGGTTAGGTTCAGCGACTTGTGGATATGCTCGATGATCTGCGGCTTATTCGAGGCATCCAAACCGGCCATAGTCGATCGTTGAAGAAGTCGGACACGCGGATGCCGTTGCGCGCTCGACGTTGCCACGAAACACCAGCGAAACACTGTGAAAAAACAGCCTAGCAAATGTTAAGGCCAACTTAGACTGTGTGGAGACAGTTGTCGAACGCCCGTGCGAACGACGGGCTGTGCGGCACACGCGCGTGTTCGTGCGTCTGCCGTGCTGCCGCGTGCTCGATTCTCGTACCTCAGTCAGTCCCTCTCTCACGCCTCACCCTTTCTTATCCTCGGCTCCGAATCCTGCTATTGCGCTCCTCGCGCTTGAAGTTCTCGCGGGCCTCGACGTTCGCGTCCGCGCCGGGCACGGCCTCCACAACGAGGTCTTGCAGCTCATCGCACGGTGGATTGTTACGGAAGAACGGGTCTTTTAGCAGGTTGCGCTTGTCCTCGGAGAGAGTACGCTCGAGCGCGCGCGGATGCACCGCTGCGGCGACGGGTAGCTTCATGATGTCCTCCTTGGTCATGACCGCCATGGGCACCGGCGCGGCCTGGCGCAGCAGGTCCTCGTGCCGCTGGTCGCCGCGCGCTGGGTCCAGTGCGCTTTCCACGATCGCAAGCTTGAACTCGGGAGACGCGTTCGCGAGCTCAAACATGGACACAACCGCCATGTTCTTCAGGCCAATGTCGACCGACACGCCCTGCATCGTACCGCCATCCTGACCAAGCGGCACGCCAAGCACCAGCGGGTGGCGATCGACATCCCGCACCTGCCAGCTCTTGCGCTTCAGCAAGCTGAGCAGCTCGTCGCGGCTCGTACGCGGCAGGCGAGGGCTGAGAGCGTTCGGCCGTTTGCCGCCGCCGCGCGAGGCAACTGCGGCCGCTTTCGGTAAACCACCCAGTTGAGCAACACGCCGCATCACCGCGAACAAGGACAACACGCGAGCTTCGAGGTCGTGAAAAGTAGCCACGGTCTGTGAATGATAACTTCTGTACATTCGTCACGTGAGCGTCGCCATTCTCCGAGTGGGCATGTGTCTGGGTGACGCGTTGGGGGTCGTCATCATTGATCATACTACATACATCAAAATGTGTGCTGCGGACAGGAAGAAGAACTATGATGGGGTGCGTGTCCGTGTGAATGAGGGGTTAGTCAGCATGCGACGCTCGACGCAGCAATCCCTGAACAGCCAGCGGGGTCTGGGCCTCCCCTCAACCCACCGAGTGAAGCTGAGATCAGGTCGCGCACCCGAACCGTAAGGATGGAAGTGTGGGAATTTTAACTTTGTGACCGAAACAGCGCGAGCGCCTTTTTGCTGTGTAGCTCGAAGCACCTGCTATGCCGCTCGAAGCGGGCGGCTTCAGCGCGCCCTATGCCGTACATACTCGTCGATCCTGATCGCCAGCAGCACGTGCTGGCCACCCATGGGCACAGTAACCACCGCTCGACCTTTCTCCGTCGCCGCTGCTGCCCACCCACCTGCCAACGCCATCGCCACCTGACTCAGCTCCGCCAGTGAGCCCAACGTACAGCATGGACCTCTCTTCCCGGCTGCCGCCGCCTCT
>Ga0210248_100623_pt1 | contig 30992 bp, 17 predicted proteins | sample ChrtobMetP3_32mM_FD_155493 | JGI IMG/M metagenome (GOLD analysis project Ga0210248, IMG submission 155493) | Chrysochromulina tobin associated microbial communities from unialgal haptophyte culture, Seattle, Washington, United States - P3_32mM | ecosystem: Host-associated > Algae > Haptophytes >...
GGGGGGTTGTAGGGGGGGGGGGGGGGGGGGTAAGGGGTCACCGGGTGTCATCACACTGATGAACCCCGGACCGTATTGGCCGTTATACTTGTGGGGGTTCCACTTAGGGGGGTCACAAACGATCCGCCCCCTGCCAAGGGGGGGTTCTAGCCGCCCGAAGGTTACCCGCCTCGTTAGGTACGGTCCGGTGAGACAAAAGAAAAACTTTTCTAGACTAGTGTCCACCACCACTGGGCAGCACCACACGTTCGGCCCATCGGTCGGATTTTCGGTCTCGGATGAGATCCATGTGGTCTGTCTAGACGAGCATCAGGGCATCGCCTCCCGTCCTGTTCCAATGCTCTCGAAAGTACCGCGCCATCCTCTGGCACTGCTGCTTTAGAAACGTAGAAGTCCTTGTACCTCCTGTCCCATGGCGCACATGCAGGCACCCGTGCAGCTCGCCCGTCACAGCGCGGATGCGCCCCGCCAGCGAGGGACGACTGAGCAGCTCGTGGTAGACCTCGGCCTCGCAGCCCTCACAATCGAGCTTGAGTAGGTCGACGTACTGCAGGCTCGGCTGTTGAGAGGTCTGAGGGTAATGCTGAGGGGTGCTCTGCATGGTCAGCATTTCGTGCAGCCGTTCTTCGAAGGTTGTCGAGCGGACCTCGTAGCGCCGCACGGCCGTGTGCGGTTCTGGTGCCAGGTACCCCACCCCTTCAACTACTGCGTTCATCGAGCGGTAGCCGACGGCGAGGGTCACGTTGCCGCGTGTGCGGGAGGCGGCCATGTTGAGCGGAAGCACGCCACACCTTGAGCGATTGCTGATCAGTGGAACGCCGTTGGCGAGGAGGTTCCATCGGAGAAAGAGGTATGACTCGGGCACTGGTTCGAGGGCCAGAACACGCACACATCCCTCGCGCTCCCTGCCGACGGTATTGATTAGGTAGGCCGCGACTGCGGCGATGCCGATGTTGGCGCCGTAATCGAAGATGAGCCCGTCGCCACGTGCTTGGTCGAGCCGAAGATTATATGCAGCCATGTCGGCCCCAAGTGGGCTCTTTGTCCCCTGAAGGATCGAGCCCACCTTGTCATGGTAGTCGAGTCCAGACACGTGGAAATGAGCGCTCCGGGCGCACGTCGCCCCTGTGAAGATGATACATGCCGACATGACAGTGGCGTTCTGGAGCAAAGCTGCCAAACGCGCCTTGCCCAGGTGATGATTGCCCCATCGGTGCAGCGTGGACGGCAGCTTTTCTTCATCCAGGTGTGTGGATCGCCCCAGCTCCCACGCACGTGCAACATGTTTTCGCATTTATGTGGTACTTGGAGCGGCCGCACCTTTTTTGATGAGTTTCGTTTTTGCATGCGGCGCAATAATATTTGCGAGCGAAATTCACTAGAGCGCGGTTTAGCGCGGGCGGCGGGTGCGGGCGGCGGCGCGCGCCGACGGGGCCGCATCCGAGTTTGGTTCCAAGTTTGGAGCGGCCGCGAATGCTTTCCGAGGCTCGCAGGCTTGCGACCGAGGCATCAACCGCCGAGGCATCATCGTCGGCGTCGGCCGACTATTATGGCTGCCATAGCAGTCAGTTCACGTGGGATCCGGCACACTTAGGGCCCAATATTACCCTCAGCGCCGATAACCGCACGGCGACCCATGCCACCTCGCAGTGGAACAGCGTGATCGGAGCGCAGTGGCTGCGCGGCGGCCTCTTTGAAATTAAAGTTGCGACCGACAACGTGGACAATTCGAGCTTCTACATCGGCGTGTGCGAGCACGGGTACTGGGAGACTTACGCGGCTGGCATCGAAGAAGGCGAGGACGTGCTGCCTCGTGACTCGCAGCACGTCATCTGCATGCACGGCGACGGCCGCATGTTCATCAAAGGCCTCGAGAAGCAATGGGGAATGATGCGGCTCAGCAGCGGCGAGCCTCTGGTCATCTCGCTGGACTTCGTGAGCGGCGTGGCAACCTTCAAGCAGGTGCGCACCGTGAGTGGCAAGCGGAAGGAGGCGGTCGCCGAGGTTGCAGGGCTCTTCGGCGAGGCGACCGTCGTCGCGTGCTTTGGCGGCCGCGAGCAGCAGTTGCGCATCGAGGCCACCGCCATCGAGGATGACGGTCTTCCTCGAGAAAAGGTGCGGGACACCTTCGCGACGGCGACGGCTTCAAGGGGCTCGTGGTCGAAGGTGCGGGATGATGTGTTCGCGGGCACCGAATTCCAGGAACCCGTGCCCTTCTCGTCGTCGAAGAAAATTCCGACGTACGCTGAGCAGGTCAGAGACATCGCGAGGGATCTGGGGAGCTCGTAACCGTTTGTCAAAGGGTTGACGAAAAAAGTGACAGACGAACTGAAAAAACTGGCGAACGGAGGTCACAATCACAAAGAGATGGACGGCGTGCCATCACACGATGGCCGCGCCTGCGGTGGACGACCAATCTCTACCGAAGAGCGGGATACCCGACGACGCGGTGCCTGCGGACGATCAATTGTGGGGGGCGCCCGACGACGCGGCGCCTGCGGACGATCAATTGCTTCCGATTTGCCTCATCCACGGCCTCTTCGGTTGGGGCGAGGTCACTCCGCTGTGGGGCGCGGCGCCCTTCTACTTCCCGCTCAAGGAGCTGCGGCGCATGCGGCCGCGTGGCACGATCGTGGCCGTTGGCGTCGGAGCCCTCACGTCCAACCATGACCGCGCGTGCGAGGCGTTTGCGCAGCTCATTGGCGCGCGCACCGACTACGGCGAGGTACATGCTGCACGGTGCGGGCATTTGCGCTTTGGATGCGATCACACGGGCCATGGACTGATCCCGCAATGGGACGCCGACCATCCCATCCACCTCATCGGCCACAGTCTCGGCGGGAATACAGCGCTCACGCTCGTGACGCTGCTGGCGCAGGACTTCTGGGAGCTCGGCACATCAGCTGCATGGGTGTCCTCCGTGTCCACAATCTGCTCGCCCCTTCGCGGCTGCACGCTCCCATTTACGTGGGGCCTTGACGTGCCGAGCAGCACGATTCCTCAGCACGCGCGCGCGCGCTCTGGCACTGAGAGCTCTTGCTGCTTGGGCGGCTGCGACGCGGCGTCTCGGCTACCGTTTGCATTCGGTACGCCACTTTTCTCGTCGCCGCGCACCTTCAGCGTCGTGCACAACCTGTGCATGGCGTGCGCGCCTCTGATCAAGTCGCAGCTCGCGTGGCCTTGGCTTAAGGGCCTGTATGACCTTCGAGTGGGCCAATGGACAGAGCACTGCTCGTGGGGCGCCATTGTCTCCATGCGGCACCCTCTCTGGCAGCATGGCGACAACGTTCTCATCGACGCCACGCCCACCGCGAGCGCCTTTGACCTACGTGCCGCACGGCCGCACCTTGTGGGATTGTACCTGATCTCAGTCACATGCGATACTGAACGCGGCAACGGCGGCGTGAAGCCGATGCCGCTCGCACCGCCGCGGCATCTGCAGTACGCGGTTGCGGCGGGTGCAGCGGCGCTCGCGCTCGCCTTGCTGCGCTTTCGCGAGCGGCTGCGCAAGATGCTGCGTGGTGCTGTGCGCCGGCTGCTCCTCCTGCTCCTCACGCAGACAGATAGTACGTTCCTGCAACGGCACGGCGCGCGCCACCTTACGCTCGCGGCTCTTGCGGCGCTGCTGCGCCATCGGGCGCTGCACCAAATGCGCTCACCCAAGCTGGCCGCTGCCGTGGCCATCGGCACCGCTGTCACTATCGCTACCACGGCCGCAGCCGCCGCGGCCGCAGCGACTATCCTCGGCATCCCGTTTCGATGGCCACGGCGGGAGGCGGATGAGGTGGAAGGGTATGAAGCATGGCGCTCAGCGCTCGCGCCGGCGCGCCCGTTGCTCGAGCGCTTGCGCCCATTGCTGCATGCGTACCTGCTTCCGTGGCTCGTGCGGCCCGCCCTGCGTCTCAACAGCGCGGCCATCCATCGGACAGCCGCACTGCTCCAAGGAGAGCTGAGAGTGACTTTCATCTCGGACGACAATGATGGGCTCGTCGATTTGCCTTCACACCTCGGACTCGACTCCGCGGTGGAGCCAGTGCGCTCGCCGGTGCGCTCGCCGGTGCGGAGCGCATCTGCCGGCAACCTGCAGTGCAATTGGTCGTCGCCGAGTCGAGGAGGTGGTCTCTCAAGATTAGGAGGAAACCCCACGAGGTGTCGAAGAGTGAGGCGAGGGCGCACTGGCAAGCAGGAGGAGGAGGAACTTTCACCGGACGATTCTCCGGAGGAGGAGCCCTCGACGGACTATTCACCGGAGGAAAAGGCTCTCGAGCTGCGCGCGCTGCACCAAGTGCTCATGCAAGATGGCTTGCCGGGCCTGCGAGCTGCCAGCAAAGCAGCGGCCAAGGCAAGGAAGGCAGCGGCGAAGGCCAGACAACGTCACGGAGCTGTCGTGGTGGGCACCGCCACCGCGGCGGCCACCGCCGCGGGGATAGCCGGCACCGGCACCGGCACCGGCACCGGCACCGCCGCCAGCACCGCCACTGCCGCCACCACCGACGCTTCTACTGGCGCCGTGATCTGCATGGCAAGCGAGTGCGCCAAAGAGACTCCGAAGATGGCTGGCACTGAGGCGGGTGGCCCCACGGCGGCGCCCACGGCGGCGCCGCAGGCGAACGTTGATGGGTACCGCTACTGTGGCGTGCTACGGAACGTCGAGAGCAGCTGCCTCCGGAAGGCCTCGCGTAATTTTAGCCACTCGGCAGTGACGAGCCTCTCGTCCGTTGCGGGTGCGGACGCGTGTGCGGATGCGCCCGTGGAGCTGACTCAGGGGCGTTGGCACATCCTTCGCGTGCCCGGCGCTGACCACTCCCTGGGCACGTGGGCGAGCGACAAGAGTGACGAGATGTTCCGATCGCTCTTTGAGCTCCTCGATGCTCAACATGCTCGCTCGAGGCGCCAGTTCCCCCTCCAGCGACCATTCATCGAGCGGCGTGCTTCGATGTAGAGCTGCACATGCCTTGGACAAGTGGCGGCACAAGAAAAGGCTAGCCCAGCCAGGGCTTATGTGTGCAAGAAGTTGTATGGTTGCGGGGACACTAGGGGACACGACATGGGCTAGTGACCGAGTTTTCGTTTTGCAGTTTTTATTGTCGAACTGTCATACTAACGATTTACCGTGAAAGCTGAATGCTCTGAAACACCGCAAGGGTCAAGGCGCACGGTACCGGTCGCGAGCACGAAGAACGTGAAGACCAAGGAAACTAGCCGGATGGGTCGGCCAGACTGTGTGTCACCTAATACTTCCAACTTCGCTACGGGCTTTGATTCGGAGCAAACCCGTCGAACACGCTGCTAAAGTGCTCGAACGCGTTGTTGCTCTTCGGACCTTCCCAATATAGCTTATCGCACGAGCGGCACGCGTAGAACTCGTCGATGGCCTCGAATACCTTGGGTGGGCAGTCGTTGCGGGTAGCGACTTGCGCCTTCGTAAGTTTGATGTAGCCGCGCCCGTTGCACACGCTGCAACGCATCATGAACTCATCGGCCGAGAGTCGCAGCCCAAAGTGCGCCACGACCTCACGCAGCTGCTCGCGAGATTCATCGGAGCTCACAACGAAGACAGCGACGTGTCCACAGCCGCGCCGCTCGGCCAGCTTCCGGTCGCGTGTGAGCAAGATACGCCTCTCCTCGTGCGCCCTGGTGAACAGCGCACTCAGGCTCTCTCCCTCCTCACGCAGCAGGCTGTCGACGCCAAGCACGCGCAACCAACGCAGGAGCCGCCCCATCATCGCATCCACAAGAAAGCTCGGCTCGGCTGCATGAGCGATGCGCCGCCCGTGCGGCCCACCCGAAAGTCGCGAAGCGCGTGAGGGCACTGAGCTCCCTTCGCCAGGAGCCAGCGCCGTGATGGGCACTGAGCTCCCTTCGCCAGGAGCCAGCAGCGCGGGGGCCGCGTCCTCTGACGTCTCCTCCGGTGCGATGCGCAGCCCCTGGAGCACGTGAGACAGTGGCGGCAGCAGCCGGGGCGGCGGGGATGGCAACGTTGGCAACTCTACCTCTGGCCGCGCGGTGTTCTGGGCCCCTTGGAACAACTGCATGCGAGGCGGTGCAAACGCGTCACAGGAGTGGGGGCCTGCCCCGGAGTGCGAGGTTGTCCCAGTCTTCGCCGAGGCCCAATATTCAGCAGCAGGGGCGCCGGCCGCCTCTGCAACCGACGCAATGCGACTCAGCTCGGGGCCCTCGGCAATCTCTGCCACCGACGCATTGGTGAGAGTGCTGAGCGCCTCCGCCTCTATCTGTAGCAGCGTGCCAAAGTCGCCTCCACCCGCCAGAAGAGGCTTGCTGCTATGTGCGCACTCGACGTCGAGGACGAGAGGGATCGAGTCCAGCCGGTGGCCAATAGGGGGCACGGTGCCCGGTCGATAACCAAATGTGGTGATGCACTCCGCTGGGGTCGCTAGGCGCACTTGCTTACTCAGGGCCCGGCGGCTCGTGAGCACGAGTTTCATCTCGCGTGCCAACTTGATGCGATCCAGCTTAGCATGGGCGGCGACCACCGCGACCACCGGTGCGGTCCCTACAAACAGCGCGAGCGACTTGATAGCGAGGCACGTCTGCTGCGCCTCGACGGAATCTGGTAGCAGCCGCGCTTGCGCCGCCAGCCCCAGCGCACAAACCTTCTGCAACAAGTCCGCAGACGTGAGGGGCACAGCTGCAGAGGAGACGATGTCCATGCCTGACGTGTCCACATGCGCTCCCCAAGGCGCCTCCTCAGTGGCGCTGCCCGTTGGGAGCTGCTGCCCGTGGAGTGGCGGCGGCGGCTGGTGCGACTGTCGACGGCCTGCGCGTTTGCCTTCGCAGTCGATCAACGCCTCACACCACGCGAGCGCCCGCGGCGGTACTTTGGCGCACAGGTCCACATGCATGTCGTAGAGCCGTTCGAAGATCTCGACTGCGACATGCGCGTCCTTGGCCGCGTAGCTCAGCTGCTCGGGCGAGAGCGTCTCTGCCTCCCAATCGCTGCACCGAAGTTGCGGGCGCTTATCAAGGTGCACGCCGAGCACATCGGCGCTCAGCCGTTGCAGCCCAGCCCCGAGGAATCCCTCTCGCGAGGCCAGAGGCTGCAGCTCGACGACCCCAGCTGTTGGCAGCTTGTACTGCTCATACAGCAGCTTTAGGTCGTGCCCGATGCCGACGCCCGTCTTGAGCACGGCACTATCGGCGAGCAGCTCGACCAACGCGGGCGGCCAAACGCCCTCGGATCCCGACTCCGACCCCGCGAGCGAGCACATCCGCAGCAGGATGCATCGGCCGCGGATGGCGAGCTGCAGCAGGGAGATCGAACGGCCCGCCACCCATTCAGCATCGAGGCCGAGTACCGGATGGCGCACGTCGCGCCGGGCGGCGCCGTGCATCGCCGCGAGCGCGGCGTTCGCCTCGGAGCTCTGCTCGGGTCGGGCGAAGCACTCGACGGTAGTGCCCGGCGGCAGCTCGTACGGCCGCAGCTGGCCTATGGGCACGACGGACCCGCCCGTGCTCAGAGCGGCACCAGTGGAGCGCTCAACTATGTGTGCCGTCATCGTTGGACTGGCCGTGGACTGTGATGCGGCCGCGCCTTTGCGCGCCGTCTCGCCAGGTGCTGAGGGGATCGGAACGCCCAGGTGGCGAGCGAGCAACTCGACCTCCACGTGGCAGCTCGCCGCACACAAGAGCTGCAGCAGGTGGATCTGCAAGGCTCGATCCTCCCCTGCAAAGGTGAGCGCGAGATCGCTTTGATCGTGGCTCACAAGGCGGGCTAGCATGGCCGCTCGATCACTGTGCACGCCGCCGGCCGGCCTCGTCTTGTCCGCAACGAGCGCCGAGCCGGCCAACTTGTGAACGAGTGACTCGAGGCGAGGCACAAGCCGCGCGTTCTGGCGCTGATAAGCCAAGCAGAGGAGAAGATTCAGCAACCGCCCTCCGTCCGAGCCTCCGTCTGAGCCTCTGCCGCCACCGCTGTCACGGTCTGCGCCTGAGAACGTCACTCGCCGCGCGTCGTCGTCGACGTCTGCCTCACTCTGAGTACTACCCGTCGGCTGCGCCGCGGCTGGGAGGTACCCTCCGAGTGCCACGGCGGCGTGGCGTACGGCCTCCACCTCGCTGTGAACCACTTGTCCGAGTGAGGCCTCCACCGTCGCTATGGTCGCGGCCTTGGCCACCTTTTGGAGATCCGCGTATGGAAAGCCGCGCTGCTCGAGGTTGCTCCACAGGAAGCTGTGCAGCGCACCATCTCGAGGGCGGGTCGACGAATGAAGCTGCACCGGACCGGCGCAAGCCGAAGCTGGCTTGTCCGTGACAGCACCCAGAGTCTCCATGATGGCCGCCTCCTCGGCCGCGGCAGTTGCCACTTGCTCAGCAAGGATCCACATGTTTGCATCGACGAGGCGACGTACGAGCGTCTCGCCATCCACCGCACTTACCAGCCGAAGCTGCCGAATGAGCGAGCTGGCGTTGCGCATCGACTCATCATCGCCGTCTGCGAGTAAGCGCTCCACGTACGCTGCGGCCACTTCTCGTGACACCTGCGGCGGCCAGTCCACAGGAGCCTCCCCACAGCGCACAGGAGCCTCCGAGCTCATCTCCGCGAGGCCGGCTGGGCGCGCTTGCGCCTCAAACGCCGCCATCGTCTCGACCACGAAGGAAGGAGGCGCACGCTCGGGGCTTGCGAGCAGACTCGTGAGCATCGCTTGCACACGGGCGGCCGCGGGTGCCGTTCGCGCCGAAATCTCCCCACAGGTGGCGAGCGCGGCGAGGAGCAATGAGGCGAGTAACCTGCGCTGCTCCACTTGATCGAGCAGCGCATCCAGCATCGCTAGCGCCCCATCTAATAAGGGCAGGCTGTACTCGAGGGCTCGGACCAGGCTCTGCGCGATCGCTGTCTTGGCGAGGGCGAAGCGTGAGTTGGTGGCAGCGCCGCCCTTGACACCGCCCCTGCCGCTGCCCTTGCCACCGCCCTTGCCTCCGCCCTTGCCGCCACCCTTGTCGCTGCTGGCAGCCCCTGGCATGGCGCTCTCAGCGCCGTCGGCCGCTTTCGGTGCCGCGGGGGCCGAGACAAGGGCGTAGACGGCCCCGTCCAGCGAGAGCAAAGCGTCGTCGCGAGCGGCGGCCTGCGCGGAGGCTGCCGGATCGTACGCGCGGCATGCATTGACGAATCCTGCGCACAGATCATGCAGCTCGGCGTGGAGCTGTGGTGCGAGCTTCCTCCATCCCCGAAGCACCTCAGCCAGCACCGCAAGCGTCAGATCCTCCGCTGCGCCCGCTGGCTCGTCCACTTCCGCCGCGAGGGTCTGGCGGGCAGCTCGCGCGGCCGCCACCCTCGCTTCGCTCGCATCGAGGGCTTCGTCCTCCTCCTGCGGCACGGGGCGGCTCGCCCCAAACCCGCCCGACGTACCGAGTCGCACGGCCAGCAGCGAGGGCGACACCTCCACGCATGCGTCAGCGTCGCGGTAATCAGAGGCCTCGCAACCGCCCTTGGCCGCTCGCTGCTTCTGCCTCATCCCACTGCGCAGTCCGAGTGGCATTGCCCGGCACAGCGGTGCGGGGTCCCAGGCAGGAGGCATGAGGAATCCACGTGACGCCTCAAGCCACACTGTCGCGTCGAGCGGCACGCCTACCGGCCGGTCGGCGGGCGCAAGCGTACGGACCAATTTTGGTCGAAATTGGAGGATGAGCAATGCCGCGTCGAGGTGGGACTCATCATTCTCAGTGCTGGGCCTGCTGCCTGTGGCCGCAGCCGCTGGGCCGGCGCTTGCCCTCTCGGCGCTCAGCAGCGCCTGTCGCAGCTCGTCGACCGTCAGGAGGGGGCAGTCGGCCACGCCCAATGAGGCCACGCCCCGGATCCGAAGGCGCACGCCACCGACGCCAGTGGACGCATCGGTGCCAGCTGCGCCGCCGCGAGTGTCATCCCCGCCGGAGACGCGGCCTGCTCCACTGCTGGCGCCGGCCACAGGCTCGGCTGCCTCGAAGGCACCCCGTGTGTCGAGGGCGAGAGCCGGCGCAAGCCAATGCAACTTGCCACCAACCGTGCCGACGGCATCGTCCCGGATGCCTGCGCCGTTCCCAGGGATGGCCCAGAGGGAGTCCGACGCATGGGCCGCAATCGCGTCCTCAAGGTTGCGCGTCCACCAGCCGCGTGCGTGGGCGGCGCTCACAGCGGGGCACGTGCTGTGCTGTGCGGCGCAAGCACTCGCCGTGCGGCCGCTCTCGCGGCATGGGGCTGTTCCGACGAACGCTTCGTTGCCAGGCGGGTCGCCAGCAGCCGGCAGGTGGCCGAGAGGGTGGCCGAGAGGGAAGAAGAGCCAGCCACGCACGACACTCTCGGCGACAATGGGCACAAACTCGGGGCATGCTTGGAAGTGCGCGTGCAGAAAGGCCTGTACCGCGGGCGCCTGCGACAGGCGCACCTTTCGGCGCAGCTCCACCACCCGATGCAGCAGATTTTCTCCCAAAAAAGGACCGACGAACTGGGCGAGCCCGGCATCGATGGCCGCCGCCTCGTCCCCAGGCGCCTCGTCGCCCACAGTGCCGTCGATAGTGCCCGCTGACTCGCTGACGCCCTCACCTCCATTAGGCTCATCAAGTGCCAATCGAGCGCCGTCATTGTCGCCGCCCGTCCTGTCGAGTGCGGCGCCATCGTCGGCATGCTGCATCTTGCGCCGCCAGCGTGGACAGACCGTGGCCTGGGTTAGACCGTCGCTGTATTCATCTGGCTTGCACCACGCGAAGAACTTGACGTGACTCTCCCAGTGCACGAGCTCGGTGCATGAGGCCGACCTGCCAGTGCGCCGAGGGAAGACCAGTTTCAGCTGGCCCGCCACCTCCCCATCAATGCCAGCATGTATCTGCTGCTGCACGAGGATCTGGCCGGCACCGCGACCACCTTGCGCTCGGCCACCATCGGCGCCGCGGGCGCCGCGGCTGACGACGGCCAGCTCCATTGCAACCTCGGGCATGCTATCACTCAGGCCGACCATTTCCTCCGCAACCTCCCTCACGCCTTCGCTGACGTCATCGAGCGCTGGGCAGTGCCGCACCCAGAACTCCAGCAGTGCTGCAAAATAGAAGCCCAGCCGGCGGACGTTTCGCTGCCGCTGCAACCACTCCTCTAGCCGGCCCGGATCCGCGTCCAGCTCACGAAGCCAGGAAATGGATGCCTTGGACAGCCGGTGGCACCACTCGTCCGAGACAACTGGCACGCCGGCCGCAGGCGTGAGCAATCCGGGCGACGAAATGGCCCAATGAAGGTCGCGCACCGCTTTGGAGTAAAAAAGTGGGGGAGCCGATGCCGAGCCCCTTGAGAACGCTTCTTGCATTATCAACACAGAATTCCGCAGGGTTGTTTCCACGAGTACCGGTAAGTTTCGTCGCGGGGTTCATTCCCTCGACCTTCCGTTTCCAATACGCACTAGGTTAACCACTATGTGTCACCCCTCTTCTCCGACGAGAGAGCACACAACGACACAGGTAACACGAACACTGTGGTGTCAGTATCGTTCAATCGTTGGGGTTAGGGAGATCCCTGCGAGCTTGAGTAGAGCGCCGGAGTGAGCGATGAACCGAGGACGGCAAGGGGAGCAGCCCCTGCGCGTCGTCTCGTCGCGCACGCGCTTTTACGAGTCGTTCCCGTACGCGACCTCATAGGCCGAGTAGAGCATGTGTTTGCCCTCCTGCACCTTGAGGTATGTGGAGCCCGCCTGTGGCTTAACGTAGAAGGGGAAGAAGCCGGCCGCGCGCACGCCATTCAGGACCGTGCGGTACTCCTCCCACATGTCATGGTCCTCCATGCGCAAGTTGAGCGACACCTGAAAGATGTCCGTGAGGGCGCCCGTGTTGACGAGGTTCTTGAGCACTTTCCACTCGTGCTTCGTGGCAACCTTGAGCCGCAAGACATCGACCTTAGGGTGCTCGTAGCTCGTCTTGATCGTGTTCAGCGTGAGCACCGGAAACGTCGTGTTCGGGTGCGCCGGGTCGTCTGAGTCAGTCAAGCCGTCAAACCAGTGCAAGCCGATCGGGATGAAGTCGTGCGACGGGCCCACGCGGTGCGCGGCGCCGCAGCACAGCGGGTCGAACGAGAGCACGCGGCAGGTGGCTGCCACCATCTGGTTGTCAAAGTCCGATGAGCCGTCCGCCCCAAACGAGTACGCGATGCATGCACGCTTCTTGGGCAGCAGCGTCGGGCAGTAGGCAGTCGGCACGCGCCTCAAGTCGGTGCTCGTGATGACGGTGCCGTTGGGCATCCCGGGGCAGCCGCGCGACTCGTGCGGTATGAGCAGCCTCATCACGGCGGACATGCACTTCGTGCATTCCACCTCACCGGGCGGTGACACTGCCACCGTGGATGCGCCTGAGCCGCGGCCCTTGCTCTTGCCTCGACCTTTGCCGCGCAAGGCGTCCGTGGTCGAGAGGAGCACGAGGGCGAACACAATGATGCGAGCTGCCATCCTTGCCGACGAGTGTGCCCTCGCGACTACCGCGCTCCCGCTTCGCCACCCGGTCGATTTCTTTCTCACACGAAGACCCTAGCGAAGACGTTACATGTACTTGTACGATTCATAATCCAATGTCGATGTCCCACAAGTACGGGAGGGTCACCCCACCATTCGCATGAGACGAGGCGCTGTTTCGGCGTCACTCCGGCTGTAATTTCGGGCGGCCGGCGAGACGATGGCCAACACCATCACGCTCGACGACTGCACCGGAGTCCTCCAAATTGTCAGTGATCAGTGTTTGGTCCCTTCTCAGACGGATCTGAGCTATTGCAGGTGCAACATTTGTCAGACGTACGTGCAACGGACGATCTTCGGGATAAACCCAGAAAACAACGTCAACTCCATCACAATGACGCACTTGCAGCAGGGTCGCGAATCGCAGCACACCCTTTGCCTTTACCACTGGACGTTCTTTCGCATTCCTACTCGTCTGACGCCGAACGCCACGCAGCAGCAGTGGACCGAGCGAGACGTCGGCCGGAGCTCTACGATTTCGACCTCGCTCGGCACGCATCCAGACACACCGCAGGCCCTCATCATCACCCTGGATACGGAGTACAATATTGATGCAGAGCGCTTCACGACCATCGATGCCTTCCTGCACCTCTCACCGACTCTCCCGGATGATTGGTACCAGGTGCACAAACAGCTCAACGATGGGACCGAGTATCCGCGAAGCGTCTTCAGGGACTTGCGGACTGTGGCGCAAGGAGGGACGTTCGTCGAGCTCTATCAGCGGGATTCGTTCACGTACACGCTGGGCTTCGACGACACCAAACCCGGCTGCACCGCGCCGCTGCCCAGCGACGCCTTGTACCTCGCTGTCCGTTGCGGCCGCCCGTTCGGCAGAGAGCAGAACAATCAGCATTATGGCAACGAGAACGACCCGTGCCGATTCCGCGTGCGCTACATGCTCGCGCCGATGGCGCTGGCGCACGGCGACGTGCTTGGGCCGCTTCCGATCGCACAGTCCACGTACCACACCTACTCGGTGCTGGTGGGCGGCTACGACGTGATTCGGTACCGTGTAGAGCGAGTGGGCTTGACGAACCTCACCTTTGGGTGCGTCAACGACGCACTAACGTCTCGTTGTGGAACGTATGGGCACGGGCTGATCGGCAATCTCCGATACTCTGTGAATGTGTGCCCCACCCGTGGGGGGCAGTCAATGCCGATCCTCAACTCGTCCGCCTTCGTCACCCGCGAATGGTTCTGCACGCAGCCATGGGAGGGAGGGCGCTACTTCATCGCCATCGAGGCGCGCTGATTGCCACTGATTGCATCGGAGTGCGTCGGAGTGCCACCGATTGCCATGGATGGCCCGATGATGACTTATGTGGCTGCCTCCTTCATCAGGCGGCGACGGTTTTCGATCCTTTCGGTCCGATACCCGGCTACGTAGACCACAATGGTCTACAGGCGGTCACGCGGTTCAGACCCAACCCAGGTCGCGACAATAACCGTGTCAAGGAGGCGCGTGGCTACTACATCCTGCGAGTGGCACATCGTGGCTTCGTCGACGGCGCCATCGCCCCGAATGAGACTCGCGTTGGGTGCGTCGCCTTCGGGCAGGTGCGCCGCCGATGGTCACTGATGGCCTCTCCGATGGCCTCTCTGATGGCCTCTCTGATGGCCTCTCTGATGGCGCATTGCGACTGATGACGCTGTTTCCGTCGTGCTCGTGGGGGTGTCGGATGCAGATGCGCCACTACACCATCGTCACGACCGACTCGCGCGATGCCTCGCTGTACCTCACCACCGGCCAACTCGAACCCAGGTACCAGCTGAGCTATGCATTGGGTGGGAATACTGGCGGTCAGATCTGGGAAGGGAGCGCGATGCCGCTCTCGACCGTCCACGTGCGCCGAAACAAGCGACCGACCCCGAGTGCGTACGATATGGCGATCCGAGCGCCCGTCACGACGCTCTCGACGTCGCCCTGCTACGTCGACGACCCGTACGAATACCACATCAGGGTGGCACTCGATACGGCGCTGCGCGCGACCGCCGATGGGTTGCTCCCAACACTCTTTGCTATCCGACCACAGCTGCTCAGTGCCGAGGGCCCAAGGTAACGGCAGCGCCGGTTGCCCACTTTGCCCCTCATGATGGGCCCGGATGGCCTCCCTCATCAGCCACTGTTTGCCTCGGACTGCCCCTCATGATGGGCCCGGATGGCCTCCCTCATCAGGTACGGCAGCGCCGGCTGGCCAGCAGCTGGCGAGACAATCCCCATCGTGACGCCCTTCTCGCACGGCGGCACTGGGCACGTGTGTTGCGGCCAGTTCCGTTACTTTGTGCTCCGCGGTATCCCTCCGGACATCGAGGCGATCGTGCGCCTCGACCTGAGCTTCGACTTTCTCGCAGAGCCACCCGGGTTGCCGCCCATGCCAACCGCTCTGCCGCCCCGACCTCCGCAAGCGCTCTCGAATCAGTCGGCGCGGCGGTTTCCGCCCCCTTTGCCACCCGTGCCGCCACGGCGGCCGCCGCCCGGTGCGGACCCTTTCGTGCCAAGTACCTCGACGCACGCGCGGCTCCAAGGGCTCTTCATCAAGCGTCATCAGTGTCCGAGCGCCGCCGACATCCGTGCCGATCGGACTGGATGCATCGGCCGCTGCTCCCTCAGCTACCTGGTGAGGTACGACCCCTTTTCGGGCGCCTCGTCGTACGTAGACAGCACCGTGGTTACAAGTGGCCTCGCGCCCCTTAGCGCCGAATCGGAGAGCGCCGACTTTTACATCGGGGTGCAGGCGCTGCGCGACGAGCGCGCCGAGTTCACGCTCAGCCTCTCTTCACGCCCGCGACAGCGCCTGGTCGAGGCATACGGCTGCTCGCGCCTGCTCCACTTTTGCCCCGAGGAGCAAGGGGATGTGGGGAATGCGTCCCTCGACGCGGAGAACCCGATTATGCAGGCCACGTCGGCTGCCAGGTCTTCGCGAGCGCCGCCGCTTCCGCAGCAGCTCGCGCTCGCCCTCATGCTCGGAGCCATTTGCGCCGGCCGCAGCGCTGCCTGGATGACGAGGAGGACGAGGAGGATCCCTGTTTAAGGGACGCCGCAACGGCAGTTACGGCCGCCACCCGATGCGCGAAAATCTCGTCTTGAAAACGTCCAATTACAATTTCCACTTTTAGAGATCACTGTCACAGTGGGGCGACCGGACTGTCCACCGCGCACCGGCGCGGTGACCGGTGTGGAACGACGCAGCGGGTGGGTCGGCCCGAAGACCAGATAGTACACACGAGTCACGACACCGGAATAGTCAATAGCGGACGCGCCCGCGGACGACGCGCGTGTTTCGACCGCGCTCGCACCGGCGTGAGGCCCCGCCCGCCCCATTTCAGTTTGATTCGCACGTCACTTTGGGACACGGACTGCCCGGCCGCGCGCGTGCCGCACGGGAGCGTGGTCGCGGGCGTGATCTCTACTGATATGTTTCTTGTCTTGGCCGAAGCACCCGGGGGCGTGCTCACTCCTCCCACACCCTCGGGCGCGTCACTGGCGCCCAGAGCTTGAAGTCCATCAGCGCGCTCGCGACTGCCTCGCGGGCAGGGCCCGGGAGCATCTTACCCGTGATCGTCTCGCACGCATAGGCCGCGTACGTTGCATGCGCCGCTGCAGCCGCACGGCAGTCGGCCTCCGCCCACGATGCATGCAGCCGACGCAGCGCGCTCGCCGTCTCCCGTCGGCACGCGTTGCGGCTGCGGGCCAGCGCGGCGTTGTCGCGATGACGGCTGCGATGACCAGCGGAAGGCGCGACGATTGAAGGGTCTTGTGCGCCATCGAGCACCTGACGACGACTCTCGACGCTCTCGGCACACGGGCAGAGCGTCGAGCAGCGTGCTGCGTCATCGATGTCGATGTTCCAGCGACCGCGCGCCACGCCGCGCGAGGTCGCGCCGTACCGGTCGCGCGCGCCGCGGTGGGCACCGAGCGAGAGCATCGAGGTGAGGCCTGCTTCACAGCCAAACCACGCAGCCCACGAGAGGGGTGTTGCGCCGTGTTGGGCATCCCGGTCCTCGGTGCGCGCGCCACACCGGAGGAGCAGGCGCGCGAGCCGGTGCAGCAGCCGGGGCGGCAGCGGCTGCGGAATGTCGTCGTACACGTGCGGATCACACCCCCCCGATGCAACGAAGTGTAGCAGCCGACGGCCCGCCACCTGAGCGTCGCCCGCCAGCCCCATGGCCAGGAGCAGCTCGAGCGCGCACGCGGCTGCGGCGGGCTCAAGGTTGGCCGCGCTGATCGTCTCGGGCGCGTGCCCAAGCAGCGAAACGAGCGCCGCGACGGGCACGCGCCAGCCGGTCGCGGCGAGCTGCTCGTTGTCGTGCAACTCCAGCGCGTGCCTGCGGCGGTGCGGTTGCGCATCGACGAGCTGCTGCGACGTGAGCCGCATCACCCAGTCCGAGGCTGCCCGGCGCACGGCCAGGGTGTATTCTTGCGGCAGCTTGGTGCAATCGGACTCAACGATGAGCACAAACGGAGGTTGGTCACACTCGTCGTCGTCCGCATCATCCTCGATGTCATCATCGTGGATGTACTCGGCATCGTCCAGTGCCTGTCGCAACGAAAGTCGACACGAGTGGGCCTGAGAGAGATCGGAAGCATCAATCCTGGGACCACGAGTGGGCCTGAGAGAGATCGGAAGCGTCAATCCTGGGACCACGATTGGGCAAATTCGGACGCCACTCACGTCTTCAAGGAGGGCTTCGATGACTTCGCTTTGGCTGACGAGCTCCCCTTCTTCGAGATGGAGGGACACCTCGAGGTGTTGGCGGATAGTCTCGATGTCAGAGAGGCCGTGCACTTCGAGCACTCTCCGTACGGTGTCGCTGAGAGTCTCGATATCGACTGGCGCCGCCATGTTCACGAAGGAGGCTTATTCATACTGGATGCTACGCGTGAATGGGCTGATAATGACTGTATTGGAGGCGCCGAGGAACTCGCCCAGGTTTCTTTCATACGAAATGGCTTACGCGGTACGAGCTGTTGTCGCTGACGCCGCCGACGACGGCCTCTGGTCGGTGGCCTGGTCGCACTCGGGATCCATCGTCGCCGGTTCGTGCGACGAGACGGTGCGGAGCTTCGTCCTCGTGGGCGAGGGCGAGAAACTCGCTCTCGTGCGCCAGCACGACCTGCGTGGGCACGAGCTTGGGGTCACATCAGTCACGACGAGCGCAGAGGGTGGTCTCGCGGCCTCGTCGGCGCTAGATTCTCACATTCGTGTGTGGAGCCTCGAACACGGGACCGAGGCGCTCTCTATTGACGCTGGGCCTGTAGAGGCATGGACCGTCTGCTTCTCTGCTGATGGCAAGCGGATTGCTTCGGGCGCACAGCCAGGGCACGTCAACATGTGGTGCGCGACGAGCGGCCAGCGGCTCTTCTCGGTGCCCACGGGCGCCAACAGATTTGTCATGAGCGTCGCGATGGCGCCCGATGGCCGGCACGTCGCGTGTGGCACAGCCGAGGGCGGCGTGTACGTGCTCGACGTCGAGGCGAAGCTCGTCACGCAGCGCTTTGAAGGGCACTCGGCCAACGTGCGCGCGCTCGCCTTCTCGGCCGATGGCGCGCACCTCATCACGGGCGCGGATGATGCGCACGTTAATCTGTACGAGCTTAGCACCGGCTTGCAGGTCGCCTCGATGCCTGGCCACGCGTCGTGGGTACTGGGGGTGGCCGCCGCGCCCGATGGCAGCGTGATTGCCTCTTGTTCCGCCGACAAGTCGGTGCGTATCTGGGACGTGGGCACGCGCCAATCGCTGCAGGTGATTGCCGACGCGCACACCGAGCAGGCGTGGGGCGTCGCCTTCGACCCGAACAATCCGAATCGACTCGTGTCCGTCGGCGATGACAAGGCCTTGCGCCTGTACGAGCGCTGAGCCGCTGACACGAGGACCCGGGTGCGGGTGGGGGGTGGGATTAGGGTGGGATGGGGTCCGAATCGCCGGTGTGTTTTTCCACCGGTGGCGTGTGCTCTTTCGTTGTTCGCTTTTTTACGCAATGCGTCATTGACCTTACATTGACCGACATAAACATTTAATGCTACTATATCATGTAAGGTAAAGCGCGCGGCGTCATGCGTTGGCAGTGGGGGCTGGGGCCGAGTCGCCAAGTATACGGAATACGCGCGTCAGAACATACGCGGGTTGTACGCGGGCCGGGCGTCCGGCTCCGGGTCCTCAGCAGTCAGCACATGATACAGTAGATTATTAATATTATGCACATCTTTTAGAACTGTGACCTTTCGCAAAATTTGATTCGCAATGAAAAGTACAGTACAAGTACTCAGAGTTACACAGACGGGGGGGGGGGGAAGAAAAAAGGAACCCAGGATGCCGGGTTGCCTCAGTGATGCCTCTTGAATTGACTTGACTTGACTTGACTTGACTTGACTTGACTTGACTTGTCTTGACTTGTCTTGACTCATCATGCTGCTGGGGAAAGACGGGCCGAGCGCGAGGCCGAACGCGCACCAGGCAGATGTACTCACCGAGATCGGCCGCAAACATCGTGGCGCACATCGAGCAGCAGTACCAGTCCTCGGTCCTCCAACCTCCAAGCTCTCGCGCGCCTCGCAATCACGCGGCTCTCCTCGACCAACTCGACGCCCAGCTCAATTCCATTATCCGTCTGTGCTCCGTTTGTAAGTCTGCGCCAAACATAGAACTGGCCTATCAGGCGACAAGAGTGCTGATGATCGCCGACGAGGTCACGCGCCATGAGGTGCGGACGGCGCGCGACGAGCTCGGCGCCTTGCTGCGGAGCAGCCGGGCTCTCGAAGGCCGTGTGGCTCTTGAGATCCTCCGCAAGCGTGGGCTGCGCGACGCGGCCACGGTCACCGAGTATGAGTCGTCGGCGCTGCGCTCGCTCGCTGAAGAGAAGGATGCGGACTCCATGAGCGCCGCCGCAATGCTCGCGGCGTCGGACCACGCGCGTGCCGACCTTGAGCAGCGTCTCGTGGCGTGCGAGGCGCGCATGCAGCGTGCGGAGCAGGAGCGCGATGCGCTGGCCGTGGAGCTCGAGGCGGCGCGGCACGAGGCGCATGCGCTCATGCAAGAGGCTGCCGCCTCCGTCGAGGCCGAGGTGCACGCGGCCGCCGCCCTTTTCGAGTCCGAGCAGCGCGTCGCCGCCGCCGTGGCGCATGCTGCGATGTCGGTCGATTCGATGGATCGGATGGTGGCGGAGTCTCAGGCGCGACTGGACGAGTCGACGCGCTACTGGGCCGGCATGGTGGCGACCATGGAGGCGGCCCGGGACGTGGCCGAGGCGCGAGCGGCCGCGGCCGAGAAATTGGCCGCGAAGGTACTCGAAGGTCCGACAGGCGATGGTGGCGCGCAGGCGGCAGCGGCAGCAGCAGCGGCAGCGGACGACGCTAAGGAAGACGCACAAAAGCGGAGCGATGCGCAGCTGGCGGCGCTCAAGGCGGAGCACGCCTTAATGGAGAAGCAGCTGCACGCACGCGTGGAGGAGCTCGTGGAGGCACAGCTGCCCGCACGCTGCCGCGCCGCTCTCGAAGCGTCTTTGCATGCAGCTGAGGAGAGGTTACGGGCGGAAGCGTTCGCTGAAGCTGGTGCGATGGTGGAGCGCGCACGAGCGGATGCTCGTGCTGAGAGCGAGCTGGCCATGCGAGCTAGCCTTGCGCAGAGTGAGCTTGCATTGGAGAGCGCGCGCGCGTCCGCTGCCCGGTCCCAGGCTGAGGGCGACGCGCTAAAGGAGCGCATGCAAGCGCTCGAGACGGCGCGACGTCGCGCACAGGAAGAGGCGGACGCGATGGCAGCCGAGGCACGCGAGCTGCGGGCAGCCGAGGCGCGGAGGCCCTCGCGTCCGATTCCGTTGCCACCGATGCCGGCGACCGCTGCTCTTGTCGCAGAGCTTGAGGGCGTGTCTGCGGAGGCGACGAAGCAGAAGGCGCTGGCAGCCTCGCTGCAGCAGCGCGTCTCAGAGCTGGAGGGTGAAGCTGCGGAGGCGACGAAGCAGAAGGCGCTGGCAGCCTCGCTGCAGCAGCGCGTCACAGAGCTGGAGGGTGTGGAGGCCACCAGCTTTCAGTCGGTCTGGTCGCTGCAGCAGCGTGTGACGGAGCTTGAGGCCATGGCTGCGGAGGCCTTGACAAAAGAGGCGATGGCCGCCTCGCTTCAGCAGCGTGTGACGGAGCTCGAGGCCTCTCTCGCTACAGCGAGGCCACACCTGCAACGGGTGGCAGAGCTCGAGGCGGCGGCACGCGTGGCGTCGCTCAACGAGGAGAGATTGCAAGAACGGCTTGCAGAGCTCGAGTCGGCGGCTGCCGAGGAGCGGGAGGAAGCGGCTTATGCATTGGCCGAGCTGCAGCAACAGGTGGCCAAGCTCGAAGCAGCTCGGCCTCCGCCGCCTCGGCCGCCGCCGCATCGGCCGCCGCCGCATCGGCCGCCGCCTGCAGTGGAGGCGTCTTCAGAGGCTGCCGCCGCTGCGGTGCTGCGACAACAGGTGGCCTCGCTGGAGGCGTCTGCAGCGGAGGCGTCCAAAGAGGTTGCCGCCGCTGCGGTGCTGCGACAACAGGTGGCCTCGCTGGAGGCGTCTGCAGCGGAGGCGTCCAAAGAGGCTGCCGCCGCTGCGGTGCTGCGACAACAGGTGGCCTCGCTGGAGGCGTCTGCAGCGGAGGCGTCCAAAGAGGTTGCCGCCGCTGCGGTGCTGCGACAACAGGTGGCCTCGCTGGAGGCGTCTGCAGCGGAGGCGTCCAAAGAGGTTGCCGCCGCTGCGGTGCTGCGACAACAGGTGGCCTCGCTGGAGGCGTCTGCAGCGGAGGCGTCCAAAGAGGTTGCCGCCGCTGCGGTGCTGCGACAACAGGTGGCCTCGCTGGAGGCGTCTGCAGCGGAGGCGTCCAAAGAGGTTGCCGCCGCTGCGGTGCTGCGACAACAGGTGGCCTCGCTGGAGGCGTCTGCAGCGGAGGCGTCTAAAGAGGTTGCCGCCGCTGCGGTGCTGCGACAACAGGTGGCCTCGCTGGAGGCGTCTGCAGCGGAGGCGTCTAATGAGGTTGTCGCCCTTCGGCAGCGCGGGGCCGAGCTCGAGGTGGCTGGTCAAGTGACGCATCTCGAGCGGCTTCGACCGAAGCAGCTCGACTCTCTGCAGTCTCTAGGCGACTCATTCTCCTCGTCGTTGGGTTCACTACTCGAGGAGAGCGCAACCGAGGCTGGGGGCGATGCGGTGGCCATTTCAGACGGCGAGGCGACGCCAGGATGGCTTCGATCGGCTAGGGACTCGTGCTTTCCTATTCCAGATGCCGTTACTTTCGCGCCTTCCGCGGAGCTCATCGCAGCCGCCGCCCGAGTCGGCGCTTGCGTCCATGCGAATGAAGACTTCGCGGCGGCTGAAGACGAGGCGCTGCTGGCGGCCACTGAGCTAGCCGTGGAGGAGGCCGGCAGGGGGATGGCTGCCTCGCAGCAGGAGGATGATTCTGTCCTATTGGACGTGCAGCAGGATGTGCAGCAAGGCCAAGCTGCCGAGAACGCAGTTGCCGGCTCGGAGTCTGGCACGAATGCCGTGTCAATGTTTTCTCTGAAAGAGGATCTGCAGCAGCCCTCTCAAGCTATGGTCGACCCAGCGGCCGCCCAGCAGTCCTCAGTTGAAGAAGAGGCTATCCAACGGAGACTCCAGCTTCGGCGCCGGAGCGGCGGCTACCTGGTGGAAGGCGCGGAGGAACAGGTGGAAGAGGAGGAGGAGTCTTTGGGAAAAGCGGAGGAACCTGCGGCTGAGGAGTCTGCGCCAGCCTTTCCGACTGAACAGGAATCCGCAGATGAGCCAGCCGCAGATGAGCCAGCCGCAGATGAGCCAGCCGCTGCGGAGCCAGTCGCTGATGAGCCTGTGTCCGAGTCGCCTGTGTCAGCGGAGCCGGCGGCAGAGGAGCCGGTGGCTGATGCGACCGTGGCCGCAGATGAGGTTCATCTATCGGCATCCCTTAAGAAGCTCTGCGACACGTCGGCGACCGACATATCGACCCTTTACGCCGTGCAGGACCTGCTCGGCGAGGGCCGCTTCTCCAAGGTCTATTCGGTCGTGGATGAGGCGACTGGGCAGGTGCTCGCGCTCAAGGAGCTCGACATGGGCGCGATCGTTGAGGATGAGGAGGGCCTCGAGATGCTCGAGGCGGAGGTGCTGGCCCTGAAGCGCGCGGGCAATGCACCGCACATCATCCTGCTGCACAAGGTCGTGGCCTCGCCCGACGCCATCTATCTCGCCATGGACCGCGTGCCAGGCCGCGAGCTCTTCGTTGTGGTGGAGGAGCGCGGCGCGCTTGAGACCAGCTACGTGCGCCACCTGATGCAGCAGCTGCTCACGGCACTCACGGCGCTCGCTGAGGTCGGCGTTGTGCACCGCGACGTGAAGCCCGAGAACATCATGGTGAGCGAGGAGGAGACGGAGCGGCCGCACCTGACGCTCATCGACTTTGGGTACGCGGCACTGCTGGGCGGCGGCGACGCACCCACAGAGCTGACGGGTGTCGCCGGCTCGCCCGAGTACGCGGCGCCCGAGGTGCTCTCGTGGATTGCGGTCGAGGCGGGCGATGCGGGCGAGGAGGAGGGCGAGCCCTACGACGCTGGTTGCGACGTTTGGAGCGTGGGCGTGACGGCGTATGTGCTGCTGTGCGGTGAGTTGCCCTCCGACTTGCCCGAGGAGGCGACCAAGGAAGCGCTCATTGAAGCTGCACTCAGCGTCGACCTCTCCTTCCCTCGACTGGAGGGCGATGCGATGGTGAGGCGAGGTGAAGTGATGGGGAAACTGGAGGGCGAAGCGGCGATGGTGCCGGCGCGTGAGTTTGTGCGCGCGTGCATGACGGTGGATCGCCATGATCGCCCCTCGGCGCTGCAGCTACTCGAGCACCCGTGGTTTGGGGGCCAAGCCACCACCACACTGTTGGAGGAGGGTGTACGCGTCGACGAGGTGGGCGAGGTGGCGCCGGGTTCTGCCGCAGGGCACCCCGAAGTGCAGGCAGGAACAAGAGCGGACGCGCCTGTGACGGATGCTCCGGATTCAGAGGACGAGGAGCGGGAGGAGGCGGCTTATGCATTGGCCGAGCTGCAGCAACAGGTGGCCAAGCTCGAAGCAGCTCGGCCTCCGCCGACTCGGCCGCCGCCGCCTCGGCCGCCGCCGCCTCGGCCGCCGCCGCCTCGGAAGCTGAGTGCAGCAGAGGTGTCTTCAGAGGCTCCCGCCGCTACGGTGCTGCGACAACTGGAGCCACCGCCTGCATCGGCGGAGTCTGCGGCGGCGGAGCCAGAGCAAGCTGCCTCATTGGCCAACGCACCGGCAACTTCTGTGGAAGAAGCTGAGAAGCCTGTTGGAAAAGTGGAGGCGCCTGTGGAAAAGGTGGAGGAGCCTGTGGGAAAAGCGGAGGAGCCTGTGGGACAGGCGGAGGAGTTCACTCATGCGGTAACCCAGCCGGCAGCCATCAAAGGGTCGAATGGCGAGGAGTTCATGGCTGCCGATGCCTCGCCCAGCCTGCCCATGCTCGACGACTCCGCCACTGCCTCGATTGAGTCGCCGGTGAGGGCACCGCCTGCCCTCGTTGACAGTCTCTTCGGGACGCCAGTGCAGGGAACCCCTCCTCTGGCATCTGAAATGGAGGTGGCTGTCTGCACACCGTCGAGGTTGGTGTCGCCTGCACCTACCCATGCAGTGGCAGAGGCACCCGGCCATGAGGCAGCACCAGAGGCAGCGGCAGAGGCACCGCCGCCGCCGCCGCCGCCGCCGCCGCCGCAGGCTGCTGCCGCGGGCGAAGGCGCAGCCGCCACCCCACCACCGCCCCGCCCCGGCCCGCCTCCCCGCCCGCCACCACGCCCGCCACCACACCCGCCACCACACCCGCCACCCGGCCCGCCGCCGGTGCCCAGGGCTAGCCCGCCTGCACCTGCCCAGGTCACACCTGCTGAGGTTACTTCCGCCGAGGTCCCTCCCGCCGTAATCCTTGACGTCGAAGCTCCTCCCGCCGAAGCCTCTCCCGCCACAGCCATTGACGCTCCGATCATTCACACCATTTCCACCGAGACCACTCCCTCCAAAGATCCTCCCGCCGCACTCCTTGGTGTGCTAGGGGCGACGCCGGTGCTTCCCGTGCCACAAGAGCCAGTCCACGACTTGAATTATTGGCAGCGCGAGACAGAGGCGCTAGAGGCCGCCCTTGCTCGACAAGAGATGGAAGATACTTCCACCATCGTAGCGTCTGGCGCCGACGTCGCCGCCTTCACCGCCGCAGCCGCCTTCGAGCCGGCGGCTGAGGGCGAAGCTCGCAGAGTGGCCGCGAACGTTGAGGCTCGGAAAGCTCAGAGTACCACGGAGAGCACATATCAGCACCCTCCGGACGTTTTGATTGCGGCATCGAGACCGATGACGAGGGCCCTTGGCACATTCTCCTCCGTCGGTGCCCAAAATGTCCCAACCGACGCACTGCCTGCCGAGCCACTGCCGCTAAGCACGACCGCTGACTCCTTCGGAGACGCCGTGCCGAGCGTTGCAGAGGCTGTCCCAAATTTTGAGGCAGCTGCAGCGAGCTCGGCCCTCGACGACTTTATCAGTGACTCATCTCCGTCGTCATCCTCCGCCCCTATGCCCTCCGAGGCAGCCGCAGCTCGCTCGGCCCTTGACGACTACTTCGGCCCCGATCCGGCCTCCCCTCCGACTCATTGCTCGTCTTCGTTAGCCTCCGGTTCAGCAGCATCGACCCCGGTCCTCTATGCTATGGAGGCGGGTTCGAGCACTGCGGACTCCCCCTTTCCAGCCGGTGAACCACCCGCTGTGAGCTTTGGAGAGGATCATCCGAGCTCTGGTGGGGGTGCTGTGGTGAGCTTCATGGGCGACAGCGCCAATAGCAGCCCACAGGCGGTGAGCAGCTTCATGGACGCCGTGCCGAGCGTTGCAGAGGCTGCCCCAAATTTTGGGGCAGCTGCAGTGAGCTCGGCCCTCGACGACTTTATCAGTGGCTCATCTCCGTCGTCGCCCTCCGCCCCTATGCCTTCCGAGGCAGCAGCAGCTCGCTCGGCCCTCGACGACTTTATGAGTGACTCATCTCCGTCGTCGCCCTCCGCCCCTATGCCCTCCGAGGCAGCCGCAGCGAGCTCGGCCCTCGACGACTACTTCAGCCCCGCACCGGGTCCGCTACCTGCCGACGACTCGTCTCGTCCTGCTAGCTCCGAGGCAGCGTCGACCCTTGACGCTGACTTCTTCACCCCCGCCGTACTGCACCCACGCGCGTCACAACTGCCTCTGGTGGTACCCGCGCCGCCCATCTTCTCTCCCTCCGCGTCCGAGGCGTCCACCCCTGGGCTCGACATCTTCTTCACGCCTCAGCAGCCCCCACCCTCGGCCCAGCAACCGCAACCCACATCCACGCAGCAGCTGCCACCCCCTTCCGAGGCGTCCACCTCGGCGATCGACTTGGACATCTTCTTCACGCCGCAGCAGCCGCCACGGTCGTCAGAGGCGCCGTCCTCGGAGCTTGATGGAATGATGAGATTCGCGCCTCCCGCACCACCGCTCGCGCCCATGTTCACATCGCCCGCGCCCGTGACCTCGCCCTCCGAGGCAGCATCGACGCCGGGTCTCAATGACGTCTTCTTCTCTCCCACGGAGAGCGTCCACGAGGCACCCGGTCATGAGCCAGCACCAGAGGCACCCGGTCATGTGCCAGCACCAGAGGCACCCGGTCATGAGCCAGCACCAGAGGCACCCGGTCATGAGCCAGCACCAGAGGCAGCGGCAGAGGCACCGCCGCCGCCGCCGGCTGCGGCCGCGGGCGAAGGGGCAGCCTCCTCACAACCATCGCCCCACTCGCCTCCCCGCCCGCCTCCACGCCCGCCTCCCCGCCCGCCCCCCCACCCGCCACCGGTGCCCAAGGCTAAGCCCCTCGCGCCCGCGGAGGTCGAAAGGTCTCACGGCGAGGCAGACAGCGCCAGCAGCGCATCGAAGGGTACTCCTTCGACGCGCTCTGTGCCAATCGAGGACGCCAAGAAGGTCGTCATCGACTGGGAGAGCGCGCGCGGCGACCCCAACGAGCCGATGAAGATGTCGGTCAAGGACATGGCCAGACGGTTGAGCGGCGGCGACAGTTGATCACACGCTCGCACCACCCTTTTTCTTACCCTTTTGAGTTTCGTTTGTTCTGTGCTACACAACGCCCCCAGACCCGCGTAAGACCCGCGAGGTCAAAATAATCCACGCGACGCCGACAATGCAGCGTCTGTGAACTGTGTCTGTGCGAGTCTGGTCTGTGTAAGCGCTGCTTCACTCCGCCCGCCCGGTGCACAGCACACGCGCTCCATTTACGTTCCGGCGACTAACGTATAATCTCATATGATACCGGGGGCGGTAACGCCTACGATTCGTCGATGTGGCGTGGCTCCCCCCCCGTCCTCGCGACGGCCGACGCGATCACGATTCTCGTCTGAATCTCGTATCGATCACGTCTGGGATCTCGATCACGTGACTGTGCATCTCGTTCACGTGTGCAGGTCACCGCGACCAGGCAAGTCCTGCTCCGTGTTTTGCTGGTCCTGCAGCCATCGCATAGCCAACTGCTGCGGTGAGGGCTCCACGATCGTCAGAGAGGGCGGCCGTCGCACGCGAGCGATCCGCTCTTGCACTCGAGATATAATTCGTGGACCTGGGTTTACTGGCGCATCGATGCTGATCCTGAACCTGATTCCCTCACTGCCCTCCTCAAGGTCCACGAGCAATTCGGCCGTTGCCGCGTCCACCACCGCCCGCGCGACAATGAGCTGCCCGACGAGTGCCACGCGGCTGTCACGCAACTTCTCGATTTCGGAGTGGAGCGCAGTGATCTCTTCCAGGCGATCGAGTTGAAGTGCAGCGAGCTGTGCCTCGCGCCTCTCAGCCGCCTGCTGCCTGTCCTTGAGTGCGCGTCGACCTAACCGGCCGCGCGCGAAAGACTGCACGCGCGCCGCGGCGCGTTGTTCCTCCTCCACGTCCGGGAACTCCACACCTACGTCAAAATAGGAGTCCTCAACCTCATCGGTCGTCAGCTCGTTCCCTCCCTCCGCCGTCAGCGCGCTCCCTCCATCAGCGTGAGCCTCCGCTCCATTGTTAAGTTGCGTTCTTCGAATGCGCGCCATCTCCTCGGCAATCTGCTCGTCGCTCATCAGGGCAGGATCGAGCAGCATCTCATCGGACCAGACCCACAGTGGATCGCCGCCAGTCGGAACCTCGAATGCAAAAGCGTCCACCCTCGCCTTCATCATCCTCTCCTTAAGCTTCAGCGTGGCTGGCTGGTCGTCGAGGAGGTCGGAGTTCGAGTTGGCGGCAGGTTCAGCGCGTCTTCGATGTGCTGTCTGGTTGGCGAGCTTTTGCTCGCTCGGCTGCACGAGTTGGTCCTCGTTCAACCTCCTCAATCTCAATCTCAGTTTGGAGGAGAGGAGGCCCATGCTAAACTTGGTTGGCTTGTCAAACCCGGACGAGGATGCGACTGGCGAGGTAGTCTTGAACGATGGCGGGTGGTCGTCATTGGTAATCACCGGCGACGGGTGGCCGCCAAAATAAGCGATAGTCCCGGCAATGTATCGTCGAGCGCTCATCGCGGTCTTGACATTGGAGTTCAATTGAGTGTGGAACTCACTTTCAGCCTTACAAACTGAATGCATGCTGTGGTTCTGGTTCAAGTGCACTTAGGTCGCTTCACGGGTGCATGCAAAGGTCACCTTGGAAACGGACTCAAACGAGTTGTACTTCTCGTTTTTCGATGAAGCATCGTCCTTCGCCTGTTTGGCAGCGTCCTGCCTCGCCGCCACGTGGGTACTCACGAGATGCGAGCGTAATATCTTCGTCGCATGCAAAGATTGAGGGCATTCGTGGCACGCAAAAGGCACAGACATTCGTCTTTGGCACAGCTCGTGGTCGTGAGGCAGGCTTCATCACTCCGCAGGGGCTTTGGTTAGCTCTCCGTGCTGCACCGGAGGAGTTACCGAGGGTCCGCGTGGCCGCAGAGAGGAAGCCAGCTCCACCACCGGCTGAGCCAGTTGACCGTTCAAGTTTCATCACCGTGGCAGAGCCCGAGCCAGACCCGGAAGATGTACCATCGATGATGCCAGTGCTCGAACCGGAGCCGGAGCCCCCGCCACTAGAGCAGGCGCCACCCCATTCCCTTAAACCATTTGAACCAGAGCCTCCGCCACCAGGGCCACCACCAGCACCAGCACCAGCACCAATGCCAGAACCAGAGCGGGATCAACTAGAGTCGGAATTGGAATTGGAGTTGGAGGTGCAACGCGTGCAACTGCAACCAGAGCCAGAGCCAGAGCCAGAGCCCTTGGCACCTATCCCTCTGCTTGCACCTCCAAGCTGCCCCGCGGCCGCCAGCACCAGGACACGACTCCATCGAGCAGCTCCGCGCCTGGGCATTGAGATCCTGTTCCGTGATATGGGTGCGTATGGGCCAGCAAGCAACGCGACCGCGCCCGACCTCATGCAACGGCACAGAAGAGCGCAGCTCTTGCCTAAGCAGCTGAGCTTCTTGGTGCATACAAAGTCTTGGAGCGGCGCGACCACTTCCATACAGTTACAGACGGTCAACGTTCGATGCGAGATGCATTCTGCCGTCATTGCACGAGCCACGCTCCGGCTGGAAGATGTGCTTGGGAGCCTTTGGTGCAGCGCGACGACGCAGCACGCATGCGGGCCGCCGCGTTCCACCCCGCTACCCACAATGATCGTGCGGGTCGCCCACTCTTCGAATCCGCACTTTCTCGACGCGTCGGTGACCTTCAGCCCCGAGGTGTACGAGCGGCGCTCCTCGTGGCTTCATCAGCCGATGGCCTTGGAGCGCGAGCGCCGGGATGGCGGGCGCGAAGCCCCTCGCATTCTGGTGCCGCTCCACCTGCTCCGTAACAACTCGTCGCTGCCGCTCTACCATTCGCCTCATCGACTGCCCAGAGCTGGCAAGAAAGCTACTGCAGCGGCGGTGCCCAATGCGGGCAGCGGTTTCAGACGCACGGGTGAGCCAGAGCACGGGGCATTTCATCATCGTAGTCGCACACATTCCGACGCACATCAGCCTCGTGCGGCGCACACAGCACATCATGCTCCATCCGCGGCGGCCTCCTCGGCGGCCGCCCCCACGGGCGTGGCTCTAGCCCACACGGAGAGACCTCTATCGACAGAGGCGGCCTGGAGTCTCGGCAAGAACGAGCCTCTACCGGCCACGGCAGGCGATGAGCTGCTGGGCGGCGGCTGGAAGTGGTGGGACGAGACGAGCAGACTGCATGTGTGCGCGATACATGCTACGAGAAATGCGCTGGCCGCCGCATCAGAGAGCGTCGAGCAGGTGATTGCCCTCGATTGCCCTCGACTGCACTTGATGGCACTTGATGGCACTTGATGGCACTTGATTGCACTTGATTGCCCTCGATTGCCCTCGACTGCTCTTGATGGCTGTCGATTGACCTTGATTGATGACCACTCGAGCCTCGGGCAGGAGCGGCAGACGGCGGGCGCGCGGTCCAAAGGGTTGGCATTCGAACAGCTTGAGCTCGTCATCGAGGAAAGTGGAGGCGAGGCCATCCCCAGCAGCCAGGACCGCAGTGCAAGCGTCGCTCGGCACGTCGCCACCCCCATGCAACCCTCAATGCGACCCACTGCCGCATCCTCAGCATCAGCCGAGGCAGCGGTAGCAGCTCAGCCAACGCCATCCGTGGTCGTCACTGCTGCAGCCACAGCCCCCGCCACTGTACCTCACCATGCATCATCAGCAGTTGTTCTGCCGTCGACTCGGACACACACGCTCACGCGCGTCTTATCGGCGGCTGAAGCTGGGTTCGTATCTGGCGCCCTCCTGGCCGCGTCACCCTCTCTGCCGAAATTAGGAGCCACGCTGGAGGAGCCCCTCATTCCCAGCTTCCGACTCAAAGAGATCGGCGAGCACAAAGCGGAACTCACTGCATTTGCGTCGTCCTCGTCTGCCTGGGCCTTCTACAACTTCAGGAGCGATAGGTTGCGAAGAGCCCGCTGATCAGGGGTCCTCGACGCGCGCATAGATAATCTTGACTTGACTTGAACTTGCAAGACTATTGTAGAACATGCATGCAGTGCTTGTCGAAGTTGTTGAGAACGCTCTGTTTTTTCGCGACTACAGAAAAATCGATGGCGAGGACTTACACTCACCGATCTCGGCCCAAGCAGAATCTGGAAAAAGAGGTCTTGCTGGCACTCGTTGCGGCTCTGGTTACGCCCGGCTTCGCCACCTCCGGCGCCGCCGCCTCAGATTGCAGCACCGCATGCGGCTTCGGCACGTGTAGCGATCTGCGTCGATTACTCACCTGCACACAGGTCGCAAGCATTTGCCCAAACTCGCCTGCGTTTGGTTGCGCACACTGCTGCACGCATGAACCCCCAAGCTCGCCACCATCGTCGCCACCCCGACCCCCCCCCTCGCCCCCATCACCACCACCTCCTTCTCCATCACCTCCTCCGCCTCCATTCCCTCCACCACCGTCTCCGCCGCCCTCCCCGCCGCCCTCACCGCCGCCGCCCATTCCGCCGCCCTCTCTGCCGCCCTCATCACC
>Ga0210248_100624_pt1 | contig 30928 bp, 13 predicted proteins | sample ChrtobMetP3_32mM_FD_155493 | JGI IMG/M metagenome (GOLD analysis project Ga0210248, IMG submission 155493) | Chrysochromulina tobin associated microbial communities from unialgal haptophyte culture, Seattle, Washington, United States - P3_32mM | ecosystem: Host-associated > Algae > Haptophytes >...
GGTCCCGCCCACCCACCGCGATGTAAGCCTGGTCTAGCTTTAGCAGGGACCGGGTTGTCGCGCTCACCAGGCTGCTTGTGTAGCTCTGATGAACAGCAATTCAAGTCAAACACGCGACCAAGTTTACGCACGCGGAGTCGAATGGTGAAGCCCCCCTTGTCGATGAAGACAAAGCTCGACGTGGCCTCCAAGGCTCCCAAGCTCTTCATCCCGGGGAAAGCTTTCCCCGTGCCTTCAACAGCAGCGCCCGTGCCCGTGCCAACACCGGCATCAGCACCTTCCCGATCCGCTGGAGGGGCCGCCGTCACCGCACTCGGGCTCGCCGCCAACGCGGAGAAGGCGGCAGCGGAGAAGGCGGTAGTCATGGATGTGGCACCTGGCCGTGGATGGGACTACATCCAAGGTAAGGGTGCAGCTGTGCTTCGACACCTCGAGACAGGTCATGCTGTTGGTCTTTCGGATGGCTCAAATGGCTATGTACATCTTAAGCAGGGTGATACAGCGCCTGAACTGGTCGAGTTTCCCCTCGGCACTCAACCACAGGATTGGAGTGCCGAAGAGCGCAGATTGCTTGGCATTCTCATGACTTCGCCAGGCGCTCATCCGCTGAGCACATCGTTGGGCTGCACCACCACGTTTGGTCGTTGGAAGTTCACTATCGAGGACAGTGGCCTTGTCATGCTACATAATTCGTCTCAAGGTGAGTCACCGGAGAGAACGCGCTGTCTCGCAGAGCATGGATACGAACGACCACGGAGCGCTCACCACCTAACGGAAATTGTGGCCAAACATGCAGCTTTGCAGGGGAAGACCGCCGGCACCAACGCGCCGGCGCTCGCGCTCGCGATCGCGACTCCGAGCCTCTTCGGAGGCGCACCGGCGCCAGCTGCCGGCCTTTTCAGAAGCACACCGGCCGCCGGCCTTTTCAGAAGCACACCGGCGCCAGCTGCCGGCCTTTTCAGAAGCACAACGGCGCCAGCTGCCGGGTTTTTCGTAGCCCCGGCGCCAGCTGCCGGCCTTTTCGGAGGCGCACCGGCGCCGGCTGTCAACCCCTTCAACGCGCCAGCCGCCGGCCTCTTCGGAGGCGCACCGGCGCCAGCTGCCGGCCTTTTCGGAGGCGCACCGGCGCCAGCTGTCAACCCCTTCAACGTGCCAGCCGCCGGCCTTTTCGGCGGCGCACCGGCGCCAGCCGCCGGCCTTTTCGGAGGCGCACCGGCGCCAGCCGCCGGCCCTTTCGGAGGCGCGCAGGCGCCAGCTGCCGGCCTTTTCGTAGCCCCGGCGCCAGCCGCCGGCCTTTTCGGAGGCGCACCGGCGCCAGCTGCCGGCCTTTTCGGAGGCGCACCAGCGCCAGCCGCCGGCCTTTTCGGCGGCGCACCGGCGCCAGCTGCCGGCCTTTTCAGAAGTACAACGGCGCCAGCTGCCGGGGTTTTCGTAGCCCCGGCGCCAGCTGCCGGCCTTTTCGGAGGCGCACCGGCGCCGGCTGTCAACCCCTTCAACGCGCCAGCCGCCGGCCTCTTCGGAGGCGCACCGGCGCCAGCTGCCGGCCTTTTCGGAGGCGCACCGGCGCCAGCTGTCAACCCCTTCAACGCGCCAGCCGCCGGCCTTTTCGGCGGCGCACCGGCGCCAGCCGCCGGCCATTTCGGAGGCGCACCGGCGCCAGCCGCCGGCCCTTTCGGAGGCGCACAGGCGCCAGCTGCCGGGTTTTTCGTAGCCCCGGCGCCAGCCGCCGGCCTTTTCGGAGGCGCACCGGCGCCAGCTGCCGGCCTTTTCGGAGGCGCACCAGCGCCAGCTGCCGGCCTTTTCGGCGGCGCACCGGCGCCAGCTGCCGGCCTTTTCAGGAGCACACCGGTGCCAGCTGCCGGGTTTTTCGTAGCCCCGGCGCCAGCTGCCGGCCTTTTCGGAGGCGCACCGGCGCCAGCTGTCAACCCCTTCAATGCGCCAGCCGCCAGCCTCTTCGGAGGCGCACCGGCGCCAGCCGCCGGCCTTTTCGGAGGCGCACCGGCGCCAGCTGCCGGCCTCTTCGGAGGCGCACCGGCGCCAGCTGCCGGCCTTTTCGGAGGCGCACCGGCGCCAGGTGCCGGTTTTTTCGTAGCCCCGGCGCCAGCTGCCGGCCTTTTCGGAGGCGCACCAGCGCCAGCTGCCGGCCTTTTCGGAGGCGCACCGGCGCCAGCCGCCGGCCTTTTTGGAGGCGCACCGGCGCCAGCTGTCAACCCCTTCAACGCGCCAGCTGCCGGCCTCTTCGGAGGCGCACCGGAGCCAGCTGTCAACCCCTTCAACGCGCCAGGATCTCCGCCGACCTTCACCTTTGGAAGTGCCTCGATAACATTTGGCGCGCCCGCGCCCGCGCCCGCTGTCGGCTTCGGCGACTTTGGCGGTGGTGCCGCTGGCTTCGGCGATGGTGCCGCCGGCTTTGGCGGTGGTGCCGCCGGCGTTAGCGGGACGGCCGCGGCCGGCACGGGCGACCCACCGTATAAGCCGGTGCAGGAGAGGGAGCAAGTCGCGGGCGCGCCCGGCCAAGTGCAGGTATACCAGTACTGCTCGATCACCAAGATGCCTCAGTACGGAGCCAAATCGTTGGAGGAGCTCCGGTTCGAGGACTACGCCAAGGGTAATACGGGTGCAGTCGTACTTCGGGTGGAGGGCGCGGGTGCTTACGACCATGTCCAAGGTGAGTACAAGGTGGACGTCGCCGCTGGCCCTTGCGCTGCTGAGTGTGCAGATAAGGCGACTCGTGTTTGCGTCGAGTTTGATGGCGGGAAAGGAAGGAACAACTACATCGCTTCGACTGAGCTCAATCTGACAAGGCTCGCCGGCGGGTACCGGATGGGCGACCGCGTGACGACTCGCGTCGTTTGTGGTAAAGTCGCGGTTGGGGAGGCAGGCACGGTGATTGGCCCTTGCAGCTCTCAGGTGGACGATAAGGCGACTCGTGTTTGCGTCGAGTTTGATGGCGGGAAAGGACGGTTGAACTACATCGCTTCGACTGAACTCCGTCTGACAAGGCTCGCCGGCGGGTACCGGAGGGGCGACCGCGTGACAGCTGGCTTGAACATGTACCCAGTCGCGGTTGGGGACGCAGGCACGGTGATTGGCCCTTGCACTGCTGAGTGTGCAGATCAGGCGAATCGTGTCTGCGTCGAGTTTGATGGTGGAAAGGGACGGATCAACTGCCCTGCTTCGATTCTGATGGAGCCGTTGCCACCTCGATTAAGCCAAGCCTTGACAGACAATCATGTGATGTTGAATCAGCTCGACCTGGGCGTGATCGATTGGATGGTAGCCTCGTACAAGAAATGCGAATCCGATCAGGAGCGTGATTTTGTGCTCAAGATTATTCTGCAGACCCTCGTCCATGGGTGGCCCCAGTCTTCCAAGCAGGCGGACTGTGGACGTTACAAGTACTGGAACAGACTGGCACTCGTGCCGAGGAGTCGGCAAGCATTGCAAGCAGCGCTACGGGAGTACTCCGTTAACTACAAACGAGAGTTACAAACGAGAGTCTCCGATTACACAGAATTCCTTCATAGTGCGGATAACCAATTCTACCAACAGGTGGAAGCGTGGGCACGGGAGGATGCCATCCTACGCGAGGCCAAGGAGAAGCAACGGCAGGCGCTCGAGGAGAAGAAGCAGGCCGAAATCAAGGAGCGGGAGGAACGCAGGAAGGCGGTTGAAGCGAGGCAGGCGAAAGGGAATGTTTCGTCAAGGCTCGAGGACGCTAACCCGGGGAAGAAGAAACCCTGGAGTGTGGATGAATTGGGTTCGGAGCTCTTCCGCCTTGCATTCGAGGGCGGAGATACGCGACAGCTCGAGCCCCTTCTCAACAAGGTCAGCAACCTGAGCCTCAAGAAGCGGACCAAGGTGCGCGAGTGGGTCGACGATTCGGGTGCGACGCCGCTGTATGCGGCCGCGTACAACGGCAACGTCGACGCACTCAAGCTGCTCCTACGTGCGCAGTTTGCGCCCGACATGTTCCACACCAAAGATGGCGTGACGCCCCTCTACGCGGCGTGTGACCGTGGTCATCTGGCGACGGTGAAGGAGCTCGTCAAGGGGCGTGCGGACCCGATGCTCAGCATGCGGGACACCGCCTTCACCCCCTTGACCATTGCCGAGACCATCGCCGAGACCAAGGGGACGAAGAGTGTGCACCAGTCGATCGTGGAGCTGCTGCGTGCACACGTGAACTCGCCGCAGGTGCTTACGGCAGCGCCGACCAAAAGCTCCGCTGTGCCGACCATGAAGACCCTCACGAAGCTTTTCGAGGACGAGGGTGAGGAGGGGGTCAAGAACAAGAAGCAACTCGAGGAACTGAAGTTGCAACTCGAGCAAGTCGGGAAGAACAAGAAGCAACTCGAGCAACTCGGGAAGAACAAGTTTGAGAAACAAAGGGCTTGGGGAGGAGGAGGAGTGATCGAGGAGGAGGGGGAGGAGGGGGAGGAGGGGGAGGAAGCGGAGGGCAGGAAGGAGGGGGAGAACAGGGAGGACAGGGAGGACAGAGAGGAGGGGGAGGGCAGGGAGGAGGGTGGTTTCTTCACAAGCGTCGAAACACGTTCGAATGGAAAGGAGGGGGAGGAGCAGCAGCCAGAGGAGAGCCACTTTCATGTGGAGCAGCAGAGCATCGGGGAGGCAGAGCGTGAGGTGGAGCGAGTCGCTCATCGTCCGGCCTTGAGCTCGGGATTGAGCTCGGGATTGAGCTCAGCCACGCTCGACAGTGCGACCGTGCGTCCGGCCGAGTCCTTCGACTCCCTCATCACGGCCCTTCACTCTAGTGCCTCAAGCTCTGATGTGTTGCGTGCTGCTCTGAAGCAGCTCGACTGTGTCGACGAGGACAGCCTCGATGACGCTCGCAAGAGGCGCTGGCGTGAGGCTCTGAGTTGGGGCCAAGAGCACCTCGACCACCTGACGATGAAGGAGGCCACCTCGCTCTACGCCCTGGAATGCGAGCTGCCTGTCGACCTTGGACCGAAAAGCTGCTTCTCGGCCCACACCATTCTCGTGGTGGACAATAGCGCCTCGATGCGGCAGGTCGATGTGCACACGGGCACCGCTGAGGGCGACATCTCACGGACAGAGGCGGCTAAGCGGCTACTCACGACACACTTCCTCAAGACGCAGATCGATGCGGGCGCGCAGGCGCACGAGCGCGTGTCGCTGATCAAGATCCAGAGGGGTTCGACGAGGCCCCCGTTTGCCCTCTTCCCGCTCGATCATAGCCTCGCTGACCGCATCCTGCGCGCCATCGACGAGCCTCGAGGGCATGGCGACTACCTGCCCGCACTCGAGCTGCTCGCCAAGCTGGTGGAGCTCACAGCCCCTTTCATGAAGGAGAGCGCCAAGACGTCAATCCTCTTCTTCTCCGACGGCAAGCCCTCCGATCACATCGATGAGCGCGTGCTGCCCGCGCACCTACGGCAGGCGCTGTCGGAGCTGCACAAGGCAGTGCAGCGGAGCGGCAGTTACATCGAGCAGTTCTCGCTCCTTGGCTTTGGCGAGGCCGATGAGGCGATGCTGCGCATGATGGCAGAGGCGTACCCCGCGCGCGTGGCTGAGTACCGCGCCGTGAGCGGGCCAGAGGGGTACAAGGCGCTTGAGACGGCCGTGACCACCTTTGCCTCGTCTGTGGCGGTCTCTCGCCTCTCGTCGGTCTCAGTGACCTTGGACAAGAAGCAGCGTGCGTTGCGTCGCGTCGACCGCTCCCTGGGCGAGCGCTTCTACCGTTACGAGGACTGCAAGGTGCTGCTCCCGCCAGAGAGGCTAATTCACCTCCATGATTGCCTCTGATATACCCGAACGACTCTGATAGCCTCTGATGACCTCTGGTGGCCTATTGATCGCATCCCTCATCAGGTGCTGCTCCCGCCAGAGAGGCTCGGGGACTTTAACTCGGATCTGCTCAGGCTGCCTGAAGGGCACACCCTTCTGATCTCGTCCAAGCTACTTGGCCACGGCGGCGAGCGCAACGCGTTCGTAGCCTTCTTCCTGTCCAAGAACAGCTTCACCACTGAAGATGAGGAGTGGGTGGTCAAGGAGAGTCGACACGAGCGCGCGGAGCACGAAGATGACGACTTTCATCGCAAGGCGCTCGTCACGCAGCATGCGGCGCACATGCTCGCGAAGCGCTTCAACGACGATGCCGAGGCTCTCGAGATAGACGGCCTTCCGAGCGTCTCGTACATGAACCACTGCTTCATCAAGACGGGGCGCGTAACGCGCCGTGCCGGCGAGAAGGCAGATCCAGATGAGATCCCGCGTCGTTCGCTCTTTGCGGAGCGCAAGATTGAAGGTACCTTCCGCAAGTGGAACACGAATTTCGGCGCCGTGGTCAAGACGATCGAACTCGATGATGAGGGCGGCGACGCCGCCGCGGGCGATGGGCGTGTGCGCCTCTCGTCCGATTGTGTGCCGCAAGCGTTCTCGCATTGGACGATTGACTTCTCCGGCCGGCCAGAATCCACCTTCAAGGGGCCCGACGGGACGGCGGGCCGGTGCCTCGTGTGCGACTTGCAGGGATGCTTCGACAAGGACGGCTCGCTCAACGGCTCGCCCAACACCTTCCTCTTCTCGGATCCGGTGATCCATTCCGATCTTGGCACGCCGCACCTGTTTGGCGCCACGGACTTGGGTAGAAATGGGATCGCCGCGTTCCTGCGCTCGCACAAGTGCAACGACGTGTGCCGGCTGCTCCACCTGCCGGAGAACAAGGACTTTGTCGAAGAGAACGTGGGACAGCTCGAGAACTCAAGTGTGAACACGTCCTTCATCTCGGTGGCCCAGACGAAACATCTGGCCTTGCGCGCCGCCGAGCGCAAGATTAACCATCGCGAGATGCAGGCCGCCAAGAAGCACGGCGAGAAGTACCGTGGGCTCAACGGCAACTTCCAGCACGAGCTCGAGGACATCAGGCTCGTGACGAGCTCGGACCAGAAGGTGGGGGTCACGGTCATCAAGCAAGGGGCGCCGCGCCTGGACGCTCCCGGCGACGCTCCCGACGCCCGTCGCGCCCAGTACGACGCTCCCGACGCCCGACGCGCCCAGTACGACGCCCGCAGCGGCGTCGGGAGCGGTAGCAGCGGCGCTGGGGGCGGTAGCTCTCAAAAGAAGCCGGTCATCTTGTCGCTGCCCCGCGCCCCGCGACCAGCGCCGCCAATCATCACTCTTGCGCCACCCAAACCACGGACGCCACCGACACTGCCCACGCCGGAGCTACTGGCTCCCTCCGGTGTCGTTGAACCGGTACCCGTTCCAGGGCATGCTCTCACACCCAGTGCGCCTCATGGTGAACGCGGAGGCGGGCGCGGAGGGCGTGGCGGCCGAGGCGGAGGCCGCGGTTTGGTGCACGCGGTCGCTGCTGCAGCTGCTCTGATGGCTGCAACGCCAGGTGGATCACCAGCGGAGGTGGCTGCAGTACATCCACGTCCAGGAGCTGCATCGGAGATGACTGCAGTACATGCCCTGCCCCTGCCAGCTGCTCTGGAGGCAGGCCGAGGCGGCCGAGGGGGCCGAGGCGGCCGAGGCGGCCGAGGCCTGCATCTTGCGTCCGCCACGTCTTCGGCACTCATGATGAGCCTCACAGGGCCTGAGGGCACCAAGTTTCTCGAGTCGATGGCGGCCGGCGTGTCGTCGTCTGCGCTGACGCACCTTGCACGCAGCCTGCCTCCGCAGGCCCTCCCATTCCCCGCTCAGCTGCTGCCTGCACGTGGCGCCGAGAGCACCGGACCACCCAACGTGGCCCTCGCCGCTGGTGTGTCGCCAACTGCCCTACCTGCCATGGAAGCTTTGCAGAGCCTTCCGAGCTTCCCCACAGCCGCCAGCTGCTCTCCTCCTGCTGAGGAAGTTGGGCGGCCCGATCCCTCTCGTCCGCCTCCCTCAAAAGCCTTGGCACCCTACTCAAGAGAGCCGGCTGCTGAGCCTGTGCCTAAGCTCGGGGCTGCTGAGCCTGCTGCTGAGCCTGCTGCTGAGCCGCCCGGGATTGGGGCGAAGCTGGCGGCCAAAGGCGCCGAGTTGGAGTTGCCGGTCGCTGATCAACTCGCTCTACGAGCCCAAGCGGCCAAGATCGCCACTGCCCTGGCTGTCGCTAAGGAGCCCCGTACGATCGACGCCGCGCCTGAGCCCATATCAGCGCCTGCGAGCGTGTCTGCGGGTGCAGAGGCCTCCGCCGCCAGAGCCGAAGTGGAGGTGAAGGTCGGCGCGGAGGTCACCCCGGAGGTCATCTCGGAGGAGGCGATGGCGATTCGTAAGGACTGGCTCTTAAGGCAAGATCAGGCAAAGCGCGGCAACCTTCCCAAGATCAGCTTTGTGGAGTGGTATCGCCGGCTAACGCTCTTAGATCAGCGCCTTCTCACTCCACACCTCACCGAGGTGGAGAAAGAAGAGATCCGGGCGAACTCGACAGGGTTCATGGAGGTCGTCACTCGATCGTCCGCGGCGCTCAAGGAGAAGGGTGAGGGGGCGAAGCCGACTGGCGACGTAGCCCTACGTTCGCAGCAGGAGGTGCCCAAAACAGCGCTTGCGCCCGGACGCCTAGCGAACCAATTTGGCGCGCTGGCAGCTGTGAGCCCCGAGGACACTCCCCTGACCGACAAGGAGATGCGCAAACAGGAGAAAAAGGAGCGCCGAGCCGAAGAACGGCGTCTGCAGGAACATGAGCGGCAATTCCATCCCTCATCTGTTCCCCCACAGGAGCGTCTCCAGGAGCACGGGCGGGCTGGAGCCGAGGCGCGAGAGGCGCCCCGAGAGGCACCCCCACGGAAAGTTGGAGCGCCAAAGGTTGCCGATGCAGAGAACGGCTTGCTCGAGGCACGGCTTGCGTCGAAGCACTCGACCGCGACGGTGGGCTCGGGAGCTCACAGTAAGCCGCACGTGCACAAGAAGATGACGTCCAAGGAGATCGATGCCTACACGACTCCCAAAGCGCTCCGTCGCGCGTTGCTGGATCGCGGCATCGCACAAGCCGTGGTGGAACAGTTCGAGGATAAGCCCGATGAGCTGAAGCGCCTGAGAGCGCATGCTAAGACGCTCCCCGGCGTGTGCTCCGAGGCGCGCTCGCGAGGACGCATTCACGTGGAAGGTGTCCACGTGGACCAAGTGGAAGCTCAGGAAATCGAGCGCATCTCTGAATTTATCAATAACCCTTCGCAATCCGCCAAGGGGGCAGCCTATGCAGACACGATCCAAAATGTGGTGAACGATGTGGCACAGAAGGCCAGTGACGTGTTCAGCTACGTGAAGGATGCTGTTCTAGGCAGCACGAGTGCGTCGGCGCCGCCGGCGGTGGCGGACAAGGACGATGAGGATGAACATGGCCACGGTGCAGCTACGGCACAGGTCAACGAGAGCAGCGAGGAAGGCAAGGAGCGCGAAAGAAAAGAGCAACTGAAAAAACTCCGCGCGCGCGCACGTGCGGCGCGTGCATGAGAGTGAGAAACCTTATACTTCCGATGGGGCCCAGGAGTACTAGCATGAGAACTACGAGTAGGCTGGCGCTGTGTGCGGCGCGCAGCGCATGCGCTGTGTGTACTGGTTTCGTACAAACCTCGAATTCCGCTGTGTGTACAGTACAAAAGGCAGTAGATGTGTGCGACTGTACTTACGAAGTTTGGTACGAACGAAGTCGAAGATCGAAGTCGGCTCCTCGTCGGCGGCTAAACTTACGGGACCGGCGAGGCTGTATACGCCTTGTTGGGAGTTGAGCGTAGTTGGACGACGTTTGGGACTTCATAAGAAAGTCACCTTCAGATAATGGCAAAATTGCTTTGTGTCTCCACGGGACCTGTGGTCGTGCGACTTGCCGATATGGCAGTTTAACAAGCAAGCAAGCGTGCTTGCTTGCTTGCAGTTTAACGTCACAACGTCCGCGCCGAGATAATGCAAAAATGGGGAGGCGTAACGGCTAATTAATTCTCGAATTCGTCGTGTCGTTCGTCTCGACCCCCGGGGGCACGATGGTGGCCTTCACGATTCGCATTGTCGGCTTATTTGCGGTCGCGAGCGTTGCATGCGCGTTCACTGCAGGTCCCTTGGCTCCCGCCCTACGGCGATCGGCAGTAGTTGCTGGTGGTAGCTCTGACTATCTTCCACATTGGCGGTCTCAGGCCTCTGTTGCAATGCCTCGAGCAGCTGTGGTGAAGGCGGTCGCCCCTCGGCCAGGGCCGGCCGAGACAGGGGCGAGCGTGATGTCATTTATTACTGCGTTGGGCACGCGCAACGCCGTCACTGCAACCGCTGCGTTTGTCCTGGCGGTTATAGGCGCATCCATTCTCCGCAAACGTGGAGAAGTCCGCCGTCTCAAGCGAGCAGAGGAGAAGAAGGGGGAGAAGACGGTGGAGAAGAAGGCGCCGCCTCCGAAAAAGGTGGAGAAGAAAGTGGAGAGCAAAGCTGGGAAAGGGGCGGAGACAAAGTCCGAGACGGACGCAAGCACGATTTTGGACTTCGGAGCAGCCATCTTCGGCGCTGCAGTCGATGCGACGGTCTGGGCGGGGACGGCGATCGCAGAGGAGGGTGTCAAGGTGCTTGCTGTGCCGACGGTGGCAGCAGAGGCTGCCGCCATGCCGAAAGAGCAGGAGGAGAAGGAGGCAGCGCCCGAGAAGGTGCCCGCGAAGGTGTCCGCGAAGGTGTCCGCGATGGACGACACGCGTGCCTTCATTCCGACACCGAAATTCGCGGGCCCGAAGAAGAATTTCGTCTTCAAGGCGGGCCCAGAGGGCGTTGGCTATTACAATCGAGATTACACATGGGAATGATGCTAGAATCGGAGGGTATCAGTGCAGCAGCGTGCAGCAGTCAGTGACAATCAGCGCCAACAATCGTGTGCGAGCCGCATGACGCCAGCATGTATATTCTGAATCTGAGGTGTCTGTTGGATGCGTCACTGGTCGTTTGAGGTCGGGGGCGGTCGGGGGCGGCGTGGTGCGTTGCGGTGCATTGCGAAGAATGTTGATTCCACCGCAAACCGCGCGCTCGAGAGGACTGGTGCCTCGACGGTCCCGAGAGCACATTTCAGGCGTTTGGTTCGCGAAGTTTGTTGTTAATATTCATGCGTGCACCGTGCCCAGAGGCCATCCCAGAGGCAGCGCGTTCAAAGGTTCGCATGCGGTATGTTTCCCTGGGCATGGCGAAGGCCAATACAACAATGTGATGCATTCTTGAGGTAACCTAACTTACGCGAGACGGATCTGCGGCGGCGAGGGCGGCGGCGGCGGCGGCGGCGTCAGCGGCGGCGTCAGCGGCGGTGTCATAGCGGGCATCGCCTCTGCCTCCGCCTGCTGTAGCCACGACACCGCGTGCCGACGAGCACTCGGCGATGGCGTCTCCTGCCGCCTTGGCGGCGGCGAGGTCAATGCGGGCTCCATCGCTCCCTGCACTGCGAGCGCGGCGCACAGGGCCTCACGCATGTGTGGCACGCCGGATTGCTTTGCGAACTCATTCACCAGCCACTGCATTCCCACCCCCCTCGCCCTCCCCGCGGGCTTCGACGAGTGCGCGTTGGGCACGACGAGACTCTCGGGCATCTCCGGCTCGAGATTCTTGAACACGCTCACGAGATCCGCCTCAACCTTCGTGAGCCTCGAGCCCGCGACCTTTGCGAGGGACACCTGCGGGCGGCCCCAAAAGCGCTCCTGCGCCTTCGAGACGGGTATGTAATGCTGGGGGCTGCGCTCCGTCTTCTTGGGAAAGCGCGAATACTCGGACGAGGGCGAGCCAGGCCTCGACACCCCGCTTGGGGACGCCTGTGTGCTGCCCCAAAAGCGCTCCTGCGCCTTCGAGTCAGGTACGAAATGCTGCGGGCTGCGCTCGTGCTTCTTGGGGAAGCGCGAATACTCGGACGAGGGCGAGCCCGCGGGCCTCGGCACCCCGCTTGAGGCTTTGACGCGGCTGGGCGGCGGGTGCACGCTCGTCGTCTCGTTCCTTCGTGGCGGTGATGCGTCGTAGGTATGTTTGATGGTAGGCAATGGCGTCTTGACCTTAGCCTCACCCTCGCCGGCCTTTGCCAAGCTTCGCCGATCGGATCGCCCGCGCGCCACCGCCTGCAAGCGCGCCGCAGCGTAGTAGTCCTGCTCGACGTCCCGAAACTCATTCAGGTCCACGTCTTCGTCGGCATACTCGGCGTGCGCGTCGGCCGTGAATGCGCGCGGCGGCGTCCACATTTCTGACGCGGGGCGTTTGAACAAGAATTCGAAAACGTTTTGCATGCGAGTTCACACTCGAAAGTGTCTTTGTTCTCACAAAAGTTTCTTCGGCAATGGCCTCTCTTCGCAACGGCCAACGCTGAACGGACGCGAAAGGCGAAACTGAAACCGAGGGGGGCCTCAGCCGCACGGACAGTCAGTCAGTCAGTCAGTTTCGTCGTCCGCGGAGGTTCCGCACTCAGTTTGTAATCAGGGTATGAGGAAGGGGTGCAAATCCAGATATTAATCCCTCCCCTACCCCCTTGGGTAAATCACTCAGTTTGTAATCAGGGTATGAGGAAGGGGTGCAAATCCAGATATTAATCCCTCCCCTACCCCCTTGGGTAAATCACTCAGTTTGTAATCAGGGTATGAGGAAGGGGTGCAAATCCAGATATTAATCCCTCCCCTACCCCCTTGGGTAAAACCGGGTCCCCCCGCGCTCGAGGGACGGCTCCGCACCTCACTGACAGATGACACTCACTCTCATCGCGTGTCGTGTGGGGTTGTGGAAATTCGGAGGGATAAAAAGCTTCTAACGGAATACATAAGAACACATCGGAACGCATCGCACAGCACGCAGCGATCGCTCATCCGCGTCATCGCATCGCACCGTCGCCCTGTACCTCTGTCGCCCTGTAGCTTCACCTAATGGGTACTGCACCTGCGCTACTCCTCCTCTGGCTCTGCGGGCGCGTCGTCTTGGGCCGGTTCTTGTGCGTCGTCCTGCACCTGGGCGTCGTCCTGGGCGTCATCCTGCGGCTGCTCCGCCGACGCTCGAACTTGCTGCGAGGTCCAAAGGTACGTCTCCGCGCGGCCCTGCCAAATCTCAGCATAGGTCGCTCCGCGGTCCGGAGCCCTTGGCACCTCGATCAGGCATTGGGTGACCGTCGATAGGCTGGCTGGCACCGTGAACCGGTACTGCTGGCCCGCGTGCTGCACCAGGAGTTCCTCCCCCGGCCTCAACCCAGGCGGCAGGGTGACCGCAAGTCGTTGCTTGCCCGGAGGTCCACCGCCCATGGACTGCGCCAGGACCGCAGTGCCGGCTGTCGTCGGCGACGGGCCGTACTTGTGCACGAGGGCCTCGGGCCCGAAGGAGAGCGCTGGTGGCAGCGGCGGCCCGCCCATCGAGTCGACGTGCGCGTTGCCGTGGGCGGCTCGTTGGCTCTGACGCCACTGCTCGTCGAGCTCCTTGTCCTTCCGACGCCGCTCGTCCCTGGCTGCCTCGGCCTTGGCGTACTCGTGCTTGCGCTTCTGCTCGGCCGCGAAGTCGATGATCAGGAGGGCGTTCGCATAGTCCATCAGGAGCTGCACCTTGCGAGCACCTCCACCGGACCCGAAGGTGGCCTCCTGCCGCACGATCGCCTGGGACTTGCGCACCCACGCTTCCACATTCGTTGGCAGCAACTTGACGCAGTTGAGCAGGTCCGCCTCGGCTGCCTCCGGCTCGTTGGCGACCAGATGGAAGACGCCACGGTTGAACTGGGTACGCCCGCAGCCGCCGCGCAGCACGATGGCCTCGAGGAATCTCGAGCGCGCGAGCTCGATCCTTCGAAGGCAGAGGTAGGCGACGCCCGCACCCAGCGCCGCTCGGCCGCGCTGTGCGCGCAGGCGCGACATGGCGTCGCGCGCCACCTCCTTGCCCTTCCCGGCGCCCTTGCCGGCGCCCTTGCCGCCATGAGCAGCGAGCAAGCCGCCCCCGCCGCGGCCGGTCGGCAAATCGACGGCGGCGGCGGCGGCGGCGGCGGCGGCGGCGGCGCCAGGGGGGAGGGTGGCGGTGGCCAACAACTCAGCCGGCACCAGCTGGCCGTCGTCGAGGGCGAAACGGCTCTCATCCGATGCCCCGAGGGTGAGCGCCGCATCAAAGTGGGCTGCCGCGTCCGCCCACTTTTTCTGGTGCAGCGCGAGCGTCCCCAGCCCGAGCAGCGCGCTCGACGAGCCCGACAAGCAGCCCGCCGCCTTTTCGTACAGCCGGAGCGCCTCGTGTCGGTTGCCCATGTGGGCGTAAACGGCGGCCGCCTCGCAATGCAGCGCCTTCCACAGGGACGTGCCGTAGGGCGGCGCCGAGGGCGACGCGAGCGCGGCCGTGAGGTCGGCAAGCGCCCCGTGAGATTCGCCCTTCGACAGCCGGAGTGCCGCGCGCGCCTCGAGCGCCCCCGCATCCTTCGGGTCGAGACGAAGTGCCTGCGTCACCAGTCGAGACGCCGTCTCCTCCTGCAGCATGTGGTGGTACAAGCGCGCGAGTCGCACGTGCGGCGCGGGCGAGAGCGGATGGACCGAGGCTGCACGGCAATAGGCGCGCCGCGCTTGACGAACCTCGCCTCGATCAAAGTGGAGATCGCCGCGCCCGAGAAGGGCCGCGAGGCAGCCTGGCTGCACTTGCAGCCCTGCCTCAAAGTGAGAGAGTGCCTCGACAGAACGGCCGAGCCGCTGCAGAGCCTGCGCGCAGACGATGTGCGCGCTTGCGGCGGCGCCCGCCCGTAGCGGCGGCGGCGCGCCGACGGGCCAGGCGAGCGCTTCGCTGTCGGGCACCGCCGGCACGGGCGCCTTGGCGCCGGCCTTGGCGGGCGGCGGCGGCGGCGCGGTGGTGATGTCGACGCTAAGGCGGGCGAGTGCATGCGCGCACCGCTGTGCGCTCAGCAGCGCACGTAGCGCATCGGCCGGCCGGCAAAGGCGCCAATAGCCGAGTCCCAAATTGAAGGCGGCACAGAACGCGAGCTGCAACCTCGACGCCTCGGCGAGCTGCGCGCGCAGCGTGAGGGCGACGCGCGCCGCATGCGCCGCAGTCTCATCGAGTGCGCTGCCCTGGGACGCCGCCGTCACGAGCGGGCGCGAGTACCCTAAAATGGCAAGCGACTCGGCCTCGGCCTTTGGCAGTGCGTGCCGCACATCGACCAGCTCGAGCTCCTTCACCGCGGCAGGCACGTCGTGGATGCGCAGCAGGCACGTGCCCCGCACATAGTGCACGAGCTGGCGTGCGTGTGGCGGCAAGGGATGACGGATGCACTCGTCGAGGGTTGTGGCCACGTGGCCAAGGGCCTCGTTGAGATCCTCGAGCGCCGTGCCGGGCAGCTCCGCGCGTAGGCCGACGAGCGCGCGCACGGCGAGAGCGATCCCGCGCACGTGCGGCTGGGCTGCCTTGGCGCGCTCCGCCGCGTGGTCGAGCTGAGAGGCGGCGCAGTAGTAGTCGTGGCGGCGCCAGAGCACGTGCGCATAATGGAGCCGCACGCGCACCGACCACGGGTGCTGCTCGATCAGCCGGTCGTACTCACGCACGATCCGACGGTCGGAGAGCGGACGGTCAGCGGCAAGCGTGCGGTCGGCATTCACACCGTCGTCGCCGTCGCCCGCGCCGCATAGATGACGCGCCCACACATGCCCTTCGGCAGCGGCCGCACTTGTCGGCAGAGCTGCCAAAGCCTTTCGGTACGCGTCCGCCGCGTCCACGGGCCGATGCATGCCGATGAGCAGGTGGCCGCGGCGCAACCAAAAGAGGGACTGGGCCGCTGGCGACAGGTTGATGAGCTGCACCATCGAAGGGCCGCTGCACGCGCGGGCGCTCGCTTCGGCTGCCAGCCCAAGCTCGCCCGCACATTGCCACGCGGTGGCAAGGAGGGCGAGGCGTGTCGGAGGCACGACGAGCGGACGCGCCTCGCCTCCCGCTGCGCCACCCGGTGCGCCTCCCGCCAACCCCGCGAATATGTTCATCGGCTTTGGAGCTTCGCCGACCTTCTTACGGGGAGGCTCGGTGAGCTGAAGCAGCAGCGCCGCTGCATCAAGCGGCCTGTCGAGCAGCAGTGCACATTCGGCCATCAGCTCGACCATCAAGCCTTCAAGGCTGCTGGCCATCTTGGCCACCGCCTCGGGCGTCGCGCCCGACACGCCGCCAAGCTTCTCGCCCGGCACGATGCGCATCGTCGCGCCCAGGCCCGGCGAAAAGACAAAACCGTCACGATCGAGGCTCACCGGCGGCTCCGAGAGGGTCGAGCCCGCGCCCGCCCCCCCCGCCTTGGTGGCACCCCCCGTGGCCTTGTCGCCCCCGGCGCTCTTGTCGCCGCCAGCGGTGCCGCCGTCTGGCGGGGCCGCGCTGGCGCCGCCTTTGTCGGCGCCCTTGTCGGAGGGTTTGTCGGTGCCTTTGGCCGGCGGCTTGCCCTTGGCATGCGCCTGTGACTTGGGCGGCGGCGGCGCGATGACGAGCGGCGGCCGGCGAAGCGCCATCCAACTCTGCGCGAGGCTCCAGCACTCGCGCACGGCGGGCTGGATCCTATTTGCCACGAGCAGGAAGCGGGCGTGGAGCGCATGCAGCACCGTCCACTCGGGCCGTGCTTGGAGCGCCGTGCGCAGGTCAACGTACGCACGCTTCATGTCGCCCATCCGTAGAAACGTCTCGGCGCGCACCACGTACGCGCGCACGCATCCACGCTCACGAGTCAGCGCACGAGTGCAATAGTACAGAGCGACCGGGTCGTCCCCTGCAAAGTGCGCATGGCAGAGCGCGGCCGCCACGAGTGGGAAGCCACTATTGGGCTGCTTGCGCGCGGCGAGAAGGTACTCGGACACGGCGCCGGTGAAGTCGCCACCCGACTCGTAGATGATGCCACGCGCGACGTGGCACTTCCAAGCTTGGGCCACGTAGCCGGGCTTCTCCTTCGCCACCTCGTCGCCCTCGAAGAGCTCGGCGGCGGTTGCAAGGTCGTCGAGGGCACGCTTTCGTTTGGGGCCGCATCCCTCGATGCAGCCTCGGCACAGGAGCGCCATCGCGTGCTGTGGCTGGTGCTTGAGCACCTGCGACAGGTCCTCCGCAGCCCCTGCAAAGAGGGCCTCGCGCTCAAAAGCGCTCTTCGGCTCGTTCGTGGCAACGTCGACGCGCAGCCTTGCCCGCTTGAACAGCGTCTCAGGCGTCGAGCCCTTTTTGAGGATCGTGCTGAGCAGCCCGATGCCCTGCGTGCGGTCGCCGAGCTTCTCAGCAAGCGAGGACGCCTGGACCGCCAGGTGCGGATCTCCGGGGCGAAGGATCGCCGCCTTGCTCATCGCCGCCAGCTGGGGCTTGTCCTGGTTGAGCCGCTTATGCAGGGCCGCGAGGGCGAGGAACGCGTCCGAAAGATTCGGAAAGTTCTCCGTCAAGAACTTGAGATCGGCCATCGCCTTGTCAAAGAGATTCGAGGCCTCACTCGACTTGGCGCGCGCCATGAGTGCGTCCGCCATCTTGTCGCCCTGCAGCTCGAGGGCCTTGGTCGCTCTGCCGAGCGGCGGGGGCAGGAGCGCCGTATAGTCGCTGATCGCGTCGGCATGCTGCTCGAGGAGCGCGTACTGCTCTGCGCGCGCGAGCATCATCTGCTGCATCGGCGGCGGCTCGGGGGCTGGAGGCGTCCCCGGCGGCGGTGGCGGCAGCTTCGGCGCGCCGGCGATGGCAGCGTCGAGGTCCGCGATGGCATGCTTGTACAAGTAGAGGCGACGGAGCAACTGAGCTCGCTGCATCCGGGCGCACACGCCGACAACGCTCGTAAGACGCTCGAACTCCGACTTGCGCTCGGTCGCCTTGGCCGCGGGGATCAGGAACTGCGAATCGTGTAGCATGGCCGCCGCCACGGCCTCGCGCTCGTGGCTGGCGAGCGCACAGAGCCCGTCCAGGGACGCCTTCATGTTGCCGCCGGGCTTCGCGTCGGCGGCGGCTCTCGCCAGGGTCTGTAGGAAGGCTGCAATCGGGGGCGAGTTGCGCGGGTCGCGAAACTCTTCGGGCAGCGGCGGCAGTGGCGGCGGCGGCGTGGGCGGCTTTGGCGGCGGTGGCGGCGGCGGTGGCTGCGGCGGCGTGGCAGGCTTGGTTGGGGGCGGTGGCGGTTCGGCGGGCTTGGGCTTGGGCAGCGTGGCGAGCTTGGGAAGAGACTCCTCCTCCTCCTCGTGCCCGAGCCACTGCTTCCTTAGCTCCGCCTTCACCTGAGCGCCCGAAGCGTCCTCTTCGAGCTCCAGGGGCTCCGGCGCGGGCTTCAGTTCGGGCTCGGGCTCGGGCTCGGGCTCGGGCTTCGGCTGCGGCGGCGGCGTCTTATCCTTTGTCCATGGCGCCTCCTGATGACGATCCTCGTCGGAGTCCTCGAACAAAACACCGGACTCCTCCAGATTTTGTGCCAATCTCCTTTGGGCGAGCTCCGGATCGGCCTCGTTGGATAAGTCCGGCAGTGACTCGAGCGGCTTCGGCGGCTTGGTCGACTTTGGCGTCATCGGGGGAGAGAATGGTGAGGGTGTCATCGGCTTCGATCGCTCCGGAGATCGCTCCGGAGATCGCTCCTGCAGCCACAGCGGCGTCATCGCGCGCGGACCTGTCGATGGCTGCGTTGGTGTCGCAGGAAGCCGATCCGCCAAAAGGCCAAACGAAGGCGATAAGGGGCGACCCTCCTCTTCATCATTCACACCCTGCTCCTCCTTCTTCACAGGTGCCAACACTTTCAGCTGAGCCGTCATCGATTTTTGGATCATCTGACGCAGAGCCAGATTCGAAGAAAGCAGCTTATGCGGCAGCTTCGCGCCAGTGCTGGGGCTGGTGTCGTGCGTCTGTAGCCACGACTCAATGTTTGCGCGCTCGTACGTGTGGCCATCGGGGCCGGAGACGGGGTCCAACATGACCTCGTGAGAAATCGGGCAGAGGTACTGCGCCGGCGCATGCGATGTCATTGACTTTTGGATCATCTGACGCAGAGCCAGATTCGAAGAAAGCAGCTTATGCGGCAGCTTCGCGCCAGTGCTGGGGCTGGTGTCGTGTGTCTGTAGCCACGTCTCAATGTTTGCGCGCTCGTACGTGTGGCCATCGGGGCCGGAGACGGGGTCCAACATGACCTCGTGAGAAATCGGGCAGAGGTACTGCGGCAACGCCAGCGGCGGCGATGGGGTCCCCGGCATGGACACGGGGTACGGCGGCGGCCATGGCGGCGTCCCCGGCAATAGACCCTGGGGGCCCGTAGCCCTGGAGGCGGCGGGCGGCCCTGGCGGCGGCGGCGGCGCCTTGCGGTTCATGAGCTTGCCCATCGAGTCCGAGTCGGGAGAGGCGCGCTGGTCCTTGGTTAGCTGTGCCGCAAGCACCTTGTCCTTCTTTTTCTTCTTCTCAGTCGAGTAGGCCAGGGAGAGGCCGTCTTCGCCTTCCTCCCGAGGCGACTCCACGACCGTCACCGGCAGCACCCGCGCCGCCTTCGACGACAACGGCCGCCGCCCCTCATCCCCATCGAGCAAGTCCTCAATCACCGAATCCGACGGGTGGAGCGTCGCCTTCGGGAACCACTTGGTCTCACCAAAGCCCATTGCCAATTGCGCCGATGGCAAGGCCGGCACCAGGGGCGCAGCAGAGGGCAGGTTGGGCGCTGGCGTCAGCAGCGATGGCTTCGCAAGTGGACGTCGCGGTGACTCGGGTGCTACAATGGGCGCCGGCCGCGCCGCGGCAGCTTTCGCGTCCGCGACTGCCTTCGCGTCCGCGGCTGCCTTTGCTGCTACTGCCGCAGCCTCAGCGGCAGCCTTGGCCTCGGCCGCCGCGGCCGCCTCGGCCGCCGCGGCCGCTTCGGCCGCCGCCGCCGCTTCGGCCGCAAGCCTGACAGCTTCAGCCTGCGCAGCTGCCAATCGCTCCGCTTCCAGCCGCTCCGCCTCCGCTGCAGCCGCGGCCGCCAGCTCCGCCTCCACCCTACGTGTTCGGATTTGCTCACGCCCCATCTGCCCTCGATGCGTGGCCTGCAGCGTGATAGCGGCGCGCTCGGCCTGGGCTAGCAGAGCCGCCTCGATTGCCGCCTCCGCCTCCTCCTCCCGCGCCGCGTGCTCTTGGGCGTGCATCTCGATGCGACGCGCTACTGCCTCGCAGCGCGCTGCCCGGCCGCGTCGCGCCGCTTGGAGCGTCGTCGCGGCGCTCGCCTGCGCTCGCGCTTCCTCATCGGCCGCCGCCGCCGCTGCCGCCGTCGCCGCCGCCGCCGCCGCCATCACCTCCGCCGCAGGCTCCGGCGCCGCCGCCGCCTCCGCAAACGCTGCGGTGGCCTTTGCTTCTTCTCGAGCCTGTGCTATCAAACCGGCATTCGCCCTGCCGGTGCGACCGCGATGAACCGCTTGTACACGCGTCGCAGCCGTGCCCTCCCTCGCCCTTAACGCCTCGGCATCGGCGGCATGCCCAGGAGGCTCTTCTGGTGTGAATAGAACTAGCGTGAAGGCATGCCCAGGAGGCTCACGCTCCGGGGAGGGGGAGGGCGACCTCGAGGCTGCGGTACGGGCGGCTCGCGTGGCAGCGATGGACCCTCCTGGAGCAGGTAACCACGGCGGATCTCCCACGCCGAGATCGCCGAAGTCTGCGGCGGCGGCGGGCACTTGAAATCGCACTGTGTTTGGGGGGGAGCCCCGCACAGGCCTCTCAAAATCCAGGGGGGCGAGCGTCAAGCTCGACTTTTGCGTCGCGGCTATTGGAGTGCGAGCCGTGGTTGGAGTCCGAGCGATGGTCGGAGTACGAGCTGTGGTTGCCGGACGAGACGAACCGATCATGAAGAGGCCCAATTGCGCTGCCCTCGGAGCCATCGGGGGCGATGAGGGCATGACTGCTGGGGAGCTCAGCGCGGCACCGCCATCAGCGCCATCCGGCATGGGCAAGGGCTTGGGCGGCGGCTTGGGCGGCGGCTTGGGCGGTGGCGCAGGCTCGGGCCTCGTCACACTCGTCACTGCACTCGTCACGGGGTCGAGACGCTTACGCTGCCTCCCGCGGCTATCAAGTTCACGAGCGACAGCCACGCTCAACGGCAGCGGCCGGCGAAGCCGGCGAACGAACACGACGCGCGGCGAGCGCGCGCTCGCATCGATGCGGGCTGGCCACTCGCCCTCCGCCGCCTCCGCTGCCGCCGCCCCCGCCGCCGCCTCATCGACGATGCGCACGCGGTACGAGCTGACACGCGGTTTGGCCTTCTTGTCAATCTCGCCCACAACCTCCTTCCAGCCCTTGGTGTCGGGAGCCGAGAGAAGGTCCCACGCGACGATCGGGTCGAGCAAGGGCACTGGGAATCGGCCCCGGTGCAACGAGTGGAAGCCGCGCTCGGTCGTCGCGACGCTGCTGATCGAACAGCCGCCCATGCCGCCGCCGCCGCCCATGCCGCCGCCACCACGGAAACTGCCAGCGCCACCGCCCGAAGCCGACTCAGATCCGAAATGCTGGCCGGAGCGCACGGTGTTACTCTTGACCTGACGTCCCTGCTGCTGCTGCTGCTGCTGCCCGGGAAAGAGCGGCTGGCCACCCGAAGAGCCACCCATGCCGCCGCCGTGCTGCTCCTGCTCAAAGCCGCCAAAGTCTTGCGCCGATGGCAGTCCGAGCGCACCGGGCATTGCCGGCAGCAGGCCGCTGGTAGAACTGCCGCCAAAGCCAAAGTTGGGAAGTTGAGCGCTAGGCAGCTGCGCGCCGGGAAGCTGCATGCCGGGAAGCTGTGCACCTGGTAACATCTGCTGCTGCTGCTGCTGCTGCTGCTGCTGCCCCCATCCGCTGGGCCGGCCCATGGTGCCGCAAGTGGGGCGTCGGCCTCGGGGACGAACAGAAGCAGCGCTCCCACTCGTTCAAGAACAGCCACCAAAGTTTCCCGAAACGTCAAGTCATCAATTCCATGCTCACCTCCCGCGGGCTTGGAGTCCCCGCGCAGCATCAAAGCGTCTTCAAAAGCGCCCTCGTGGGCGCAGCGAATGGCGGGCGTCAAGCCCGCGTTCTCTGAGGACCTTCAGTCGCTGCTCGCCGCACCGGCGCTCGCGCCGTTACTCGCCGGCTCGGACGCCACCGCTCCGGCCACGCCCACCGCCAGCGGCGACGACCCGACGCTCACCTTTGCCAAGAGCGTCATCGACGCGAAGACTGGCGGGACGGTGCTGCCGCAGTTGCAGGGCGGGTTGCAGTTGCTCTCGACCGAGCTCGGCGAGAGGGTGTCCGAGCAGTACGAGTCGCTGATTACCAACGTGCATGCGACGCACGCGCTCGAGGCCAAGTTGCTACGCAGCAACGAGCGCGTCGAGGCGCTCGCGCAGTCGGTGCGGCGCATTCGCACCCAGTGCGCGAAGCCGTACGCGAGGCTGCAGGAGTGCGTGACGCAGCTGGAGCGCATGCAGGAGTGCGGCGAGCTGCTCCGTCAGACCCAGCGCGCGCTCGTGCTGTGCAAGCGGCTCCGGGAGAGCGTCGCACCGCCCGAGCCGCCCGGTGGGGGCGGAGCGAATGCAGCCGCAGCCAAGCCAGCGTCCGACGCGACGACGGTGAAGCCGGCGCCTTCCGCCGCGGCGCGCACCGACCTGCCCAAGGCGGCGCAGGCGCTGCGTGAGCTCGAGGAGCTCTTCGCCGCCGTCGACCTGCGCGGCATCGATGCGATCGAGACAGAGTGGACGTTTGTGCAGCAGGCGAGCGCGAGCGTGCGCTCCCAAGCACTTGTCATGCTGCGCGCGGGCGTCAAGGAGCAGTCACAGGCGCAGACGGGCACGGCGCTGCAGGTCTTCTTCCACCTGGGCGAGCTGCGCCAAACCGCCATCGAGGCCGCCAAGCACGTGACCCTCGACGTCCGCAGCGCCGTCGCGGGTGCCTTCGACAGCGCCATCTTTGGACCGGACGCCGCGCAGCGACTCTCGAGTGGCGGCGGAGTGCTGGGCGACCTGGGCGCAGGGGCGAAGCCGCCGCACGGCATGCCGCCCAACTCGGCCCTCGCGGGCTGGTGCGAGATGCTCTGGTCGAAGGCCGATGGGCTTGCCGAGGCGCTCTTCACCGCTTCGATGCGGCTGACCAGCCTGCAGCGCGTACTCGCGAAGAAGCGCGACCCGCTCACGCAAGCCCTCTTCGCGACGATCTTCGACGAGCAGGCGGAGGCGCCCAACGCGGCGCTCGTCGCGGAGCGCCCGCCGCCCACCACGGTGCGGGAGCGCGTGTTCGCGGCGGCCGAGCAGCTCGTGCCCCTGCCGCCGAAGGGCAAGTACCCCATGGCGGACCCGTCGCTCTTTGACTGCCACCCGGCTCTCAAGGCTCTGATGGAGACGGTCAAGTCGTGTGCAGGGCCCGCAGGGGCCGCAGGGGAGAGAGACGCGCCGGGTGGCACAAGTGGCACGGGTGGCACGGCAGCTGCGGCGGGTCTCGCGCCGCTCTGGGCGCCGCTGCCGGAGACGCTCCGCACGTCGCTGACGCAGGCGACGGGTGCAAGTCCATTTGTGAGGCAGATGATCTCGATGGATCTCCCGCGGCTCATGGCGGTGCTGAGCGGCGTGTTGCCCAAGCTCACGCAGCAGCTCGCGCCCGCGAAGCCGCCGGCCGAGGCGGTGGCGGTCCTCGCTCCCGAGGCGCTGCTCGACTGCCTCAGCGGCACGCGAGAGCTGTTCGAAAAGCATCTGGCAGAGAGCCTGCAGCGGACGTGCGTGGCACAGATGCGTGAGTGCTCCGCGCTGGCGGCGAGCGCGCCCTCTGCATCCCTCCCGGCGCAGGCCCGCGCGGGCATCGAGAAGCGACTGGGCGCCGCCATCGAGCATGAGCTCAAGCGCGTCGCCGGCTGCGCGCCGCTCGAGCGCCTCGTGGCGGCGAGCTGCGCGCATGCCATCGGGCTGTTTGGCGCCAAGGGCGAGGGTCTGCTGCGGCTCGAGGAGGGCGAGACGCCGGCGGCGCAGCAGGCGGCGCGTCTCAACGGCGAGCTGCTCGTCGCAGTGCAGGGGCTGCGTGCGGACGTGTACGCGCAGACGGGCAGCGGCTCGGCCGTGTCTGAGCCCGCAACGGCGCTCCTGCTCGAAGGGCTTGCCAAGCTGAGCCCGCTCATCACGGCGCTAGCGAACCCGGCCACGCCGATGCCCGATGCGAAGCGCGGGGACGCCATGCAGATGCTCAAGCAGCACCTGCGCCGGCTCGAGATGGACGAGAATGTGTGAGAGAGAGGTTCGGCACACGCATGATGTCTGTTGCCACCGCTCCGAGACTCAGAAGTGGGGTTCGGGTCGTTGAAGACTTTGTTGGTAAATCAAAAGCCAAAATTGATGCCGAATTGCATCACGTATAAAAACGCCCAATATCGGATTTGATGCCGTACCAAATGCCTTTGGAGATCCAGTACATGTGACTTCGGGATTTATGGTGAATTCGTCGAAAATACCCGAAGACTTACAAGGGTGTTCAAGCGTGGGGCTTCAAATTTCCTTTTGCGGCAACATTCGAAACGATCCTTTTCGGGCACGTTGTTTTTTGTGCACATGCGGCTTCAGACGCTAATGCTTGGCATTCTAGTTGGCGGCGTTTACGCCGTCGGCATTATGAATACCATCGTTGAGCCCATGTTGAGCCATCACCTGCCCCGACAGACGAGCTACATGCGAAGCCAAAGAGGACGAAGTCAGTCGCCAAGCCAGTCGCCAAGCCAGGCGAGCACGCCAACTATGTCGCAAAGATTGGAGATTGCTCGACCGTTCCCGATACGCCCGACTTTAAGTTGATCCAGCAGTGGCAGGACAAGATGAAAGCTTCGGTTACAAAGCCCAGCATGTTTGCCGACACCAACCACCTGTATGTCGACGACCGCTGCTTTGTGGCGCGTCGCGTGTGCGAGGTGACCGTCCCCGCGTCCGATGCCGTGTTGCTGCTGCCTCGCGATGGGCCGGGCTCGATCACCCTCCAGTCACAGGACTATGACGTTGTGCTGGGCGCAGCCAATTCTATTGGCTGCGTTGCTCGGTACAGCTTCGCCTCGCTGCTCGAGAGGGATGGCAGCTTGCCGATCCTCAACCTGGGCAGGAGCGCTATGGGCCCGCACACATACACGGATGAGCCCAACTGGCCGCTCCTTGCTCCCGTCTTCAACAATGCGCGCGCCATTATTATTTGCATCATGGGGGGAAGGCACTCGCCTGAATCCGAAACGGGCAAGCTGAGTGATATCGATGCGTTCGAAAAGTTGAAAGGGATGTACCACTCCAAGAACCCCGAGGAGGTGGAGCATGCTAAGGAGTTGATACGACAGTCGCTTGCGAGCGCCGCATTGGAGTATCAGGAACTCGTGCGCCGCATTCGAGCCGGCGCTCCAGCAGGAAAGCCACCACGTATCCTGTTGGTCTGGCAGTCGTCGTGCCCGATCTCGGGCTGCACCGGACTGGATGAGTTCCCGCAGTACTACATGGAGCGCTCGGGCACGCAAAATGTGCTTGCTAGTCTCGCAACTGTCCTCGGCGCCGAAGTCATCGATGCGAGCTGGGGCCACCTGCCGCCGTCACCACCATTCCCTATGGACCAGTGCTCGACTTGCGTGACGAAATCCAAGGATGTGTGCGACGCTGGCGAGGCACGCAATGATGCTCAGAGGGAGGGGCGCACGTGTGGCACGAAGTGCGGGTATGTGACATCCGCCTACTATCCACATGATGCCGCCCATGCGTACGCAGCGAGCGTGATCAGCGCAGCGCTGCGGAAGGACACGGACAAGGTCATGGACGCAGACACGGACACGGGCAACTAGGTCATGACATGGACACGTGAGCACAAGCACGGACGGGGGCCACAAAGGGGCCACAGGTATGGTTGGACCTATCAGGCACATACTATTCTCGCTATCAGCTATCTCTTCAAGCTCACGTTACGAACTCAACGTAGAGAATCCAAGTCATCGCGGTAAAAAATCGATGTATCGTGAGTCAATGTGTTGAAAGTGTCTGTGTTTGCGTGCGAGTTGGCAGTTGCGAGTTGCGTGTCGATGTGTGCGCGTGTTGCGCACAAACACCAGTCGGCACACAATACATGTAAACACAAAGAGAGCAACCCCACGGTCGAGTAACGGTCGAGCGCGAGTAACAGTACTTTTGTTGACCGGGGTGCAGGTGCAGGAAAGGTGCAGGCGGGCCGAGCGGAGAGTTGTCTCGAGGTGGAGAAGTCCACCCGTCCTTTGAGCATGCCTGCTTTGAGACGTGGAGGTGTATGTGTGGCCGCGACGTGACTGACAGAATGACTGAAGCCAGCGCGCAAAAAGACTAGGCCAGGGCCCCCATAGCGCCGAGTAGTAATTTCCTTTCAGTTCAGTTCAGTTCAGTTCAGTTACTTCGTAAACAACAGACAACCTAACGGAAGCCTATCGAATGTGCTCTCTAAGCTAGCAGTGGGGGTGAGAGTCGTCGGAGATGGTGAGACACAACGGAAGGAGCACGAACGGGAAGGAGACCAGGAGGAGACACGCCACAGGGTGCTAGCCTGCGTGCCCTCACCCCTCAGAGTACAGCTAGAGATCGTCAGATCGAAGAGAATAGATAGAGAGAGAGGGGAATTGGGGGAGAGAAAGAGGGAGACATAGGCGCCTCGACCGAGGAGCTCGAGGAACTGAACTGAACTGAACTGAACTGAACTGAACTGAACTTCCTTTCACAGCCAATGTTTATAGTTCGACACCCAACATGAAGACCTCCCGCGACCTCCGGTTCGCGGAGTGCCGCTTGAGGTCACAAGCCCGAAGATGGCTTTGTCGCGGGCGCTGATGACCGTTGGGTCGCTGCTTCAGATCACGATGGTCTGGTCGTTCACGGCCGTGGCTCCGACCCACGTATCACAACGCTCTTACGGCACCCGCTCGCCGCGATGTGGACAGGCCATACTGGCACTGCTCTCTCGGCGTGCCGCGCTGCACTCGGCTGCCGCGCTGCCTCTGTTTGCTGCCGCGGCGCCTCTGTTCGCTGCGACAGTTTGTTCGTGCCCCGAGGGATCCGAGTCGTGCGTCTGCGTCGAAAAGGATTTGCCCAAGGCCAAGAAGCGTGCCGACGCGGCTGGGCGCGACGCGGCACAATCCAGGGCTGACGTGGCAGCTCTCCGGGCTGAGTTGGACGAGATGGAGAGGATTGAGAATGGGCCCAGAGCAGGTCCCAAGCCCAAAGGTGCCAAACCCGAAGAAGACCGGCGCAATGTGCTTGACGAGAAGCAGCGCCGGGCCAGCGAGGCCAAGTCCCTGAAGGCCAATGAAGCTCCCGCCACGTCCGCACCTGCAGATCCGGGCTTTATGGGCCTGACGGGAGGCAGCTCACAGAACTTCGGCGAGGTCGACAAGAATGGTGCCGAGATGCGCTTCCAAGCGATTGTCGCCGAGACGGCCAGGAAGCGCGAGGCCGACTTCGGCTTCGAGCTCGATGAGGATGACATACGTCAGATCGAAGAGGTGCTCCGCCCCAAGTACTGCGGCCCCCAAGGCCTCATCGGCCCGTGCCTCACGGCGAGCCCCACGAAGAAGTGAAGTGAGGTGATCTACAGTCTGTGAGGTGATCATCACAATATCAAAAACTGCATTTGACTTTGTATTGACTTTGAGCATTTGTCTTTTCGCGGGCTGTTCGCGGGCGATGCGTGCGTCTTCGCCGCCAGCATGCGCGCCAGTCTTCGTTCGCGTGGTCGCGTCGCGTCGGCCGGACGAGCCGGCAGCCGCGCGCTCGGGAACCGAACGGTCCCGGCGAGACCGAAGTCATGACCGAAGTGCCCGTTAGTGCCCGTGCTTGGATAGTGCGGTTCGTTGAGCAATACCTCGATATAAGGATTATCGTGTTTTTTAGCGCCCGGTTCGCGGTTATACTATTTGAGCATATCCATATCATATCGTCCGGAGCGAGCGTGAAATCTGAAAAGCATAACGAAGGGGGAGCGGTTCCGGAGGCGCGGAAAGGGCTCTCGATGGGTTGGTATTGCGATTTTCACTCCGTGCGGATTCGAACCGCAATGCCGCCCCCACACCGACAACCCCAACCTGGGGAATGTGGTGTCGGCACAGCATGAAAGCAAGTTGCCCTCGGGCATTCCTTTTTCCGGAGTGGTGGGGCATGGGGCAATCAATCTGACTGGGGCAATCAATGTGACTCAGAATCGTACTCAGAATCATCCACTCAATCGTACTCGGAATCACTCGATCTCCTCGATGGCGTGTGCGTCCTCGCTCACGATGTGCTTGAGCGCCGGCAGCCTCGAGCGCTCGGTGGCGGCCTCGACAACGAGATGTGCCAAGTGCTGGCAGCTGAGCGAGTGCAGCGTGGCGCTCTTGAGCCGGGGCGCGACGAGGCCGGCGCATCCGTCGATCGTCAGCTTGAGCAGCCTTGGGCAGTCCTTGCATGCAAACTCGAGCGCATCGTCCTCGAGAGCGGTGCAACCTGCGAAGATCAGCTGCTCGATCTGCGGCCCGCCTAGCGAGGGGCGGCACAGCCGCTCGCAGTGAGAGAGCTCGATGCGCTTGAGCGCTGGACCACGGACGATGGGCGACGCGAGCATCCCGCAGAGCGAGAGCGAGAGCCTTGAAAGCCGTGGGCAATGCATGCAGGCGTACGTCACGGCGCTATCCTGCAGCATCGAGCAGCCGCTCATGTTGAGGTCCGTGATGAGGGCGCCGTGGATGCGAGGCGAGCGTAGCGAGCCGCACAGGGCGAGCATGAGCGTGGAGAGGCGCGGGGACGTGTCGCATGCCGCGCTGACTGTCTCGTCAGCGAGGGCCTCGCATCGCGTGCCGATCAGGTGGGTGAGGCACGGCCCTCCCACTGACGGCGCGATCACCGCGTGGCCGGAGCGCGAGAAGTCGAGGTGACGAATCTTTGGGGCACTCGCGCAGGCAGCGCTGAGGAGTGCGTCGTTCATCGTGAGGATGTCGGAGACGTCGAGGGTCGTCAAGCTCGACTGGCGCGACGCGGCTGCAGGGGCGGTTGGCAGCGACGGCGGAAGCGACGGCGGCAACGTAATGTAGGTCGAGGACGGCGTCGTCATCAATGGCATTGTGATGCCTGCTGGCGGCGTCGAAGGCGGCGGCAACGGAAGCGGCGGCATGGCAGGCGAGAGCACAAGCGGGGAGCCAAGTGGGGAGCCCACGCCGGCATCTGTGCCACTATGGTTGCCGTTGCCGGCGCCAGCTCCACCTGCCAAACGTCCGCCGAATGGCAGCGTATGAGGCTCGAGCTGGCTCGTCAGCGACTCGCAGCCCGCAATGAGGAGAGTCGCGAGTTGCGGACACGCCTCACCTAGAGGGCGGAGCGCGCGGTCGTGGAGGCTCGTGCACTCGCACAGGTTGAGGCTGGTCAGGCTTGCGCCGCGCACCGGCGGCGTGCGCAGCGCCGTACAACGCCACAGGCTGAGCTCGGCGAGCTGCGGACTGCCCGCACAGAGGTCGTGCACAGCCTCGTCGGTGAGGTTTGCACAGATGGCGATCGTGCAGTGTTGGAGGTGCGGGAGCGTAAGCCGTGGCCGGCGCAGCAGCGCGTTGACCGTGACGCGCAGCCGTGTGAGCGTCGGCGCCGCCGCGGCGGTGAGCGCCTCGAGCCCAGCATCGGTGAGGAAGCCGCAGCCTCCGAGTTCGAGCTCGCGGAGCCTCGGAAGCAGCATCGTAGGCGCGTCCTCCCAGTCGGGCAGACGCAAGGAGGAGGTGTACGCGCACGTGCCCGAGAAGACGCCGCGTTGCAGCGACAGGTTCTCGAGTCGGCCGCCGTATTTCGGGTCGGCCGCCACCTCGAGGACCATCTCGAGCGCGTCGTCGTTGAGGCCCTCGAGCTGCAGGCAGCGCAGCGGGCCGAGGCGTCGCAGCGCGAGCGTTGCGAGTTCAGACACATCGAGCGGAAGCACACGCAGTGTCGCATCGCGCGAGCGGCGGCAGTCGCGGTAGGTTGTCACGATTGCGTCCAGGTGCCCACACACGGAGCGACACACGAGCCGTAGGAGCGAGCGGAGCTGCTGCGGATGCGCGACGTCGACGGTTTCGAGCTCAATGCCCATCTGGGAGAGCACGAGGGAGAGCAGGTCGGGGTCGTCCAGGATCATGTTTTCGTCGTTGGGGTTCCAAGAAGTGGGGGTCGGTCGGCGATCGGGAAGCCGACTTCGATGTCCGCCAAATTTGATGGCCGAAAAAACCCAAGCGCGTCACGAAAACAGACACGAAATCGGCAGGCACTCGATCGTACATGTAGCAGGGTGGTGGGCCCGGGAGTTCACGCTACTTGCCGACTCCCCTTTCCACGCCCCGGTTCACACCGGCATCGCCGAGGTTCCGTGTAGCAAAAAGACATAAAGACAACATGACGACCTGTACGGAGTAAGGCGCTGCTGCTTTGTTTGCCGTGACGTTGCGTATACCAGCTCATACTGTGCCCACACATCCCTCTACCCCTCTGGCAGGGGCACTAAGTGCACATGGACCTGCGACGGCGGCCTCACATACGATCTGAGTTCGCTCAAACCCCTTTTCCTTGACCCAGACACCACGGCCACGGACTCGGAAAGTAAAAATTACTTCTGGAGGACGTGCAACGAAGAGGCCTACAAGGAAGTGTGCTCGGCCACGACGTTGCCGAAAGCATCGTGGGCGGCCGTGCAGACGTGGGGCACCGGCCCGACCGACTGCGCCATCATCGGCGACACCACCCAAGGGACATGCTCGGTGATGGATCCAAGCAACCCGACCCAGGGCATGCAATGCAACTATCCCGGTGGTGACAAGGTGGGGAGCACACCGCGCGACGTCACCTTCGAGTGGAGTTGCGCCCAGACGGAGCAGCCTGCGCAGGTCGATGCGACCGGTGCTTCCTCATACGAGATCAAGATTGCGGGGCCCGCGGGCTGTGGCACGGGAGGCCCTGGCCCCGGGCCTGGGCCTGGGCCTGGGCCTGGGCCTGGCCCAAAACCGGCGTCGCCGCCGCCGTCACCTCACTCCCCGCCCAATACCCCCGGGCCTGGGCCTGGGCCTGGGCCTGGGCCTGGGCCTGGCCCAAAACCGGCGTCGCCACCCCCGTCACCCCCGCCACCCCCGCCGCCGTCGCCGCCTCACTCCCCGCCA
>Ga0210248_100638_pt1 | contig 30500 bp, 19 predicted proteins | sample ChrtobMetP3_32mM_FD_155493 | JGI IMG/M metagenome (GOLD analysis project Ga0210248, IMG submission 155493) | Chrysochromulina tobin associated microbial communities from unialgal haptophyte culture, Seattle, Washington, United States - P3_32mM | ecosystem: Host-associated > Algae > Haptophytes >...
GCCGAAGACAGCCCGCCGCAGGCGTCGCCGGAGCCCGCCGCAGGCGGATCATCCTGCGGTGGTTGCAGTGGCGGCGTGGGGCGCCGTGGCGGGCGACCTGACGGCTGCCGTTGCCTTACCGCGTTGCTGGTTGCCCTGGCGGATGCGCGGCCTAAGGTGATGAACTTAACGAGGAGCGAAGCTGAGATCAGGTGGCGCACCCGAACCGCGAGGAAGGAAGTGTGGGAATTCGAATCGAGTGACCGAAACGGCGCCCACGCTTTTTTGCTGTGTAGCTCGAAGCACCTTGCTGTGTAGCTCGAAGCACTTGCTGTGTAGCTCGAAGCGGGCGGCTTCAGCGCGCCCTATGCCGTACATACTCGTCGATCCTGATCGCCGGCAGCACGTACTGGCCACCCATGGGCACAGTCACCACCGCTCGACCTTTCTCCGTCGCCGCTGCTGCCCACCCACCTGCCAACGCCATCGCCACCTGCCTCAGCTCCGCCAGTGAGCCCAACGTACAGCATGGACCTCTCTTCCCGGCTGCCGCCGCCTTTGCCATGGGTACGCCTGCCTTCTCATCCGGCAGTGAACTGCAAGACCGATCCAACGGCCTCCACCCGCACATTGTCAATGGCCTAGCCCTGGCCCACTGCTCAACGTCGAGTCACCATCACGTGTGGATTGGAGCTGTCAAGCGGTCACACGTTCGACTCTCCTTGCATCCGCGCGGCCCAGGTTCGAGCCCTGGGCGTGCGGAGTTCTTCTTCATCCTCGAGTTCCTCGTCGAAGGCGGCGTCACAAATGGTGCGCTCCGAGGATCGAACCGCTGCAGCTGATGAGCATGCAAGCTCTTGCTAATCTGCAGCTTGCACTGCGTGCCTTTGCATGTGATTTTGGGCCGACTGGCTTGGCGCCTAGGCCGCGTTAGATAAGTGTCATTCTCGAGCCCGTCAATTTCCCGGTGTTTTCGCTTTCCCCGTACTGAAGCGTGCGCGACTGATTCGTGTCGCTCACAGGGACTTGAACGCGTGGAGCCTCCGAGCCGAGCGTGGTGCGCATGCGCGCTGTAGCGTGCGACTCACGGCTGCATGCCTCGCGTTCGATCGTGTGGATCCCGTCCTCCTTATCGAGCTCCTCCGCGACACAATATGTGTGTTCCTCGAGCCGCTGACGCCAGCCTGCCATGCATAGATGCATTCGAGCTGCTGAGCTGCAGCCGGGCCCAAAGCTCCCTAGCCATTGCGATTTTGAGAGCTCACTTGGCGCCCGGGCCGCGTTCGGTAAGTGCTATTCTTGAGCCCGTCATTTTGGCGATGTCTTCGCTTTGCCTGTAGTGAAGCGTTCGCGCGGCTCAACAATGATCTCAGCCGGCTACGCGGCTCGCTAGCCGCCAACGCAACCCGGCGGGCGTGTCAGTGTGCAGTCTGCAGAGGGGAGTCAGAGAGCATCCTGTCAAAGATGCATCGCATGCAGCGCTCATGAAGCACAATTACTCGAATGTAGTGTAGCTTGCTAGATCCAGGAATCTTACTATATATAGGTTAGAGCCGTTACATGTAACCGCCGCCGTTTTCCGCCGTTACATGCGAAATTTCCTCGCCTGCGGCGCGCTCAAAAATAAGTTCACTTCTGCCAGGTGCGCAACCTGATCTCAGCTTCACTCCGACGGGAGATTGGGGAGTTATAGCGTACAGGACGCAGTGGTTAGCATGTAAATTCGTACATAGGCGATACACGGTGGAAGTATGAAACATCTATCTTCATCATAGTCTACATAGTCACTCACCTTGTACCTTGAGGTTGAGCTTCGGCCTCGTGACGGGTCACGAGTCAGACGTAAGATCACACTGTGATTCTGTGTGCTGGGAGAGACCGACCTCACTCGCGAAATTGAGTAGCCCGAGCGAGCGAGTACTCAGTACTTGTGTTGACCGAGGGGAGCGGAGCCGTCCGTCGAGACGGTGGTGGAGTGAGCGTGGTAGGACCGCGAAGAAACTGAAACTGAAACTGAAACTGGGACGCGTGACCACACGGACCGTGCGGTGACGGTGATCGAAGGTCCCGAAGGGGGACGCACTTGCCGAGCACAGTTGGTTAAATATGACATGTCAGTTTTGCATATTTCACGTACCCATGCTTCCAGAGGCGCGGCCTCGGCCCTTTTTTTCCCTGTAGCCTAGCCCCGGCCCTACCGCCTACGTACTTCGCCTACGCGCCTCTTGGCCCTTGGGCCTTGCAATGTTTTGAGAGGGGGGGATCGAAATGAGGGCTTGGTGAGCGACCGAAGCTTGTTCCCATATCGCTAGTGATGGGGCTGATGAGCCCTAACCAGCTTCGGCCGATCCTAACACTTTTTATTCTTCACACCTCTGTTCACAGCGTCCCTTGTTTACGCATGGCGCAGGCGCTCAAATTACGCGGTTCCCGTCAGTGCCGATGGAATAAGATGCAGGATGAGTGGCAGCGACCATCCCACAGCCACTAGCAGCTCACAGGGCTCCACAGAGGCTGGAAAATGCGCCGTATTGGGCGTTAACTATGGGGAAAGTGAAAAGTAGTGCAAATTAACGGGCTCAGGGGGGGCCTTAATCGACGCGTCTGAGCTTGCCGCCTACGGCGGCGCTGCGCGCCGCCAGGCGGCGCCTGCGGCGCCGCTTGGCGCCGCTGCGCGGCGCAATTTTGTTGCGCGCTGCGCGCGCAAAATATCTCTACGAGTATCGAAAAGTCGCCAAGTTTTTGCTTTTTGGGGCGCTGTACTGAGCGTTCTTCTCCAATGCTCAAGACCTTAGGTCCGCTAAAGTGCACGTTCTAGTGCCCCAACTCAAAACACACGACACTCTCGACTACGCCCTGACCTCCTCGAGCATCTGCCTCAAGACGTCGAAGATCCTCGCCAACTTCAGCCGCTGGCTCATGCCTTTAGCCTCCTTGAGCTTGCCCGCGAGCTCAGCGGCAATGCCCGCGAGCTCGCGAGCGTCGTCTTGGCCAGCCGTGCTATGCAGCGGCGTCGTCTTGAGCGGCGGCCGCTGCTCGGCACGGCGCTCGGCCTGCTTACGCCCTGCGGAGCTGAAGCGATGTGAACGCGAGCTCGGGCGTGAGGTGGGCGAGGGTGGCGCGCTGCCATAGTCGGCCGCCCGCGCGTCGAACGCGGCAGCATCTTTGGCCCGCTCTTCGGCCGCCTGGTTGGCCCGTGCGGAGGCGATGGCCGCCTCCCCTTCCTCCTCCAGGGCCTCGCTGAGGAGACGACGCACGGTGCCCCTGAGCTGCGAGCGCAGCCGCGCCGTGTGCTCCTCCTCGCGCTGCTTGAGGACCGCCTCGAGCTCGCGGTGCAGATCGAGTGCCTCGGCCTCGGAGCGCGTGCGCAGCTCATTCATCATGAGCAGCTCGTGACTCAGCTGCTGCGCCGACGCCGACGCCACCGGTGCCGTGGACGGCGTGGACGGCGTGGACGAGGGAAGGGCGGCTGCCCCGACTTTTGGCTTGAGGCCAAGGAAAGGTGGCGCAGCAGCCGGCTTGGGTGCGACTGGCGGCTTGCCGTGCTCACTCATCTTCTGCTTAAGCAGCTGCTGGAAGTACAGCTCGTTGGCTAATCGCGCCTCGACTCGTCGGCGGGCGGCGGCGGACTGCTCGATGGCACGGCGCACCGCCGCCTCCTCCGCATCGAGCTGAATGAGCTTGCGCTCGAGCTTACGCAGCCGTGTCCCCTCCGACGGCTCAGCAGCAGCAGTGCTGCCGGTGCTGCCCGCGCTGCTGCCCGCCTTGGGCCCACCCGCCTTGCCGGCGCTCAGGACGGCGCCTCCACTGCTGCGCGTCTTCGCCACGGAGAGGATGCCTGCCCACTTGCCGCGGCTGGCCTCCCGTTTCGAGATGACTGCGCGGGCGGCGAGCTTGAGCGCATCATCGTACGAGAGCACGGGCGCCATCGCGGGCGCCATCGCGGGCGCCGTCCCGGGCGCCGTCCCGGGCGCCGTCGAGGGCGCCGTCGCGGGCGCCATCACGGGCGCCGTCACTGGCGCCTTCACTCCCGTCGCCGCCGCCGCCGCCCCAGCGCTCTTGCCAAACGCACCGAGCAGGCCGCCACCCGCACCGGCGCCACTCTCGAGGCCGGTGAGGGAGAGCTGGTCGAGAGAGAGGAGCAGATGCGCGGTGTACTCGTTCAGTTGCTTCTCGCGCCGCGCGGCGACTCGACCCGATGGCGCCGCGCTCGACACAGCGCTCGACCTGTCCTTGAGGGATGCCGTCGATGCCGGGCCGAAGGGATCGTCTTCAGCCTGCAGATGGGGCTGCTGCTGCTGCTGCTGCTGCTGCTGCTGCTGCTTCGCGTGGGCTGCCTGCAAGAAGCTCCAGAACCTTTTGAACTCGTCGATCTGCAGCTCGCCGTCGCCACTCGCATCAACGATGCCAACGGCACGCGAAACATCGTCCTCGGAGACGCTCTTGCTCAGCATCCTCCGTAGCTCCTCCACCGAGATGCTCCCGCCGCCGTCCTTGTCGAGCATCCCGAAGGCCTCGAGGTGGCCCATCGAGATGTGCACCTGGGGCTCGTCGGCCTTATTTCCTCGAGCGGACTGCGGCGCATTCGGATCAGCCTCCGGATGCATCACTCGCTGCTCACACTGGCCCCACTGCCGGAGCGCCTGGGCCAAGCGCCGCGCGTGGCCGATGACGTCGGCATTGGCGGCGAGCGCCTCGTCGCGTGCGCCGCGCGCGCCGTCCGTCGCAATGGAGATACGCGTCAGCTCATCGAGACGGCTCTGCTGACGCTCACGATACTTGACCTCCTCAGCCCTCATCCCCTCCTCAAAATGGGCCAGCTTGAGCTTCAGAGCGCTCAGCTCGAGCCGCGCGCCTTGCAGCCGCTCGTACAGGGCGCCGCGCGAGTGCGCCGCCGCGTTCAGCGCCGCGCACAGGCCTGACCCGTCCTCGTCCGCACCGAAGTCGGCGCTCGAGTCGGCGGCTGCGAGCGACAGCTGCGGGAGCGACAGCTGCGTGCGCTGCAGCGTGGTCGAGGAGCTCGAGATGCATGAGGCGCCCGAGGCAGCTCGCTTCAGGGGGCCATCGGCGCCAGCCGAGCTGAGGACACCTCGATTCCCCACAGCCGAGCTGAGGACACCTCGATTCCCCACAGGATTCGCGGCGGCCGAGCCAAGCTGCAGAAGTGAGGCCGTCTCCGCCGCCTCACGCAGCCACGTGTCCGCCGCCGACTTGATCTGCGATGTGAGTCGGAATCTCGCCTCGTGCTCAAGCACGATCGCCTCCTCCGCATCGAGCTTGCGCTCTATCGTCGTCAGCACCTGCTGCAGCTCCTTGGGAGTGACGATGTGGCCTGCCTCGAGGGTCACGCGCACGGCGGCGGCGTGCTTCTCACGCGCGCTCAGCCGAGCGCGCAGGCGGCGTATGTGCTCGGCGGCCATTGCGGCAAGGGTCTGCTGCTGCTGCGCCGTCGCCGCCTCCGCCTCCGCCTGCGCGCTCAGCCGTTGAAGCTCGTCGGCGAGGTGCTCGGCTTCCTCTCGCAGCCAGGCCGAGGCGGTCGTCGAGAGATCAATCGTCTCCTCGAGCACCAGCCTCAGGGCTGACTCCTCCTCAGCAAGCGCCGCAGCCGCGGCCGCTGCAGCCGCGGCCGCTGCAGCCTCGGCCTTCTCCAGCGCCACTTCCATCTCGGCCATCGTTTGGAAGGTGCCGACAACGCCAACGGAGGCAGCCGTGGGGGCGCCCACCACGGCGCCCGCTACGCCAGCAGGCGCGGTCTTGCCGTTCGCGCCGCGCGACGTGTCATCCTCATCGTCGCTCTCTTCTTCGGGAGCGTCCTTCTCGGGTGCCGGTAGGTCCGCAGCATAGCCCGTCGAGAGCGCGATGATGGCGTCCGCAATCGAGCGCACCGCCCGGCGCTTGGCCTTCGCTTCCTCGTCCATACCCTCCGCCACCTCATCCGCATCCACCTCATCCGCCTCGATCGACACAGGCGCCGTGTCGGGCGCCGTTCGGAGCGCCGTGTCGAGCTCCTCGAAGGGATGCTCGAGCTCGAGGGAGCTGCGTCGGCTGAGCGTGGCTTCAGCCTCCGGTGCGGACGGCGGCGGCAGCGGCGGCGGCTCGGGCAGCAGCGTCGGCAGCCGCAGCAGCGTGCTTCGATTATCCGCGTAGCCGGCCTCGCCATACCCCCCAAAGATCATGAGCAGCGGCCCTTTGCCGAACGGCTCCGCGGAGGGCGCCTTCTTGCCTTTCTTCGGAGGGACCGGCGCGCCGTCCAGGGCGCAGAGGCTGTGTGAATAGCGCACGAACAGCGCGCGGATCGCCGCTGGGGTTGGCCGTGCATCGGCCGGCGTCGCCGCGTGCGGGCTGGGCAGAGCGAGCGGTGCCCAGCAAAGCGAGGGTAGATGCAGCACGAACAGGTCGCCGTGCAGCTTGCCGCCGTCCTGCCCTCCGTGCACGAGCATCGCGCGCGCGGGCCAGACGAGGCCGTCGGCCGAGCCCACCAGAAGCGCTGCGTGCGCGTAGCGCGGCGCAGGCGGGCGGCCGAGGGCCTGCAGAGGCGCCGCGTCGATCGTCTCCGAGTCGAAGCTCACGAGCGCATCGCTCGCGACGTGGAGTGTGCCTTGGGCGCAGCGTCCTCCGAAGAGAATGACGCGCTTGCCCTCGACGCACGCGGAGTGCGCGTAACGCTCGAGCAACGCACACAGCTCCTCCATGCTCGCGCGCACACGCTGCTCCTCTCGCTGCGTCGCCTCCCGCGTCGCATCCGAGCCGTTGCCCGCGCGCCGAGCCATGCGAATCGCCATCTCCGAGACCACCGGCGGGTTTGCCTTCACCTTCGCCTCGGCAGACGCGGTGAGCGCATGCATGCCACTCCTCCAACGGGCGATGCCGTCCGCCGTCATGTGCAGCAGATGCACGCAGTCGTCGCGTCGCGGGATGCTGCCGCTGCGCACGCCGCCGAGCACGACCACCCGAAAGGCGCCATTGCCGAGGTCGACGGCAGAGAGCGAGTGGTGCATGCGCGGCGTCGGCGGCATGCCCTCCTCGGCGATGACGGGCGCCGCGAACTCGTCGCGTAGTCGGATGAGCCACGTATCGTTGATGCACTCCGACCGGCCGCCGTCGCGGCCACCGTCGTTGGCCTTCTCGCCGCCGAAGATGATGATCTGCTGCGTCGCCTCGTGCAGTGCCGCGCCATGGTAGCAGCGCTTTGGCACGTTACTCACCTTGAGCACCTGCCAGGCGATGCTCGTCAATGCACCCTGGATCTGCGGCGTCGACGAGCACTCGACGAAGTCCCCTTGAGCACCAAATCCGGGCCGCAGGCCACCGAAGAGCAAGGCCGCATGCCGCTCGCGAGAGTAGAAGCACGTGTGGCCCTCGCGCGCCCCTGGCGCCCAGAGTGCCTGGACGAGTGAAATCGTCGGCTCTTCTGGGAGCTCGTCCTGTGCAGATTGAGCCGCGATCGGCGCGGCAGCCGCTGGAGCGGCGGCGGGAGCGGCGGTTGGAGCGGCGGCGTACGGAGCGGCGACCGGCTTGGCGGCGGCTGGAGCGCTGACCGACTTGGCGAGCAAAGCGCTCGACATGGACGGCGAGCGCTCGTATCAACGATTGAAGTGTGTCGTGTCGTGGCGCTGAACCGGGCGCCGAATTTGCCGCTAAGTGCATGCACCGCTCTGGGTGTGTGTGACTAGGGTTACATTGTAGCGTGCGGTCTCCGGTGTTTTGCATGCATTCTGCCAGGGAAAGACGAACGCTGCGGGCCAACCGGACCGATCGTGGCCTCTCTCATGGTACATGTACACTTACACTTTGAGTCTCCACCCGCGATCCCGCCACGCCGCATCCCGGCCGATGTACAGCGGCTACTTTCGGCTGGCAACGTCTCGTTGGACGCGCTTCGCCTGTGGGATGCAGCGGTAACATCCTGTGGGATGTCTATCGCGCCGATCCTGTCACTCATCAAGGAGTCCGCCGCTGAGAGCGACGCGCTTGGAAGCACGCTCATTTGCGCGCTGGGCACGGCCCTGCGGGCTGAAGGCAACACAGTTGGTCGCTCCGTGCAGCTCCTATCAGCCGTTCTTTGCTACGTCTCTCGTCGGCTCCAAGCAGGTACTGCACTGCCATCGTCAGTTGTGCCTGCGCTGCAGCCGGCCCTTCTGACCTGTCTGACCCGGCTTTTTGGTGAGGATGCCATAGAGGTCATCACCGGATGCCCTGAGCTCGCGCTTACTGCCATGCTCGAGGCGCACGTCGCAAGCTCGAAGAAGCAGCAGGCGCATGCGAACCTCTCGGACGAGGTGATGACTGCACTGGCCGGTGTGCTCTTGCGCCGCTGTGATGACGCCGGACGGCATCTGGGGCATGCGGGCCTCGTGCGAGCCCTCGGTACCTCGGCAGTGCCTCACAAGCCAACGTCCATCGCAGTGGCGACCGAGTTGCGCGCCGGAGGCTCCCGTGCGCACAGCTCCGTGTGCTTCCTTGCTGCTTGTGCCTCTCGTGGGCTCTGCTGTGGGCAGCCGGGCTCGGCGCTACTCACTCTCCACTTCTTCCACGCACTCGCTGGCCACGCGCCGCTCGCCGTAGCATCTGGCTTCGATGTCCGCCATGGGCTGGTCGCGGCCTCTGTCAAGGCGGTTGAAGCGATGCCGGCGGCAGCTGCCCGCACGAGCGCCAACAAACTCATGCTCGAGGTGGTTGCGTCGCTTGGCACCGTGTTGCCCGCAACGGTGCTTGCGCCAAGCTCGCTGCGCCATCTTGCTGGCATCCTGCTCCGCCGTGCTACCGATGCCGACGCCGACATACCCTCCCGCTCGCACGCTGCTAGCCAGCTTGCAGCATTACTCGATGAGAGCTCGCCATGGGCTGTGACTGCCCATGGCGAGCCTCAGGCGTCGTCGCTCATAGCCGTACAGGCTCGCGAGGCTGCCCAGGATGATGACGACGAGGGCGAGCAAGAGAGCGCCTTCGCACTCGCATCGACGGGCGAGCGGGACTACGTGCGGTGCACGCGCCTCTTGGTCGACGCGCTGTCGGAGGCAGTCGAGACCTCCCGTCCACTGACTTCGAAGCTGCTCGCCACACTGGCTGTGCTGCTCCGCCGCAACCCATGGCGAGAGACGCCTCTCGATCTCTCGAGGGAGGGCACGTGTGTGCAAGCCAGCTTCGCTCGCCTTGTGAGCATCGAGAACTTTGAGGCCGTGCTCGATGCACTCGAAGCCACTGCCGAGGCAGCCACGCCATCGCCGCTGCTCGACGTCCTGGGTGCCGCGACGCTCAATCCGCGCTGCCTTGGCGCGCTGGTACAGCGGCTCGTTCGCTCGGCGTCGGATCAAGCCGCTGCGGCGGCGTCGGTCACCATGCCCGCAAACGCCACGGGGCAGTCGCACTTCGGCACGGCACTGCTACGGCGGCAGCTCCTTGGGCCCGAACGGCTCCTCGACGGGCATACAGCCGCGACGATTGCCCGGCGCCTCGCTGAGGTCGGCGCGACGGCGAGCGGAGCCAGCGAATACGACGCACTACTCACGAGCGTGCTCTTGCGACCGGATGACGCCTCTCATCTGTTGCCGGCCCTGGTTGCCTTGATCGACGACGGATGCTCTACTCACGATGAAGCTCGCGAGACGGCCTCGCCAACCGCTTGCGCTGCGCTCGGCTTGCTTGCACGTGGCGCACGGCTCGCTCCAGCGATTGCCGTCGAGCTGCTGCCGTCGCGACGCCTGCTCGAACACATTGATGCAACCCTTGCACGGCGCCCCGCTAACGACGGCGGCAGTGACGGCCGCGAGGCCCTTCGTCAGCTCCTTCAGCTCACCCTTGAGCTCGGCAAGTCTGGCCGCAGCGCCTTCTTGGCCCTCATCTCTCGAGCGCCTGCGCTCGCGCTCGCCGGCGCGGCTGACGCGTTGATGGACCTTTTCTTCATCTATCCGCTGCCGCTCGTCTGCGCGGCGCTCGCGGCACTCCTTGACGATCTCCGAGCGAGCTCCGCGTACAGTTGGGACGCGACTTCTACGTTGATGCATACGATCGGCGCGGCGGCCCCGCGTCTTGCACGTGCGCTCCAGGCCGAGCTCAAGCGCGCGCGTTCGGAACTCTCAGCTCGCTCGCAGCCGGCCGTAGCAGCAGCGGGTGCCACAGGCGGTGAGGAGTACGACTACATGCTCGAGACGGAGGAAAAGTTGGCCGAGGAGGAGGCGCTCTCTCACGCGCTCATCGCTCAGCTCGCCGAGGGCGCTGTCTTCCGCTGCGCGCCCCTCGTAGTGGCATGCGCCGAGGACGCAGCCACTCCACCCTCCGTGCGTGTGGCTGCCGTTGGAGCTCTCGGTCGCCTCATGCACGCCCACGAGCAAATGGCGGAGCGGCTGCTCCCATCACTGCTCACGCTCGCCAGCCCGCCGCCCGTGAAGGCGCCCGTGATGGCGACGGCGGATGGTGTGAGCAGCGATCAGGGCTCCATGGCCGTGCGACGCGCCAGCCTACTTGTGTTCGCCTCGCTGCATCCCGCGGTCCCTGCTCTGACGGAGCCTCACATCGCACGCGTGCTCCACGCCGCCCTGGCGCCACACGAGCCCCTCGGATTACGCCTGAGCGCCATCGGGTGCCTCCATGATCTGCTCGCCGCGCGCAAGCTGCAGCCCTCGGCCGAGTTGCCACACGTGCTTCCTTGCATGCTAGACGCGTGTGCGGCCTTACGCACCAAGGCGACCGCGTGCGTGCAGCAGCTGAGCATGGCTGAAGGGAGCTTGCGCTGGCCACGCCTGCTGCATTCGGCGCTGCTTCAGGCGTGCTCCAAGCTGTGCACGAGTAGCCTAGGGCAGCTCGTCACGACGCTGGTCCCCTCGACGCTCCATGCCGCGCGCAAGGAGGATGCGGAGACCCTGGGCGTCGCGCTCGTGCTGCATCTGCGCGAGGCGGCGGACTTGCGCTCGAGTGGCGACGCTCGCGTCGAGGGGCGGCGACGAGCCAATGTCGCCACGCTCATCGGCGCATGGCCACCCTCGGACAAGGCCGTAGTGGCCCTCCTCGCCGGACTTGGAGCCGCGGCCACCAAAAGTGGCAGCAGCGGTGGCGATGGCGGGGACGGCGGGGGTGGCGGGGGTGGCGGGGGTGGCGTGCTGCCTCCGGCAGGCCATGGGGCACTGTTCACGACGGTGTGCAGTGAGCCTGCTGTTCGCCGCGGTCTGCAAGCATTTGCCAAGGCTGCTCGGCACAAATGCTGCGGCCGAGTTCTCGACACGCTGACCTCGGTCCTCCGGACGGCACATGCGCGCGCTGAAGACCATGGCGGAGGCATCAGCGGTGACGACGCCGAAAGGAGCGACGATGATGGCCATGGGCACGAGCCAAGCCGCCGACCGCCATCGGCCGATGGCCGCCCAACGAAGAAGCGAGGTGGCCTCCATGGGCGGCTCGGAGCTGAGCATGCTGCGCCCGAGACAGCGCCCGAGGCCCAGGCGCTCGAGCGGCGCGCCTGCCGGGACATCACAGGCCTGAAGGAGTCGCGGGCACTCTACCCAGCCATTGAATGGCCCGCGTTGGGATCGGGCAAGGGCGGTGCTGGCGGGGCGAATAAGCGTCGCTGAGAGTGGCTGGCCTAGGAGAGAAAAATGCAAAGATCAGCCTGATCCGTGCATTCCCACACACACAATCCCTCTCCATCTTGGATGGTCTTCATTGGGTCCCGGAGCAACTTCATCCGTGTCGCGTGGGCATTTGCGATTGCTTCGTAGGGCCGTTGGTACGGTTTACGGTAGAGTGCTGACTCCGCTCTTGATGTGGTCGCAGGTCGGTACACCAGTGGTCGTCAATACCTTGGGAAGAGAAGAGCCGAGAAGCGTACATTTTACCTCTGAATCCTTTCCATGCCGCATGCCTTACCTCTTATTACCTCGTTCTACACACAGGTTCCTAGTTACTTGCTCCCACAACAAGCATCATCATCACAAGCACCTACAGTCGGACGGGCTTTTGTGGGCTCCGTTGCGCGACATTTACTGTGCCGCCTTGATGCTCTTGTTGCGAATCCAGTCTGTCACGGCCTTGTCCGTCAGCTCCGGCTGCTCGCCCTGCATCTCGTACTCGAGGTCTGTGGCGATTCTGTGAGCGATGAGATCAATGACGTGGGCGACGCAGCGCGCCGTCGGCTGGAGCGACTGCTCCACACCCCACGGTGTCGCTCTCGCGAGGAGCATATGGTCGTACCTCGCCTCGTCCTCCGCCCTGAGCATCGTCAAGTACTGCCCCACCGACGCGCAGCTGCTCTTGGCAATCTCATCGTCCGTCGGAAGCGCCTTTAGCACGGCGATGCGGCAGAGCGCCTCGATGAAACCTTCGAACGGCAGGCCGCTCTCCTTGAGCGCACCGCGTTCCGTCCGGCCGTTGATGACGGCCATGCGCGACCACAGGAACGTGAGCAGCACGTCACGCTCAGAAAGGTCAACGCCCACGAAGTCCAGTCCCTTGATCAGCGCCTCCCACTCGCCGAACGACATGAGCGATGCGTCCCCGCCGTGCGGACCGGAGATTCCCCCGAGATTGCTCAGCCGGTCGAAGATCATGTGAAGCAAGGGCTCGCGCCGCGCCAACTCGGCGGTTACGTCCTTCGTGTAGCAGTGCTCGGCGCGGAAGCGATCCGGATCGACGCATGTCTCCGGCCGCACTCGCTTGTGCACGTGCTCGAGCAGACAGTGGAGCGCCTCTGACACGTCTGTGAGTACGCGGCTTTTGATGTAGCGCAGGATGGCCACGTGCACGAGCGCGCCGAGGAACTCGACCCGAGAGAGCCTTTTGCGCTCGTCCTTGCCGACGCCGGCGCGGCTGGGCGCGTTCGACGGGCCCTTGGCTTTCCCGAGGGTGCTCGTCGCGTTCAGCGCGATAAAGAGGGTGTCTAGGTCGCGCCGCTTGGCAAACGCGGACTTTTGGTCGGCGAGCTCGAGGTCCTCAACCAGCTTGGCCCACGAATTAAAGCCAATGCTGTGCATGGCGCCATCGAGCGAGGCGTACGAATAGAAGAGTGGGTATAGCCATTCGGCCTCCGAGCACAGCTCGTTGGCCACCTGTTCGACCTCGTCGGGAATGCCGTCGCCGTCGTTGTCTTCGATGCCGTCGCCGTCGTCGTCGCCGTCGTCGTGATTCATGATGAGGTGGACGAGCTTCAGATCGTGCAGCGCGTCATCCCAATCCAACTCGAAGCGCTTCTGTTTCACCGGCGTCGCGTCGAAGAAGTCACGAGCGTCGCACCAACGCTGCCGCGGCTCCCACAGGGAGGGCCACCAGTTGCTCGGCTCGCCCAGCGCCATTCCCACAGGCGGGGCTGCCCGCGGAGTGCGTGTTACAACAACGGCCTCCTCCTCCGCGGTCCACGGCGCTATGTATCGGGTCGCGAAGACGAGCGCGGTCGCCGTGCGTAGCGCCTCGTCGATGCGAGCGACGGAGCGACTCCTCGTGTCCCGTTGCCGCATCCGTAGCAGCGCCTTGGTCCGGTGCACATGCTGCTCGAGCGTCGTGTCGAACGTGTCCGCCGCCTCGCACACCGGCTGAGGCACGTCCCACCAGTCTGGCGCCGTGTCACGTAGCTGGCTGGTGGCGCGCCACTCCGCTCGCGCCCGCTCGCGTGGCGCATGCTTGAGCGACGCCGCCGGGGCCACCGCTGCCGGGGCCACCGCCGCCGAGCCCATCGGGTCAACGCCAATCTCGAGCGCCATCTCGAGCGTCGGAGCAACCGAAGCCGAAACCACTGCCGCCGGAGCTAACTGCGTCGCTGCGGCCCCTGCTTCAAAGTCCAGCATGCTCGCGGCGCGTGACACATTGCCGCGGCTCGGCCGGCCAGTCATCGGGTACGGCGCACCTCCGGGAGAGTCGCCAAACGTTCGACCGAATGGACGGGACCCAGCGAAGGCGCGTCGGTGGCTGCGTTTCGGATGGTGTTGGTAATGGTGTTGGTGCCCCGTCGCCGCCGTGCGCGCCACGCTGGCGCTGCGGCCTGAATCGCCGTGCTCAAGGGTGCTGCGCAGAACCCGGCTCTTGCGCATCGACTCGCGCTTCGCCTTGAGCACCACCCACGTCTTGTACCAGCCGCGCGAAATCTCGGTAGACGGCGCATCGACGGCCTGCTGCAGGATCTCGACCCGGAGATCGGCGACTCGCGCGCTACTTTCGAAACGCGGTTCCGGGAAGCGCGGTGGTGCCCTCGCCCATGGGCTTGCCGTGACATTGGTGACCTGCGGCTTGCGCACGACGGAGACATCAACCAAGCGCAGTGCCGCTTGCGCGGTCGGCGGAGCTGTGGAAGAACTTGTGGAAGCTGGTGTTCCAAGTTCACGCCTCGAAGTCAGGATTGGAGCGGGACGCGGTCGATAAACAGGAGCGGGCCTGGCTGTCGAGACCTGTGCTTCTGCACTTTGCGACCCATCTTGTGCTGTATTTGCTGCGGTTGATGCAGTATTAGAAGCGGCTGCCGCTGGCTGCCGGCCACGAGCGGTTGGCATGGGCCGTGCTGCCTTGTTTGACGCGAGGGTGTTCGGTGGCAGCTCGCCAACCAGAGCGTTGATCTCCTGTCGTAGTAGCCGCTGCGCCGCAAGCAGATCGGCAGGCAGGCTGCCGTTTGATGGCAGGCTGTCGTTTGATGGCTTGCGCACGACTGGTGGAATTGGACGGTGTGCCGACGGATGTGGAACTTGCAGATGTGGCGAGCTAGCAACTGGGCGGAACATGATTGAGCGAGTCCGAAGAGCGCGCTCGTGTGCATAGCTCGTGGCAGAGAGCATTGAATGAGATAGGCAAGAGGCTGAGGTGCGGCCAGCCCATTGAACTTCGTAACGTGATGCGCCAAACGCATGCATTATGAAGGCGAGCTCACGACCCGATTCCACTCCACACGTGCCACAATTCAAAAAGGGTGAGTCTGACGAGCCTCGCACATGAACAGTTCCCGTACACACCAAGCCCCACGATTAACTAAAAGGCCCGTTTTCTCAAACCAGCTGTTTTGTTTGCGAATCCTGGTCGTGTTCGATTGTTGGCCGCATCCGCCGCGGCAGCAGCCGTGTCCACCAGCCGAATGGAGGAGGACAAGGAGGAGGAGGAGGGCAGGGAGCATTTTGAGCATCTTGAGCATCCTCTGGGGGCGCGCACATCCCAGCTCTGGACGATCGACGTGCAGGAGGAGCGCAAGTACCATCTTGACCGTGCAGCATCATGTCGACGATCTTCGTAAAGTCTGCCTCCCGCTCCTTAAGGTCGCCCTGGACGCCCAGATTCTCCAGAGCCTGCTGGGAGAACTGCATGAGCTCCGGAATCGCAGGGACGCTCCCATAGTGCTTCCGGCACACATCCAGCGTGGTCGCCACCACCTCGGTGAGAAGGTTGTAGTCCAGCTCTTGCATTGTATTCGGCCGCCCAATCGGCAGCACCATGCCATCCTTATCAATTTCGGGGATGGAGTGCGGGTTGGGCAGGGAGACCCTCGAGACGAGTCGGACGATGACCCGCTGGGCGAGAGGCTCGGTGAGCCCAGTGGCGAACTCGGTGAGCACAAAATGGTTGATGAACGCCGGCGCTCCGCCCTCCTCGAGCACGAGGTCGCGATCGTCCAGCGCGCACCAGGCAGCGATCGGTCCATTGTACTCGGCCATCCACGCGAGGATCTCCTTGGGCCGCCCGCGCGCGTACATGGGATATTGAGGAGTCACGCCAATGCAGGTCACGCCAAACCCAGAGAGCGTCTCTTCGGCGCGTGCACGCAGATGCGGCTGCCGCCGCCAGTCGGTCGAGAGCACGACCCGGCAGCCAGTTTCCTCAACGATCTTCCCGACCAGCGCGAGCTTGTCCGCCTCGAGCTCGCCATGGTAGTTGCAGCAGATGACTCCGTCCAGGTCGAGGAAGAGCAGCTTCACGCTCTCCTCTGTGAGCGCGGGGGGCGCCGCGGCAGCTGCGCGGGACGCCATGTTGCGCCCTGAGACGTACGAAGCGGATGGGGATACTATGCCGAGCAATCGCCGAGTGTTCTATTTTCAGACACTCTGCAAATATCTGCATAAAAATAGAACAGATTGAGATTGGTCAATGTTTGCATGCATGTGCATACCCCATCCGCTGTACCTTGGACGTGCTGCGCAAGCACGCGCCGCTGCATGCCAATGTAGCCACGCCCGAGGGCTACACAGCGCTCTCACTCTGGCCGCGTCGGCGGGCATGATCGACGCGTGCCGGTTGCTTTTGCGCGAAAGTCAAGTCAAGTCAAGTCACTTGACTTTGCGCGAAGGCGCCACGGTTGATGCCGCGGACAACTCGGGTGTCACGAGAAGCCTGCACTCATGCATGCATGCATGCACGGGAACGCTGCGCTTGTCGACCTGCTCTGTGATTACATGTAATTACATGAAACAGTTCCGCCTCAGCGAAAAACATCGATGAGGTCTGAAAAGCCAGCAGTGGCACGGCAGCGCTCGCAGCGCACCATCAGCAGAGCCAAGCGTTCTGCGCCATTGACCAGCCATGCAGCATAGTGAAGATCCGCTCAACAACTTTGCGACAGGATTTGGGTCACTGATCCTGGAGTTGCCTGAGATGGCGAGTGTCGTCACGACGGTGGCAAGCGAGGTGGAGCTGCGCAAGATCCCCTTCTGGAAGCAAGGCGACGAATATATGTACACGCCTTCCCAGCTTGCCGCTCGTCGGCGCACCCGCAGTGACTCAGCAGTGCTGGCTGCGCTGCAAGCCTTTTGGGAGAGCGTCACCTATGACCCTGCTCACCCGCCAGATGTTGGGAGGCCGCTCGACGGGTCCGAGAACGTCTTCAGTGTCATAACCAAGGCAAGGTACACAGAAGTGTTCACCCGAATCAGCCAGGTTCTCGATCCGTCCGTGACAGCGGACGGTGCCGCCGCCGAGGCGGTCGCCGCTTGGATGCAGGACACGAGCGGGGATGTGCTGACCTTCTTTCATGCGCAATGGTTCGATAGCATTTGGGAGCTGGCTGACATCTGCACGTGGACGTGCGCTGCCGCTGAGTACGCAACGTTCATCTGGGAGCTAGTCAGAAAGGTGTTTGGCCAGGAAGTCGCGTCTGCTGGGTACTGGCGCCGAAGTCCGGGCTACTGGAGAACTCCGGACGCCATCGTATGCCACCCACCAGAATCTAAGCGGCACGATGCACGCATATCCGGCTCTCAAGCGGCGCAAGCTACAACGGGAACTTCATGTTCAGCTCCTGATGCAAAGGCGCCACGGCGCTTGAGCGCCCCGTTACGCTCGTCCTTGCAGTCCGCAAATGCGCCCGCAAATGCGCCGAGTCTGCCAGCGAACGCGTGGGTTCGGCAGTCGACAAGAGAGGGTCGGCTTCCTTGGGAGTCTGTGTCTGGCCCAGCACCCGCCACTCCCTCGCCTGCCGCTGCGCCGCCGCCGCCGATGGGCATGCATTATGCGCAGGAGCCACCGCGAGTCAAACATACAGCCAACCACGAGACCAACCATGGCCTTCCCAAGAGAGAGCCTCCTCCTCCTTTTGCCGAACGCACAGTCATGGCAGTGTCGAGCATCTCACGCGCCCACCAGTTCAAGGGGCTCTCGGCCCCGGCCACAAGCCCCACGATCCGAGCGCGGCTCCCAACAGCCGATCAGCAGCCACCTGCTCGTGCCCCGACGTTGCCGGCCACTGCCTTGGCTCCGGTGAACGTCAGCAAGCGATACACGATTCCCTCGACACCGTCCCCTTCGACGATAGCGCCGGCTCCAGCGCCGATAGCTTCATCTCAAGATCACCCATCGCCACGTCCCGAGATGCCGCGGGACGTGCCCGCTGCGATGTCGCAAGCACGGCCGCATACATGTGCGGATGCCGCGCCACTGCTGGTACCATCGCAGTCATCCACAGCACCTGAGCCTGCCCCCGTAGCAACCATGCTGACAGCTAAGCCTAGAGCTCTGGAATGCACACAGGAAACACGCCTTGTAGCGCATCCATCTGATCCACGAGCGCTCGAAGCGATGAGTGACAGCCCTATTGCATCACGACGGCAGGTGCGACCGGCCGCAGCGTCCATCATGCCAGAGCATGCCCCTCCAAAGGTTCACCACGTCCGCCCGAAGCTGGCACTCTCGGAGCAACGACCGCCGAGTGAGCCATGCCGACGTCTGAGCATGTGCTTCGGATGGGGGAGTATGATGCACCTCGACATGCCTCTGGATGGTCGACCCACTGAGGACGAGCTTCGAAACGAGCTACGGGCAAGTCTGGCGCATGCGTGGGCTTCACATGGGCTGCGACCGTCAACACCGTCGCCCTCAATGCCCCTGATCAAATCACCAACACAGCGTTTCCCCCGGCCGGCGAGTAGCCCGAATGCTAATAGGGCGACCCGCCCAAATATGGCAACCAGGCCGATGATGGCAAGTACGTCGAATATAGCTGCCCGCCTGAATGTCTCAATCAGACTAGCCTCGGGCAGTCACATTCTCCCTCTTCCGCACGTCATCTTCAGTGGTGTGGCTCCTATGAATATGGTGCAGCATCCGCATGCAGCTCGAGCCGCAGGTGTGCATGTAGCGCTAACCGCTCAGCAATCTCTAGCAGGGGCGTCGTGGATCGAGCGCGCAAGAGGGTGAATCAAGGTTGCAAATCAAGGTATCCAACATGTACCTTGGACTAAGATCTCAGGTACATTGTACATGTAGTTTGAGAGCAACTTCATCACGTGAACGCCGAGCCACCAGCCGTGGTCCCACAACGGCCATGTAAGTGCTCGGGGTTATAATCGACGATAAAAGTTCGGCGCCGTCATGAGAAGCAAAAAAAAAAAAGTTTTGTACGCAACTAGACGGACCTGTGGCCAAAATCATGAATGAATAATTTTCACGTGACCATCATGCGCGCGCGCAACTCATGGCGCGATTGCGAGAGGGCTGTGTCACATGTGAACATGTACCACATCGATTCGCGCGGTTGACGCCTTCCAATTGACGCCTTCATCACTACCGCCGGCTACCCCACCCCCGTTTGTCGTTTCGGTGGTGTGTAGCTCTTCCTTTAGAACTTTTGTTCTTAGACTGGTTATGTACAGGACGCACACACACTGCCACCTTACAACATATGACGATTGGTCGGTCCACATGCCGTCGGCCTGGGGCCGGGCGGAACTCCGAGCCGGGGCTGCCGCCGTCGCAATCGGCGTCGGAAGCCCAGTTGCACGTCTCGGCGCAGATGGGTGGAGGAGGCGGGAATCGCGGGCCGCAGTCGGCGCAGTCGGTGCCGTAGATGCAGTCAGCGCACTCGGTGCCGGGGCGCCGTCGTCGCAGAGGGAGTCGGAGGTGTAGAGACGCGCCCGTTGGCGCGCCCCCCGAAGGGAACGCAAAAGAAGTCACTCGACGCCGCCGTCGCGTGACGACGGCGGCGTCGAGAGACGACAGTGTCGTGGCGCACGGCAGCTTGCCAGCCGCCTGGAGTGGTTCAGGTACGGTGGCGCGCGGTGGCCATTGGTGACTGCGCGAGCGGATCTGCGCGAGATGTGGATGCGAGAGGATCTGCACGCTGGCTAGATCTGAAAGGTCGTCGTCAGGCATCGCGACGACAGGCGCCGAGACCAGGAGGAGCCGAGGACCCAGGCGAGACACCAGGAACCAGCGGACCCCCATCGCGAGTGGCGATTTCCCCACAGCAAAAAACGTGTGGGGTGGCGGACGATGCTGGCTTCTGAAGTAGATGTCGACGCTAGTCTGCGGCCTGCGACCAACCGTTATAGTCTGCGTCGCGTGCGCCAGTTCGTTCTCGGTGCTCCTCGGATACGACATTGGCATCATGTCTAGCGCAAAGCGCCTCATCGCCGACGATTTTTCGCTGGATGAGGGTCAGGTATCGGTGCTCGTGGGGATCTTGAACATCGTGTCAGGCTTGGGCGGCGCACTTTCGGGCCGTCTCGCCGACTCGATGGGACGGCGCCCGACGGCGGCTTGCGCGTGCATCATCACGCTCGGAGGAGCCCTGCTCATGTCGATGGCGCCAGGCTACGGGGCCTTGCTTGCCGGGCGCACAATCACCGGGGTCGGGGTCGGCTTCTGCTTCCACGTGGCGCCGCTCTACCTCGCCGAGATCTCACCCAAGGGCATCCGCGGCAAGCTCACCTCCTTCTTCGACCTGTTCATCAATGTGGGCATTCTCTTAGGCTTCATCGTCGGGTGGGCTCTGACGCCCGCGGGCGGTCCGAGCATGGAAGTGCACCAGCGCGCGATCTCGGCGTGGCGCGTGATGCTTGGGCTGGGCGCGCTGCCGCCGCTGCTCATCCTCCTCTCGCTCGGCTGGCTGCCCGAGAGTCCGCGCTTCCTCGTCGCCTCTGGCCGCGACGCTGAGGCGCGCGCCGTGCTTCATCGGATCTATGCGGCGGACGAGGCGGAGCAGCTGATCGCATCGCTGGGGGAGGAGCGACGCCAAACGAAGCCGCTCTCGCTCTGTGCTGGGCTGCGCCGCGTCTTCCTGCCAGCGCGCGGCGCGCCAAGGGCGATGATCCTTGCTGGCATGGGCTGCGCCTTCTTCCAGCAAGCGACGGGCGTGGAGGCGGCCGTGTACTACACTCCCGAGACTCTCGAAGCGGCGGGGATCCATGACGAGAACATGCTGCAGCTGGCCACCGTGGGCGTGGGCGTCGTTAAGGTGGCTTTCATTGTGCTCGCCGCCTGCCTCATCGAGCGGGTCGGCCGAGTGCGCCTGCTCCTCGTGTCCACAGCCCTCATCGGGTTTGCACAGCTGCTGCTCGGACTCTCTTTCTCGATTGGCACCCGACAGGTGGGCCTCTGATGGCCTCTGATGGCCTCTGACGGCCTCCGACGGCCTCTGATGGCCTCTGATGGCCTCTGATGGCCTCTGATGGCCTCTGATGGCCTCTGATGGCCTCTGACGGCCTCTGATGGCCTCTGATGGTCTCTGATGGCCTCTGACGACCTTCAATGGCCTCTGATGGCACTCGCCAGGTGGGTCTGGCACTGACGGGTCAGCTGCTCTTCATGGCAGCCTTCTCTATTGGGGCGGGCCCGTGCTCGATGCTCGTCGCGTCCGAGCTCTTCCCGCTCCAGGTACGCGGCTTTGCTCTCGGGGTGGCGACCCTGCTCAACCGCACCACCTCGGGCACCGTCGCCATCTCTTTCCTGTCCCTCTCGCGCGCGCTCACGCCCGCAGGCGCGTATTTCCTCTTTGTGGGCCTCGCGGCGGTCGCGTTCGCTTTCATTCGCACGCTCGTGCCTGAGACCCAGGGCAAGAGCCTCGAGGAGATCGAGCGCGAGATGTCCGAGCGCTACACGGTCACCACCACCTTGCTCGGCGCGGGCAGGCGCAGCTCGTGCACGGAGCTCGCGTTGGCCGGCGGCAACGCGGAGATAGACGCTCCTGGGAGCAGGGGAGACGCAGATCATCACCATGATCGTGTATAGGACGCGGCTCGTGTCATTTGAATGCACCTCAAAAGGGAATACCTCAAAAGGGAACACCTCCAAAACTTATGATGATACGCCTTGTCCCCGTGTCCCGTGTGTGTCCCGGCTCCACACACCGGTGAGCCGCAGCCAGGCTTGAGAGTGGCTTGAGCAGAGTCTATTTTTACCGGTACGCCTTTCGGGTCTCTCGGCTTTCCGACGCGACCCCCTGTGCTGGGGAGCTTGAGCGCCGAGTTACGTAACGATGCAGGCCCTCTCGGCGCAGGTGAGCCGCATGGAGGCCGAACTGGCGACGCTCAAGCAGGTGCTTGCTCAGAAGCAGCAAGAGCGCAAGATGCAAAAGTCCGCTGCGGCCACCATGTCGAGCTCTTCCCGCCTCTCAGATGCCGCAGGCTCAAAGCTCGCCACCACGGCTTCGACGACGAGCGATGAGCGCGCATATCTCGCGTCAAAGCACGGCCGTTATAGCACGGGTGGCATTGGTCGGCGGCAGGGCTGTCCACTGCTCAATGAGTTGGCCGTGCCTCCGGAGAGCGAGCCGCTCTCTGACGTGGCCGAGTGGGAGCCGCGGGACAGAGAGCCGCTGGCGAAGAGCTCAAATTTCTACATGTACGTGCCGCCGCTGCAGACCGAGGCCGACCAGCATGCGCTGCGTCACGTGCTGCGCGCCAATCAGTTCCCTTCGGACCCGGCCGCTTGCAATCGGACTCTGGTGCTCGCGGACGACGCGATCACGGCAGGGCTCGGTTACTCGGCGCGGTTGATCGCCCTTGCGCTGCTGGTGGCTGTGCAGGAGCGACGCGTGCTCGTGATGCCCGAGCACCACACGCGCCGCTGGTGCGCGCGGCCACCCTACACGCTCGGCTGCTACTACGAGCCGATCACACACTGCCGAGCACCCGTCTTCGGTGTGAACGGCACCTTCCGTGGCCCCGGTGGACTGCCCATGCATCTACCCAAGTGGTCGACACGCGGCTCGTCGATGGGGTTGGCGCACCGGCGGTCGAACGCTACGGCCGCGCACGTGCGCATCGGTACCGCCCAGGTACATAAGTCCACGTTCTGGTACAAATTCCACCCGCCGATCGCCCTCTTTGGCGCCACGCACGAGTTACTCTTCCGGCCGCGCCCGTGGGTGCTTGAGGCAGCGCGGTGCGTGATGGACCACGCCGGGCTGCGAGGCGGCAACTTTGCGGTAGTGCACGCGCGCTTCTCAGTCGAGAAGAAGAAGGAGCGCGGCGCGTCGCTGCCCCCGTTAAGTGCGTACCTGCCACTGACTCGAAGCGTGCTGGCGAGGGCGAACGCCTCGCGCGTCTTTTTGCAGACGTCCACGCCCACAGCCGTGGAGCTCTTCGAGCGTTGGAGTGCGGAGCATGCATGGCGGCTGAGCTATACGGAGAATCCGCGCTCGACGCACGACATCTGGGTGGCGGGCTCTGGTCGGCGCAGTAATCACTCGGGAGAACGCACCTCTGTGGTGGCGCAGGCGGTCAACGCGTTCATCGCCTCAGAGTCTCGCCACTTTATCTCGCCGGCATCGTCCATGTGGACATGGTTTGTTCGCGCGCTGATGGCGCGCCGCGTGAGCGATGCCTTCCAGGACTCGGGGGGCGAGATGTTCGAGTCTTGCGTGGCCGCGCTCGAGGCAGCGCTCGAGGCGGGACACCAGGATGGACACCAGGATGGCGGCGGCGGCGGCGGAGGAGGAGGAGGAGGAGGCGGTGGCGGCGGCGGAGGAGGAGGCGGTGGCGGCGGCGGAGGAGACGGCGGCGGCGGCGGCGCCGGCGGCGCCGGCGCCGGCGCCGGCGCCGGCGGCGAGGGCGGCCACAACGGCCACAACGTGACGCTACAGGAGAAGAAGCGATGCAAGAAGGCCATCCCGAAGCTCATCGACATCCACCGCACGCCGCGCAGTAAGTAAAGAAGTAAAACACGGCTGACGGCAGCGCACACATCGCGAGGAGGGTACTATACCCAGGATACAAAGCGTGCGTGGAGCGTGGAACGTGGTCACCGCGCGCCGAGAGGCGAGTTGGCGGTCGTGGGGGCGGCCTGCGCTCGTGAGATGGTGAATGACCCATCAGTATCAGCGCGTTTGGCTTTAGCCTTTACGTTAGGAAATTCAAGGTCAGTTAACAGTACGCGGCGTGTGCTGCATTTGATTGCGCCCTCTTGCAGCCAATGTCCACGATTGTGGTTTGTGCGGTATGTGTAATCTAAACTCGCTGAACGCGCCTATCAATCCTGTTAAAATCGCTGGCACGTTCTTGACAGTGAGCGAACTCAAAAAAATTGCACATTGACGAACCCGGGGTGCATCGATGTCCGTCCAGCGAAGAAATCCATGCCCTCGTAGCCGCATGACCTCACTGCGGGCGGCCACCATCATGGATGACGACCTGCTCGCACTCATTCTTGAGCACGTCATCGTGCGCCGCCTGTCCAAGACTGCTGCCGTGTGCAAGGCCTGGCGTGAAAGGTCAATACAAGTCTTCCGCGCGTGGAGGTGCGCGCCGAGCCTGTACCTCGTCGGAGGCTGCGGCGATGGCGCGCACCCCGCATGCGCACAGGCGCGCCAAACGGTGCTGCGGTACGATGTTCGCGGCGACGACTGGGTTCAGTGCGCAGGGCTGCACAAGGCGCGCGATCACCACGCCCTGGTCAGCTGCAATGGCAAGCTCTACGCGCTCGGCGGATGGAGCGGCGCTCGAAACCGCTCGTCGTGCGAACGCTACTGCCCGGTAAAGGACGAGTGGACGCTGCTCTCGCGCCAGCGACTGCGTATCGCGCGATCGGGCCACGGCGCGGCCGTGAGCGATGGTCACATCTTCGCGCTCGCGGGATGGGGCGGCCCGCACGCTGGGTTCCTCGCTAGCATCGAATGCATCCGTGTGGCGGAGGCAGGCAGCAGCGGCAGCGGCAGCGGGAGTAGCAGCGATGCATCTTCGTCAGGCAGCACCACCAGCTGCACCCTCACCAGCGGCTTCGTGAGCGACAGCGGCGACGCGCCGCCGTGTGTCGCTCTACCCGGCTGGACGATGGCCGCGGCGCCGCTGCACCTGGCACGCCATTGCCCGGCGACCGCCACGCTGGGCCATTATCTGTACGTCGTAGGCGGCTCGGGGACCGATCCAGAGGACGCGAGCCAAGGCGCGCAGCCGACGGCTTCCGTCGAACGCCTCGACACGAGGGCGCTGTGTGCGGGCTGGCGGCAGGACATTGCGGCGATGCAGGTGCCCCCTGCCGTCTAATTGCCTCCTCATGATCTCTGATTGCCTCCCTCATCAGTTGCCGCCGCCCGACTCGCACCACCCCATTCCTGGCCCTTTAAGCCCCACCTTCACCCCGCCTACCGCTCCCCTTACCCACCCCGCCCATTACGGCGCCATTTCATACCGTTAGGTGCCGCGCTACCGTCACGCAATGGCGATCCTCGGAGGTCAGCTTTTCGCGACAGGTGGCCAGACGCCGGATGGGCGCGCGACCGCATCCGTCGAGCGCTACGATCCAGTCAGTGAGACGTGGCACTACGTCACGCCCATGCGCCGTCCGCGCTTCTCGCACGCGTGCGCAGCCCACGGCGGCAAGCTCTATGTCGTCGGAGGCTTCGCCGGCGGCGAGTGGCTCACAGCCACCGAACGGTATGATCCGAAGACGGGCCAGTGGGAGAGCCTGCACGACCTCGCCGTGGCCGCCTCGGCGCCGGGGCTCGCCGAATGCTAGCATTCGATTTCGACCTCCGGAGGTCGACGCATGCGCGCGCCAGGCGCCGCGAGGCGGGTCGCGGGTCGACGAATAGGCAATAGCCCGGCCACATGCCGCGATCGATATCCAATCATACCGATATCCGGCACGCTCCTAGGCACGCGGCAGCTAGTAGAATCATTTAGCACAAATTAGCACAGCGTGACTCAAGCAGCTATGTTCCAGGCCACGTGTGACACTTAACGTTTCGAGGTAGTTAAATGCAGAGACTTTGCACACAAGACAGCGTGCGTGTGCGCATAGACGATACTAGACGCGGCTCGGGCACTATTACCATGGGATACTTTAAGGTGTGGGCGGGGACTGGGTTTCCACGTCTGACTCTACGTTTCCTCGCGTGCGTGCGGCCTAGAGTGCGGCGCAGCACTCATCGATCCTTGCAAAAGGCTTTGCCCATCGCATTGAGCTGTTGCTCGAAGATCGCCGCCTCATACGCAAGGAACTCCTTCATCCGGGTTTTGCGCTCGATGAGCAGCACCGCTTGCGCCTGCTGCATCTCCTGCGAAATCGTCTTGATCTCCTGCAGCTGCTTCTGGGTGATGTCTGTCCGCATCTTTGAGGTGGCCCACTCGGCCGCGAGCATCGCGTGCGACCGCTCCTTCATCCCCTCGATGCGGTCGCTCAGCGTCTGCGGGCAAAGGGCAGTGGGCAAAGAGTGAGCATGGTCGTTGTTGCCCTTCGGCAGGATCCCGCCGAGGCTCATCGCGCGGTGGTAAATTCGCGAGGGCTGTGATATCGCACCTGCTCCATCTCAACCCGCCGCCGCACATTCAACGGCGCAACACTCATTGCCTCTGAGCGCGGGCAAGTCGGTGAGCCAGAGCGCCGCTTGACCACAACAGCCCAAGAAGAGGGAGGTGCTCGGCGCGACGCGTTCCGAAGCTCATGCGTGCGTGCGTGCGTGCGGGGCTTGTGTGGCGGGGAAAGCCTGGCGGAGGTTACGATTGTCGCCGACCCAAAACTTCATCGTGAAACCGATGTCTTCGTCGCCATCGAATCGCCGATTGAACGATAGGAAGATCATGACAGGGAAGCGAAGGAGGCTCCGCCCTTCCGTCGTGCCTCCACTGCCCTCGGAGCTCCCGCTGTGCCAGTGGGCCGCCGCGCATCTCCCGACTGCCACAAAGTCGGAACCTTCGAGTGACGAGACTTCGAGCTCTCCTTCTCCGACATCGACTTCGAGCAGCACTGCGGATGAGGCCGAGAAGCGCCAGCCGTTTCTCCAGCGCGCACTGCAGGCCGGCCGCAACCTTGTAGCCGAAATCGTGGGTAAGCGTCCATCCTCCGATATCACCTTGAAGAAGAAGAAGAAGAAGAGGAGGAAAAAGAGCCACGAGCTGCCGCAGGCCAATGACAGCAGCCGGGATGCTCTCGCACTATTGGCTCCACAGCCGGGATGCTCTAAGTGCAGATCCACGGGCTGTTCGCGATGCCGTGCGCTCGCATTCATCGGACCGGCGGCCGCGCCCAGTTCGGATGGTGCCAAGCGGCTGGCCGCCTCACCGGCAGTGTCGCAGGCTCCGCCGACCAAACGCGCAAAGCTCTCTCAGGCGCCGACGCCTGCAGCATCGCCTCGCACGTGTGCGCCGAAGGCTGAAGCATCGGAGCGTAGCTCCATGGCCGCGGTAACTTCTCCAAGCAAGGCCGCTGCCATGGCCAGCAAGGCCACAGACACCGCAGCAGCAGCAGACACCGCAGCAGCAGCAGCAGCAGCAGCAGCAGCAGCAGCAGCAGCAGCAGCAGCAGCAGCAACGGGAGGCAAGGCGATCGCCGCTGGCGCCAAAGCCCCTGCCACTGCCGGCACGGTGTCGTCCGCGTCGCCGCGACCAGCGTCCGCGCTCCGACCGGTGCGCTGCGACCGATGCGACGGCCAGCACGCGAGCGCTCTGTGCCCTCACTTCAAAAAGGCGCGCGACTCGCACCCCGACGCGCAGCCCGGCCGGATGCTGAAGGGGCTCGGGAGGTCGAGCGGGCCGCCGCTGCTGCTCCGTAATGGGACGGTCCGGCCGCAGCCGCCGGATGGCTCGTGCCTCTTCCACAGCCTGCGCTTTGGGCTCAGTCGCATCGCGGCCGCACGCAATGTGCCCAATGTGCCCACGAGCACGCATGGGCTGAGATCGCATCTCGCGCGCTGGGTGGGCGCGCATGCGTCGCTCCGGCTCGCGGACACGCCGCTCTCGTCGTGGGTGCAGTGGGACAGCGGGCTGTCGACTAAGGCGTACGCCGACCGAATGGGACGCTCTGGCTGGGGAGGTGGCATCGAGATCGCGGCGTGCTCGCACTCGTTTGCGGTCAACGTGTGGGTCTACGAGAAGCGACGCGGCAACGGCGGCTTCGAGCGCATCTCGACGTTTGATGCGCCCAAGACGGCGTCGGGCTCGAGTGCGGCGGGTGCCGTCTCCCCACACGGTCTCGAGCGTACAGTGCACGTACTCTACAAAGGAGGCTGCCACTATGACGCGCTCCTCCCAGACGACGGCGAGCTCGCCGCTTTCCTTGCCGCGAGCCCGCGCCAGCACGCCGGCGCGGGCTCAGGCGGGTGCGCGCAGTCAGCGTCGCCAGCGATGGCGCCGAGCAGCGCACGCCAAAACCATGCGAGCGGCAGCGGCAAGGGCGCAGCGGCAGGAGGAAAGGGCGGCAAGGGCTCCCCAACTGGCTCACCGCGATGGGGCGGCGCGCGCGGCGGCAATCGGTTTGGGAAGGTGCCTTGGCATAGGCGTTGAGCGGTGAAATATTAAGAAGAGCCGAATCCACAGTTGGTCTCTGTTCACACACACCAGAGAACATAAGCAAGTTTCCCGGTTAAGTTTCCTGGTGACCGTGTCCCGCCGCGTGTGCGCACTGTCAGCCGGTCACAAGGTCGTCACAACGCCGTCCCATCTTCTCATGTCGCACGGCCGCCATACTCTTACGCCGACATCCCCTTCAAATTCCCCCACCGCAATTCAGGGGGTCCTGCCAATGTGTAGGTAGCTTGGTAAGTTACAAGTCTCTCTCACACACAGACTGTCACCAGACTCAAGTGACAAGAGCGACGCCCTTGGAGCGACGTGCGCTAGAAACGCCGGTCGCCACCGCCCCCACACAGCGAGCTCAGCGTGTGTCATTGCTTCACAGAACACAGTTCGTGGACAGGCAGTCGACCGCTAGCAAAGCACAGCTAGCAAAACACCGAGCCCACCGAGCCCAACGAACTGTGAAGCGAGCCGTGCGTTTGACGATTCCGAGGTTAATGGCCTCGCCCGTCGAACTAGGCATTCTGAACGCTGTGCTCCACGCAGCAGCAGCTCAGGCGGCTGAGAGAGCCGACAAGATTCAGGAGGTCACGTCTGCCGCATTCGATGAGGATTTCGACAAGCGTGACTTGCCAATGCTCATCAGCTTTATGGAAGAGGAAGAAGCCAGGCTTGCCAGCGAAGTAGATGCACTCAGACTAAAGCTGGCCAATAGATCCGCCCCGAAGCCCGCGCCCAAGCCCCAACGCCAAGCCGCTGCCTCGGCCCAGGATGCCCATACCTCGGCCCAGGAGGCTATGATGAAGCAGCTACCGACCGAGCATCTCGCACGGATCCTTGCCGAGCTGCGTGGGCAGACGGCCTCGAGCCAAGTGCCGATGGAGCCGCCGCCAGCACGGCCATTGTCCCATCGCTCGCTGCCACCCTCGATCTCTCTGGCCCCGGGAGAGACGACCACGCTGGTCGACATCCTGGCGATGATGCGCGAGATGCCCACACCGGCCCTCGCCGAGTTCTTGACGACGCTTCGTGGCGTCAGCCGCGGAGGCGGCTCGCGGCTCGAGCTCACGAATACAGAGGTTCCGCAGCCGCACGTGCCCATGGCCGTGCCGCCGCCGCCATCGCCTTCGGTCCTGCAGTCGGGCCGCGCACAGCTGCTCCGAGCGATCCTGCTCAACTTCTTCACTAAGCATCAGCCCTCCGCGCTGCACACGGTCGAACAGCTCTGTGGGCTCGTGGTGGGCGATGGCGCCATCTGGACAGAGGGGGAGCTCTTCCAGAAGCTCGAAGCGCGCTACGGCGTGCGCGTGGACATCGACCCGCACGGACACGACGGTTAGCTGAGGCTGTGTTCATCCAGGTTGCACCGAGCTTCGCAGCTGCTTGTTTCTGCGAGTGTCGTGTCGTCAAGGGTCGTGTCGTCAAAGCCGAAGCGCACAAAATGTCTCTTATCAGCACTATTCACAGATATTTGCGGCCGAAACCGCCCATTCACATTTACATGCGCCTCGAGCTGCTCGCGTGGCTTCTCGGCGTCGCATCCGCAACAACAGTGACCTTTCGATACACGGCATCTCCAAGAATGTCTGCTGCTACTCCCGAGAGCGTCTCGATCCATCCAAAGCTCCTCGTCTTTGACCTCGACGCGTGCCTCTGGGACAAGGAGATGTTTGAGATGGAGGCGATTCCGACGGAGTCGGACGCAGTGCTTGGCGATCTGAACGGCCGTGGCACAGGATGCGTGGGCGTCATGTCGGCCCGTGATAAGATCTCATTGCATCGGGGTGCACTGCTGGCCCTGCAAGAGCACGCGGACGGCCGCTATCCAGGCATGCGAGTCGCGCTGGCGAGCAGTGCAAATACGCCGTTTGCAGAGCGCGTCGGGCGCAAGGCACTCGCGATGCTCGAGGTTCTTCCCGGTTTGACGGTGTGGGATCTTCTCATGCGGGACTGGGGTGGCGTCGACGTCAACCAAATCGGGCGGCAGCCTCCGCTCTCGCCAAATAAGGCTGAGACTCACTTCCCTCGGCTGCGGGAGGCGACGGGCATCGGCTTTGACCAGATGCTCTTCTTCGACGACTGCAACTGGTCCGACCACTGCGCCATGGTGGCGAACCAGTGCAAGGAGGCGAGTGGGCTCGGCGTCGTCACGCTCCGCACGCCCCGCGGTCTCGGTGTGGACGAGTGGCGCGCAGGCCTCGAGGCATGGCGTGTCGAGAGACGCATAGCAGGCGTCGAGCCCTAGGCATTCGGGCGCCCTTTTCGTCGAGGGCAAATCATAATAAGTGTCTGACTGGGGGCGCCGACCCGAGTCGATAGCCGCATAGATGGGTCTATGGGGATACATTCCTATACCCCCTTATTTGTTATTACGTTACGAATGATGGTGCCGGCCGGCGCTCCCTCGGCCCTCGCCCGGTCGGGTTGGCGCGGCCGCGGCGCGGGCTCGGCCCGGCTCGCGATCGGCAATCTCGTTATGCCCTGGCCCCAGGGCTCCGCAATACGCAATACGCAATACGCAATACGCAATACGCAATACGCAATACGCAATACGCAATACGCAATACGCAATACGCAATACCCAATACGCAATACGCAATACGCAATACGCAATACGCAATA
>Ga0210248_100639_pt1 | contig 30456 bp, 16 predicted proteins | sample ChrtobMetP3_32mM_FD_155493 | JGI IMG/M metagenome (GOLD analysis project Ga0210248, IMG submission 155493) | Chrysochromulina tobin associated microbial communities from unialgal haptophyte culture, Seattle, Washington, United States - P3_32mM | ecosystem: Host-associated > Algae > Haptophytes >...
CCGCGGTGACCGGCTCCTCGATCACGCCGTACGCGACGCCCCCGGCGTTTCCGCCGTGGCCGGTGCCGCCGGTGCCGCCATGCCCGCCGCCGCTGCCGCCGCCTGTACCATCCGACGGCTCGGCGCCGGCTCCAGTGCCACTCAGCTGAGCAAAGCCGCGCGCCGAGGCATCGAGCTTGCTGCTGCCCTGCATGTCCAGGCTCATGGCAGTGATATTGATCGAAGGTGCTCCGAGCGATGCAGTGAGCACGACGGCTCCGGCGTAGTTGATCTCGTACGAGCCAGAGGTCGTGCTCCTTGATACGCTGAATGTACAAGTCCCGGCGCTGTCGATGCTGTCGCACGATAGGCTCAACTGCCAAGACGGTGCGATCCCCAAGAGGCACTGTGGGCGCAACGCAATCAAACACACGCCGTGAACACCAAACAGTGCGGGGCGTGGGTGCGTGGCCTCCCGGACATGAAGCTCGGATCGGATGGGTTCAAGCTTGGGCGCGAACCAGCGCGAAGACCAAGGCGGGCGATCCGTAGTGCGACGCGAGCCGGAGTGTACGGATTTCCGACGAGCTGTTCAGAGGCTGCCGTACGACGAGGCCAGCCATCGCAAAGAAGACCATCGACAGCAGGCAAGCGAATCGACCCATCTCGCCTTGGAGAGCGGTGGCCTTCCGTCCAGTGGCTGCAGAGTTGGCATGCGTGCGTAAGGTGGCGCCATGGGGCGGCGGCAGCGAAGTCGGCCCGGGCGACGAGGGGTGCTTCAGCGGCGGCGAGGGGTGCTTCAGCGGCGGCGGTGGCGAAGGCCGCGGTGGTGAGGGTGTGGACGGTGGCGCCAGCGGCGGAGGGGCCGTTGACTTTGGCAAGGGCGTGCCGGCCGAGATGCTGCCAGTAGTGGGCGGCATCCTTGGAGGCGACGGAGGCGGTAGAATCACAGGTGGGGGCGGCGATGTGCGCTCAGATAGCTCTGATGTCCGCTCAGACAGCTTTGGTCCGAGACGCGCCGACAGAATTTCTTCTTCTATCCACTGTGCAGTGATCTGCATCTTGTCCATCTCGGCAATCGTTTCTGCACTCGTTTTTGCAATCGGGCGCTTCTTCTGCCCTGTTGCAGCCCCTCCAGTCGGCTGATTTATTTCTCTTGACATCTCTGCGCTCAGTCAGGACCGGGAAGACAAAGTCGATCCACACCAGGGTGCGCCCGCACCAGAAAACCCGTTCTGTAGGATTCGTAACAAGTGTTACCGAAACCCTTTCGGATTTCGTCTTCGTATAGGTTTGATCGTCATTTGTAAATCTCATGGAATTCAAATGTGTTTTTTCATAGGTGATGTCTGCACCTGGTGAACTTCGTCAACTAGAGAAGAAAAAAAGTTGATCTTTGTGGTCTTAGTACAGCTGCATTGCTTCATAGACATGCAGTGGTGTGAGAAAAGACGAAATCCTGATTGGGTACAATTTTATCGGAACGGCCAGCGCCTTCCAAGTGCCGAGACAGACGCAAGGGAGGGACCGCGCGCGGGGGCCGTCGCGGACTCGCGGTGTGAATTGGCTGACCAATTTTCCTGTGGACAGTCAGACAGTAAGTTTATGTCGCGGCCCCCCCGCGCGCTCACCACATTCCGTCTCAACTCAAAGGACGGCTCCGCTGCCCTCCCGGTCTCGCTCGACGGATCTGGCAAGCTTACCGGGTATTAGTTTTTTAGCCGCCTTCTTGCCAACGCCGGAGCCCAAAAGTGGCATCGAAACTATCCAGCGTCTCGTCGTCATGGACGCCTCTGTGATGATGATTCCGAGGCCCAGGTGAATCGACGGGGCTATGCCCGCACCGACGAGGCTCTCTGTCACCGCGAAAGCTTCGACACGTCCTCGGACGGAAGTCGGAGCCACACTCGCTTGCCATGGATCTGCGCGCTCTTGTGCGCCAGACTGCCAGAGCGAAGCCAAAGCTAGCTCTACATGCCCAAGGTTTTCACCACAGCCCTCTTCACGCTGCTTCCGCTGGACTCGTCGCTGGTTGGCTGGACGAACGACGAAGCTCGAACGGGCCGACTTGACTCCCTCGACTCGACCCTAGAACTTTGAACTCATATTACAGTCATATTACAGCGGTAGCTTTTAGCTTAAAATCTTAGAAGGATAGAACATAGAAGCTTTCAATCGCGCACATAACTCGTCAGAGGACACCGGGGGAGCCGCGGGACACATACGTGGACACGCACGAGACAGGCCGGCACGAAAGCATGCACGAAAGGCCAAAACCAGACCCAAAGGGACTTGAGAACCGACTCATCTACGCACGCGCACGACCACACCAACCCCGGTGCCCACACCGCACACGGGCAGCCGACTCAGAAGAGGCCACCCCCCACGAATCCGACCTAAACCCGACCCTGCCCCCTCCCGCTCCCAAAGCGTCCTGCGCCTTCTCAAAGGCGGTGAGGGGGGGTGGGGGATGAGGGGTTGCGCCCTCGCGCGTGCGCTGCCACCTTCCCAAGGTCACCTGGCGCTGCCGCTGTGAGGCCCCACTAAGCTGCAGTGGCGCTGAGCCTCCACTGAATCATTGTTGGGTAACTGCCCACATCCTTTCCGTCGCCCCATACCCACACATCACTGCCATGTGAATCAAGAAACTTTGAATAGGCAGCATTGATGATGTAATATGCTCCAGGTTGACCATCTACTTGCTGCAGCCTCCACTGCAGGTTCTTTGGGTATGATCCAACATCGAGACCATGTTTCCCTTGCCAAAGCCAAACACCTTTGCCGCCAGTCTGGCCATGACTGTCCAAGAATGCCTTGTGCTTCACGTTGACGATATAATACGTATCCGCCTGTCCAGTAGCACGCATCTCCCATCGTCGACTATCTGATATCCCAGCATCCTTCCCATCACCCAAAAGGCAAACATCTTTGCCATCTGTATCGAGGAACTTGCTATGTTTCACATTCACGATGAACTGAGGCTCGTCGAAAGGGTTGCCAGTCGCAACAGCGCCTTCAACACGCACGACTCTCACCCTGTTTGCATCTGCGATGCAGTATTCCATGAAGCTATGCTGAACTCCAGCCCATGGTGGGTGCAATGCAGTCGCTACGTCATATGTTCCATGCCAAGCTGCATTAGGGTTGCCGGAGCCATAATCCTTGACAGTGCCAATCTCCACATCCACAGTCACCACAAATTGCAGACCTCTGTGACGCGCCACCTGTTTGGCAACGTCTTTGTCGTCGGTCAAGTACACCCCAGCCCCGAGGCGTCCACCCGTCGACGCTCGGAGCCCTTCTCCCAAGATACTTGCGGCATTCGCTCCATTGGTCCCATGATACAACGTCATGTGCATCGTGCCCACCGGCTTGGCCACTGGCGGTTCTGCTGAGTGCAGATATTCCGAGCGAATGTAGCCATCGACACAGCCGCTCGTCCGGATCTTGGTGAAACCTTCGCGGGCCTCCTCCAGGATGGAAACGACCTCGCCATTTTTCACCAATGTCCGAGACGGGACCCACACAGTGTCATCTCGTTTCGTTGATGCCACCTTGCGAAGCATCGTCTCGTTGATGTTATCGGGTCGAGATACGACCACGGTTGGTAGCTTGCGAACAGGTCCCCGCTCCTCGCTTCGAGGAACTCCCCAAGAGGCGCCCATCGCTCCGCCCCACCCACGTACCCGGCACTGTACAGTATACCGCCCTGTTGTTTTCTGTTCGGGACAGAACTTTTGGGAACTTTTTTTCTCCTCGAGATTGTGCGGATCATTTCAGGCCTGTGCGCGCTAAGCGCATCAACTCTTCGGTCGGTGGAGCCGCCGTTAGGAAGTACCACGGGCTACCGCCACGCCGCGCGGCATCGTCACTGTACACGTCCGTGTACAGTGTACACATTAGAGCAGCATACAAGCTCATTCCGGTTTTTTCTGAGGGTGCCTATGAGGCTTATCGCGGGGACCCCATCCCCTCGTAACGGCGGAGAGATCCCCAAGATACTCAGGGCTCTCCGCATAACTCTCCGCATGGTCCATGGACCGTATCCCCCACGAGATCGTGCACATGACCGCCGCGTGACGCCTCTAGGTGCTAGGTCTTCGCTCTTCGGCCGCGAGTGGCGAGAGGTTTATTGAGTTTTGTCGTGTGCTTTCCGTGGGACGGTTGGGGTTTCGGGCAGTCGATACTTCCTTTAAATCTGTCCTCTTGGAGTTCTGAGCGAATTTAGCGCGGCGAGTCTTGGGTGAGTGACTGACCTGACTGTTGTCTGCACTGTCCTTGAAACACCATAGGGTAACGCTACACCTGAGTAGTGAACCCTCCCCCAAGGTCAAGAACTTGCGCCGGTCTATCTAGTCTGTCGGCGGCATGGTCGGCGGCCGCGCGGCGGACGCTCTTCGCGTACTCGTCGCGCGCCCGCGCGCGTGTGGTGAGTCGTATACGATGTTGTTTTTGGATTTTGGTTAGATGGTTTTGGTTACTTTGGACGCCCCCCGACGCCCGTCGCGCGTCGTCGGTGACTGAGGGTGGAATTTCTAATTTGTAACGTTAGTAATTTCATACAACGTGTACAGCACTGCGGGTCATCGCCCTGGTCCTTATCTGGGGATATGTACTCCTGGGGTCCACTGCTCAGTCCAGATCCGCCGCAACCGTGTCCTCGTAGCGCACGCGCGGCGGTCTCAACGAGGACGAGAGCGGCACGCCGCCGAACGAGACGGCCCGGCCATCGGTGACATGTGCGGGTGGGGCCGGCGGCGCGCCCGCAGCACGCGTCTTGGGGGTCGCGGCGCGCGCCGGCGGCTTCGCGTGACGCGCAGGTCCCATAGGGGAGGCAATCGCGTGCTTGCTCAAGAGGCTCGAGCGGCCAGCGGCCGCGGCGGCCGGCGCATAGGCGGCGGCGGTTGTGCTCGGGGAGCCACCGCTGAGCATCTGAAGGGCGATGAGCTCGGACTCTCGCCAGGGAGCCTCATCCGGCTCAGCGGCGGGTGGCACAGGCGACGAGGCGCGCGGCGACGAGGCGCGCGGCGACGCCCACGCCGCACCAAGCCCAGCGCGCCCTCCTCCAGCGCCGTCCGCGCTTTCCACACCGAGACCGTGCGCCTCGGGCTGCTCGGCGCCGTTGATTCGCTCCGTGAGAGGCCCTCCACTGCCACCGAGCTGCAGCATGTCCGACATGCGTGCGAGCTGTGCAGCCTGCCGTCGCTTGGCCTCGCGACCAGCGGTGAGCCACCCTTCAGCGGCGGCGGCGCGCCATCGCGCCTGTTCGGTCATCGCCTCGTGCGCGCCTTGCTTGGCCGCTTGCTCGATGGCTCGGCGGCAGCGGCGCTCCTCCGCGAGCTCCTGCTCGGCGAGATCGAGTTGTTGACGAACCTCAGAGAGAGCGGCCGCGTGTGCCGCGGTCACCTCGCGCACGCGCACCTCGGCCGCCGCCTCGGCCGCCGCACGCGCCTCGAGCGCCGCCGCGGCGACCGCCTTGGCGCGCGCCTTGGAAGCCTCGGAGGCCACGGCCGCGCTCTCCTCCTCCTCGTGCAGCGCGCTGCGCGTCGTCTGCGTCGAGCGGCTCGTGAGGACGGGCGCGCCCCAGCCACGGCCGAGCGCACGCTGCTGTGCGATCGTCGAGTCGACTACGTCCTCGGCCTCTTGCCGTCGGCGTACTTCCTCCTCGAGAAGAGACTGGAGCCTCTCCCTCTCGCGGGCGAGGGCGTCGCGGTGATCGGCGCGTTCGGCGGCGAGAGCAGCTGCCCATTCATCCTCACGATCTTCGAGTAGCCTCTCGTGCGCCTGCTGCTGCCGCTCGAGAGTCGCGCCATCCTCGCGGCCGCGCTCCGCCTCCCAGCGCGCGCGCGCCAGACGAAGCTCGTCCTCCCACCCCGACGCTCGCCGCGCCGCCATCTCGGCCGCCTGGCCCTCGGCGCGCTGCGCCGCCGCGCTCGCGGCGCTCGCCGCGGCCTTTGCCGCACTCAGCTCGTCGATCATCGACGCGAGCCGCGCCTTGAGCGCCTCCTCTCGGGAGGTCGCCGCCGCCGCATCTGCCTCCGCGACGCGCCGCTCACGCTGCGCCTCCTCCGCCGCCGCCACGGCGCCGCTCGCCTCGGCCGACTTGTCACGTACGCCCTGGAGCGCGCGTGCCGCATGGGTGCGTGCGGTGGCGGCGCGTCGCTCGAGCGCACGCACCTCCAAGCCGAACGTCTCGCGCGTCACCACGTCGCGAGAGTCGGCCGCGCGCGCGCGCGCCTCGGCGGCTGCAAACTGCGAGGCGACCACGCGCTCCTCGCACGCGAGATCGACCGCGAGAAGTCCCGCCTCGATGCGACCACGCGCGCGCTCTAGCTTGAGCACGACCGCCGCCTCGGCGTCGAGCGCCTGCGCCTCGGCCGTCGCCACGCTGAGAGCCTCTTCGAGTTGCGTTCGCGCCGCCTCGACGGCCTCCTCGATCAGCCGGCGCCGCCCTTGGGCCTCCGCGCGCTCGGCATTCCCGATTTGGACTTGTAGCCGCTCTGCCGCCGTCGCGATTCCGTCCATGGCGAGGGCGAGTGCCTCGACGCGCGCTCCGATCACCTCGAGCTGGCGCGCGCCGTCCTGGCTGCTCGCCGCCACCTGCGCGGCCGCGTGTGCGTGCACCTGCTGCAGCTCCGCTTCGGCCTGGCTGAGCAAGGCCATCGCACCGCGCGCCGCTTGGTCCGAGGTGACGAGCTCCGCGGCGAGCTGCGCGTGGCTCATCTCGAGCGCTCGCCCGAGCTCGTCACGCGTCGTCTCGAGCTCCGCACGCGCCGCACCGAGCTCGTCACGCGTCGTCTCGAGCGCCACACGCGCCGCACCGAGCTCGGCCCGCAGTTCCGCCTCCGTCCTCGCCGCCTGCGCCACGGCCGCCACCGCCTCGTCCCGCGCCGTCTCGAGCGCCTCGCGGCTCTGCGCCTCGCGTTCCAAATTGAGCTGCGCGAGCATGAGCGCCGTCTCGAGCGCCGCCGCCTCGCCCTGCGCGGCCGCCGCGCTCTCCTGAGCAGCTCGCACCGCCGATGCGGCCGGCATCTTGCTCAGCAAGCCGCCCAGCGTGCGCATCCCCTGCGCGGGCGCGGCGGAGGGCGGGGCGGCAGGTGAGGCGGCGGGAGAGGCGGGCGTGGCGGCGAGTGTTCGGCGACCCTCGGCGTCGAGGCGTTCGGCGACGAGGCGCTCGGCGGCGAATCGCTCGGCGGCGAGGAGCGAATTGGCATTCTCGAGGGCCGCCTGCAAGCTCGCCGCCTCCCGCTGTGCACGGGCGCGCTCGGTGTCGAAGGCGACGTGCGCCTCGGCCAGCTCGAGCTCTAACTTCTGGACGAGCTCCGCGTGCCTCTTGTGCACGAACCGCTCGGCAGCGCTCTCGGCGGGCGTGCCTTTCGGCGTGGCGGTCGGCGTGGCGGTCGGCGTGGCAGCGGGCGCGCGGCTCGGTGGCGTCGGCGGCTCGGCCGCGCCGCGGGCATCGCCAACCCCAAGCCGTTGACGAAGCGAGCTTGCGGCGGCACGGGCGGCAGCGACCTCAACTTGCGCGGCGGCCGCCTCTGCGAACTCCTCGGCCGACGTCGACATGGCGTGCTCGGCCGCCGCGGCCGCTGCGTCCATCGCGTCCACCCGCTCGACCATCGACATCATCATCATCTGCTGCTGCTGCTGCTGCTCGCGCTGGTGCTCAGCCTCGGCTTCGGCCGCCTCCTTGGACTCGACGGTCGCCACGAGCATCGCCTCCATCTGAGCGATCCGGCGAAGCGATCCGTCAGATGCAAGCAGTGGCCCTCAATCGCCATCCGAGGCCATCCGAGGCCATCCGAGGCCATCCGAGGCCATCCGAGGCCATCCGTAGCAATCAGCGGCCATCAGTCGTCATCAGCAGCCATCACCTGGGCGATCCGATCGCCGTCATCAGTCGTCATCAGTCGTCATCAGTCGTCATCAGTCGTCATCAGTCGTCATCAGCAGCCATCACCTGGGCGATCCGAGCGCCGAGAGTCTGTTCAAGCTCGTGCCGCTTGCTGCGCTCCTCGGCCGCCTCGGCCATCGCACGCATCGTCTCGCCCTTGGACATGACCGACTCGATCCTTCGCGCGTGCCGCTCGGCCGCCCAATGGGACTCCTCCTCGTTGAGGGACAGCCCGAGGCAGAGGAGCGCCGCACGCTGCGCCGCCGACCGCTCACGCTCGCTCGCCGCGCCCGCCTGCCGGCGTGCTTGCGCCTCGAGCGCCACCTCGTTCTGGAGCCGCTGCATCTTGAGCTCAAGGGCGGAGCTCGCTTCGCGAGCGTTCGAGAGCTCCATCGCGAGGGTACGCGCGCTGGCGTCCGCAGCGGCCGCGGCTGCCTTGGCCACCTCGAGCTCACCCGAGATCTCCTCAGCTCGGCGGTGCGCGTCCTGCAGCTCGCTCGCCCGCCCCACCGCCTCGGCCGCGGCCGCGGCCGCCCGCGACGTCGCGAGCCGTTCATGCCCAAGCTGTGCCTCGAGCGGCCGTAGCTCGAGCAGGAGGGCGCGGGTCGCTACCTCGGCGGAGGCAGCCACGCGCTCGGCGATCGTACAGCGCAGCTCGGCGACGGCTGTGCGCTCCAAGGCGCTCGCGGCCCCTTGCTGCGCCTCGAGGAGGCGCTCGCGCGCCGTGCGCAGCGCGCGTGCGTCCGCCTCAGCGTCGTGTTGGGCGTCGGTTCCGGCGCGACTCGCGCTGTGCTGGGCGCTGTGCTGGGCGCTGTGCTGGGCGTGTGTCGTGCTGTGCGCCTCGCGCTGTTCGCTCGCGCTGAGCTGATGAGCCAGGACCGCGTTCTCACGCTCGAGGCTCGCGCAGGCCGCCTCAAGCTCGGCCACGTGCGCGAGCACCTGCAGCCACGGCCTCTCGAGTGAGTACTCATCAAGGCAAGTCGAGGGCACTCAGGAATCTGGCACGCCGTGTCCTGCGCGCACCTCGGAGAGGCGCTCGTCATGTGCCGCCTCGTGCCGAGCCATCAGCGAGTTGAGCCACGCTTCTGTTGGGGCATGCGCCGGCGCGGGCTCCTCGTGGTACTCGGCCGCCGCGGAGTACGGTGGCCAGGCCGCTGCGGGCGACGCAAACCCGACGCCGTCCACGGCCGTGCGCCGTGGCGGCGAGCGGCCGGACTGAAGAGCAGGCCGATGGTCCGACGGGGAGGCAGCGATCACCGCGGCGGAGGCGAGCTCGATGACGCGATCGCACTGCGCGCGCACGGCGGCGCGCGTCTCGTTCCGCTGCGCCGCGTCAAAGCTGCTGCGCTGAGCCGCATCCAAACTGCTGCGCTGCACCTTGCGCAGCTCGGCGTGCACGCGAGAGCACTCGTCCTCCGCCTCGGCGAGCGCCTCGCGCAGCAGCGCGCCGTCGACGGCGGAGCGCAGGGTCACAGAGCGCCGCGCCGCGTCCGCCGCGCGCAGCTGACGATGCACCTCGCGACGTTGTTGCGCCAGCTCCGCCTCGGCAGCTGCGGTCGCCTCCGCCTCGAGGGCCCTCGCGGCCGTCGCGTCGGCTGCCGCCTGGCGTGCGGCCTGCTCGGCTTGATGCGAGCGCTCAATCTCCCGGAGCGCGCTGCTCAGCGCGGTCGTCGACGGCTGCAATGTGGCGGCCTTCGCCATCGGCGCGGGAAGCCGAATGCAGACTGCGTTCAGTGTGAATTAAACATTGGCTGTGAATTGTGTGTCGAGATATAAACATTGGTTGTGAATTGGCTGTTCAAACTCGGTCGCCTCCTCGGTACGGGCGCGGCGCGGCGCGCTCGCCTTTTGTGTTTGTGGTCGGCGGTATGAAGCGAAGGAGGAAGCAAGCGACGCCATCTCCCTCGCGCGGCGGCGGCGGCGGCGGCGGCGGCGGCGGCGGCGGCGGCGGACGCACGCTCGAGAAGGAGCACGGCGGCGGCGGCCGCAGGACGGGCTCGTTTTCGCCCCTCTACGACGAGGCCGTCGCGCCCCACACGCTTATTCTGGGCACGCAGCCGTCGGTGAAGTCAATTGGCGCAGGCTGGTATTTCGGCAGCGACACCAACAGCTTTTGGCACATTGTGGGCGAGGCGCTGGAATCTTGCCGGCCCGGGATGGGGTTCCGCCGCGGCTTTCACCAGAACCAAAGCCGCCCAAATGGCGACGTGGTTCCGGCTATTGCGAAATTCCTCACACCAAACTTGCCGGCTGTTGACTATGCCGAAGCCACTCGTCGTCTCACCGCAGCTGGCTTTGCAGTGTGGGACTTCATAGAGTCGAGCGTGCGGAAGGGTTCGCTGGATTCGGACATCAAAGAAGAGGTCACCGCCGACATTGGCGGGTTTGTTGCCCGCCATCCTTCCATCGAGCGAATTGTCTTCGCCACCGGCATGGGCTCGGCAGTCAAATTTCGCAAGCACTTTGGCGAGTGGCTAGGGCGCGGTGCGTTCCGCTGCGGCGGTGCGTCTGCGCTGGACGTCTTTGCGAAGACGGTGACTTGTCCCGCCTTGCAGGGCGGCATCGAGCTTGTCATTCCGCCATCGGTGTCGCCCGCAATGGCGACCATGACCTTTGGCGAGAAGCGCGATGCGTGGCTCGACCTTGTCTTCAAGCGGAGCATGTCTGCAAGCCCCCTCGTGCACCCGCAGCAGCAGAAGGGCACCACAACATCCAAGCGGAAGGCACCAGCCGCTGCCGCCACCACCGCTACATCGAAGAAGCGTGCGCGGCGCTGAAGACGCAGCTGGCGGTCTGGAGCCGCGCGCGCGTCCCTTTCCCTACACGTGTCGCAGGTCACGCTCAGTCGAGCAGCCAGGACGGCGGGAGAAGAGGAGAAGGGCAGGGGGGGAGGGAGAACGCGGCCAGATTCGTCCAGCGTGGGCCGCCTGCGTGGGATTCGGAGGGAATCGGAGGCAGGGTTTCGGCAGCGCTCGTGTTTCGTATTGGATACGGCATCGGAGCCGTGCCACGTGTTGCCAGGAGTGGGCGATGGGGTCAGTGGTTAGCAGCGTGAGGTGCGCCGCCGCCCTCTCCCGGGGGGACCTGTTCTCTTGTGTTCAACCGTGTGGACTGTGGAGGCCCATCCCCCCTCTTTTTTAGATGTGCCAAGATGTAATGTCGCATGGCCAGAAAAAAACACAGATACGAGATAGCATGCCCAGCTCTATAACTTTCGACCAAGGCCGGCCTGCTGAGGTCTGAGCCTGACGCCTCTGCTGCGACTCCGCGCGACCATCGGGTTGTTGCCTCCACCGCCACAGGCCCTAGCAGCTAGTTCTGCTCTTGGGATTGCCCCCGATGCTCATCACCTCGATGGCGGCGTGTGTGCTCTCGATCGTATCCGTCGCCTCGCCGCCTCGCGGCGCCCGCCCCTTGCCGCTGCCGCGCCCGCTGCTGCCGCGCTCGCCTAACTGGCCAGCTGCGCCACCACGGCTGGGGGTATGTGAGCGGTGGCTGGGGAGTCGCTCGGGCGTGAGCGGCCGCCCCTCGTCCTCATCGTGCATGCGTGTGCGCGGCGGCAACGTACCCTCGTCGCGCATTCGCAGCAGCCAGGCGAGGCCGGCAAGCAGCCCTATGCCAAAAACGGCGCCTACGACGCCCATGCCCGCGACGACGCCCATGCCCGCCACCTCGGTTGTGTGTGAAGCCAGCTGACTGGTCTGCGACATGCCGCTTGAGGATGGGGTTGGTGGGCGCCATACCAACGAGCCGAGGTCCTCAACGGCGGTCAGCGCGGCCGAGGGTGCACAGGCGGGTCCGCTCGCGGGCCGCTCGTCGCTCACCAGCAAAAGGGCCTCGACATGAACGAGCGGCGAGCCTGACTCGACATCTGAGGCAGCGGACTGCACGCCAACACACACACGCGTGCGCTCGCCCGCTGCGGGTAGGCCGAGGGGCGTCGAGAGAGTGCGCCAAGTGATCGCGCCGCCGCCGCCGCCTCCGCTTTCCCAGAGCCCAGCGACGGTGGCGGGTGTGACCACGTCGGCGCAGCCGGGCAGTAGCGAGATCTGGCGCTTGCCGTCGAGGTCGTGGAGGTCGGCCCACGCACGCAGCTCCGCCGCATTCGTCGTCGCGCTCCAGCCAGCTCGGCTCACGCGCACGCGCGCCTCCGCGCGATACGGCAAGTTCATGTCGAGGGCGGTGGATGGAGCGCGCGAGCACACGAACAGATAGCCGGCGACGTGCGCCGCACGCAGCGCGTAGGCAACCTGGCCATCGGCCAGCCGCTCGATGCCGATGGCAGCGCCGGTCGAGTGCAATGCGTCCATCCGGTTGGCGAGCGACGCGACGTAGAATGACTCATAGCCGACGGTGGTACTATTGCTGGGCTCTACGGTGGCAGTGACGGCGGGCGCGTTTGGTAGCGCGATGAGCGTGTGCCAGGTGCTCGTCTGCTGGCGCTCAACGTAGAGTTCTACTCTTGAGGCATTGTAGTCCGCGGCAAAGTCCGTCGAGAAGGTTGAGAGCGGCTCGTAGGACGAGGCAGCCATCGTAAGGGCGCTTCACAGTGTGTTGCTGTGAACAGGAAAAACAACAAAGGGTGCTCGACGTCCTCTCAACTACGTCCCAACTAAGGCCCAACCATGGAGCGTGGGTCGCAATTGACGACATGGCGAGGCTGTTTGACTTGACAAGTTTGCATGGCCACGGGGGTTGGGGCCTCTATCCTCTATGCCGGCGTACCCGGTACATCTGCGGTACATCTGCGCCTCGATCTGGTTTGGTGGTTATCAGGACGACTGAACGCAACGTTGACCGGCCATGCCCACGGCTCTCTCGGCTGGGCGGCATGGTGGGACACTCGAAGGACACTCGTGTCAGTGTAGGGCTGTAGGCTGTGGCCCTCGCCTCCTCGCTCCTGCCTCTCCGTGCGGTTCCGGTTGGGCCTTGGGCGACCGTCCCCTGACGCGCCTCGTCTGCGTTTCCGCGCGCGCGTTTGTCGTGTGGGACCGGATGGCCATTGGCCAACCGCCGAACGCGCGCGGGCACCGCGGGCCGCGGTCGAACACCCGAACTTTGCGCATCGGCCCATTCGATAACAGCCAACTACGGGAACTAAACTTATTTCGACTTTACAAGCGACTCCGAATGTGGTGCGTCGAATCTCTGATCTCTCCACCTCGGCACACGCAATCTGGGACACACCGCATCGCAACTCGATAACAAGGAGAACACTTTTTCAGGCGACGTGCGGATGTGCTATGAGCGCTTCCACCCCGCCCCTTACCATCCCGGCCAGGCACACGACTGCTCTACAGACCGTGACGTCAGTGTACCTGCGCGCGCCCGCGCTGCTCGACGTCGATGACGTCTATAGGGCTAGGCGGCCGGAGGCAGGCGGGCGGCGCTTTCGTCAATGAGTAGCTCGAGCTGCTGGAGCGGGTGGCGCACGATGAGGCGGCGCCGGCCTGCCGAGCAGTTGCACCGGCCCGAGCAGCTGTCGGTGTCGTCATCGTCAGCCATGGGCGCTCCGCCCATCATGCGCCCCACACGACGATTCGCCGTCGGCCCACCCGCCTTTTGGCGCGCGCGGCCTGCCTGGCCCTCCTGGCCCGCGCCGCCCACGAAGACGCTCGCCGTGATCTGCGCGTGGCACGAGGTGCACGTCGTTGAGATCTTTCGGGTGCCCGCCGGCACGCGCGCCTTGAGCCGCTTGCCGCACTCGCTACAGGGAAAGCGCACCACTTGCAGCTCCGGCGCAGAAGCGGAGGGAGTCGGCGCGGTCGGCGCGGCCGGCGCGGCCGGTGCGGTCGGCGCGGCTGCGGGAGGGAGGACAGCGGGTGGCGGCGGTGCCGTGCCATCGTGCGGCGCCGTGGTGGGCGCGCCCGCTGGAGGCGGCACGTGTGCCATGGGGGCATCGTCAGCGCCGTCTTGGGCAGCATCGTCAGCGCCGTGGTGTGCAGCATCGTCAGCGCCATCACCGGGCGGCGAGGAGGGCGGCGAGGTTGGCGGGCTGACTAAGGGCGGCGCGGCGGGCGGCAGAGGCCATGCGGAGCCTCCGCCGAGTCCGCCGGCGCGCGCGCCCGCTGTGGAGAGGGCACGGCCCTCGGTGGCGGAAGCGACGCGGATGGCACCCTCGGGGTCTTCATCGAGATGGATGTACGAGGCAGGGAGCGAGGAGTCGTCGTCGGCGTGCGTGTGCAGCGCGTGCTCGGGGCACAAGAAGGCGTCGTTCGCGCAGCCGCATTGCACGACCGAGAAATAGCACAGGTGGCGGCACACACGGCAGCGCCAGCGGAAAAAGTAGGCCGAGTCGTCCGCGCCGTCCGACCAAGTATAGGCGAACGAGGGCTTGCCTTCGCCTTCGCCGGCCGGCGCGCCGTCGAGGAAAGTGGGTTCGGGCGGCACGCGCACCCCGGCACGCCGGACAGCCTCTCGGGCGAGGCGTTCGGCGTGCAGCAGCCGACGCAGCTCGCTCACGAGGGCGCCTAGCTCGTGCGGGTGGGCATGCTGGGCGGCAGTGCACACGAGAGCCTCGTGCAGAAGGGTCGTGTCGCGCGTGGGCGGCGAGCGGTAGCGCTGCAGGCAAGCGGCACCCACGGGCAACCAGTCGGCAAACGCGAAGTTGACCGATTCGGCCACGTTGAAGCCGACGTTGAAGCCCGAGTGGTAGGCGGCGGGTGAGGTGAACATGAAGGTGCCCGGCTCGGCGACGCACCGGTAGACGGGCACGCCAAAGGCACGAAGGACCGCGGGGGAGAAGATGCACGTCTTCCAGTAGTGCAGGTCCGGGTGTCGCTGGAAGAGCGCGGGGAAGATAGCATTCCACACCGTCTCCATCTCTTGCTTGTGCGAGGGCGGCACGCCGTACCAGACCTTGGGTTCGCCTGCGACGAGGTAGTTGGTCGCGTACAGGTGGTTGTCCTCCACGTGCCAGCAGAAGAATGTGTTGCGCGAGCCCACGTACGTCATCGGGTAGTTGACCCCAGGGATGAGGGGCGAGAAGCGCAGCAGCGAGGCACGCAGCAGCGAGTCCAAGATGCCCGAGCGCGTCTGCGTCGCGGTCACCTCACCACGCAGCGAGTCCGCAGGCGGCATCGGCCCCTCATACGTCACGTCGGACGCGTAGAGCGCGCACGGCACCCCGCCCTCGCGCTCGATGAGCGCCTCGAACGCGCGCACCGTCGCCGAGCACCCACTGCCGGCGCCCGCGCCGGCTGCGGCGTCCTCAGCCGCACTTTCGAGCACGTGCGAGCGCCGTTGGCTGCTTCGCTCATACATTGGGGTCAGGTCGGCCTCTTCCTCCTCGTCGGCGAGGATCTTGTAGTTCTTCTTCGAGATGGCGCGCGCCTTGCTCGAGAGCTCGCCCGAGCATGGGCCGAGGTGATAGCGGCTCTGATCGCATCCAGGCGTGTCGCACTGACCGAGCTTGCGCTTGCCGCCCGCTACCTTGTCGCTCGCGCTGTGTTGAGCTCCCGTGTCGCTCGCGCCGCTCTCGAGGCGCTCGAGGGGGGGCGCGCACCCGCCGCTGCCGCCGGCCGCGGCAGACTGGGCTCGCGGTGGCAACGCATGCGTGCCGCCGGCCGCCCCGGCGGAAGCGGCAGAGGGCCCAGCCCTAGGCGCAGCGGTGGTCGCGGCGGCAGAGGGCCCAGCCCTAGACGCGGCGGTGGTCGCGGCGGCAGAGGGCCCAGCCTTAGGCGCGGCGGCAGAGGGCCCAGCCTTAGGCGCGGCGGCAGAGGGCGCGGCGGTTCGCGCGACAGCAGTGTGTGCGGCGGCCTCAGTGGCATTGAGTGGGCGCAGGTTGGCATGCCGAAGCGCGAGGACTTTGGGCCAGCCGATGAGACGCACATTGTATCGCTTGCGCGCAGCGTCGACAGAGAGGACTGTGCCGCGTAGACCGTTGAGCTCCGGACGACTCTGTACGTCGTGCACCACGACGGCGCTCCCCTCGACGAACGCTGCCTCTGCGTAGGTGGGAGCGGCTGCAGCGGTGGCGGCAGCGGTGGCGGCGGCGGTGGCGGCGGCAGATGAGGCGGCGGCAACGGCGACGGCGGGCGGCGGTGGCGCCTCCGGCATCGGATGGTCGATCACATTGAGATCGGCGCCGGCATCGGCGGTGGCGGCGCCCTCGGCCACCGGCCCTTCGCTCGCCCCTGCCTCGTGTGCCTCTCCCTCGGGTGCCTCTCCCTCGGGCGGCGGCGACGAGGGCGGCGAGATCGGCGATTCGCTCGACGGTGGGCGCACTGCGGGTGCAGCCGGCGCGGCCGGCGTGGTGGTCGGCACGGCGGCGGAAAGTGGCGCTGCCGCCATCGCCCCGGCCAGGGGAGCGGGCGCTGTGCCGGGCACTGGCGCTGCGGCTATAGACGAGGGCACAAACGGGATCTTGCCGCTCGCCCTGACGCCGGCGGCCGGGATGAAACCAGGCGGTAGGCGCACGGCGCCACCGGGCGGTAGACGCACGGCGCCACTGCCGAGGCTCTCGGGCGGCGCGGGCGCGGGTGGCGGGGGCGGGGGCGGCTGACACCTCCCAAGAGGACGAGCGAGCACGGGTGGCGCCTCGCGCATCTCCCAGGGCACCGCTGACAGCACCGTCGCCAACAGGCCGGTAGCGGCGGGGTGCGGGATGCCGGCGGCGGGCGGCGGCGGCTGCTGCTGGCTGGCGACGCGCTCCTGGTAGTGGCGCGCCTCCATGCGCAGCCGCGCCGCCTCGAGGCCGCTCACCTCGAGAGCCCCCACCCCCGCCTGCGTGGGTCGCTGCGCCATCAGCGCCCAGAAGCGTCGCTCGACCTCGGCGAGTGAACAGGGCTCGTCTGGCCAGGTGGCGGCCGAGAGGGCGCGGTACTCGTCGACGGTGAGGCGCGCATCGTCGCACTGTTCAAAGCCACGGTTGAAGAGCTGCAGTGGCTGCACGCGCGGCGCGAGCCTCGGCTCCGAGCCGTCCGCGGTCGGCGAGAGCGCGCGCACCACGTCCTCGACGCGCATTCTGCTCGTGATCACGGAGCGCTCGGTGAAGCCCTTGGGCATGTGGCCCGACCAGGGATGCGGCGTCCAGCCCGGCGGTGGCACCACCTTGCACATCCCGTACGGCTCCATCTGCGGCATGATCGACTGGAAGTACCGGCCAGGCTCGCTAAACTCGGCAGCCGTCGGCCGGAAGACAGGGCACTCGGGCAGGTCGGTGGCCTCCTTGGCGATGGCCCAGTGCCGGCAGTTCTGGCCGTAGCGCTCCAGCGTGCGCAGCCAGAGAGCCTCGTCCTCATTGCAATTCGCCTCCTTGATTTCATGCTTCAGATGCTGGTGCACCTCGTTGATCGTGCGCAGCTTGCGGCCGCGGCTGCTCACAAAGTATGTGTCCTGGCGGCCGTTGCGCGCCTCGTCGCGGTGCACACGCCAGCCTTGCGGCGGGGCGCCGACGCCCGAATCGTCCGAGGGCATCAGACGAGCAGAAGGTGAAGGTGCTGCGAAGCACAGACGAGCAGAACGAAGACAAGGTGAACGAGAGAGGGTTGCTGCGGTGCGGCAAGGCATCGCGCGCAGCTGCCGCTTCGCATGCGCGCGCGCACGCGGGCACGGCCCTCAGGCCCTCAGGCAACAGACGTGGAGGCGCGTGCGCTCAATGCACCGCGCTGCAGCCAGGGGCGGCGGTGAAGTTGGCGATGGCGGGGGCGGGGACGGAGGTTAGGGCGGGGGCGATGGCGGGGGCGGGGACGAAGGCGGCGGGGAGGCTGGCGGCGAGGGTGGCGGCGGCGAGGGTGTTGGCGGCGCGGGCGGCGGCAGGGGCGGCGCAACGTGCTTACATTTTTTGCAAGTAGGACCACGCCTCTTTCAGGACCGCCGACTGGCCCGAGGGACGACCTTCGCCAACAAAAAGGCGAGTCAGAATGGCGGTCTCGGCCTCCGCAAATCATGTCGCGGAGGTGCGTTCCTTCTTGCAGTCGCTGGGCGCGCCACCGCGCGTGCAGATACAAGCCACTCCACTAGCAGGGCCTGCAGCAGCGCCTGCCTCCGCTCCTTCCACCCTGCTGCCGACTCCTCTTCCGAAGCCGCCGCCGCGGCCTCGCTCGCACCTAGGAGCAGCAGCAGGAGCTGCTGCTGCTGCTGCGAGCTTATCGCCAGTCTTCGAGCATGGCGACGAGGACGAGAGTCAGCCGCGACTCTCGCCGCCCGTACCCAGCAGCACCCTCGCGCCACTGTCAGGTTCCTTGCCACCGCACCCCACGGAAGTTGCGCCGACGCCGCTGCCGCGACCCCAGGCACCACCGTTTGCACCATCACGACCATCGCCTGCTGCAGAGCCACCATATGCAACGGACGCCGCCATCAGCCACCGCCGCGATCTCAACGTCGGCATCCAAGGCCGCGCGAGTTGCGGCGGCAGCCGAGGAGGTGGCGGCCGTGGTGGCGGCAGCCGAGGTGTCAGCAGCCGAGGTGTCAGCTTCCGAGCCGAGAGCGGACGGACTACGGCGCAGCAGGTCACGACTACCAAGGTGGATCGCCGCGCGGCCGAGCAGCGCGCCCTCGCCCTGGCCGCGCGCAAGGAAGCCACGATCGCCGCGGCCGAGGCCGCAGATAGGGAGCAGCGACTGGCATCTGCGGCGGCGTCGGCGGCGACGTCGGCGGCATCGGCGGCGGCAGCGGCGGCAACGGCGTGGGACGTGTCGGAGCTGGCAGCAACCCCTCCGCTGCCGCTGCCCGATGACTGGCTCACCGTCCACCAGCTTCGTGCCGCGCGCGCGCACCTCGTGCGCAGCCTCACTATTGGCCAACGGCAGCTACGAGAGTGCATCGGGCGTGCGCGGGAGCTGGGCGCAGCGGCGGAGGAGCAGCTGCGAGGCGGCGGCGTGGGCGAGGGAGTGAGCGGCGGTGCGTGGGAGGGGAGCGCCTTCAAATGGTCTCTCATCTCCACCCTGCGCGCCAAGTACCTCGTGCGCGCCGCGCTGCTCGCGCTCAGCTTGCATGCCGGCGCGCGTCGGCAGCGACGCGCTTTCGTGAGCCAGATGGCGATGCCGCTGCTGCGTGAGCTGCTGCGAGCGGTATGGGAGGCGCTTGTGACGCTCGTGACGCCGCCAGAGCTTGTGCGCCGTGGCGAGCGCGCCGCCGCCGCTGCGCGCGTGCGCACTTCCCACAGAGCGCTGGGCTGGTGGGCTCAACATACGCGCTCGGAGACGCGCGCTCGGCGGCTGGCGGCGCGCTACTGGCGGCGGCTCTCGCTCGGCCACGCATGGGGGCGGCTGCTCGAGCGCATAACGGCGAGTGCCCAGTGGCAGCAGGCGACCCTTGCCGCACGGCAGCTCCACGGTCGCGCCGTCCTGAGCGCGCATGTGCGTGCATGGCGCGGGCTCGTCGCCCGCCGCAAAAAGCTCGGCTCAAGTCTCGGGACTAGTCTGTGGGCGAGCCTCGGGCGAGGCTCGTCTGGCGGCGGCAGTGGCGGCAGCGGCGGCAGCGGCGGCGGCGGCGGCGGCGGCGGCCTCGGCAGACGAGCCTCGCTGGTGACGAGCCTCTTGCCTGTCAAACACGTTGGCGCGCCCGCCGCGCGCGGCAGCAGCGTCAGGCCCGTGGCGATCACGGCGGCGGCGGCGAGCGCCGCTGCCGCAATGATCGCAGCTGCAGCATCAACGGACGCGGCGCCGGCAGCGGAGCCGGAGCGTAGGGCTGCCAAGGCCATGAAGGGCGAGCAGATAGCGGCCACCTCAGCCAGCAGGCGTTCCGACGCCGTGATGGACGAGCAAGTTGTAAGCAGCATACAAGCGGCGCATGCACCCAGCCCACCTCTCAAGGGAGGGGCGGGGCGCCGCGATGAGCACTTGCATGCGAGGCAGGGGGCGATCCAGCGTGCCTTGGGGCGCCGTGATGAGCACTTGCATGCGAGGCAGGGGTCGATCCAGCGTGCCTTGGCGTCGATGGACGAGGCCTCTCTCGGAGCATTCCTGGACGCGAGCGCGCTCAAGGTGCAAGCGTTCCAGCGCGGCCGGCAGTCACGCAAATTGAACAAGCGTCCCGCCGCCAAGGGCGGTGGAGGTGCTCACAATGCGGCCGAAGGCGGCGGGCTCTTCTTTGCGATGATGCCGATGCCACCTCGACCGGCGCGGCTAGCGCCCTCGGTCGCCCCCCCCCGCCCGCCCCCTCGCCCGCCCTGCTCGCTGCCCGCCTCACCCGCGGCCCGTGTGCGGCTCGAGGCGACGGACGCGCTCACGGCGGCGCTCGATGTGGCGGCGCCCGTGTCGGGTATCTCTCTGCTGACTCGGGTGTGGCAGCGACCGCCCCCCGCGGCGCCGTACTTGTCGGCCACGGTGCTGCCCCTCCGGCGGCGTGTGGTGGCATGGCAGTGCTGGCGCCAAGCCCTCGCGTGCCGTCGCGCGCACCGCGCCCTCGCCGCCATCGCTGCACATGCGATGAGCCGCCGCGTGCTCGCCGCGCTCCACGCGCACACATGCCACGTGATTGGCGCGCGCGCCGCCTTCGTCACCGTACTCGGGCGCGTCGCGGAACAGCGTCGGAGCTCGCGTGCATGGCTCGCGTGGCGTGCTGAGCACCGCAAGTGGCATGCCTTCGCCGCCGAAGCGGCCAGCAGCCAGTTTCGTCAGAATGCGCTCTCGGTGGCGATGGTGGCGCTGTGCGTGGCGGAGCGAGAGGGGCGCGCGCGTCGGCGCACGCTGAGCGGCGCGCGCCTTGCCCTCGCACGGCTTATGTGCCAGCGCGCGGTGGCAGTATGGTTCAGCTGGCGTTCGTGGGATCGCTCACTGGCTGCAAAGGGGGCGGCGGCTGCGCAGGCTCGCGCGCATCATGAGCGAGCGAGGCGGCTCGCTCGATGGCGGAACCGTTACGATGCGCGGTGCGTGATGCGCCGCGTGTTCAGCCTGTGTGCCACCTTCCACGCGCACGCGATCGCGTTGGGCGAGGGTGGCTTGCTCTGGCGTCTCGTGCGCCGCCTGTACGACACGTGGACGCTCTGCATGTATGAGGCACGCGCCGAGCGCCGGGTACGGATCGCCGAGCGGGCCGCAGACACACTCTGGCGCACGACGATCGGTACGCGCGTCCTCGGCTGCTGGCGCGCCCATGTGCACGCGCGCGCCTTTCTGCGCGCCACAATCACACGACGCACGCAGGCCGCCCTGCGCACGGGCCTCGCCGCCCTCGGCGCCCGGCCGGCCGCGCTGCGCACGTCCATGGCGCTCGCGGCGCTCGCCGAGCGCCATCGTCGCCGGCACCCGCTCCGGCGCGGGCTCGAGGCGATGCAAGCATGTCGGGACGTCGCGCGGGCGCGCCGGCTGAGTTGGGTACGTGCCAATCTCAGCGCGTGGCGTGAGCTGGTCAGCGCGCGCGACGCGACGGCCACTCGGCACGCTGCGGTGCGCGGGCGACAACGGGCACTGCGCCGGGCATGCGGCACGCTCCGGGTGCACGCGGCGGAGCGGAAGGCGGTGCACGTGCTGAGTAGCTTTGGCCACGGCGCACGCGTTCGCGCGGCGCTCGAGGCGATAGTCGACCAGGTTGAGCGCTCCAAGGCGTTCGACGCGCTGTGGCAAGCGAGCCGCGGCCATAGTCGACGAGGCGCGCTGCGCCGAGTGGTGACGCGCTGGCGGCACGCGGTGTACTATGCGATGCTGCACTCGTATGCGGCGCCCGTACACGCCGCGTGCACGGCGCTCGGTGGCGCATGGTCGCGATGGCGTGTCTCGCTCACCCACTGGCCTTGGCTGGCAGCACGCGAGGCGGCGGCGGCGCTCTACCTCGTACGGCTGCGCGGATGGTTTGGGTGGCTGCGATGGATGCGCCGCCGGCTGGCCGTGGTGCGGCGGGCGGAGGAGATGGTGGAGGCCGCCGCCGCCGAGGCCGCGGACGCCGAGGTGGCGGCGGCGCTGATGCCCCGTGTGCTTGGATACGACGGCGGTGAGGGCGGCGTCCAAGGCGGCGGCGAGGGCGGCGAGGGCGCAGGCGAGCAGGCAGGCGAGCAGGAGGACGTGGAGCTCGCGAGACTGGAGCTCGAGTCTCTTCTCTCTCCCGACGACATCCGAGCACATGGGCCAACGGATGCCGACCTTGCCGCCGGCCTGAGCTACCTCCTCGACCGTCGTCTGCCACCGCCGCCCACGACCCTCCATTCACGCCCCCCCACGGCCCTCCCCGCCTCAGCCGCCAACGACGCTGCCCCTGCCCCTTCCCACGCCGCCGCCGCCGCCGCCACCCATGGCAGCGCCCCTGGCACCTCGACCTCCGCACCCCCTGGCACCGCTGCCACCTCCCTTGGGACTAATGCCTCGGCCGGTGCTCGCTCACGCCCTGCGTCACGATCTGCGTCGCGCCCTTCCTCGCGCCCGTCGTCGCAGCCTCGGGCGGGCTGGCTGCCGCCGCGCCCGCTGCCTGTGTGGGATTCGTCAGAGCCACCCTCACGCCGCGCATCGTCCCCCGTCGACCCGCGCCCCCATTCTCGTGCGGGGGCGCCGCCTCATCTCCGCCCCACCTGGGATGATTCTCGCCCGCCCTCTCGCCCGCCCTCTCGCCCACCCTCTCGCCCGCCCTCTCGCCCGCCCTCTCGCCCGCCCTCTCGCCCGCCCTCTCGCCCGCCCTCTCGCCCGCCCTCTCGGGCCGCCGGCATCATCGCCGCCGCCGCCGCCGCTTTCGGCCCTCGCGCCGCCGTGCCCATGGTGGCCGTCACGCCCGTCGTGGCCGCAGCCGCGCCTGCCGCTCAAGTAGGCGCGCCTTGCGTTCAAGATGCCGCGTCCGGTGGCCTCCTCAGCACCGCGCCATTGCCGAGCACCGTGCACACTGGGTCCCTCATCGCACCTGAGTGCGCCGGAGGCAGCGGCGACCAGGGCGAGTTGGAGGGCTTTGACGAGGGTCATGACGAGGGCCACTACGAGACTAGCTACGAGACTGGCTACAAGACCGGCTACGAGGCAGGCTACGAAGGCAACCGCGAGGGCGGCTACGAGGGCGGCTACGAGGCCGGCTACGAGGGCGGCTACGAGGCCGCCGGCGAGGCCGCCATCGCCGCCGCCCCAACCGCTGCCCCGACCTTATCGCCAGCGCCAGCGCCTTTTCGCCCATCTACGGCGATGTCCCGAGCTCCACGTGCCCCCTCCGCTCCACCCCGCCTCATCCACCGGCCCTCCTCTCTTGCGCACTCCGCCTCGCTGCCGCCCGCCCCTCGCGCCGCCGCCCCTCGCCCCTCGGGCTCATGGCCGCCGCCACCCTCCACGGTGCGTGAGGCGGCGGCAGCGGTTGGAAGGCGGAGCCGAGGCGGGCGCAGCAGCCGCGGCAGCCGCGGCGCCGCCTCCCTCTCGCCGCCGCCACGCTCGCCGCCCTCTCCGCCCTCGCCACCCAAGGCAGCGCTCAAGGCGGTGCTCAAGAGCAGAGCATCTCCACTCCCCACAGCATCTCCACTCCCCACAGCATCTCCACTCCCCACAGCATCTCCACTCCCCACAGCATCACCACTCCCCAAGCCGCCGCCAGCCAGATCCGCACAGCTAACTCACGCCGCCGCAGCAAGTCCCACCGCCGTCGCCCTGCGCACGCCGCACCGCACCGCCTGTGGCGACTGCAGCGGCAGCCGCCGGAGTTGCAGCGGCGGCACGGTGAGCAGTGGCATGGCGTCTGTACCCTTCTCGCCTGCAGCCAACGCCTCGCGCGCCCACGCCGCCATCCTCACGGACCCGCCTGGCGCCTCTCCCGCTTCCGCCCCCTCCACCTCGCGCCACAGCTCCATGAGCAGCTGCGGTTGCCCCCCTCCCGCCACACCATCCAGCCGACCACCCCCCCACGCCCTCCAGCCGCGCTTCCTACCTGCTGCCGCCGCCGCCGCCGCCGCCGCCGCCGCCACCGCCGCGCTTGCCGCCGCAGCGTCCGAGGCCGCCGTCGAGACCAAGGCCACCACTGCCATAAACAGCGGCGGAGGGGCAGCGCGCACCACACCACCTGCCCCTCTCAGCGCACCCCGCACCCTTCGCGTGTCGCTGCCCTCCGTGCTTCCCTTGCCCTTCGCCTCCCAAGCCGCCTCCTCATCGCCACCACCGCCGCCACTGCCGCCGCCGCCGCCGCCGCCGCCGCCACCCTCGCTGCTGCCGTCGTCGTCGCCGCCACCGCCGCCCTCGCCACCGTGGCCACCACAACGATCCATCGCCACTCCGGCCGCCGCGGCAGACTCTCCCTTGACCAGTACGGCGCGAGGCCAGTGCTCACCCCAGCCGCCTCTTTCCCACCCTCGCCCCGAGCAGCTAGCGCCCTCGCAGCACCCCACCTCGCAGCAATCCACCACGCAGCCTCGGACGCCGCCAGGCTGGACGCAGCCGGAGCTTCGCGCGGCGCCTCCGCCTCCGCCTGCGCCGATGCCCCCTCCTCCGCTCCAGCCTCGGCCACCGTCTTCGGCACTCGCGCCACCACCTACGCCGCCACCCCGTTCACCCTTGCCCTTGCCGTCGCAGCCATTTCCACCGTTCCCCACCGAGGCTGCATGCCTGCAGCCTCCGCATGGCACCGGTGCCAAAGTTGCCATGGCCGGCACGTCCGCTTTTGGCGCCATCACCGCCGCCGGCGCCGCCGCCGCGCCCGCCTCACTGAGCGAGATGCAGCAGTGGCGGCAGGAAGAGCAAGGCAATCCCCATCTGGGGCCGCCCGTGGCTGAGAGCGCGCCCGCGCCCATCGCCTTCGCCTCCTTCGCGCCCGCGCCCGAGGCGCGCGCGCGCTCACGACGAGAGGGACGTGTGCTCACGACGGCGGATCGCACGCTCCTCGCCGCCTCGCTGCTCGCGTGGCACCGGCTCGCACGCACAGGCTCCGCCCTTCAAGCCGCCTCGCACGTGACTGTCATTGCTGCCCCCGCCACTGCGTCACGTCCTGTTGTCGCCGAGGCATCCGCGCTGGCGGCAAGAGCGATGGCGCCCGAAGGCACAGTGTGGGCAGCAGCTGAGGTGGCGTCGTCGTCGTCGTCGTCGTCATCGTCGTCATCGTCAGCGGCGGCGGCGTCGGAGGTGGAGACGTCGATGGCGTTGGAGGCGACGGCGTCGGAGGCACCAAAGGCGTCGGTGGCACCGGGGGCATCTGCGGCGTCGGTGGCGCCAGTACAGCACTCAGAAGGCATGCGGCCATCTCCGGTGGCCAATGTATTGGAGATGGCCCTCCGCCGTCCGTATTGGCAGGCTGTTGAGGTGCTTCGCCACCGCCGCTACCGCCGCTGCTTTCGTGCGTGGGTTGGGGAAATGGCCCTCCAACGGCGGCACTTGCAGGCAACTGAACTACTCCGCCACCGCCGACGCCGCCGCTGCTTCAGTGCGTGGGTGCGTGCCACAGCAGCTCGCGCGCGTGTGGGAGAGGGGGCAGTGGCTCCGGTGCCATCCGCGACCGCCCAACCGCGCCCGCGCCCGGGGGCGACCCACATCTACTGCCGGCGGCCGAGAGAGCCTGTGGTGCGCTCGACTTTCCGGACTATCGCCCCCGTGGCCGGGCGCGACCCGATCGCCCTCATCCGCTCCACTCTGCTCAACTGTGAGTGGTTGCACGTTGTAGACGGCCTTGCAGATAGAGGCTTGCGAGGTACTAGGTAATCAAAGCCTTCATCCTTGTTCAGCGCACATGCGCGGAGCGGCGTCGGAGCGGAGTGAGTTTTAACGCCCGACGATTGCCCGACCGGACCGAGCGAGTACTTTCAGTGCTCCGTACCGGCACGATACATTTCATCGCACACCCTGCTGCGTGCTGGCGCCCTTCCGGTTTTCACGTACTCTATGGTAATTGAGTATAGTTATACACCGGGCAAAGGCCAAAGCGCACCTCGTTCCTTCGGCCGGGCGTAGACTAATTACTAAACCCGTAAACCGTATCGACTCGATTGTTGAATAGTACCGTCATGAAGTACCGTACGTCTCAACGCACAACGGACCCTCTTGTCATTCGCTTCTGCGACAGTTCTGCGACAGCGGCAATGAAGACTCCTCCGCGAAGTTGCGACGAGTACGGAGGTCGCACGATCAACGCCCATGCAACATGCAGCTTCGTCACCTTCAGGGCATGCGTGGCGTGCCTTACCACTTCCGCCCATCTCGTGGCGTCGACCACTGGCCTCCAGACTCCTGCCTGTGCCCGCCCCCTCGACCTCCGCCGCCTTTGCCACCTGCCCCTCCGCGCGGCCAAGCGGAGCCTTCCGCGCTCCCGGCGAGCTCGGCAAGGCTGCGCCCGCCGCCGCTGCCACTCCGCGACCAAGACGGTCCGTCACTCCCGCCGCCCTCGCCCCCGCTCGAGGGCACGCTCGGGGAGTTGGCATCGGGTCTGGCTTCCGCAGCGAAGCGAGCGTTTCCTTCGGATGGCTTCGCAGCGGCGACGATGGCAGCAGCCGAGGCGGCAATTTCGGCGATGGCAGCGGCCCTCGTATCCGGCCCCGACCCGCAACGGCTGAATCGCTCACCACTGAACCTCTCGTCACTGAGCCGCTCACTACGGCCTCCGCCGCCTCTAGCACCGTCACGTCCACCACCGGCATCGCCTCCGCCACTACCGCGGCGGGGACCATCGCCACCTTCGGTACCGCCACGTCGGCCACTGCCGCCGCCGCCGTCCCGCGACCACGACTGCCCATGACTACCGCCGCCCTTGCCCCCGCTCGAGGCTCTGGCATCATCCCATGAGGGTCTGGCTTCCGCAGCGAAGCGAGCGTTTCCTTCGGATGGCTTCGCAGCGGCGACGATGGCAGCAGCCGAGGCGGCAATGTCGGCGATGGCAGCGGCCCTCGTATCCGGTGCCGACCCGCCACGGCTGAATCGCTCACCACTGAGCCTCTCGTCACTGAGCCGCTCACTACGGCCTCCGCCGCCTCTAGCACCGTCACGTCCACCACCGGCTTCGCCTCCGCCACTACCGCGGCGGGGACCGTCGCCACCTTCGGTACCGCCACGTCGGCCGTCGCTTCCGTCGTCGCCACCGCCTCCGCCGCCGCCGCCGCCTCCGCCGGCGCCGCCGCCTCCGCCGCCGCCGCCGCTGCCGCTGCGTGTCTGCTGGCTGCTCTCAAAGGCGTGCTCTGCCTCGAGCCGCTGCTTACGCAGGTGGTCCGCCTGTGTCGTCCACACGTGCGCGAGCGATTCGCGCAGCTCTGTGTGCAGCGACGCCACCTCGGCGCTCCACTCTGACTGATGCCACGCGTCCCACGTGCACCCACCGCCGCCGCCACCCATCTTCTCACCCGCCTCTGCCACGGCCGCATCCGCCACGGGCGTCTCCGAGAGGAAGCGCACGGCAGCGGCGGCGGCGGCCGTCTCCAAGCCCGCGTACCCGCTCAGCCACACGTACATAGGATTGCGCCCCACCGCAAACGTGGGCGTCACGCGCACGCTCGCAAAGGCTGGCCGGAGGGCAAGCAGGAGGCGCATGAGGAGGGCCGTCTGGCCCAGCTGGTACGCAAAGTAGAGCGCGCCGCCCGGCCGGAGGGCGTGCAGCCCGAGCAGGAGTTCGTTGCGGTAGATTTCGAGGTGGTGCTCCATCGCCAACGTGTCCGACGCCTCACTCGGCTCCACGCGCTGCTGGCCGCGGTCGATGACCACGCCGCCGTTGACAAAGTCGCAGACGGCGCGCCCGCCCACGAGGTCGAGCAGCCGGCGCCACTCACCAGCCACGCTCACGTCCGAGTCGGCGTAGACGAGCCGCGGCGAAGCGAACTGCATGCCGAACCCCTCGTCCCCCGGCGCGAGCGAGAATGCAAAGCCGCTCCACCCGAGGTCGCCTACCAAGTATTCGCACATGCCACCCGGCGCCGAGCCGACGTCGGCGAAAACACGCGGCCGCGACTCGTCGGCGGCATGTCCAAAGAGCTCCGGCTCGAGCTTCGGCATCCACTCGCGGTAGAAGACGACGTACTTGCGCGTGCTCGGCACCATCCCGCGGTTGTTCACGCGGTCCACCTTGCTCGAGCCGCCGTGGCCAAAGGTGGCATCCCGCTGGCGCCAGTGCCAGTCGAGGGCCTCCGACTCCCAGCCTGCGCGCTTTTCCGCCTGCAGTACGTCCCACGACGCATCGTTCTTTGCGAGCACCGTCGACCAGCTCTGGAGCACATTCTTCCGACGCACAGTCTCGTCGTCGAGCGTGTCGGTCGATACATCGTGTTCGCGTCCGGGAGGCCTGACCGCTGGCGGTGGAGGCGGTGGGAGTGCCGCGGCCTCATCGTCCTCCACCTCGTCCGCCCAGCTGGAGCTCATTCGTCGTAGCGTACGTCGTTTGCACGCGCCCGGGCGTGTGGCGTCGCGTCCGGCACGCTTGCGACGGGCTCGGTCCGGAGCCTGCAATTCCTGGGTGTATCATTCACATTCACACAACACATCAACACCATGGCGGGTGCCGCATGGGTGCGGTTTAGAAGGGCGACATGCCCATGGTGAGCTTGAAGCTCATGGCGGTTGCGGCGAGAAGTATGGTAGTTGCGTCCGCGAGTCGACGACGGGAGATACATGTCGAGCGCGCGATGGTCGGTGCAAAGAAGGTTCGGGGGGAGGAGTAGGTGTAAACGAGGTTGAAGGAATTTTCAGTGAAACTTCGATGTGATTTCAAAGAAGGGCCTGTTCAAGTTCAAGTACTTCAAGTTCAAGTCGACTCTCACCCCCACTGCTAGCCTCGAGAGCCCTTCCTCGTGTTTGATGCAACCGAGCATCGCGCCCACCGTCCACCCCTATCATTCCCACCGGGAAGGGCCTGCACGTGCGACCCGGACAGCTACCAACGCCCCTTGCCGCCTCCTTTGCCGCCGCCCTTGCCCCCCTTTCCACTCTCAAAGGCGTGCTCTGCCTCGAGCCGCTGCTTACGCAGGTGGTCGGCCTGTGTCGTCCACACGTGCGCGAGCGACTCGCGCAGCTCCCTGTGCAGCGACGCCACCTCGGCGCTCCACTCTGACTGATGCCACGCGTCCCATGCGCACCCACCGCCGCCGCCACCCGTCTTCTCACCCACCTCTTCCACGGCCGCATCCGCCACGGGCGTCTCCGAGAGGAAGCGCACGGCAGCGGCGGCGGCGGCCGTCTCCAAGCCCGCGTACCCGCCCAGCCACACGTACATAGGAGTGCGCCCCACCGCAAACGTGGGCGTCACGCGCACGCTCGCAAAGGCTGGCCGGAGGGCGAGCAGGAGGCGCATGAGGAGGGCCGTCTGGCCCAGCTGGTACGCAAAGTAGAGCGCGCCGCCCGGCCGGAGGGCGTGCAGCCCGAGCAGGAGTTCGTTGCGGTAGATTTCGAGGTGGTGCTCCATCGCCAACGTGTCCGACGCCTCACTCGGCTCCACGCGCTGCTGGCCGCGGTCGATGACCACGCCGCCATTGACAAAGTCGCAGACGGCGCGCCCGCCCACGAGGTCGAGCAGCCGGCGCCACTCGCCAGCCACGCTCACGTCCGAGTCGGCGTACGCGAGCCGCGGCGAAGCGAACTGCATGCCGAACCCCTCGTCCCCCGGCGCGAGCGAGAATGCAAAGCCGCTCCACCCGAGGTCGCCTACCAAGTATTCGCACATGCCGCCCGGCGCCGAGCCGACGTCGGCGAAAACACGCGGCCGCGACTCGTCGGCGGCGTGTCCAAAGAGCTCCGGCGCGAGCTTCGGCATCCACTCGCGGTAGAAGACGACGTACTTGCGCGTGCTCGGCACCATCCCGCGGTTGTTCACGCGGTCCACCTTGCTCGAGCCGCCGTGGCCAAAGGTGGCGTCCCGCTGGCGCCAGCGCCAGTCAACGGCCTCCGACTCCCAGCCTGCGCGCTTTTCCGCCTGCAGTACGTCCCACGACGCATCGTTCTTTGCGAGCACCGTTGACCAGCTCTCGAGCACATTCTTCCGACGCACCGCCTCGCCATCGAGCGTGTCGGTCGATACATCGTGTTCGCGTCCGGGAGGCCTGACCGCTGGCGGTGGAGGCGGTGGGAGGGCCGCGGCCTCATCGTTACCGCTGCGGCCGCCGCCATAGTTGCCGTTGCTGCTGCCGCCCATACCACCACTCATCTGCCTCGGCGCACCGCCGTCGCGGTCGAAGTCACGTCCACGCCGAATGTAGCGGTCATCATCGTTGTAGTCGCGGTCCCAGCGGTCGCAGTCGCGGTCACGGTCGCGGTCACGTCTACGATCGCGATCAAGATCATCGCGGCGGTCGTAGTCGCGTCCACGATCGCGATCATCGCGGCGGTCGTAGTCGCGTCCACGATCGCGATCATCGCGGCGGTCGTAGTCGCGTCCACGATCGCGATCATCGCGGCGATCGTAGTCGCGTCCACGATCGCGATCATCGCGGCGATCGTAGCCGCGGCTCCCGCCCCCGCGGTCGTCCGAACGGCGATCTTCGTAGCCGCCACGTCCACGGTCGCGTTCGTCGTAGCCGCCACCCTCGTGGTCATCGAAGCGCCGGCGCTTGTTTGGATCTGTGCTCATTGCGATGGAGTGGTCCTGTTCTTTGATGTGTGAAAGAGGTGTGAAAGGAAAAGGAAGGAGGAAGACGATACAATCATGGACACAATGTGATCCCCGCAAGATATGGGATTTAGGGTTAGGGTTAGGGTTAGGGTTAGGGTTAGGGTTAGGGTTAGGGTTAGGGTTAGGGTTAGGGTTAGGGTTAGGGTTAGGGTTAGGGTTAGGGTTAGGGTTAGGGT
>Ga0210248_100649_pt1 | contig 30235 bp, 18 predicted proteins | sample ChrtobMetP3_32mM_FD_155493 | JGI IMG/M metagenome (GOLD analysis project Ga0210248, IMG submission 155493) | Chrysochromulina tobin associated microbial communities from unialgal haptophyte culture, Seattle, Washington, United States - P3_32mM | ecosystem: Host-associated > Algae > Haptophytes >...
AACGAGCAGCTGCTGCTGCTGCCCGCGGGGGTGCGACCTGTGAATGATTGCTGCCCGCGGGGGTGCGACCTGTGAATGATTGCTGCCCGCGGGGGTGCGACCTGTGAATGATTGCTGCCCGCGGGGGTGCGACCTGTGAATGATGCCCGCGGGGGTGCGACCTGTGAAGGACGTGCTCCGAGTGTCGTTAATGGCCTCTTGATTGCCTCATCAGGTGCGACCTGTGAAGGATGTCCTCTGGGCGGCCGAGGCGATCGCCCAATGGCATGCGAGCGACCCACGCATCTGTCTGCGCATCGTCGGCCCCGTGCTCGATGCCAAGTACGCGCAGGCAGTCAAGGCGACGCTCGGCATGCAAGTGCTCACCACGACGCCCTCACTCCCCACAGGTACGCGCAGGCAGTCGAGGCGGCGCTCGCGGCGCTCGCGACGGCGCCGTCCACCGCTCGGGCGGTGCGCTACGTGGGCGCGTTGCCGCGGGCACAGCTGCACGAGGCGATGAGGATGGCGGCGATGGTGATCAACACGAGCGAGAGCGAAGGGCAGTGCAACTCGCTGCTCGAGGCGATGCTCGCAGGCACGCCCATCGTGGCGCGTGCCAATCTGGGCAACACTTCACTCCTCGTCGCTCCAGGGACAGTGCACCAGCGCTACGGGCTGCTCGGCACGACGCCCGCGGAGCTCGTGAGCCAAGCCCAACGGCTGCTTGCGTCTGATTGCGGCTGATTGCGTCTGATTGCGTCTAATTGCGTCTGATGGCGTCTGATGGCGTCTGATGGCGTCTGATGGCGTCTGATGGCGTCTGATTGCGTCTGATTGCGTCCCTCATCAGGTGAGCCAAGCGCAACGGCTGCTCGCCGATGGCGATCTCGCAGCACGGCTCACACACGCCGCCAAGGCCAAGGTGAGTGTCGTTAATTGCCTCCTGATTGCCTCTTCACACACGCCGCCAAGGCCGAGGTGCAAGCCGAGATTGCGGTCGAGCTCGAGGCCGCTTGATGGCCTTTGATTGCCTCCCTTATCAGATTGAGTGCCTCCCTCATCAGGTGAGCGACGAGCTCGAGGCCGCTTGATGGCCTCTGATGGCCTCCGATTGCCTCCCTAATTAGATTGAGTGCCTCCCTCATCAGGTGCAAGCTGAGAATTCGGTCGCGCTCGAGGGGGAGAGGTACGCGGCAGCGGCACAGCACGCGCTCGCCATCCAAGTGCTCACCACGACGCCCTCACTCCCCACAGGTACGCGGCAGCGGCACAGCACGCGCTCCAGTACGCCGGCCCTGCGCCGCGCGACACGACCTACGTAGGGCTCCATGCGCCGCCGCCAGAGGCCCTCGGGCTGCGCCTGAGCAAGGCGGGCGTCGTGGCGGGCGTCTTCGAGGCCCTCGAGGTGTACGAATCCATACGGGCGCACACGTGGCAGGCGCGTGCTTCACGCCTCCACGCCCAGCATGCATGCGCTCACCACGGCGCGCGGGCCCTTCGCGCGCTTCATGGCCCCGCCTCCTCGCCCAGCATGCAAGTGCTCACCACGGCGCCCGGGACCTTCCCCACAGGCGCGCGCTTCATGGCTGCGCGCGCAGCTCTGGACGTCGTACCGGCGCTTTCTGGCAGCGGTGCCGGCGGCGCAGCTCGCTCGATCTCCGGGGCTCTACCCGACGGACTGGTCGATTGGCCACGTCGCCTTCACCTTCGACTACCTCGTCGCCCTCCCGCTGCGCCTTCCAACGGCCGGAGTGCTCTGGCGCCCAACTCGGCGCCCGACCAAGGAGGGCGCCGCCGCCGCCCAGCTCGGCGCCCAGCACGGCCTGCCGTTGGCGGCGATGATCCAGCAGGCGTCGAGCGCCGCCGTGGGCGCGCTCGGCGAGTGGTGGAGTGGCGGCGCCCATGACGGCGCTGAAGGTGGCGCCCACCACGGCGCCCAGGGTGGCGCCCACGACGGCGCCGGTGTGTTGGCCGACGACGGGTGTGGGGGGGAGGCGACCTTCTGCAGCGCCCACGGCGGCGCCAAGCGCGGTGGCGGCGACTCGGATCGCGCCGTGTTGCGCACTCAGGCGTGGACGTTATACGACTCGATGCGGGTGAGCGGAGCAGAGCGCTGATGACCGCTGATGACCGCTGATGACCGCTGATGACCGCTGATGACCGTTGATGACCTCCCTCATCAGGTGAGCGGAGCAGAGCGCTGGGCGCTGTGGGAAGAAGGCGAGCTCCCCGACGCGCGCCTGTACCTGCACCAGGTGCATGCGATGGCCGACACCCTTGACTTGACCTGACTTGACCTGACTTGACTTAACTTGACTACCAGGTGCATGCGATGGCCGACACCCTTGACTTGACCTGACTTGACCTGACTTGACCTGACTTGACTTGACTTGATTTGACTTGACTACCAGGTGCATGCGATGGCCGACACCCTCATCAGCGACTGCATCGGCGGCGTCTCCACGGGCCAGCCCGGTGCTTGCAACGGCGCTCACGACGGCGCGGCGGCAGAGGGCACGAAGGTAGCACTGCTGCCTCCGTGCGTCTCGTACCTTCTCTTGTACTCGATCGTACACACGCTCTGGCACACTGAAGAGCTCATCCACGCGCGCAACCTGCATAAGCAGCCGCCGCCGCCGCCGCCTGCCGAAGACGAGGCAGAGCCCGCGCCGCCCCCGACCCCCCCGAACCCCCCGAACCCCCCGAACCCCCCGACCCTGACCCCGGCGCCGACCCCGCCGCCCGCGCCTATAACGGCGCAGGACGCGCCAGCAGAGGGGAGGACCGTGCAAGATTCCCCACAGCCTCCATCTTCCGTGCCGGAGCCGCCCTGCCCGCCGCCGCCGACCCTGCCGCCGCCGCCGACAATGCCGCCGCCAACCCCGCCGCCGACAGCGGCCTTCGGGCCTTGCCAGGGCGTGGACGATGTGTGCATTCCGGGGGGCATCTTCTTCCTTGGAGCCGAACGGGATGGGCCGCCGAGCGACGCGCACCCACGCTTGATCCTCGACTGTGAAAAGTGGGCCCACACCCCTGATCTCCCGTGAGCTCCGAGATTGATCCTCGACTGTGAAATGTGGGCCCACCCCCCTGATCTCCCGTGAGCTCCTGAGCGCCTCTGATGACCGATGATGAACGCTGTGATGACCGCTAATGACCTCCCTCATCAGGTGGGCCCACCCGGTGCCCCTCGAGCCATTCCGCATCGCCAAGCACTGCGTGACCAATCGCGAGTTCGCCGCGTTTGTGCTCGCGGGCGGGTACGCAGACGAGTCGTTCTGGAGCTTCGACGGAGTGCGCTGGCTTCGTCAAGCGAAGCTGGAGCACCCGTACAAGTGGCGACGCGTCGCTCGCGAGGACGGCGCTGGCACCAATGGAGTATGCCACGGCGAGGGCGAGGGCGAGGGCGAGGGCGAGGGCGAGGGCGACTGGCAGGCTACCCTCAGCTGCGCGCAGCTCCGCCACGCCGGTCACGGCCACGCCAGCAAGGACCCCAGCAAGGACCCAATCAAGGACCCAAGCGAGGACCCATGCTGCCGCCAATTTCGTCTGCAGTGGTTCGACCGCATGATCCCGCTGCCGCCCTATCAGCCCGTGAGCCACATCTCGTACTACGAGGCCGAAGCGTTCTGTGCGTGGGCGGGCCGCCGACTGCCCACCGAGGCCGAGTGGGAGGCGGCGTGCTGCGGCGTCCCCACAGCTGATGACGGCCACCTCGCGCCGCATAAGGGTCGCCCGATGCCCTGGGGAGACGGACCGCCCACGACGGCGCGTGCCAACTGTGGCATGCGCCACGCCACACTGCTCGACGTTCATGAGCTGCCCGCGGGAGATTCGATCTGGGGGGTGCGCCAGATGCTCGGCAACGTGTGGGAATGGACCTCGACACAGTTCTACCCGTACCCAGGCTACGTAATGGACTTTCCGTACGTGACTGAGTGCCACTGAGCGCGTCTGATCGCCTCTGATTGCCGCTGATGGACTTTCCGTACGCGACTGAGTGCCTACTGAGTGCCACCGAGAGTGCCACTGAGTGCCACAGAGCGCGTCTGATCGCCACTGATTGCCACTGATTGCCACTGAGTGCCGCTGAGTACCACTGAGTGCCTCTGATCGCCACTGAGTGCCGCTGATCGCCGCTGAGTGCCACAGGTACCGCGAGCAGTCGGCACCGCACTTTGGCGGGTCGCGGGTCGCGCGAGGCGGCTGTTTCGCGACGCCCGACCTCATCGTGCGCGGCGAGTACCGCTCCTTCTACCACCCGACCAACCGACCGGAACTCGCCATTGGCTTCCGCACGTGCGCGCTCTGAAGCTCAAGGCATGCAGAAGGTGCGGCATGATAGACTCATGTAGATTGAGACCACATTGGAGGTGAGCTAACTGAGCGGGCTGGCGGCGGGCTCAAATTTACTCGAGTGGGCTCGTGCGTAAAGATCACGTTTACGCACGAGCCAGTAAAGATCACGTAGAGCATTTCGTCCGTCGCTCTGAAAAGAAAATAGCTCGGCCTTGCAAGCAAGCTAAGTAGTCTTTTTTTGGCTTGCTTGCTTGCTCGGCCACCAGCTCTCGGGCGGGCTGTTTCGTTTTGACAGACCCCGGGAATCGCGGCGAAACGGCGGCTTGGAGGCTCCTGCTGGTATTGCTGTCAAAGAGCGACCGTCCGCTTCACGCTTCATGGCGCCGCGAACTGGCGACGTTGTCGCGCGACAGCCTTCTTGGATACCCGACGAGCTCGTTACAGCGTGTGGAGGATGTGCCATGGAGTTCGGGCTCATCAAACGCCGGCACCATTGCAGAGCATGCGGTGGCATCTTTTGTTCAAGTTGCTCGCTCTCGCGAGAAGCCTTCCCGCACCTTGGCTACCACGAGCCCGTTCGATGCTGCAACCCCTGCGCCACCATCATGCACGAGCAGAGGCAGCGCCCTGCACGTGGCGCGCCGGCCCAAGCTGAGACCTCGGGAGCACCGCCCGCGCACGCAGAGAAGGGTGCACGCGTTCGAGTCTTCGGCCTCGAAGCCAAGCCAGAGTACAACGATCAGATGGGCACGGTCACCTTGTGGGATGACGCAAGGAAGCGCGCGGGCGTGCTGCTCGATAGCGGCACGAAGGTAGCTCTCAAGCTAGCGAACCTACGAGCTGCCACAGAGCCACCCGCCGCTGCGGCACAGCCGTCGTCGTCGTCGGAACTGCCACCCGCCGCGCTGGCACAGCCATCGTCGGAATTGCCGATCTCCGCGGCTCTACCACTGCCACGCCGCCGCTCGGCGCCGCCGCTCCTCACGACCCAAACGCCGGCCGCCCTGCCCGCTGCAGCGCCACCTGGTGCATCGAAACCCTCTTCGCTCCTGCCGAGGGACAGCGCCCGGGACGGCGCTATTCGGGTGGACAAGATCTACCATGGCAGCGCTGTCATGTTCCTACTCGAACTGGCCTTCGCTGCAGCGATGAGCGAGCTCGCGGAGAATCGCCCTGCCGCAAGCGCTTAAAGGCTCTGGCCCCTGCTTCGACCAAGGCTTCGACTCGAGATTCAACGGCACAACTACAAGAGGCTGCACAGAGTGTGTGTGGACTTCGTGTCACACTCGGAACACGAACTTTGGTGTGCGGTGCAGAATGGGTTTACACGAGCGCAATTATCCGGATTCGTAACCAGAAATCCAGAGAGCAGAGTCGCCAAAATTCGACCGTTGACCTTTTCACCGGCTTCAAAAGCCGCCCCCTGGGGTACATTTTGCTGAGTCCGGCGGCAAGGTGATGACTCGTCCTGAAAGCTTCGGTGATTTCATCGCAAGTTCGACGACACGCGCCCATGACGACGCATCTCGAATTCGCCATTTTTCGAAAGCGAGATGGCCGAAGCGACGACGACGACAGAGGCGATGCCGGCAGAGGCGGCGATTGAGACGAAGAACTCGATCCTCGAGGTCGGCAACTCCATGCTGAACGCGATTGTGCTGGCCTTCTCGCCGCGTGGGCCGCTTTCATCGGGACCGACGAGCGTTCCCGCGCGTGCGCTTTCAAGCGCGCGCACTGTGCAGGCGGCAGCGAAACAGACACTTCCAGAAACGCCCACTGAGGTTGAGCTGCCGACGCTCAAGCCAGAGTCTGACGCTGCCTCTCACTTGGCGCCGCCGCCGGCGCACCGCCACCAAATGGGCCCCACGCGGCCCGATGCCTTGGATAATGGGGACGACACCAACCTCGACGACATCGACGACGACGACGACGACGCTATTCGGAATTCGCGTCGCAAGCGTTGCCCCACGCGCAAGCACGTCGACATCGACCACGAGGTGAAGCGCGAGTTGAGTGCGCTCGACAGCGACCTGGCGGAGGTGCTCGGACGCGGCGATATTGCGCTCGTGAGCACGAAATGGCTGAAAGCCCAGCTCGCCCGGCAGCCAGACTACCGCATCGTCCGCCGGCAGGACCTCAAGCCTGTGGGCGGCATCAAGCCACATCTGACGCCCAAGGAGGCCAAGCGGCTCCTTCTCGAGGGCAGGCGCGCAGTCGGCGCGTTCTCTCTCGGCTGGCCCACCCAGGGCAACCCGGACCCGACCGGCCACCGCATCCAGGCCTTTGGGCGTGCCCTTTTAGAGCGGCCCGACATCGAGGCCTTTTTCTGGGATTACCCATCGCTGTACCAGAACAGTGACCACAGTCCCCGCACCAAAAAGCAGGAGCGCTCCTTCAAAAGAGGGCTTCGCGTGGTAAGGCGCTCGCGATCAGAACGCTCCTCCGGAACGCCCCACGTCATGCCCCCCTCCTCTCTTCATGCTGTCCTTCGCACCGCCTCGCTGAGAGAATGCCGCCCACCCCCGTCGGCCTCTGTGCCGTGCGTGCGTCCTCGCCGCAGATGGGCAGCCTCTATGCCTCCGCTATCGGCACGACCGTGCTGCAGCTCAAAGAGCTGCCGCCGCGACCGCGAGAGTACGATGGCAAGCTCTGCCTCTTCGACGTCGCCCCGGGCGTTGACGGGGCGGCGATCAAAGCGGCGCTTGTGCCCTACGGCGACATCGTCAGCTGCATGCTCGGCAAAACTGCGCGTCCTGCGACCGTGTGCTTCGCGACGCACGCGGCGGCGCAGGCGGCCAAGCGCGCGGCGGCGCAGCTCGTGCACATCGCCGGCGGCGTGGACACGCTCTTCAACGAGCGCTCGTACGATGGACGGCACGGCGAGGCCGGCCTCGACGACGACGAGGGCCGCGGCTGGTGCGTCTTCGAGTCGGCGGTGAGCGGCGAGCTCATCCTGCGGCTGTCCGTCGTCCCGCGGCTGAAGGCGGAGCTGGATAAGCTGCCGCCCAAGATGCTTCAGGTCCGTAGCGGGCACTCCCTCGAGCCCGTCGACTTGAGCGCCGGCCGGCTCGAGACGCGCGTCGCCGATGTGATCGCCCGCATCGAGGGAGCCACCTTCACCGGCAAGGGCGACAAGGCCATGGTCATCGACCTTTACAAGACGTTTGTGGAACGGATTGCGGGCGCGCTGGCGCGATTGTTGCCCAAGATGCGCGCGTCCCACGGTGCGACGGCCGCGCCGCCGGAGCCGCTGCCGCAGGTCGATGCGCCCGCCGCCGCGCCGCTGCGCCTCGCCGAGGGACAGCCGTTGCTGCTGCTCTCTCGGGACGCGGGCGGCAGGCCGCGCTTTGGCGTTGTTGATGCGACCGGGGGGCGCGTCGCCGCCGCCGTCACGGGCGGCGACGACGTAGAGCTGGCCTACGACCGTTGCAGCCAGGCGGTGCTGCCGTGGCGGCCGCCCGCTGCCGGCTGGGAGGCCGCGTTCGTTGGCGATGCGCGTGCGCTTCGAGACCGAGCCGAGCCCGAACGCCGCCTGGCGGACGATGCTCGGCGGATGGAGTCGGAGTCGGCGCTGCGTGCCGTGGGCGAGCGGGCGCGCGAGATTGCCCACAGCGCGGCGCGGTGCCAAACCATTGCGCACGCGGCGCGCGAGGCGGGCGACGCCGTGCAGTCGTGCGTGGACGCGGCGGCGGCGCTCTTCCAAGAACAGAAACAGGGCGATCGCACGCAGCTCCAAGCCGCGCTTGGCAAGGTGTGCGAGGCGGTCGAGAGGCTGCAGCTCGAGGCGATGGCCACTACGGCGCTGCGCTCCAGCGGCGCGAGCGGCGCCCGGCGCTACGCCGCGGGCCAGCCGCTCACCATGCGTACGGCCAGCGGCTGGCGCGATGCCGACGTGGCAACGGTCGGCGCCGATGGCCTCTGCCACCTACTCACCTTATTGGAGGGCAGCGGCGATCCACCACCCACGCTGACGCTGCACCCTTGGAACCACGCGCCGCGCGAGCTGCCGCAGGTCGCCTTCGAGGCGCTGCGCGCGTGGTGGACGCGGGAGCTGCGCGCGCAGCACGGGGGCATTGCCGACGCGCTCACGGGCCACCGGCTCGATGCGCTGCAGCAGTGCGTGGCCATCAGCGTGACGGGGGATGCTGCGGCAGAGGCGGAGGCGGCTGCCATCCGCGACGCGCACGGCCTGCTCGGATGGCTGCTTGCGCAGCACAGCGCGCAGCTCGAGGGCCGCACAATGGAAGCGCCACGCGCGGCGCTGCTCACCGCCGGCCCCGCGAGCGGCAAGACGACGCTGCTGTCGCAGGTGGTGACGCTCGCGCTCCAAGACGAGCACACGGAGCTCGTGCCCATCCTGGTCAAGGTGCAGGTCTTGCAGCAGCGGCTGCTCGACGCGCCCGATGCCTTCGCCTCCGCGTGGAACTACATTGACGCCTACCTGCGCCTCGAGCACGAGGCGAGCCGCCCCGCGCTCTACCGCATGCTGCGTCAGGCGATGATGGCGCGTCGGGCGCTGCTCCTCCTCGACGGGCTCGACGAGGCCGGCGCCAAGCGCGCCGACATTGAGCTCCACGTGGTCGAGGTGCTCGCGCCGCAGGGCCACGTGCTGCTCTGCACCTCGCGGCCGGCGGGCGTCGACGAGGCGCGCTTCGCCGCCTTCCGCCGCCTCGAGCTCGCGCCGCTCTCGGACGCGCAGCAGGAGCGCGCGCTCGAGCAGCGTCTCGGCGCGGAGCGCGCGGCCGCGCTGCTGCCGTACGTGCGCGACACCGTGCCGCGCGATGACAAGGGCCAAAAGGTGACGAGCAACCCGCTCATGCTCTCCATGGTCGCCTCCGTGTACGAGCTGCGGCAGGGCATTGGCATGCCCGCCACGGTAGCCGAGCTGTACGCGACCGCGTCGGACGCGATGCTCGCGCGCGGTGGCGTCGCGTCGGCTGAGCTCCTGCGGTTGCTGCAGCGCATCTTCTTTGAGGCGCACGTTGCGCAGCGCCGCCTCATTGAGGACCGGCAGCTCGACGAGGCGGCGCTCGGCCTGGAGGCGCCCGAGGCGCTCGCAAAGATCCGGGCCAAGGCGGCAAAAATGCCCTTCGAGCCCTTTGGTGGCCGCGCCGAGATGGGTCACTATATCGAGGTGACGAAAGAGGGCAAGCGCGGCGTTATCACGAACGACCACGAGTCCAGGTACTACATGGTCACCTTTGCCGACGGCACGGTGAGCGGCTGGCTTCAGCCCAATGAGCTGCGCTCCTCGGGCCTGGGCGAGATGGCCGTGCTCCAGCGCGCGATGGATGCGAGCGCGCCCGCCGTGCGCGCGGCGTGCGAGTTGCACCTGTCAGAGGCGCTGCGCGAGGCGCTGCGCACAGTGCGCGAGCGCGTGCTCGTCGACGCGCTGCCGCTGCTCAGCCTGGTGCAGTCCGAGCCGCTGCGGCTGCAGTCGTCGCACCTCTCCTTCCAGGAGTACTTTGCCGCTCGTGCGCTGTGCGAAGAGGGCACCGAGCTCTCGGGCACGCTGCCGTGGCAGTGGCCCGCGTGGTGGGCGAACGCGGTGGAGCTCGGTGCCCAGATGGGCGACGGCTTTGGCCGAGGGCTGCTGCGTGCGGCCGGGGTGACGGACGGCACGCTCGACCTCTCGCAGAAGCTTGGCGGCGACCTGCCGACCGTGCGGCGTGTGCTGGCGGCCGTGGTCGCCGGTGCCGTGTTGACCTCCCTGGATGTTGGTCACAACAATCTCAACGAGCAGGAGGCGCTTGGCATCGTGCGAGCGGCACGGCAGCGCAACAAGATCACCAATCTGGGTCTCAGCGGTTGCGGAATCGGCCCCATCGGCGCCAAAGCGATTGCGGACTACATCCAGTTCACGGCGGTGCTCAAAACTCTCTCCGTCGCCAACAACAACATCGACGGAGAGGCTGCACAGCAGCTTGCGACGGCAGTGCTCGGCAGCTCGTCGCTCGAGGTGCTCTCTGGAGTGCCGATCAAGGAGCTGCGCGCGGGCAAGCTGACAAAGCTCGACCTGCAGGGCAAGGGTCTCGGGGCGACCGAGGGCATTGTGCTGGCTGAGCTGATGCAGCTCCGCCTGGTGTTGACCTCCCTGGATGTTGGTCACAACGATCTCAACGAGCAGGAGGCGCTTGGCATCGTGCGAGCGGCACGGCAGCACAACAAGATCACCAATCTGGGTCTCAGCGGTTGCGGAATCGGCCCCATCGGCGCCAAAGCGATTGCGGACTACATCCAGTTCACGGCGGTGCTCAAAACTCTCTCCGTCGCCAACAACAACATCGACGGAGAGGCTGCACAGCAGCTTGCGACGGCAGTGCTCGGCAGCTCGTCGCTCGAGGTGCTCTCTGGAGTGCCGATCAAGGAGCTGCGCGCGGGCAAGCTGACAAAGCTCGACCTGCAGGGCAAGGGTCTCGGGGCGACCGAGGGCATTGTGCTGGCCGAGCTGATGCAGCTCAGCCCGGTGCTTGAAAATCTCTCCGTTGCCAACAACAACATCGACGGAGAGGGGGCGCAGCAACTCGCGACAGCAGTCCTCAGCAGCGCATCTCTCGAGGTCTTCTCGGAGATCCCAATCAAGAAGCTACGCGCGGACGCGCTGACAAAGCTGGACCTGAGAGGCGTTGGGGTCTCCGGCGCCCTCGTCCTCTCTGATCTGCTCAAGTTCAGCTCGGCGCTCAAAAGCTGCAACTTGCTCAAGAACGGCCTCGACGTGGAGTCGGCCACGATGCTTGCCAAAATCGGTATGGAGAAGGGCATCATGCTCTCGGGCATGACGCGCGACCAGACGAAGGCCAATTTGCATGGCCAGAAGCTCCAATCCGCCGACGCCATCCTCATCGGGTCTGACCTGCATTTCATGGCAGTCCTGATCAGTCTGGTCCTCCCTACAAACCTCATCCGCGACGACGGTGCCAAGGCGATCGCAGAGGCGCTGAAGGTCAATGCGGTGGTGACCACCCTCGCCCTTGGAGGCAACTACATCGGGGGCGAGGGAGCCATCGCGATCTCGGAGGCGCTGAAGGTCAACGCGGTCCTGACCAACCTGAACTTAATCAACAACTCCATCGGCGACGACGGTGCCAAGGCGATCGCGGAGGCGCTGAAGGTCAACGCGGTGTTGACCACCCTCAACCTCGGTACCAACTCCATCAGGGATGACGGTGCCAAGGCGATTGCAGAGGTGCTCAAGGTCAACGCGGTCCTGACCAAGCTCAACCTCAAGTACAACAGCATGGAAGATGCAGGGAAAGAAGCGGTGCGAGACGCGGTGAAGGACCGGAGTGGATTTGTGTTAGAGCTGCATGACGTTCGTTGCGTCCCCGCGTAAACGCAGCGTCGGGTGCGTATACGCAGGTAGGTGCGTATACGCATCCGACGCCGCGTTTACGCACACGTGCTTGTACGCGGGTGTGGGTGCGTTTTACGCGGGTGGGTGTGTATACGCGAGCGCTGGGTGCATTTACGCAGCGGGTGCGTACACGCACCCGGGTGCGTATACGCGGCTAGGTGCGTTTACGCGAGCGGTAGTACGTATACACAGCGGGTGCGTATACGTACCCCCTCGCGTATACACAAGTTTCTGCGCATACGCACCCCCGACCGCGTAAACGCAGGAAACGACAAACCGTAATGCTGTAGAAAATGATTGTGCAAGCCATGGTGCAAGCCATGGTGCAATCTCGAGAAGTCCACGAACAAAGCCAGTCCTTTACACATACACTTCGATGCGCGCTTGGACCGATCGCGTCGCGTTGGGCACGGATGGTTGTTCCGACTTGCGGACTTGCCCGAGTTTGTTGAGAATGCCACGGGCCAATCTCTCTCCAGACATAACTAGGCTGTCGCCATGAATCGGCTCAAAGGTCTGGCCAAGAGCACGATCGTGCCGAGCTCAGCCAAAGCCGCCGATCCCTTCGCCGCCGCGCTTCGCGTCGGGCAAGCGGCCGTGCAGGCGGAGTCGGCGGCCAAGAAGAAAGAGGACGGCGAGGGTGGCTCGAAGCAGCGGCTCAAGGAGCTGAGCGCCTTTGTCGAGAGCCGCCTGCAAGAGCGCGGTGCGACGCTCGTCGGCTTGTGGCGCGAGGCGTCCCAGAGCAGCGAACCGCGCGTGCGCGAAGAGTTCGAGTACTCGCTGTCGTCGTCCTTTAAGGGCGCATCGGTGGAGGTCCTCGAGCGTCTTCAGGACTTTGCCGACATGAGCGCCGAGGAGTTGCGAAAGGCGGTGAAGCAGGCGACGATTGACAGCCAGATGAAGCTCGAGCAAACACGCATCGCGTCCAACCTGAACGTCAGGAACGCGAGGGTGGAGCTCGAGACAGCGTTCAACACGAAGCTGCAGGAGAAGATCAGCGAGCTCCAGAGTAACGACGGGCAGGAGAAGCTGCTGCAGGAGGCGATGGAGCGTGAGGCCGTGCTCAAGAGCATGTTCGAGCTGCAGAAGGAGCGCGCCGTCAAGGCCGAGCAGCGCGAGAAAGTCCTCAAGGACGAGCTCGCCAAGGCAGCGTCCGCGGCGGCGGCGGCGGAGAAGGCGTCTGCCGCGCTGGCGGCGCAGCACGAGATCGAGGCGCTCGAGGCGATGGCGACGGCCGCGAATCTGCGTGCCGAGACCGACGCCGTGCGCGCCCAGCTCGACGCGCGGCGCCTCGGCCAGCATGCATGTGCTCACCACGGCGCCTCGCCTTCCCCACAGGTGCGCGCCCAGCTCGACGAGGCGCTCGCGCGCTTGGGCACCAAGGAGGCCGAGGCGATCGCACTCGCTGAGCGTTCGGCCGCCGCGGAGGAGGCGACGCGACAGCTCCGCTCCGAGGTGATTGCACTTGATTGCACTTGATTGCACTTGATTGCACTTGATTGCACTTGAGTGCACTTGATTCTTCGCTCCGAGGTGATCGTGGACGATCCCTACTGCGGCTGGTGCCATGCAAGTGCTCACCATGGCGCCTCACCCTTCCCCACAGGTGATCGCGGACGTGGACGCGGCGACGCAACGGGTGGCCAAGGAGCTGCGGTGGGAGTTGCGCCGGCTCGCGCGCCGGCTGCGCGGCTCACAGGAGCTCGAGGGCGTCGTCGAACCACCCGAGCCGCCCGAGGACCCCTCGCTCGACGCGCCGCTCGTTGTGGAAACGGTGCGGGAGGAGGATCCGTGTCTCCCTCTCCCAGCATGCATGTACTCACCACGGCGCCCTCTCCTCCCCACAGGTGCGGGAGGAGGATCCGGAAGAGGTGGCGAGGCGCGAGGCGGCGGCGGCGCGGCTGCGCGAGCTCGAGGCGCTCGTGGAGGAGCAGCGCACAGCGCTCGAGCAGGGCGCGGCGGGCCAGCGTGCGCTTGAGCTCCATATCTCGGAGCTCGAGGCGAGATTGCGCCAGGTGAGCGACGAGCTCGAGGCCATTTGATGGCCTTTGTTTGCCTTTGATTGCATCCCTAATTAGATCGAGTGCCTCCCTCATCAGGTGAGCGACGAGCTCGAGGCGGAGCGCGCCAAGCCGCCACCGGTGGACCACACGGCCGAGCTGGAAGCGCTACATGCGCAGGTCAGCGCGCAGATCAGCGCGCACGGGGCGCAGGTCGCGACGCTCCAGCTCGAGCTCGAGGCTGCTCACGCGGCGGCGGCGGCGGCGGCAGCGGCGACGGCACAGGAGGCGGCGGCGCACGAGGCGACGCGCGCGACCCTTCGCACGATCGAGGACGCGCATGCGGCGGCGATGGCGGCGCTCGAGCAGCGCCATCTCGCCGATCTCGCGATGCTCAAGGAGGTGCATGCGAGCGAGGTCGCCAAGCTCAAGGGCTACCTCGCCGCACGTCAGGTGGCGCAGATTGCGCTGTGCCACACGCTCGACGACGCCGACGATGAGCTCAAGGAGGAGCGGCGGTATCGAGAGAGGGCGGCGCAGGCGGTCGCGGCTGCCGAGCGCCTCGGGGCGCAGCTCGGTGAGGCCGTTTCGAAGGCGGTGCGCTCCACGCAGCACCTCGACGACGTCCACGGCGTCGTGCGCGAGGCGATTGAGGAGCTGCTCGAGCTGCGCCAACGCGCCGGCGAGACGGCGAGCAAAGGCGCCGCGATCGTGCCTCATTCGGATAGCTGGTACTACACGGGCCGCTCCGGCGAGCCGCTGCCCGATTGGCTGATGACCTCTGATGACCTCTGATTGCCTCCCTCATCAGGTACTACACGGGCCGCTCCGGCGAGCCGCTGCCCGATTGGCTGATGAGCATCCATACGCTGCTCGAGCCGCCGAATGCGCCCGTCGCCGATCGGTTACGCATCCTCCTCGACCGTTACAAGGCAGTCGTGGCGGCCTCGGTGGCGGAGGTGCGCTCGGCGCACGGCAAGGCACAGGAATCCGAGAACTCTCTTAAGAGCGCGAGGGCGAACGAGGCACGCCTCGAGGCTCGACGGCAAGACATGCTCAAGGAGCTCAAGGCGCGCAAAGCGGACTTTCAGCGCATCGAGCTGAACTTACAGCACGTGACGGAGAAGCTCGAGGGCACGCAAGTGGCGGCCGCCGCTGAGCGCTCTCATTTGGTGCAGTCCGCCCTCGCTTCGCTCCACCTGCTGCGGGTGCACCTGGCAGCGCAGGCCGGGGTGCGCTCTGACGCGGCCGCGAAGCTCGAGGGGAAGCGCGAGGGCACCCTCGCTGGCCTCCTATATAAGGCAGCCTTAGTGCGCCCTCGATCGGCCTCGCCACCCGGGCAGAAGCACCAGTACCAGCACCAGCAGCACCAGCAGCACCAGCAGCACCAGCAGCACCAGCAGCGGCAGCAGGCGCCGGCGGCGACGGCCCATCCGCCCTCGGCAGCCTATGCGGCGCACGGCGCGCCCGATGCAGCGCTCCCGCCGCTCCCGTCGAGCCGCCACTCCGGACGCGGATCTCCCGAGGCGGAGATTGCGGGCATGCCCCCCCACGCGCCCTCCGATGGCGCCGCGGCGGCCGCCATCCTCGGGGGCAGCTCGCCGCGTCACCGGCGTACAGCCAAAGGCGGCGGCAGCGCGAGCGCTCGCGACGGCGCCTTCGCGTCGAGCCTACCGGTAGGGCTGCGAGACGCGGCGCCGCACCCGCCGCCCTCGAGTAGCGCGCGCTCGGAGCCGCATTACATCCTACCCAATGGGACCCCTGTCAAGGGGCCCGGTCAGTACAGCGCTCGCGTGCAGCCGGAGGTCCATCACCCGTCCGCGCGGAAGGCGAACTGGCACGAAGTCCAGACAGTCGAGATGCGCGCGGCGCGCGCCGTCGGGCTCGGCGCCACCACAATGCACATTCGCTATGCCACGGCCAAGGAGATCCCGGTCAACGCGTGGGACCAGCTCAACCAGCAGAACGCTCGGAACTCGCCGCCGCCCAGGAACGAGTCCCCGCAGCTGCCAGGCACGCGGTTGGGGTTAGGCTTTCGGTGACGTGTCAGCACTCTAGCACTCTAGTGCAACCCGGTCTCGAGACGCCCCGCGCCTGACAACCGTCGTGGCCGGCCCGGCCGCGGCCCCCGGACCCGGGTGTGTCTTAGATTAAGTGACGCTTTGTTGTATACAGTAGCATCGAACTTCCCGTCCAACACGCGACGCATCGGCAAGCGGAATCTGCAACTCTATCTGCATCGCATGAGAACGCTCGCCCCCTGCGCCCCGGCACCTCCACTCGTTATCTATAGATACACGCACGGCTGTTTCTTCTTTCTGGAACGCTGCGGCGATGGCGTTAGATAGGTCGTTGTCTTCAGCGGTAAGCAATCAAGGAGCGGTAGAGCGCTCGCTCTCCTCGTGAGAGTATGGCTGTCCCGCCAATTGGTAGGGTAGCTTGGTCGGTTACAAATCTCTCTCGCTCTCCTCGTGCTCCAACGCGTGCTCAGAAGGCGCGCGCGAAGAGGGCCATGTGGGTGGCGGGCCTGCCAGTCATGAAGCATGTTCGGCCCTGAGCGCGATGCTGCTGATCAAAGGGGAAGCAGCGGATGGTCGCCTTCGTCTCCTTCTTGATCCGCTCCTGATTAGGGTAGCCATCAGTGGCGCTCAGCGGCGGCGCTCAGCGACACTCCATCGCAATCGATCGCAATCACGCCGCCATCGATCGCAATCACGCCGCCATCCATCGCAATCATCAGGGCCGCGCGCACCTCGGTCTCCTTGTCATTCGTCCAGGGGACCAGAAAGAAGCCCGGTGCCGACGACCCATCCGAATCTTCGAGCATCTTCGACATCTCCGCGTAGCTCGCGGGCTCCAAAGTATGGACGCGCATCCGCTCCTTGGCCGCGTCGAGGAGGGCAGCCTGCATCGTATCGAGCTCCGCCTGCACGGCGGCCGCGAAGCCGTCGTCGAGCTTGAGCGTGAACTTGTCGCCGCCCACCGGCGTGCGGCGCGCGCAGAGCAAGGCGCCCGACTCGACGTCCCGTGGACCACATTCGATCCTCAACGGCACGCCGCGCTTCTCCCACTCGAAAAACTTGGCGCCCGGCTTCAGGTTGAAGCGCGTGTCGACGTGCGTGCGGATGCCCGCCTTCCTGAGCGATGCCTTCGCCTTCTCGACAAAGGCCATCAGCTCAGCGTGCTGCTCGGGCGCCTTCTCAGGTCCCTTGGGGCTGATGGGCACGAGCACGACCTGGGTGGGAAGAGATGGCGCCGTGGTGAGCACTTGTATGCTAGATGCTAGGACCTGGGTGGGAGGGCTTGAGAGCATCCACTCACCTGAGTGGGAGCTACCGCGGGTGGGAGCACCAGGCCAGCGTCGTCGGAGTGCGTCATCACGAGTGCGCCGATCAGACGGGTCGAGACGCCCCTGAGGAGGCAATTAGGGCTCATCAGAGGCCATCATCAGAGGTCATCAAGAGGCAATCATGGCTCATCAGCCGGGTCGAGACGCCCCTGAGGAGGCAATTAGGGCTCATCAGAGGTCATCAAGAGGCACTCATGGCTCATCAGCCGGGTCGAGACGCACCACGAGGTCGCCCAGACGAGCTCGCGCTGGTTGTCCTCTGTCTGGAAGTAAACGTCGAACGCCTTGGCAAAGTTCTGGCCGAGAAAGTGCGAGGTGCCGCTCTGCAGCGCCCAGCCGTTCTGCATCAGGCCTTCGATCGTATACGTCTCATCAGCTCCTGCGAAGCGCTCCGACGGGCTCTTGAGAGGTCATCAGAGGTCATCAGTGGTCATCAGTGGTCATCAGTGGTCATCGGAGGTCATCAGAGGTCATCAGAGGTCATCAGAGGTCACAGCCACCTGCGAAGCGCTCCGACGGGCTCTTGACGCCCTTGACGACGGGGACGGCGAGGAGCGACTCGCACAGGTCGGCGTACTCGTCGAGCATCTCGCGCGCCATCGCGTCCGCCTCAGCCTTCGTCGCATGCGCCGTGTGGCCCTCCTGCCACAGGAACTCGGACGAGCGTAGAAACGGGCGCGTGCGCAGCTCCCAGCGCACGACGTTCGCCCACTGGTTGATCTTGAGCGGCAGGTCGCGGTACGACATGATCCACTTTTGGAACATGTGCCAGATCATCGTCTCCGACGTCGGGCGCACGATCAGCGGCTCCTCGAGCTCCGCCTCAGGGTCTGGCTCGACGCCCTTGCCGTTCGCCTTCATGCGCAGCCGGTGGTGCGTGACCACCGCACATTCCTTGGCGAAGCCCTCGACGTGCTCGGCCTCCTTGCTCAAAAAGGAGACGGGGATGAACAGCGGGAAGTACGCGTTCTGCGTACCCGTCGCCTTGATCCGCTTGTCCATGTCGTCACGGATCGCCTCCCAGATGGCAATACCATTCGGCTTGATCACCATGCATCCCTTGACAGGGCTCTGGTCGACGAGGTCGGCGGCAGCGATGACCTCCAGGTACCACTGTGAAAAGTCCTCGGCACGCGAGGTGATCGCCTTGAAGCCGCCGCCGCCGCCGCCGCCGCCGCCGCCGCCGCCGCCGTCGCCACCGTCCTGCTTGCCACCCTTTTGCTGCTTTGGCTGCTTCGCAGGCTTGGCCGCGGCGGCGGCGGCCACCTCCGCGGTCATCGTCCACGCGCTGCTGCTGCACCTGCGGCCCGCACTAAGTGCGCCGCCGCGGGCTAGATAGGCCGCGCTCGCCGCGCGGCTGAACATCAAGACCACGACTGTCATGCCGACCATGAGCTTTCTCGGAGGTCGCACAGGACCTCGATGTGCTTGACGCGGCGCTTCTGACGAAACTGTGTCCGTGTTGCAACCGGCAAATTCCGGGGTAAGTTCCAAGACACAATGTACAACAGTACACGAGTACGTGGACATTTCAATTGTTCCACACGGCTCGGCTCTTACTTTCTTCAGGGAAATCGTACAGTAGTGTCAAAGAATTCAGTACGAGTCACCGGGCCGCCGGCTACCACATGCTACCAAAGCACCCCGCACTCTGCAAACTTTGACCGCCCACTTCAACGCTTATTTGTGCCTTTTCCAAGCAAAGCGGAGCGCTCACCGAGGCCCCACCATGGCGCGCAGGCGTGCTCCCACAGCGCTGCTGCTGCTGCCGCTGCTGCTCATACTCCCTCCTGGGAGCCGGAGCACGAGCCATAACGAGAAAGCGCCACCCGTCTACTCGGCCCACCCGACCGGCGGGCCGGTGCAGGGCGGCACGACCGTGACGATCGTCGGCCGCGAGTTCAGCCGGATCAGCACCGGCGTGCTCAACCGCGTGAAATGCCACTGGGGCAATCCGCAGGACTGGGAGCAGGCCATCCTTGCGCGACAGCAGGCCGACCGGTCGGGCTGGAGCGACGATGAGGCGTCGTTGCCCGAGGTGCCGCCCGAATACTTTACGGAGGCGACCCAGCTGCTTACCGAGGTGACCGTGACGCCCGAGCTGCGCGCCACCTTTGACGTCCCGGCCAGCATCAGCCGCGTCGATATGCTCAAGTGCCCGTCGTACCCGCGCGTGTCGGGCCTAGTCAGCCTGTGGTTTTCGCTGCGCTACATAACGCTCGCTGGGACGACAGTAGGGACGACGTTCATTGAGCCGAACCTGATGGACACGGGGTTCACGTACATTTACTACCCGGCACCCGCAAACTTCACCAACGCCGCCATCACGGGCGGGCCCGTCACCGGCGGTACCGAGGTCGTGATCGAGGGCATCGGCTTCACGGGAGGCTACCTGAACGAGTCCCACATCGACCTCGCGGACACACTGATCCGGTGCCGGTTCACCGACAAGCCTTCGATCGTAGCGTTCCGCGTGGGCTCGCAGCCGGACGGGTGCGAAGCCGATGCACTCACAGGCGCGGTGCCTCTCTCGGTCATCTTCGATATACCAACGAACGGCATCCAACTCGCGGCCACCGCCTTCAACGGCTTCTCGCGCCAACTCACCGGTGAACAGGTACGTTACACGGCTCCGAGGCGTGGCTCGGCATGCAAGTGCTCATCACGACGCCCTCACTCCCCACAGGTACGTTACACGGCTCCGAGGCGTGGCTCGGCATGCAAGTGCTCATCACGACGCCCTCACTCCCCACAGGTACGTTACATGGCTCCGAGGCGTGGCTCGGAGTCATGCCTGGGCGGGGCGCGAATGACCTTGGATCGAAGCTGCATGGGCCTCATTCACACACGATCGCCCTCATTCACACACGATCGCCCTCATTCACACACGATCGCCCTCATTCACACACGATCGCCCTCATTCACACACGATCGCCCTCATTCACACACGATCGCCCTCATTCACACACGATCGCCCTCATTCACACACGATCGCCCTCATTCACACACGATCGCCCTCATACCCTCGCCTGCGGCTCTCGCGCCAGGTGGACGAACTCTTCGTCTTCTCGAGCAGGGGGCAAGGCGGGCCTGTGCGCTTGGCTGATACGTACACGGGCGAGTGGCTCGACACGCGTCGCCTCACCCTCAAGGCCATCAACGCACGCGTCACGCCAGGCGCCGTGTCGGGCGGCGACTCGCAGGCCGCGCCTACCAATCTACTCCAAGGCGGTTCGTCACCTCTGAGTGCCTCCGAGTGCCTCTGATGGCCTCTGATGGCCTCCGAGTGCCTCCGAGTGCCTCTGATGGCCTCTGATGGCCTCTGATGGCCTCTGAGTGCCTCTGATGGCCTCTGATGGCCTCTGATGGCCTCGGAGGGCCTCGGAGGGCCTCTGATGGCCTCTGATCCTATCTGATGGCTCCCGTCATCAGGCTCGGGGCTGCGCATCTCCATCCGTCCGGGGCAGACGCGCCTGCGTCGGCTGGGCAGTGCACCTCCCTACCTCGACGGCTCGGCGCCTCTGAGCACTTCGAATGTCGAGCTGCGCCCCTGCCTGTCTACCAATGTGACCGAGGCGGAGGACGCCGTGACGCCTCTGGTGAGCTTCCAGACACCGACGGTGCTCACGCCCATGCGCGTCGTGTGCCGCTCGCCGGTGCGTTCGTCGCCGGTGGTGACCGACATGGAGATCGCCCTCAACGGCCAAGACTACCACACCAACGGCCTCGAGTATGCCTACTTCGTGCAGCCGACGCGCCTCACGCATCTGACCCCCGTGACGGCGGGCCCCACCCTCGGCGGCTCGGTGATCACGATCCATGGCGAGGGCCTCGCGGCATTCGCCCGGTGGGGCGCGCAGGTGAGTGGCGCTGATGAGCGCGGATGAGCTCGGATGGCCGCTGATGGCCACTGATGACCACTGATGACCGCTGATGATCACTCTAATTGCATGCGGCCGTTGACTGGGGGGCGCGCAGGCGGGGAACGCGCGATGCCGATGGGATGGGACGGAGGTGACCATCCCGCAGTACCTGGACGACACGCAGCTCTGGTGCAGGACAGCCGCTCAGCCGTTCACGCAAGCCACCGTCGTGGGCCTTGAGATCGCGCTCAACGACCGCGACTATGTGGCCGTGACGCCCGACACGGCGCTGAACTTCACGTACTTCGTGCAGCCGTTCACGGTGACGTCCATCCACCCAACGGGCGGGCGGGTCGACGGCGGCACCGTCGTTACTCTGGGCGGGAGTGGCTTCAAAGCGTACGCCTCCATCAACGTGAGTGACGTGCGCGTCGGGTGGGGCGACACGTCATTGACGAACCTGACGACACCGAGCGTGCTCACGCCCAATCGCATCGTCGTCGCCTCGTTCCCCCAGTCGACGACGGCTCGGCGCAACATGTCGCTCGCACTCAACGCGATCGACTTGTACGCGCTCAACGTCTCCTTCTTGTACTATGAGCAGCCGACGAACTACACGGCAAGCGAGCCGACAGGCGGTCCGACGCGCGGAGGCACCTCGGTCACCATCCTAGGAGGTCCGTTTGACGTCTTCTCGACCGACCCGCGGAACGCGTTGTGTCGGTTTGGGCTCGTCAACTTCGTGGCAGCCGAGGTCCTCGAGCGCCATATGATCGTGTGCACGACGCCGCCGGCGGCACAGCCCGCCGTCGTGAGCATCGCCCTCTCCTTCAATGGCGCGCAGACCGACTTCGAGCCGATCGCCGGCTTCACGTTCGAGTACTATCAGCAGCCCCGCCCCAAGGGGAGTGGCGCCGGGGTTTCATCCAACGAGGATTTCGTCCGGCTGTCCCCCGTGGGTGGTCCCAAGGGAGGGGGCACGGCAGTCACGATCGTGGGCTCGGGCTTCCTTGCATTCTCGTCGAGCCTCGTGCGCTGCCGTTGGCAGGCCCCGATCGTGGACATGCTGGCCGCGAGCCTGGCACAGACCCTCAGCCTGCCGCCGCCTGAGTCGCAGCCCCTCGAGCTTTCGAATCGGCGCATCGTGTGCCTCGCGCCGCCAGCACGCATCGGGGCTGCCGAGACGGTCAACCTCACCCTCTCGCTCAACGCCATCGACTTTGGTGCGACGGGCCTCAACTTCCAATACTATGACAACCCGTACGTAGCGCGCATCATCCCTTCGGGCGGTCATCGGACAGGCGGTACCCTCGTCACCCTCGTCGGCACTGGATTCGACGCGCTCGATCGCGGCGCGTACCTCTCGTGCCAGTACGGCGAGCCGACGAACGCCGCGTACAACCCTCGCTACACGATCACGCGCGCCACGGCGCTCGGCGGCGGGCATGCCGCCGTGTGCGAGAGCCCACCCACGAAGTTGACCGATACGCGTCAGCTCTGGCTCGCCCTCAACGGCTTCGCCCTCGAGTCGGGGCGCGATCCGCGCTGGACGGGTCAGAACTACACGTACTACAACCCGCCTTCGGTGCAGTCGGTGCTGCCGCAGGCAGGCGTCTTCTCGGGCGGCACGGTGGTGACCATCTTTGGGCAGGTGAGTCCTCTGATTACCTCTGATTACCTCTCTGATTACCTCTGATTACATCATGACCATCTTTGGGCAGGTGAGTCCTCTGATTACCTCTGATTACCTCTGATTACCTCTGATTACATCATGACCATCTTTGGTCAGGTGAGTCCTCTGATTACCTCTGATTACCTCTCTGATTACCTCTGATTACATCATGAGCATCTTTGGGCAGGGCTTCCACGGGCTCGGGGGCAACACCGAGTTTGCGAGCTGCCGCTTCGTCACGTCGAATAACATCGCCGACACACCGCCGATCGAGCTGCTACCTGAGCGGTGGACGTGCCGCTCGCCCAATCAGGTGCGTGCTGCCCTCCGATGCCCTCCGATGCCCTCTGATGCCCTCTGATGCCCTCTGATGCCCTCTGATGCCCTCTGATGGCCTCCGATGCCCTCTGATGGCCTCATATGCCCTCTGAGTGCCTCCGATGCCCTCTGATGGCCCCTGAGTGCCTCTGATCCTCACTGAACGTGTGCCGCTCGCCCAAATATGGCAACCATACCCAAATATGGCAATGATCAGACGGCGATCGCTGAGGCCGAGGCCGCGTTCGTGCTCGTGACGCTCAACGCCCAGCAGTACGTGGACACGACGTACCGATTCCGCTACTACGGCCTGCGAATCGACCAGGTGACTGTGAACGGCGGGCCGCCCGGGGGTGTGACCACCGGAGGAACCCTCGTCACCTTCCGCGGCTTTGGTTTCGATGCGGGCCCTATCGCCTTCTGCCGCTTCGGCAGCTCGCGCGAGGTGGTGATGCCGGTGCTGCAGGTGAGCAGGGAGCGGCTCCTCTGCGCCACGCCTGCATGCAAGTGCTCACCACGGCGCCATCGCCATATCCCCACAGGTGAGCAGGGAGCGGCTCCTCTGCGCCACGCCGCCCGTCGGTCAGAGTGGCGACGTGCATCTGCTGCTCTCGAGCGACGACGCCGTGTACATCGACACCGGCCTCGATTACACGTACTACGTGCAGCCGACCGTCTTCTCCGGCATCACGCCCGAGGCGGGGCCCAAGCGCGGGGGGACACGTGTCACGCTCACGGGCAGGGGCTTGGCTGCGTTTGTGTCGGAGTCGCAGCCCCTCTCTCAACAGGAGATGACGCAGGTGAGTCCCTTTGATTGACCTTGACTATCCTCGATTTGCCCTTGATCTTGATGGGATCTGGATTGATCTGGATGGGATCTGGATTGACCGAGCTCCCCTCGATGCCGCAGGTCGCACGCTGCTTGTGGGGCGGCGGCTTCACTTCCACCCTCACTATTGCAGGAGACCTTCGCAACACGCCGCGCACCTCGCCCATCTCCGCGGGCTTCCTCTCGATGACGGGTGAGGCCGGGGTGGTCGCGCCTAAGATCTTGTCTGCGGTACTCGCGGACCCTGACAATCGCGACGTCGTCTTCTCGGACGGCGACACACTCACGATCACGTTCGACTCGGAAACGAATCGCGCTATCTCGAGGGTCGAGGGGTACGACGACAAGAAGCTGGCGTGACTGCCTCTGAGTGCCTCGAATGACCTCTGGGTGCCTCGAATGACCTCTGAGTGCCTCCCTCATCAGGTACGACGAGCTCGCAACCGAGGCGGGAGATCGCGATCTGGTCGATCGGCTCTTCCGCTTCAGCGAGTCGCTCGGTGCGCGCTATAACGGTCGCTGGCTCGACCCGCTCACCTTCCTCATCACCATGGTCGACGTGAGTGGCCACACGATGCCGTCCAGCCCGGGCGCCGTCTTGGGCGCCGTCACAGTCTCGGTCGCCGGCGACATCAAGACCGCGAACGAGCGCTCGCGCTGGTGCCGCGCCACTTCGGCGCTGACGGGCAATCCCGGCACGATGACCCCCCCCTCGATCATCCGGTACGACTCGCAGACGTGGGACCTCAAGGACCCGTTGTGGTCGCGCAACGACACGCTCGCCATCCAGTTCGACCTCCCCACAGACTTGGGCAGGCGCGAGGGCGGCAGGGCGTTCGTGGACACGACGCTCGCCTTCTCCGAGCCACTCGGAGCCGACTACAGCGGCGCGTGGCTCGACACTTCCACCTTTGTCGTCACCATCCTCGATCCTACCGGTGCAGGCACTGGTCCACGCGTGGGTGGCTCCTCGGGCGCCCTCGTCACCGTCGCCGGCCGGCTGCAGAACGCGCCGCGCACGTCCGAGTTCTCGAGTGCATCGTACCGGCTGAGCGTGGGCGATTTTGGCGCGAACGAGACGGCGCCCTCCCTGCTACGCTTCTTCATACATGACCGCGACAACGCGAACGCGAGCTACGATGCCTTCGATGAGCTCGTGCTGCAATTCGACCGCGCGGTGCTCCCTGGCCGATGCCTGCAGCAGGCCCTCTCTGTGAACAACCTGCCCTTCTGTGCACAGCGCGGATCGGGCGGCAAGGAGTATGTTGACTCGCTCATCAGCGTCTCGGCCCCGCTGGGCGCCCAGTACAGCGGCGCTTGGTCCGACGGCTCGACGTTCGTGGTGACCGTGACGGAGCCGTATCCCGATCCGGAGTACGCGCCGCGGCCGTATGACACGATGCTACGGATTGCGCGTGAGGCGAACATGACGAACCTGGCGCAGACGGCGCCGCTGCTCGTCATGGAGGCGGCGCTCCTCGGTGTCGCCGAGCGCGTCGAGACCTTTCCCACACCGCCACGGCTCGTGGAGGTGATCGCGTCCGATTTCGTCAACCGCGACCTCATCCCCGGAGCAGGGGACACGATCGCGCTTCGCTTCGATGTGCCCACCGACCGCGCCGCCAACGCCTTCGCGGAGTACTCGGGAGTCCTCAACTGTGACTTCTCGTCGCAGTGCTCGGGCAACGGCTTCTTCAACACCCAGCTCGCGCGTCTCTTCGACTTTTTCGACGCGTCGGGCAGTCGCATCGTGCAGCCTCTCTTCCACGAGTACTCGACCGGCTGGCTCGATGACTCCACCTTCCTCGTCACGGTCATCAACGGCTCGGCCGCGCCGCAGCCAGGGATCCTCGCCCCCAGCTACAGGCCTTACGGCACCGCCTTTGCGGACTCTGGCACGCGCGTCGCACTCCGTCGCGATGTGCGCGTGCAGTCTCTCTCGTGCCCGGCAGAGTTCCGAGGCACCCCCTACTGCCTCGCGCCCACCCTCAGCGGCTCCGCAGCGCGGCTGGACGCGAGCACGATGCTCACTGATGGCACGCCGGCGCTCGCAAGCTTGCCTCGTTTGGAAGGCGACTTTGGAAGGGCGGGCGACGGGCCGCGGATCATCCGCTTCGTCGCCGACGATCCGAATAATGGAGACGCCGTCTTCTCGTCCGGCGACGTGCTCACCATCGTCTTCGACCAGCAGACGAACCGGGGCGTGACGCACAGCAACTACCAGCAGCCGTCGACGCTCGTGTATCCGGCCAACGGCGCGGGTGTCAAGGGCGGCCCGCCCGAGGTGGTCCCCTACCCGCTGGGCAGCAGCTCGCTGAGCGGCAAGGCGCTCGTCGACGCTCTGTTCGAGTTCTCGCACCCGCTCGGTGCCGACTACACGGGCGAATGGAAGGACGATTCGACGTTCGTGGTCACCATCGTCGACGCGGAAGGGTCGCAGATCTTCCCACCGCGCGTTGGCGAGCTCAATGTGACGGCGCGCCCCTCCGGCGGCATCACCAATCTCAACTACACGGCCAAGACATGCTCCAACCTGATGGACCTCGAGCGAGGCTGGCCCGACGACTATGTCAACTTGCTCACGAACCCGTCCATTGTCAACTCGAGCTTGCATGATTGCACGCTCCATTACGCCAACACCACCTCGCCCATGCTCACGGGCGACCTCGGCGTGCCGACCTTCCCCAGACTGCTCTCCGCGACGCTCGACGACGTGGACAATGGGGATGACGTGTACGGCGTCGGCGACGTCCTCATCCTCCAGTTCGACATCCCGACGAACACGCCGACCATCGTCGTCCCGGGCGCCAACTCGTCCCGCGCGGCCGTCGATGCGCTCTTTGCGTTCAGTCGTCCTCTCGGGGTCGAGTACTCGGGTGTCTGGGCCACGCCCAGCCGTTACATCATCACCATCATCAACCCGTCGGGCGGTGCGCTCGCTCCGGGGACGAGTACGGTCACCGTCACCACGGATCAGATCAAGAACGCGGCGAGTGACCTGCTGGACGCGAACAACCAGACCGTCACCATCACCGGCGACGCTGGGGTCTTTAGCGAACCCGCCATCACGCGCTTCACCGTCGTCGTCGCCGCGAACGCGACGAATTACACCGACGGCGACACGATGGTGCTCCACTTTGACATGGCGACGAACCGGGGCGGCGGCTCGGAGATGAGCTCGGGAGGCAAGGCGTACGTTGACCATCTCTTCGGCTTCTCCGCCGTGATTGCGGCGAATTACACCGGCGCGTGGCGCGACGGCGAGTCCGATGACTGCGCCGACGGCGGCACTACCACCCTTCATCCGTGCTTCGTCATCACGCTCCATGACACGCGGGGCGGGCGCGCCGTCTCGGGCGCCACGTTTGCGGCGCCCGCGATCCACCTGCGCTCGAGCTCCGGGGCCTCCGCGCGCAGCTCGAACCGGCTGACGGGCGACCGCGGCCGGCGACCGCCGCCGCGCCTCGTCGATTTCGTCGCGGCCGACGAGGATAACTCCGCCCCCGGTCTCGACGCGGGAGATACGCTCACCATCACCTTCGATCGTCCGACCGATCTTGGCGTCTCGCCGCCGCAGCCGTGGGCGAGCGGCGTGGGTGGCGGCGCCACCTCGGGTGACCACGCGTATGTGGACTCACTCTTCCGCTTCTGTCGCAGCTCGACGCTCGGCTTGGCCTGGTTCGACGCGGGGCCATTTCGTCCAAGTGGGGGGATGGAACTCATCAACGCGGGGCTGGCGGCGAGGCTCCGGGCGCAGCAGCTGACCTTTACGAGCGTTGAGCTCGCAGCGTTCGGCCTCGCCGGCCTCGTGACGCACCAGAGCTTCATACGTGCTGGCCCGGCTGGAGCTGAGCTCTACTATCGGCCCGTGGGCAGCTGCCCCGAGGATGCCGACTTTGTGCCCTCCCAGTCGCCGGCTGCCTGGCTGAACCAGTCGAGCGCCGTCGCGCTGAGCGGCGCGCCCAACGGCTACTCGGGTGCCTGGGCGGACGAGTCAACATTTGTAGTGACGCTGCTCGATCCGCTCGGTTCTGGGCTCGCCCTCGGCGATACGGTCGTGCAGGCGCGTCACGCCGCTGGCACACAGCGCCCGATCCGCTTCCGAGGTGGCATCTCCGATCTGAGCAACACGACCTCACCGCCGCTCCGTGGCTCCTTCGGGGAGGCGGGCGCACCACGGATCGCCGCTTTCGTGGTGCGCGACGTCGACTACGCCGATACGGTGTACGACGCCTTCGACTCGTTCGAGCTGCGCTTCTCGATGCCGACCGATCGTGGGTTGCTACCCGCCTTCCAGGGCGATAAACGATGGGTGGACCGGTACTTCGACTTCAGCTGCGGCCTCGGGCTGGATTACAGCGGCGCGTGGAACGAACCTGAGCGCGTGGTGATCACAATCCTCGACGGTAGCCCGGGCGTCAACCCAGCCGCGCTCACGCAGTCCCAGCTGGGCACGATGCGCGTCACGCCGAGCCGGGAGGCGCGATTCCGCAATCGGTACCTGATTACCTGATATGACCTCCCCTGATGACCTCCCCTGATTACCTGATGAATCCCTTGATGACCTCTGATGACCTCTGATGTCCTCCCCTGATGACCTCCCCTGATGACCGCCCGTGATGACCTCCCGTGATGACCTCCCCTGATGACAGGTGGGACCTGCTGGGCCCGTACACGCCCTCCCGCCTCGAGTCGGCCTCGCCCCCGTTCATCGGCCGCCGGTTTGGCACGAATGTGAACCCTCGCTTGTGCGAAGGGCAGCCCTTCTGCGACTTTGGCGATCACTCGGCGCCGCTGCTGCTCGATGCGTACGTGGGCGACATGGACGGTTCGGGCTCGTGGAGTGTGCACGATCAGCTCGTGCTCACGTTTGACCGTCCGACGAATCGGCTGGGGCACGAGGAGGGGGCGCTCAACGCGGCGCGCCTGTTTGAGATCTTTGAGTTCCGCGCGACGTTCATCGCCCAGTCCATTAGTGTAACGGCCGACGAGTGGACCCTCGGCTCGCGCCTTCGCGCCAATTGGACGGACGCGATGACGCTCGTCATCGAGCCGCTCGAGTTCAATGCTACGATCCCGAGCGAGCAGATGCCCGACGCGACGCAATGCGGCCGGAGGGATGCGAATAACGTCCTGATCTCATGCCCGCACCAGCGCGCTATGGGCGGCACCACGGGCGCCGCCCAGACGTACAACATCCCACAGGGGCAGGGGTTCCGGCTCCGTGTCTCCGTCAAGCAGAGCGCCGGCCTCAAGGCCGCCTCCAACAGCCCATTGGCCTCGGCGACCTCGGGTAGCCCATGGGGAGACTTTGCGATGCAGCACTGCTACGCGGGCCCGATGGTGCGCTCCGCGTCCGTTGGCGACCCATGCTCTCCACGGCCGTCGGCAGACTGCATGCTGATTGTGCTGATTGCCTCCATCATCAGGTGCGCTCTGCGTCCATTCGCGACCCAGACAATGCGGACGGCGTGTACGGCGCGGGCGACGAGGTGGTCGTCCGTTTCAACCTCGACACGGCGAGGCCGCCCGTCTCGACCAAATGGGACATTGATAAGTACCTCACATTCTGTACGCCGTGCAATCCGGGGTGCGAGCGCGCTCGCGTGCGCGACGGGGTCCCGATCGACGCCGAGTACAATGGCCTGGGCGCCGAGTACAGCGGCACCTGGGAGGATCCCCAGACGCTCGTCATCACGATCCTCAATGCGACGCTCCCCATGCCCTGGCTGTGCGACTCGAACTTGCTCGGTAGCCGCGCCGAGCCGCCCAACTTCCGCTCGGGCTCCTGGTTCGTCACCACGTCCTTCTCGGCCTCTCAGGCCCCGATGCTCGTGTGTGGCTACGGGGGCGTCACCGTGTCGGCGTGCGCCTACGGCGAGCCCTCGCCGCCAAGCGTGCCGCGGACCACTGACCAATTTGGCAACAGCGGCCTCGACAATTACGGCCGCATGCTCGGGCCGCGCTACCCACACTCGTGGTCGCGCGTCACGACGCGACAGTGCGAGGACTACCTCACGTTCTTCAACAACTACGCGACCACGCCACCCGTCATCCGACGCTGGCCCATCACGGGCAGCGTTGGCCCCGTGGGCACGCCGACGATCATCGAGTTCTCTGCGAGCGACCCGAATGACATCAATCTCGCCTACGGCGCCGGCGACGAGCTGCGCATCACGTTCGACATGGCGACCGATCGCTCCAATAGCACCATGCTCGGCAGGTACTCGGGCGACCGCGAGTACGTCGACTCGCTCTTCGCGTTCAATGCACAGCTCGGCCAGTCGTACAGTGGCGAGTGGCTCGACGACTCCATCTTTCAGATCACCATCCTCGAGCCCTCCTACCGGTCGCTCCCGCCCTTTTTGGCTGACGGGCACGTGCACCCGAATAACACGTGCACGGTGCGCCCGCGAGACGCTCCAGATGGACGGGCTCTGATTGCCTCTGATGACCTCTGATTGCCTCCCTCATCAGGTGCGCCCGCGAGACGCGCTCGTGATCCGAAATCTCGCGGGCACCTCCGAGCCGCTCAATGAGATCTCGGCCGTGCTCACGGGAGATTGCGG